>Ga0209945_1000687_pt1 | contig 12203 bp, 14 predicted proteins | sample SalPonR2_A_D2_MG_FD_185703 | JGI IMG/M metagenome (GOLD analysis project Ga0209945, IMG submission 185703) | Salt pond soil microbial communities from South San Francisco under conditions of wetland restoration - Salt Pond MetaG R2_A_D2_MG... ...
TCACGACGAGCCACGGCGTCATGAGCCACTACGAGGCCCGCGAGGCCGGCATCGGTGGCCAAGTCATCGCATACGTCTACTAACAATGAACAGAGTCGAAATCGACATTCCGGACGACGTCTCCGCTGCGACCGATCACCTCGAGCTAACCGTCGAGGGACCGAACGGGAGCGTCACGCGACGCCTCTGGTACCCCGACGTCGACGTGTCGGTCGAAGACGGCGCGGTCGTTATCGCTACGGCGAACGAGGATGCGAAGACGAACGCCACGGTTGGCACCTTCGAGAGCCACGTCGCCAACATGATCTACGGTGTGACTGACGGGTGGGAGTACACGATGGAAGTGTACTACGCTCACTTCCCGATGCAGGTCAGCGTAGAGGGTGACGAGGTTGTCATCGCGAACTTCCTCGGCGAGAAGGCGGACCGACGCGCCCCGATCCGCGGGGACACAGACGTACAGGTAGACGGCGAGATGGTGACGCTATCGGGCTCCGATAAGGAGGCCGTCGGCCAGACCGCCGCCGACATCGAACAACTGACTAAGGTGACCGACAAAGACACGCGCGTCTTCCAAGACGGCGTGTACATCGTCGAGAAGCCAACTGGAGGTGCCTGAGATGGCCGAAACGCTCGAAGAAATAAGCGGCGTCGGCCCCTCGAAGGCGGATGCCCTTCGGGAGGCCGGCTACGAAACGGTCGACGACGTGAAAGCGGCTTCACAGTCTGAACTCTCGGCAGTCGAAGGCGTCGGAAACGCCCTTGCTGCCCGAATCAAAGCCGATGTTGGTGGTCTCGAGGTCGAAGACGAGACCGACGCGGCGATCGAAGACGAGACCGAGACGGCAGACGACGAGGCCGAAGAGGCCGAGGAGTCGGTCGAAACGGAGCTTCGTCCGCGCGGTCACGCAGCAAAGACCCCGTCGCTAGATGACGACACCGCTCGCGCGCTCGCACAGAAGCACCGCGAGGGGAAACCGCAGTTCAACCGACAGGACTACCACAAGAAAAAGCGCGTCCCCACGTCGTGGCGGGCGCCGCGTGGTGGCCTGTCGAAACAGCGTCGTCGGATGAAATCAAAGGGACCGGTCGTCGAGGCCGGATTCCGCTCACCGACGGCCTCGCGTGATCTTCACCCAAGCGGCTTCGAGGAGGTCCGTGTTCACAACACCGACGATCTCGAAGGCGTCGACGGCGACGTTCAAGCCGTGCGAATCGCCTCGAGTGTCGGTGCGCGCAAGCGCGAACTGATAGAAGACGAGGCCGAAGAACGCGAAATTCGCGTGTTGAACCCGACGTACGTCGAGGTGGAGGTGGCCGATGAGTGACCTGAGCGCCCAGAAGCGACTGGCCGCGGACGAACTCGACGTCGGCGAAGGCCGCGTCTGGCTCGATCCCGACGCCCAGGAGGCGATTGCAGACGCGATCACCCGCGAGGATATCCGTGACCTCATCGACCAGGGCACGATCCGAGCGAAGGACGCGAAGACCAACTCGCGTGGACGCGCCCGCGAGCGCGCGGCAAAGCGCTCGTACGGCCACCGGCGCGGTGCCGGCAGCCGGAAGGGCAAAGCGGGTGCACGCCAGAACACGAAAGACGACTGGAAGGCGCGGATCCGCGCACAGCGGGCCCGTCTGAAGGAACTCCGCGACGACGAGGACGTCCTCGACCGCACGGAGTACCGCACGCTGTACAACAAAGCGAGCGGTGGCGAGTTCGAGGATGTCGCCCGCCTGGAGGCGTACATCCAGACGCAGTTCGGTTATGAGGTGACGGAATAATGGCGACAGGACCACGATACAAGGTGCCGATGCGGCGTCGCCGAGAGGTTCGGACGGATTACCATCAGCGGTTGCGCCTGTTGAAATCGGGCAAGCCTCGCCTGGTCGCCCGGGTGAGCAACGCCCACGTCAGGGCGCAGCTGGTCACACCCGGTCCGGACGGTGACGAGACCCACGCGGCCGCGTCGAGCGAGGACCTTGCGGCGTACGGCTGGGAGGCTCCCACGGGGAACCTTCCAAGCGCGTACCTCACGGGTACCCTTGCTGGCGCACGCGCTGTTGAGGCCGACCTCGACGAGGCCGTCCTCGACATCGGGCTCAACACGGCGACGCCCGGCAACAAGACATTTGCAGTACAGGAAGGTGCAATCGACGCGGGCCTCGAGATCCCCCATAACGAACGCGTGCTGGCCGACTGGTCGCGCACGCGCGGCGAGCATATCGCCGCGTACGCCGAGCAGCTCGACGAGCCGCTGTACGCGGGAGAGTTCGACGCACGCGAGCTACCCGAGCACTTCGATGAAGTGCTCGAGAGCATCCAAGAGGACTATGAGTAGACACGACGACGGCTGGGAGCCGCGAACGCGGCTCGGCCGCAAGGTACAAGACGGCGACATCACGTCGATGGAACAGGCGCTCACCTCGGGGCTCCCAATGAAGGAGGTCGAGGTCATCGACCAGCTCCTTCCGGGGCTCGAAGACGAGGTGTTAGACATCAATATGGTCCAGCGGATGACCGACTCCGGCCGGCGGGTGAAGTTCCGCTGTGTCGTAGCTGTCGGCAACCGTGACGGCTACCTGGGCTACGCGCAGGCCCGCGACGACCAGGTCGGCGGCGCGATCCAGAAGGCGATAGACGTCGCGAAATTAAACATCATCTCGGTCGATCGCGGCTCGGGCTCGTGGGAGGATCAGCCCGGCGGCACAAACTCGCTGACGCGAACGGCGACCGGAAAGGCCGGGTCCGTCACCGTCGAGATCAAGCCCGCCCCGCAGGGGCTCGGGCTGGCTGCCGCAGAGACGGTTCGCAACATCTTAGAGCTCGCTGGCGTCGAGGACGCGTGGACGAACTCAGACGGGAACACGCGCACGACGGTGAACCTCGCGAAGGCGACGTTCAACGCGTTGTCGAATGCCGCGCAGTCGCGGACGCCGCGACACGCCCGGCAGGTCCATTATGACGGGGTGAGCGAGTGATGCAGGCGATCGTACAGCTCCGCGGGGAGGTCAACGTAAACCAGGACGTGCTTGACACACTCGACATGTTGAACGTCGGGCGGGTCAACCATGCGACGCTCGTCCCGGAGACGGACTCCTACCGCGGGATGATCACGAAGGTAAACGACTTGGTCGCATTCGGTGAACCGAGCGCCGAGACGGTTACGGCCACAATCGAGCGGCGCGGCGAGCCACTTGAAGGCTCTGCCGACATCGACGATGAGTGGATCGAGGCGCACACCGACTACGCGGACGTCGCAGCGCTCGCGACGGCGCTCGTTGACGAGGAGACGACGCTGCGTGAGCAGGGGATCTCCCCGACGCTGCGGCTCCACGCTCCCCGCGGCGGCCACGACGGGATCAAACATCCGGTCGTCGAAGGCGGTGCGCTCGGTCGTCACTCGACGACTGAGATCGACCAGCTCCTGGAGGCAATGCGATGACGAGTAAGAAACGACGACAGCGCGGCTCGCGGACGCACGGCGGCGGCACCCACAAGAACCGGCGCGGTGCCGGCCACCGCGGTGGCCGCGGCGCTGCCGGTCGGTCGAAACACGAGTACCACAACTACGGGCCGCTCGGCAAACACGGTTTCAAGCGTCCGGAGAGCGCACAGACGACGGTCCTTGAGATCAACGCGCGGACGCTCGATGAGAACGCCGCCTTGTACGTCGCCGAGGGAGTCGCTGAAGAAGACGACGGCGCGTACGTGCTTGACGCGCGTGACATCGTTGACGGCGGTCACGACGCCGATGTAGTGAAGGTCCTCGGCGGCGGCCAAGTTCGAAACGAGCTTGCGGTCACGGCCGACGCGTTCACTGCCAGTGCAATTGAGGCTATCGAGAGTGCCGGCGGTGCGGCATCGCTCTCGTCCCGTGCTGAGCCGGCCGACGAATCATCCTCGGACGACGAGACCGACGAGGCGTAACGATGAGCTGGAAGGAAGTCGCCGAACCGGTGCTCTCGCGGATGCCCGTCGTCGAACGACCGGCGGGCCACGTTCCGTTCAAGCGGAAGCTCACCTGGACGGCCGGGATACTGCTCGTCTACTTCTTTTTGACGAACATCAACCCGTTCGGGCTCGCGGCCGGACAGGGGAGTGACTTCTTCGGGCAGTTCCGCTCGATACTGGCCGGCGAGTCCGGCTCGCTGTTACAGGTCGGTATCGGGCCGATCGTCACGGCGTCGATCGTCTTGCAGCTGCTCGGCGGTGCGAACCTGCTCGGGCTCGATACGGACGATCCCCGCGATCAGATCCTGTATCAGGGGCTCCAGAAGCTCCTCGTGGTGATCGTCACGGCCATTACGGCGGCGCCGATGGTGTTCACTGGTGAGTTCCTTCCCGCCGACCCGGCGGCCGTGTCCGTGTTGGGCAGTGAGTTCGCCGTCGAACTGGTGATCTTCGCTCAGATCTTCGTCGGTGGTATCCTCATCTTGTTCATGGACGAGATCGTGAGCAAGTGGGGTGTCGGCTCCGGCGTCGGTCTGTTCATCATCGCCGCCGTGAGCCAGCAGATCGTCGGTGGCTTCTTCAGCTTCTCGGCGCTCGGCGGTGCCGGCTTCTTTGCGAGCTGGTACGGAATCGCCGCCGGCAACGTTCCCGTGTCGCTCTCGCCGTTCACAGCAGAGGGGCTCCAGAACCTGCTTTTCGACCCTGGGAACATATTGGCACTCTTCACCACGCTGTTCATCTTCGGGGTCGTCGTCTACGCGGAGTCGGTCCGTGTGGAGATCCCGCTGTCACACGCGCGGGTGAAAGGCGCACGAGGGCGGTTCCCAGTGAAGCTGATCTACGCCTCCGTCCTGCCGATGATCCTCGTCCGGGCACTGCAGGCGAACATCCAGTTCCTCGGACAGATCCTGTCTTCACAATGGGCGGCGATGCCCGCGTGGCTCGGCACCTACAGTGACCAGGGCCAGCCGCTTTCTGGACTGTTCTACTACCTGAACCCGATCCAGCGGCGGACGGAGTGGATGTGGTTCCTCGGTGAGATCCCGGCATCGGTCGAGCCGTGGATGGTCGCCGTCCGACTCGCCATCGACCTGACGTTCATGGTCATCGGCGGGGCAATCTTCGCCATCTTCTGGGTGGAGACGACCGGGATGGGCCCGGAGGCGACCGCGAGACAGATCCAGAACTCTGGGATGCAGATTCCCGGGTTCCGACGGAACCCACAGGTCGTAGAGAAGGTGATGGAACGGTACATCCCGCAGGTCACCGTCATCGGCGGGGCACTCGTCGGACTGCTTGCCGTCTTGGCGAACTTGCTCGGCACGATTGGGCAGGTCTCCGGCACTGGCCTGCTGCTTGCGGTCTCTATCACGTACAAGCTGTACGAAGAGATCGCCGAAGAACAGCTCATGGAGATGCATCCCATGATGCGCCAGATGTTTGGAAACGAGTAAGAACAGCTCTAGAACGCAAACAGGCGTTCTTAACGTTCTTACGCCGCTTTATCAACAGTATATATCTGTCCTGTGGGTAGTTCGACACTGAAAAGCAGCTATCGCGTCTTTAGCTGTATGCAGGTGCTGAGCCCCCACCCTCAACGAGTACCGCAGTCCGCGCCAGCGGACAAGGAACGCAGTAGGGTGGGGATACAGCGCCGTCATCGGTTGTTTGCACGTTCTGCGCCACACTTACTACCCCCGCCGTTGAATAGTGTAGTACGATGCTCACTACACTGCTGACGGTGTTCAAGCGCGACAAGAAGCGCGCACTGTCGGTTGTGGCCGAGTGTCCACCCGGTAGGAGTGGGACACTCCGAACCACCCGTAAAGGGAAGCCGCCTGCGGAGTCTAGAGCCGCTGTGTCCACGTCGGATGCAAGCTCTGACACAGAAACAGGAAGCCCTGTCCTCAACAAGTGAGGGGCGGGTAGCCCCGAGCGCAGTAGGGCAGGGTAGTTCACAACTCGCCGCCCGCCTCGTCCGCGACGTACACGTTCCGCGTCTTCCCGTCTGCCGTCGTGAACTCTCACGACCGCTCGAACCCCAGCTGCTCGACGTACTCGTCGGCCGTCCGGTCCGCGTCGGCCACATTCGGACATGTGTGGAGAATCTCCATGAGTAAAACGGAGGTGACAGACACAGGACTCACGATTCGACTGGCGTGGACGGCGATTGATCAGGGGGTATCGTACGTCGCGCTTTGTATGGCGGTGGTGTTGCTTGCGATGGATGGACAGCTGCTGACGACAGTCTTCAAAGCGATTGTGAGCGTGATGGTGATCGCGTTGCTCTGGAAACGCCACTAGGGGGACGTGGTGTGGGAGCCCGCGATAGCGATGGGATGCCGCCTCGGGGCGAGGGACCTGCCATCGCGGGTGTTTATCAGCTCCTCGACAGAGACATTCGGTGTTGATATCAGGTCAGCCCGGTTTCGTTGGGCTCCATTGTAGCCAGCAACCAGGCTGCGACGATGGCTGACACGACAGATGAACCCCAGACCCGGACACGTGTTGCCCACTGCAAACGCGACGCTGGTGCTGTGACGGTGTACGCTGGTCGCCACTATGGTGACGGGATGGATACGATCACGATTGGGAATCGAGGCTGGCTTGCCAATCCGTTCGCGATGGATGATGAGACGAGCTGCGAAGAGGTTGTTTCGCAGCTTCGAGAGTACTTGGTTGGCCGGCTCGTCGACGAACAGTGCCCTGTCTGTAAAGCTGGAACAGTTATCGCTGAGGACACCGGCGCAATAGCAAAAAAAGCGGTACAATGCGACCGGGAGCGAACACGCCCGAGAACTCAGTCGTGCCGTTGCCTTCCTCCAAGACTAGCGTTACTATTCGTTTACCAGCGAATCGACGTAGTCTTCGAGTGTGTTATAGACGGACCCGAATTCGGGGAGGTCTACAACCAAATCGGGCAGCGTGTTCTGCCAGCCGTCACGGATCTCACCCTGTTTTTCTCCGGGAAGCCCGTCCCGGAGATCGATGTTCAGCCCGTCGTGTTCACACTTCCGCGTGAATGCCGGGAGAATACCCGAGTTATCAACCTCGGCCTCCGTAAGCATCCGATACAGGTCGTAGTAGTCACGCGCCTGTGACCGCTGATACAGTGCTCGCAATTTCTCCGCGAAGATTTCCTCCAGGCTGTACGCGGTCAACTCGAATTCCGGGACATCCTCGTAACTGTGGCGATGGTCGACCGAAGCAAACGCCAGGTATTCATCTATCATCACGTCAAGACTTGTCGTGTTCTTGTGACCGAGCACAGCGTCGTACTGAATATCGATATCAACGTAGTGCGTCGGATACGCCTCTTTCTGCAGTTCGCGGTGTTTGGTCACCTCGAAATCGATACCAGAGGCTATCGACGCGTCTTCTAATGTGCTTTGCAACTCCGCTTCGCCCCCCTGATACTCTCCCTTGACACCGAAATCAAGGTCTTCCGAGTAGCGCCACGTCTCCGGGAAGTACAACTTGCTAAGCGCAGTTCCACCCTTGAACAGCAGGTTGTCACCGTAGGGCCTCGTGTAGATTGCCCACAGAATCCACGAATTGGCGTAGTTCTTTTCTGCGTAACCAAGGCGAACATCCAGCTCTCTGGCCAGCCGTCGGAGTTGTACCTCAGAAATCATGAGAAATCATCTGGAAGGAACGATTCGGGGCTGACGTTCAGACGGAGTTGGTACGTGCTGTCGCGGGTACCCTTCGCTTCTCTCGTCGGGTCAAGCAGCGGGTACCCGGTCGTGAAGTTCTTGACGAGCTCGTCGTACTCCGGAAGGTCGATATCCAACTGGTCAGCGAGATACACGAGTCGTTTCGTTGCGGCACCGTTCCCAACCCGCCGCAGGTGCTCGACGACACGTTCCCACGAACAACGCTGTCCGATTGCGTTCTGCATTGCCTTCGCAAGCTCACTGATACCGCCGCAGAACTCTGGATGGTCGGCGCAATCGACCAGCGTCTTTTCGATACTCGACATGTTCAGTTGGTTTGACCCGACCGCAGTCGGTTGATAGCCGAAGAACTTCTGATCAGTAACCGTTACCGGTCGATACGTGACCCCGTGGATTTCGCGCTCTTGATCGCGCGCCGTCGTCACGATGTACACCGTCCGGGACAACTGCTCCGTCAGCTCGTGGTGATTCAACGCGCTCCAGTACCCAATGTACATCGGCTCTACCAGAGCAGATGCGATCACGAACTCGTGTGCGGTATACACGGCGTTCTCACCCGCAGCGAGCGGCAGGATGAGATATTTCCCGTGCGCGATCCGCTCCAGCCAGCCCTTCTCCTTGAGGGCATACGCCATATCTTTGGCTGATTTCCGCGGAATGTCGAGTGCGTCTGCGATGTCAGTAATCGTGATGACTTGTCGGTTCTCGCCGGCGAGCCGTGACAGTACCTGCGACTCGCGCGTCGACAGGCTTTTTCGTTGAACCTCTTCGTTGTTTATTGATTCCATAACCGCTCAGCGTACATAGAATCTAAATCCCGCAGTCATAAAGGTATTTATTGAGAGTTAGTTTGCCGAAAGTCGGCTCAGAAGTCGCTTAGTGTGTATAAAATCTAAATCAAGTCACATACTGTCATCCAAGTACATCGCTTCATGGCTTGACCCCGAGGCGATTCACCCACGAGGTGCTCACAGAGCTGACGAAAAGGACTACAGCACCTATAATAGTATGAACTACAATAGTATAAGCTACACTATCGACAACTATATATCCATGACGAATTACACGCGGCTATGAAAGAGTTCATCAACCGAGATGAGGAACTCACACGACTCCGAGAGTTGTACGCAAGTGACACCGCGGAACTTGCTGTGGTGTGGGGCCGTCGTCGAATCGGCAAAACCAGACTCATCGCCGAATCGATCCGCGGACGAGACGATGCAGTGTATCACCAAGCGACGGAGACAACTACAAAGAGTCAGCTGGATGCATTCGTCGCTGACGCCCGAGAGACGTATCCCGACATCGAACGACTCCAACGAGATTGGGAAACGCTACTCGAATACCTCATCACTCGCGACGCCATCATTGTGTTTGACGAATTCCCGTATCTTGCTGATGCGGATTCCGAACTCCCATCGCTCATTCAGCGATTGTGGGATCACGATGTCGAGGATTCCGGGGTCACACTCGTGCTTACGGGCTCAGCGATCGGGATGATGTACGATCTCACGCTCGATGGAAGTGCCCCACTCTACGGCCGTATCTCACAGAACCCGAGTGGAAAATTTCCCATCTCGACACTCGAGTTTGACGCTGCAATGGAATTTTTCCCAGACTACGAGCCGACAGAACAGGTGTTTGCGTACGGCGTTTTTGGTGGCGTCCCCCACTATCTCCAAGCGGTCGATGATACTCAGTCACTTGGAGAAAACATCACTCGAACGCTCCTCCAACAGCAGGGGAGTCTCCACGAGGAGCCCGAACACATTCTCCGAATGGAGATCGACGAGGTCAACCGATTCTTCGCGATTCTTGAGGCGATTGCCAAAGGCAACCGCACACGAAACGATATCGCCGGTGATGCCGGTATCGATACCAACAGTTCGAGCTACTATCTCGATCGACTCGAAGACCTGAAACTCATCGAACCGGATTATCCGGTGACCGCAGATCCGACACGAAGTCGGAAGCGTCGGTATCGCATCAGCGATAATCTGTTTCGCTTCTGGTTTCGGTTTGTTCACGGCCGGAGTGGCCGATACGAACTCTATGATGAAACAGCCTACAGCGACTTAATTGAACCCCAGCTTCCAGACTTCGTGAGCGAGACGTTCGAACAGCTTTGCCAACAGGCTATCCCAACACTCTATCCGAACCTTCGCTTTCTCGAACGTCCCGGGAGTTGGTGGCATCAAGAACATGAGGTTGATGTTGTCGGACTTACTTCAGCAGGAACGCTCCTTGCAGGAGAAGTCAAATTCACTACCCAGCCGATCGGCTTCGATGTCCTCTCTCGACTCCGAGAGGAGGCCACACTAATCGACTGGACGCCCCCTGAAGGAGGCGATCCTGAATATGAGTTCGCACTTTTCAGCCGGAGTGGCTTCAAACGGTCTGTGCAGGAGGCTGCTGCCGAAGATGATACGCTCCAATTGTACTCTCTTGACGACGTCGTCAGGGCTGTGAGATAAACCACAGTATTCCAACGTGGTCGGGAAACCTTGCGCTTCAGCGCGGGAGGATGTCAGTGTGGTCAACTCTACGCGAAACAAGGTGGACCCGCAATGGCTGTCTTTGGTTTGAGTGTATTGTTGCTAGTTGATGTGCCGAGGTTACACGCCTCGTACTCTTGCCCAGTAGTAGCTTGCGTCGACGTATTAACCAACACGCTATCACAGTAACAGCCATTGTTGGTTAATACTCGGAAACTAGAGAGTGGACTCCTCGGCGCGACTGACCAACACAGCTGAGAGCGGCCGTATACATTTGTTTCTGCAGTGGTAGTATCTGGTATGTCATTTCATGCTCGCTGGGACGAGCTTCTTGAGCGGCTCCATGAGCTCCCAGAGAAGACAAGACTTCGAACACCCAGAACAGACGTTCTATTCACGATTAATGACATCCAGAAACATCGGATTATCGTCAGGTACGAGCGTCGTGGGGAGACAGAGCCACTCGAAAAAGCGCAGTTCGAAACGTTGTATCGGCGTCTCACTGATTCTGATGGCGGCTACGAGTTGCGACGGCTCCCGCCTGAAGCAGCCCCCTATCCAGCCGTGTTGAGTCTGCATCCGCAGATCAACATTGCTACTGACCGCGGCGTGATCGCCGAGACAGACAGCCCCTCAACATCCCCAGTACGTGAAGATTCGCTTGAGCCCGGTAGTGGCTCCCGCTCACGGACTGACCCAGATGTCGCCGTCTACGCGGATGCTGTGTCACTCGTTGATACCCTCGAGCGTTACGACCCTGACTCTCTAGCTGATCTCGAAACGGAGGTTCTCGTCGATCTCGACACACTGCTCTCGGACGTTCAGCACCATGCTGACGAGCTGCGACACCAGATCGGGGACGCACTCGCTGACCGGAATAGCCGTGACTAGTCCTAGTTCATTTGAGGTTACTGGCGATTTCGATTTTATGGTTTCCAGCACCCATGTCGTCAGAGGTGGACCCCAGCTCCACGCCTTCCACGTAGCCTATCCCGCATCTCGAATTGGCTGACGTCGGCAGAGCGGGCAGCTGTTCCGAAGTTGACACCGCCCCGGCGCGAAAGCGCGAGGCATTCTTCTTGATTCGCTTTAACGGCGTGAGCTGTGTCCTTGAGCTAATGCGTCTGATTATCATAGATGGTGAACACACCCCCGGGCAAGCCCTTGGACAGCCGGCTTGACCCCCTGTACACCACAGAGCAAACTGACGCCCTGCGTCAAAACATATAAGTCATTATCGTAGTAATTATTATTCAACGTATGACCTTCTATAACCGGAAAGAGGAGCTGGATGCGCTTTCGTCTGCGTTTACCTCACCCGGATCAGACGTATTCGTCGTCTACGGGCGTCGGCGTGTCGGTAAGACGGAGCTGGTGAAGGAGTTCTGTACTGATCGGCCGCATACGTACTTTCTCGCGGCGCAGGAAGCTGAGCACCGACAGCGCGAGAAGTTCATCGACCAGGTTGCAGCGTTCTTCGACGATCGCACTCCACGGATCGACGGGTGGGACGAGGCCTTTGGCTACCTTGGGGAGAAACTCCAGTCAGAGTCAGAGTCAGTCGTGGTTGTGATCGACGAGTTCCCATATCTCGTTGCAGAGAATGACTCAGTCCCATCGTACGTACAGGGATTCGTTGACGAACAACTCCAGGGGACCGATTCGATGCTGGTTCTCTGTGGGTCAAGCGTGAGTACGATGGAATCAGCGGTACTCGGCCACGAAAGTCCACTGTACGGTCGACGCACGGGACAACTTGACGTGCAGCCGTTCTCATTTCAGCAGGCCCGTGCGGTCACCAGCTACGAGATAGCAGACGCGATTCGATCTTACGCGGTCACCGGTGGGACCCCACTGTATCTCATGCTGTTCGATTACGAGCGCTCGCTCGCGGACAACATCCGGTCACAGGTGCTGTCGCCATCAGCTGTCCTGTACAACGAGCCAGAGTTCTTGCTTCGTACGGAGCTCCGAAATCCAGCGCGCTATCTGAGCGTTCTCGAAGCGGTTGCGGTAGGCCACACGACACCAAACGAGATCTCGGGGGCAACAGGAGTCGATGTCGGTCCGCTATCGAAG
>Ga0209945_1000692_pt1 | contig 12175 bp, 14 predicted proteins | sample SalPonR2_A_D2_MG_FD_185703 | JGI IMG/M metagenome (GOLD analysis project Ga0209945, IMG submission 185703) | Salt pond soil microbial communities from South San Francisco under conditions of wetland restoration - Salt Pond MetaG R2_A_D2_MG... ...
TTGGCCCTGCTGCATCGTCCGGACCTGCGGTGTGGCTTGTTGTGAGGGCTGTGGTGGCTGCCCGGTCGGCTGGGGCTGTCCAGTTGGTTGGGGCTGCCCGGTCGACTGTGGTTGTCCAGTCGGTTGGGGCTGCCCGGTCGACTGCGGTTGTCCAGTCGGTTGGGGCTGCCCGGCTGGCTGTGGTTGTCCAGTCGGTTGAGGTTGCCCGGTCGACGGGGGCTGTGGTTGCTGTCGCGTCGGCTGCTGTTCGGGTGACGCCTGTTCTCTCCGACGGTCCTCTGCCGGTGTGTATCCGTGGTTGGGTGTCATAGTGATGTACACGCTCCGCTGTTGTCCGCCGATCTGACAGTTCTCTCCAATGTCAGATAAATCCTTGCCGGTGGCCGGTTACGGCATCATCACATCGGTTTTCGACCCCTCGACGGTGCCGAAGTAATCGGAATCAGCGACGTGCCACCGTGTTCTCCTGCGGTCGGAAAGCCCGTCTTACTCCCGATAACCGGGTGAAACCGGCCGAATCATCGACCGATTTTATGTTGTTTCGTCGGTAGCTACTACCACTGGACCGGTGGGAGGACAGTATGACATCGGACGACACTGACACACCGCGGGGGAACGGCGACGACGACGAGGAGTCGGCGTCCGACGAGGCGAGGAACACCCCGCCGCGAGACCCGGACACAGGGCAGTTCCTCCCGAAAGATGAGCGGCCGGACGACACGTCGGACTCCCCCGAGACGAAGTCGACGGAAGCGGCCCACCCCGAGGGGCCGACTGACCGGTCGACCCAGACGGTTGAGGGCGAACCAGCACCGACGGCCGAAACGCGAGCGACTGAATCTGAACCAATGGTCGAAGAAGAACCGGAACCAGAACCGACGGACGAAGCGCACGAACACGAGTCCGAGTCCATGGACGAAAAGCGAGAGACGGAGGCCGAAACACCGCCAGCGGCATCGGACGCAGAACCATCGACGGAAGTATCAGCGCCGGAGACACCGGATACCGAATCACCGACAGCGGAACCGGCGGGCGAGCCACCGACAGAGACGGCGGCAGCGGACTCGAAACGAGCCCAGGCAGCGGGCGCGGAACAAACGACGGCCACACCGTCAGCGAGGGGGGCCAGTGCCAGGCCCCCGGGCGAAACGACACCGAAGACCGTCTTCATCACGAATCCGAACGGGTATGTGCGGCCACCAACCGCGTATCTGCCCACACATCCGTGGCTTCGGCTCCCGTCCCGAGCCCCGGAGTTCGAAACAGTCTCTGGATGACAGCGGCCCCCATCGGGGCAGTGCGATCTTCGTATCAGTGACCCGGCGCCACCTGCTGTGGGGCGGTCCCACCCAGGTCGCGTTCGATACGGGTCCGGCGACACATGAGATAACAGTAATATCGTTGTGAAGTTAACTGGGGTGACCGGCTCGGCCATAAATTGTCAGCCGCTAGAACAGTCCTTTTGGCGTCCCACCATTACGTCGATCCATGCGCGACGACGATTCCTCCGACCCGAACCCGGAGCGTCCAGCTCCAATCGAGAGCACGCCGTCGCGAGCGAACGGCGGCGGTCGAAGACGCCCTCGACGAGCTCGACGACGAGGAAATATGACCGGTAACTGAGAACTGCACTGCCCGCCCGCCGCGTCACAGCCACCGCTCACGTCCCGAACCGCTCTACCCGCTCGCGTCGCCATGTCGCTGAGATACGGAGGGGTCCCCCGATACCGTGCCACTTTCGTGGACGATTCGGTAGGCAAGAGACCACTCCGCCCTAATTGACAACACACTAATCTTTTACATGGGTGCGGTCGTAGTCGAGTACGGAGTCACAGTATGAGTCAGTCCCAACAGCCCGTCCAGCAGCAGCGCTCACAACCCGTCGAACAGATGAGCAGCGGACAGTCACAGGCCCCCACAGCACAGACCGGTCACCAGTTCCCGACGCGGAGCTATCTCTCCGAGAACGTCCGGGCGACGAGCGTCGGCCTGCTGAACCAGGCGCTGGCCGACCTCTCGGCGGTGACTCTACAGCTGAAACACGCCCACTGGAACGTAAAGGGAATCGAGTTCTACCAGCTCCACGAGCTGTTCGAGGACCTGTACGAGAGCTTCGAGCCCCACATCGACGCCGTCGCCGAGCGCGCCAGCGCGCTGGGCGGCCGACCGATGGGCACTGCGCCCGCCGTCGCACAGCAGACCTCGATCCCCGAGTTCTCCCACACAGCGGTCGACGGCCAGTCGCTCCTCCGCGAGATGGCCGACAGGCTATCGGTTCTCGACGCGTCTCTCTACCAGCAGATAGAGACCGCGAACCAGCGGGGGGACCTCGACACCGCCGACCTCCTCAACGAGGTGTCCCGCGACGTGACCAAGGCGCAGTGGTTCGTCGAGTCCCACCTCCAATCACCGCAGTCGGGCGCCCCGACCCAACAGCAGAGCGCTCTCACCAACCAGCGGTAATACTGTCGGCGGGACCGTCACGAAAGCATTCGCCACTCCAGGGTGGTGAATGTCTCCACGTCCGTACAGCCACCAGTATAACGCGTCGCCACCCCGCTGGCTTCCGACCGACTCGGTGACGGCGGAAATATGTTAGACAAACAGTATTTTAGCCTCCCGACCCGAATCGCTGGTATGACCGGACGAGGCGAAACTCCCGACCGTGAAGCGGATGTAACGGCGACCGAGGAAGCGACGGCGCTGGCGTTCGGCCAGGTGTTGTACGACGATGCGGGCCGTCCCGTCGGGAGCGTCCGCGGGATGGAAGCCGGCGGTGTGTTTCTGACCACCCGCGACGGCGTCGAGGCGTTCAGCGTCGAGCACGCGCGCTCGGGTCACGCCTTCGGGGAGGCGGAACTGATGTGGCGCTGTCTCAACTGCGGCGAGATGGGTGACCTCGGCGAGGACATCCCGGCGGCGTGTCCGAACTGCGGCGCCGCTCGCGAGGAACTGATGTACTGGACGGAAGACTAACACCGCTGGGTCGAATTCGACACTCGGGGTGACAGTCGCAACGCCCGAAGTGCCGGACGCGTGAGGACCCCCGTCCGGACGGTCGCCGTCCGACTGGGGGCCGTCAGCAGCCGGTCAGCACCGATCTACCGGCCGGACTGACCGGGTCCGCGCGGGAACTGCTGCATCTGTTGTTGCTGTGCGAGCCCGCCGCCCTGTTGTGTCGGCGTCCCCTGTCCCACTCCACCGGCACGGCCCTGTTCTGGGACGCTTGCCGGCTGTGGCGCTTGTTGGACCATCTCGTCGGGCAGCACGAAATGCAACTCCGTGATCGGGACGAAGCCGTCGGCCTTTCGTTCCTCCTCTTCTTCCTCCTCTTCTTCTTCCGTCTCAGCCGTCTGGGCCGCTGCTTCCTGGAAGAAGAGGACGCCGGAGTCGATCGCTTCGAAGTCGGCACACTGTATCGTGGTTCCGTCTTTACAGATAATCTGCACTGTGAAACACCAGCTGGAATATCAGACGGACGACAAATAAGTACTACCGAGCTAGCGCCGGTATCATCCGGCTACTCCGCCGCCGTCCATCGAAAACAGGGGGACAGGACCTACTTCAGGTGTTATCGACTGGGTTCTCTGTGCTTCCCGACTCCTCTTCGGGAACGCCGCCTGCCACCGCGAGTCGTCGCCGCGACTGTCGGGGGGGCTGGCGCTGCTCCTGTGCGGGCTGTTGGGGTTCCTGGACCGGTGCCGGCTGGGTCTGGTGCTGGACCGGCGGTTGTTGAATCTGCTGTGTCGGCGGCTGTTGAACCTGTTGCCCGGCCGGCTGCTGGGTCTGCTGTGCGGGTGGCTGCTGGGGCTGCTGTCCAGCCGGCGGCTGCATCTGTTGACTCGGCGGCTGTTGGGTCTGCTGGTTCGGCAGCTGTTGTATCTGTTGGCTCGACGGCTGTTGGGTCTGCTGACTCGGCGGCTGCTGGACCTGACTCCCCTGAACCGGCTGTTGGATCGACTCCTGACCGGTCGCGCCCGCGGGGGGCTGCTGGGCCGGGGTCTGTTGCGCCTGCGATGGCTGGGACGGCCCCTGGAAGTCGGTGGGTTGCTGACCGCCGAAGGCGCTCCCGGGCTGGAACTGCTGTTGTCCAGCCTGGAGCTGCTCTTGTCCCGCCTGGAGCTGCTGTTGCCCGAACTCGCCGGCCTGCTGGATGCCCTGTTCGGTCATTTGGGTGGCCTGCTCGAGGCCCTGTTCGGTCATCTGGGCCGCGTTCTCGGCGGCGCTGTCGACCGTCTGGAAGTACGTGTCCAGGGCCTCCCGTGTCAGTTCGGCGCTGCGGTTACCGAACCAACTGCTCATCTCCAGTCCGTTGAGGAAGAGCTTGCCGGCGCTCTTCTGGAACTCGATGGACTGTTTCAGCGGGATCTCGACGGCCTGGTCCATGGCCTCTTGCCCGATGTCGAGGGCGTTTTGCTGCATTTCGATCGCGTTGCTCATCAGCTGATTTGTCTGTTGTATCTCTGATTGACTCATAGGTTGGGTGTGAGGCGTAGTCGGCACGCAGGGTGCACACAGCCGCACACGAGAGTGCGCTGGTGACAGTGGTCGGGCCGTTCGTCGCCTGCTGGCCAGTACCCGGCGTCGCGCTACACCTCGTTCGTGTGCACCGAGTTGGATGGGGGTGGCAGTAATAAACCGGCGACACTGTTCAGCGAGTAAGCGTCACTCCCTCTCACGGTGAGGTGTTTGAGACAGCGGCTCGACCCGCCGTGTCCGTCAGATGGCCGTTGCTGGCGGTCGGACGGTCGTTTCTACGGAAGAATCCGCTTACGGCCGTTTCACCGCGTCGGCTGGGGCGGTTGCTGTGGCGGGACGATGGCTATCTGTCCGTCGCTGTAGATGGTCACCTGGTGTCCCCAGACAGTGACCGTGAGCATCCCGTTGATTTGCTGGGCGGCGTCCTCTCTCGGCTTGAACAGCCGGTCGAGCGCGTCGGGGTCGATATAGTCGTACAGTGTAAAGCCGGTGTCGGTGACGTCGACGCCGCTGACATCAGAAAGCGCGTGTGCGAGTGTTGTCGTCAGCTCCGCGGGGCCGTCGAAATCGTGTTTGACGAAGTACGTCCCCGTACCGCGGACCTGCTGCTGTCGGGGAGATTGTTTCGCGTGTGCCTCGTTACGATACATTGGTTGTGACACTCTCACATTGTCTGCCGGGTAATAAAAGCTTTCCCCTCTCACCGAGTAATGTTCAAGACAAAAAACGCGGGACAACGGCCGAACTGCTTCGTCTCAATTCCCGTTATTACTCGGCCCGGTACCGGAGTAATACGGTCCTATCGCGTTCCGAACTGTTCATACTGCCGGCCGAACGGTCGTCCCGATATTTGCCACACTGGGGTGACAGATCCCGCCAGTCTGGCACAGCCGGCAGTCTCGGGACCACTCGTCACGATCACACAGCCCGGACCGCGGTCGATACGACTGTGCTCACTCTGCGTCGTGTTCCATTCGGAGGACGACCCGGTCGTCGTCGATGTGGTCGACGTGGTCGGTTCCCAGCAGGTAGCTGTCGTCGCCGTGGTCACTCCATCCCAGCACGGTCCTGATGCGGTCGGTTATCGACGGGTGTGGGTCGACGTACAGCTGGCCGTCGTCTACGTCGACGACCATCCCGACCTCCTCGCCGTCGGGGTTGACGACGGTCTTGCCCTCGTCTTCCTCGCGCGGCGTGACCCTGACGTCTTCGTCCGCGGCAGTGGGCTCGGCCGCCGCTGAATCGGGCATGTCGGATTCGGTCGCCGTCGGTTCCTCGGCGGCCGGGCCGATATCCGCGGTGCTCTCCGGCGGGGCCTCGGTCTCCGCGGCGGCGACTGTCGCGAGGTCGATGTCGTACTCGTCCTGTTCGACGATCTCGCTGTCGACGACGGTATGAGAGATGGCGTCCGCTCTGACGGTCTCGGCGTCGGAGACCTGCCCGGTTATCTCCTTACTGATCGTCAGCTCCTCGTCGATGGTCTGGCGCCGCAGCAGGTTCGTCTCGATGACGTCGTCTTCGCGGAACTGGCTCTCGACCCGGCCGTGTTCGACCGCCGCTTGCGCAGTCTCCGGGGACTCGACGAGTTCCCCCTCCAGCACCGTCTCGGTCACGCCCTCGATGTCGACCGTCTCGCGCATCGTGTCCGTCTCGACAGTTTCAGTCTCCTCGACGTCCGTCTCGACGATCTGACTCTCGATGGTGATGCGCTCTACGACCTCCCGCGTGACTTCCCAGCCCTCGTCGACGTCTATCTCCACGTCGTAGGGGTCGTTCATCTGTGCCCCCGGCTGGAACCACGTCAGGTCCGTCGTCGACTCGTCCGGCGGCTCGGCCCGTGTCACCGCGCACTGCTCTACGTCTGTCGTCAGCTGATCGACGTCGACGATGGCGCTCTGGACGATCTCCCGGTCGACGATCTCGCTCTCGACTGTCGCCTCCTCGACGACGACGTGTTCGACGACCCGCCGCTCGGTTATCTCGCTCTCGACGGTCTCGCCCTCGACCAGCGCCTCCTCGACCGCCTCGCTCTCGACCGTCGCGCGACTGATGACCTCGGAGCGGTCGACGACATCGATGTCCTCGGCGCGCTCGCCGCTGCGGACCACGACCATCCCGCGGTCGCGCAGCGCTCGCTCGAACTCCGTCCAGTCCATCTCTTCGTGGTCGGCATGCATCTCGTCCTCCGAGACGACTTCGAGTCGCGGCTCGTCCCCGCGTTCCCGTCGGACCGGAACCAGCGTGTGTGTCTCCGTCCAGGACCGGATCGTGTCGGCGTCGGTGGTTACCTGACTCTCAGTGTGGGTATTGCTGTCTCGTGACATCGAATACATTTCGTTCTTCTGACGTTTAAGCCTACGGTCCGATACTGTCGGTAACAGACGCATTACCGGCCTGAGACACTATTTTGTCCCCGCTTAGCCCGACCCGCTCTCCCAGTTGGGGGCCAGTTCCTGCCTGAACCGATCGAGGTTGTCCCGCGCCACCGATAGCTGTCGCTCGACGAGGCCGTCAGTGTGGTTGCCGAGTTTCACCAATTGGTGTTCGAGGGCTTCGAGCCGGTCGCCTTCCGCTGTGTCATCGTCGAGTGCCGACTCGCCGGACACTCTTTCCAGTGCCTGGTCGATGGACTGGAGCTGCTCGTGGACCGTCGCGTCGTCGGTGTGCTCGCTGGCTGTCTGGACCGCGTCGCGGGCGATAGCGAGCCGTGAGACCATACCAGAGATAGTCGGTCCGGACGGAAACACGTGGGGGTGGCTCCCCCTTGGCTACCAGGGCTCGGCTCCGGGTGGCTGGATGTGGCCGGTCAGGTGCTCTGGCGAATTTCGGCGCCGATAGCTCCGGCCCCGAGCGGACAGGTCGCGGAGTTCGCGGACCAAGAAGCCGCTCGGGCGCGCCGACAGGGCACCCCGAAACGGTGATCGGATACCGGAGCCGTCGGCAGGAAAACCCGGTCAGGCGTCGCAGGTACGTAGGAGATCCGTAACTAACGGGCCGGCCACCGTCGAGCTATGTGGGCGTTCGGGGTGTGGATCACCACCCGTCGCCCAGGACTACTATGCATCAGCAGAACCCCCAGCAATCAGCCGATCAGCGCCGACACCCAACGGACCGACGCCAACGAGCGGGCCAGCCGTTCCACCGGGCCCAGCGATCGCAGGGGCCACAGCCGAGCCAGCAGCAGTACGGCCAGCCCCAGACACAGCAGCTCACCGGCCAGCAGCCCCGCCAGCAGTTCGGGCAGCAGCAACTCGGTAGCCAGCAACAGCGCGGCCCCCAGAAAGCCAGACAACAGCCCCAACAGCCGTTGGGCCAGAAGTCACAGCACCACGGACAGCTGCAGCGCACACATCACCAGCAACGGCCCCGGCAGGCCCAGCAGCAACAGCGCCAGGGGCCACACCCGGGCGTCCAGAGCAGGGAGGACGCCCAGCGACACCAGCAGTTGACCCAGAGTCACGGCGGCCACCAGCGGGACGAGCAGACGGCAAAAGCACACCGGAACCGCCACAGTGAGGCCGCGCCGGAACGCCGTGAGAGCCGCACTGACCGGGCTCACTACAGTTCCCGACGAGGGTAACTTTCTCCGGCCGCTGGAGACGCGGTGATGGGCCCCGACTACCCCATATTCACACTAATACCGGTGTGAAGCGAGTTCACCGTTCGCGACAGGAACGCATCCTGCAGAGGAGACGGCCACTGCGGCGGGCGGTGTTCGCGAGGACAGCCTCTGCTCAGGGCTGGCCCGGCCCGAGTTCGAGTCCCCAGAACAGGACCGTCACCGGCTCGCCGTACCGGTCGCCGTTGACCTCGTCGTGGGGCCGGAACGTCGGCGGGTCGACGGTGCCCCCGACGTCGTAGGCGCCGCCCCCGGAGATGTGGACGTTCTCGCCGTAGCGGTAGAGTTGTGCATGCCACAGCAGGTCCATCTCGACGGGACCGATTTCGCCGTCGTCGCCCAGGTGATAGCGCCCCTCGGCCTCCGTCTGTGCGACCGCTGGGAGGCTTTTCCCTCCGCCGCGTCGAGTTCCTGCTGGCGCTCGCCGAACTCCTCGCTCGTCTGCTTGGCTATCCGGTCGCCGTCTATCGGGACGACGACGGCGAGATGCACGCCCGCTCTGCGGTCTGTCCACACATGGGCTGTCTCGTCTCCTGGAACGACGGCGAGCGGTCCTGGGACTGCCCGTGTCACGGCTCTCGCTTCGATATCGACGGTGAGGTACTCGATACGCCCGCCGTCGACGGTCTCGGCGACGTCTCGATGCCCGACGGTCCCGACTCCTGACAGCGCCGCCGTCGTGCGGTCGTGAAAAGTGGGGGCGCGCGCTACACCCCTCGCAGGGCCCGCGTGGGATCGGGATGCCCGCCGCTGCTAGCTACTCTATCGGTGACCCGCCGCGACGCTGATAGGTCGCTGAGGGTCGAACGTAGCCCGCTCAGTACTGCTCGGACTGCTCGGACTGCTGCTCCTGGGGTCGCTGCTGGAGCTGGAGCGCGCCCTGCTGGGAGGGCTGTTGGCGCTGCTGGCTGGACTGCTGGCTCTGCTGTGGTTGCTGCTGCTGTGGCTGCTTTTGGAGCTGTTGCTGAGGCTGGACCTGCTGTTGCTGGGGCTGTTGCTGTTGGAGCTGCTGCTGTGGCTGCTGTTGGAGCTGCTGCTGTGGCTGCTGACTCATCTGCTGCTGTGGCTGCTGGGGCTGCTGCTGGAACTGCTGGGACGGTCGCTGACTGGCGGACTGCTGGAGCCCACTCCGCTGCTGGGGCTGCTGCTGGAACTGCTGGGACGGTTGCTGACTGGAGGACTGCTGGAGCCCACTCTGCTGCTGGGACGGCTGACCGTACTGCTGCTGGGACGGTTGCTGGCTGGTGGACCGCTGGAGCCCGCTCTGCTGCTGGGGCTGGACCTGCTGTGACGGCTGCTGTGCCTGCTGGCCCACCTGCTGGCCCTGCGGCTGGAACTGCCCGGTCTGTGGGTCCCGCGGCGGCATCTGGTGCTGTTGCTGGGGCTGTCCATAGGTCGGCTGCAGCTGACTCGAAATCTGCTGCGGTGTCACGCCCTGGGCGCTCTGTGGGTCGGCCTGTGTGGGCTGATTCTGCGGAAGGCCGATCTGCCGGTGAATCTGGCTCTCCTGCTGTTCGCGTTGCTGACCGTACTGCTGTGTCTGTTGTCGCTGCTGGCCTTGCTGTTGCTGCCCTTGCTGCTGATTTCCTTGGTAACTCATGGTTCGATTGGTGGGGTGCGGCGGTGACGACCCGACGGCTCCGCCCCGGGTGACCCGGTTGCCTCGTCGGACTATGTGACGCCGTCAGAGCGGGGACGGTGGCCGCTGTCGTCCCGCCGCTGCTCCCGTCCGTCGCAATGACTGGCCTTGATAAACCCGTTGCGACAGTTCAGCCGTGTATACGGCTGCTACCGGACGCAAGACGGCGTTACCCGCCGATTTTCGATTTTTCAGCTCCCGTCCGGAACTTGGCATTTGTCCACTCTTCGGTGCGGGTGGTCGCGATGCGGCTATCCGCCACGAACGGCGACGTGCCCGTGGCCGTGTCCACTTCCGTCTGGATAAAAAGGTGAGACACTTCCCCAGCGGGACAGTGACTGACTGGACGCTCGTCGACGGTTCGCGAGCTTACTGCGAGAACTGTTGGGTCCCGCCGCCGGCGACCTGCTGGGTCGAGCCGCTCTGTGCTGAGAGCTGGCGGGCTATCTGGGCCGCCTGCGGGAGGACGGCGGCACACTCCTGACAGTGCGAGTGCGAGTGCTGTCCACACTCCTGTGCGCAGGCCTGGGCGGCGCGTTCGAACGTCTGTACGAGGTCGGCGGTGAAGCGAGAGGAGCGCGGCCCGAGCGCCAGAACGGTCTCGCCGATCTCGACGACGTCCTCACACAGTTTGATACACTCGATCATGTTCGGGTTCGCCTCCTCGACGCACTTGTCGGCACACCAGCCACACACCTCGATGGCCTGGGCGACCGCGTCGAGGCTCTGTCGGTACTGCTGTGGGAGTTGGCCGGCGTCCTGCTGTTGCATCCCGCTGGACTGCTGGGGCTGCTGGAACTGCTGTGACTGCCCGCTCGTCTGTCCGCTGTACTGTGTCTGTGGTTGCTGGGCTGTCCGACCGCTGCCGTACTGTGTTGTCTGTGCCATCGCAATCAGCCTGTTCACCGAAAGACCGAATATAAACGGCCGATCGTTCGCCGCTGTACAGGGGTGCTACCGTGGATAGCCACACCGTGTTCACCCACCAAGCGCTCTATATTTATTACCCCGCTCGGAAAGTGCCTGACCAATCACCTCGCCGTCTTGTGGTTCGCGCCTCATAGCGACTGGACAAGCTCCGGTTACAGAGGGGAAGGGACGAGCACGTCGAAGACGTGTTTCTCCGCCTCCCGGAGGTGCTGGGAGAAGGTCGGCGGTGCGACGCCCAGCGACTCGGCGACTTCCTCGCCGGACACATCTCGGGGCCACTCGAAGAAGCCCGCGCGGTATGCCGACCGGAGGACGGCCGACTGGCGGTCAGTCAGTCCGTCACCGATCTCGACGCCGGCAGACACCGCATTGCTCGCGACTTCGCTCGTCGTCGGCGGTGTCCCCGCTCGGCTCTGCTTGAAGACGGCAAGCGTCTCACGATGCTGTGGAGATACTCTCTGAAAATTCACACAGGCTGTCAGGACGGTCGCGGGGCTATCGGGCCTACGCCACTAAGCCCAGCACGTTACTCCGTCCTGGCACTTGTGACGGATATCGGTCCGTCCGACACCGAACACATGAACCTGCACACCGCCTCCGAACTCGACGAAACGACCCGGCACCGACTACTGGCCGACGCGCAGCGACGGTTCGTCATCGAGTCGCTTCGAACTGCCAGTAGCAGTGTCGATACCACGCTCCAAGACGTTTCGCCGCATCTCGCAAAGATCGCACAGCGGACCGCGACCGTCGAATCGCCCTGAGACGATGCGGCGGCGCGGGCTGTACCGCTAGGCCCACCCGGCTTTAGTCGCCGTTGAGGTCAGTCCCACCGTCGGACTGGGGGTCCGATGTACCTCGCCGCCCACCGGCCGGCTCACCGCCGTCAGGCTGTGAGCCTGACGTGCTTCGCGACCAACCGGGTCGCTCACCGCCATCGGACTGGGGGTCCGATGTACCTCGCCGCCCAGCGGTCGGCTCACCGCCGTCGGCCTGCTGGCGCTGGGGCTCCGGGGCGGCGCTGGAGACGTTGCCCATCCACTGTTCGACGTTGTTGGAGACGTAGGTGTGAGCGCCCCAGCCGAAGGCGATCCCGGCGCCGAGCGCGATGGCCGCGGCGAGGCCCCAGGCGAGCGCCCGGGCGAACAGGTAGAGGATGCCCACGTCGATCCCCATCGTGTCGAGGCCGATGACGATGGCCGTGAAGTAGAGGAACATCCGGGTCCCCGTCGCGAACCACGAGGTGTACTCCGTCTGCGTGGCCGCCCGGGTCCGCATGATGGCGTCGCCGATGAAGTCAGCGACGACGAAGCCGCCGATGATGACCGCCAGTCCCGCGATGAACGCGGGGATGTACGAGACGACGGTCTGTATCCACGCCGAGAGGGTGGCGATGGCGAGGACGTTCGCGGCCGCGAGGACGGCGATCGCGTAGACGAACCACTTCGTGATGACGCCGAACGTCCGTGAGACGGCGCCTTCGGAGCCACCCAGCAGGCGACCCAGCG
>Ga0209945_1000694_pt1 | contig 12155 bp, 13 predicted proteins | sample SalPonR2_A_D2_MG_FD_185703 | JGI IMG/M metagenome (GOLD analysis project Ga0209945, IMG submission 185703) | Salt pond soil microbial communities from South San Francisco under conditions of wetland restoration - Salt Pond MetaG R2_A_D2_MG... ...
GTTCGGTACACGTCGGCGTCGTCCCACGCCTCCTGCCACCGGCGCTCGACTGCGGTGTGGTCGTAAGCCTCCTGAGACATCTGCTTATATACTCGTGGTCGGGTCGGCGTCGTATAGCTTTCCATCCAGTGGTGGGCCCCGTGGCGTCCCCTGCGCCAGCCGCTCGACCTGATCGAGACCCGAACCCGTCGCAAGGTATTTTCGCGCCGCTGTGTCATCCACGGGTATGGACGGCAAGAAGGCCCTCTACTACGCCGCAGTCGCGCTCGCGATCCTGATCGGGGTCAGCGTGCTCGTCTCCGTCGTCTCGGCGATCCTGAGTCTCGCGTGGGCAGTCGTCTCCGGGGTCGTCACTCTCGCACTCCTCGTCGGGGTCGCCTACGTCGCGTATCAGGCGGGATCGTGGCTCTTCGGCGGCGACGACGCGTCTACGAAGGCGGACTCGATCGGCGACTCGTGGTCTTCGTCGACGGCGTCCCCCGACGCGACGGAGAGCCCACAGGACCGCCTGCGACGACAGTACGTCGAAGGACAGATCGGCGAGGAGGAGTTCGAACGACGACTTGCCCGCGAGTTGGAGGCCGAATCGACCGACGAGATCGACCGCGAACTCGAACGCGAGCGGTAGCCGATCAGAATCGCTCGCGGAGTTCGTCTCTGAGGTCGTCCACGTCGAGATCTTTCATCGAGAGCACCACCAGCAGGTGGTAGACGAGGTCGGCGCTCTCCGCGGTGAGCCCGTCGCGGTCGTCGTCTTTCGCCGCGAGGATCGTCTCCGTCGCCTCCTCGCCGATCTTCTCTAAGACGGCGTTCGCGCCTTTTTCGTGGGTGAAAAGCGAGGCGGTGTACGAATCGTCCGGGAGGTCTCGCTTTCGTGCTTCGATCGTAGCGAACAACTCGTCGAGCACGGCCGCGTCGTGTGCCGGCTCGTCGCTCACGCTCGCACCGCCTCCGCTGGGAAGAACGCCAGGTCGTGGATCCGGGGGTCGGCGGTGAGCTCAGGGTGAAACGAGGTGGCCACCACCGGGCCGTCTCGCACCGCAACCGGTCGCCCCTCAACCGTCGCGAGCACCTCGACGTCGTCACCGACGTCGTCGATGAGTGGCGCCCGGATGAAGACGGCGTGGAAGGGGCTCGCGAGTTCGTCGACGGCGATCTCGGCCTCGAAGGAGTCTTTTTGTCTGCCGAACGCGTTGCGGTCGACGGAGACGTCGACGAGCCCGAGCGCGTCGACCCGGTCGTCTTTCGCGTCGCGCGAGCAGACGATGAGCCCGGCACACGTCGCGAGCACCGGCTTTCCGGCGGCGACGTGCTCGCGGATCTCTCCGGCGATCCCCTCGCGGTGAAGCAGCCGCGAGATCGTCGTCGACTCCCCGCCCGGCATGAGCAGCACGTCGCAGTCGGGGACGATCCCCGCCTCGCGGATCTCGACGACCGTCGCGTCCGTGTCGTGTGCGGCCGCGGCACGACGGACTGCCTCGGCGTGTTCGGTCACGTCGCCTTGAACGGCGATGACACCAGCGTGCATACCCGCCGTGCGCGCGGGACGGGCAAAAAGGGCGCGCTCGCGGGTCTGTTCGGGTCGACGATGACCGCCAGTACGGTGGCGGCATCGCCCTCAGTAAACGACGAGCGCGAGGTAGAGCTGTCCGACTCCGGCGAGCGCCATCACCACGCCGGCGAGCCGTTTTAACGCGCCCGAGTACGCCGTGAGCCGCCCCGCGTTGCTCACGAGTCCGATTCCCGTTGCGACCGTCGTCGCCGCCATCAGTGCCGCGACGACCCCGGCGTAGGTGAGTACCACGAGCGCGGCCGTCCCGGCCGGTAACGCGATCGAACGGGCGATCACCGCGAGGAAGACCGGCGCGACACAGCCAGCGCCGGCCAGCGCGTACCCTGCTCCGAAGAGGCCGAACCCGAGCACACTCGCCCGCCGTTTCGGTAACGGCACCGAGATCGATGGGATTCGGCCGGCGGCGACGAGGACGCCTCCCACGACGAGGAGTCCGCCGACGAGCACCTCGAACACGGTGACGTTCGCGAGTGTCGCGTTACCCACCCGGACCGTCGCGCCTGCGAGCACGCCGAACGTCGCCAGCACGCCGACGGCGGCGGCGACCCCGCGGGCCCCGGCACCCGCGATCGATGCCTCCGTCGCGTCCGTCTGGTTCACGTAGAACCCGACGTATCCCGGTAACAGTGGGTACGCACACGGCGAGAAGAACGTAGCGACGCCGGCGGCGACCGCGAACGAGAGGTCGGTCGCGAGCGCGGGTCCGGTCATCGGCGGGCGCAGATCGCGATCACGGGAGGACGGCCTCGATCTGCTCGACGAGCGTCTCGGCGCTGTGAACGCCAGCGTCCGACCAGTGGACACGACCGGATGCGTCGAGGACGACCGCGGTCGGGAAGCTGCCCGCGCCGAGCCGGCTGAACAGCTCGACCGTCGGGTCGGCAGCTACGAGCCAGTCGCCGTCGTGCTCGCGCCACCAGTCAGCCACCTCGGTCTCCGTCACCGACCGACCCACCGCCTCCGTCGTCACCGAGACGAACGTCACTTGATCGCCCACGCGCTCGTTCGCCTCGCCGAGGGCCGGCATCTGCTCGATACAGGGCGGACACCACGTCCCGAAGAAGTCGACGAACGTCGGTCGGTCCGCCGCCGGAATCGTCACCGTTCCGTCTCGGCTACCCGGGGCCGGTATCGTATCGAGCGTCACCGGCTCGACCGACCCCGACCGTTCACCGGAGTCGGTCGACGACGACTCACCGGGGTCGGTCCACGACGACCCGCCGATCGGTGCTTGGAGCCCGCCAGACGCGACCGCACCGGCGACGCCGAGCGTCCCGACGCTCGCGATCCCGGCGAGGAGATGTCGCCGGTCCATTCAGGCGGTCACCACTCGGTCGAAGTCGTCGACCACGCGCTCTATCGATACCTGCGGGCCGTTTGGGTACGCACGCTCGACTATTCCCCGGTCGTTCACGAGGAGGATCAGCCCGTAGTGGGGGAACTGGTACTCGAGACTGCTGTAGTCGGGTGCCTCCGCCTTCTGGACTGCGAGCCCGAACTTCGATTCGATGAGCTGTCTCCCGCGCTCGTACGTCTCTGGGCGCAGGAAGTGCCAGTTGTCGGCCGCGAGGTCGACCCCCTGCTGGGTCGCGTACTCGCGAAGCACCGGCTCGGTGTCGCGTTCGGGGTCGAAGGTGATGGGGAGGAACGCGGCTCGGTCGGCGTATCCCTCCTCTGTGGCGACCGCCTGTGCCCGCCGGAGACGGAGGATGAGCGCCGGACAGACGCCGTCTGGACAGTTCGTGTAAAAGAACGTCAGCAGCGTCGTCCGTTCACCTTCCAGTGCCTCCGTCGAGACGCGCTCTCCGGCGATCGGGTCGGGGAGGGTGACCGCCGGGAGCTCGTCGCCGTAGCTCGGGTGTGACGCCTCGCTCAGGTCGAGCTCTGGTGGGCCGAGAACGGTCCCCGGTGCGCCACCGAGTCCGAGCCCCCCGAGACACCCGGCGCTCCCGGCGACGACGGGGACGGCGAGCGAACGCAGATAGTGACGGCGGTTCATACGCTGACGTACGGTCGCTCGTGACTAAGTCGGTTTCGTCGATCTGCGACCGACGACGAACGCTCCGCGTGCACGCCGGCGACCGGGGGGGCTCACGAGATCGTCAGCGAGAGGATCTGCACGAAGACGCCAAAGAGGATACAGAACGCGAGGACGGTCTTCGGGTTGATCGCGATCGCGTTCCGGTCTTCGGACTCGAAGTACCGTACGAGCCCTGCACTGGACATCAGCCCGCCGGAGTTGCTGCCGCTGCTCATGCCTGCGTGTGTTCGTGCAGGCGTCCTAAGCGTTTCGTCTTCGGCTCGCGCCAGCCTCGCGGCCGTGCCCGAGCGCCACGTGCTGCCCGGTTGGACCGTGTGCTGTGCCCGTACTGCCCAGGTCAGTGACCCACGACTGAAGCCGTGGGCTTCCTCCTTGCGTTCGTGTGAAAACCCTTATCGGCGAGCCCACGCTACACAACACTGAACTATGACCGTTCGAGTGCTGGACTTCTACGCCGACTGGTGTGGCCCGTGTAAGACCCAAGACCCGATCTTAGAGGAGGTCGAAGCGGAGCTCGGCGACGCCTTCGAGCTCCAGAAGGTCGACGTGGATCAAGAACAGGACGTCGCGAACCAGTACCAGGTTCGGTCGCTCCCGACGCTCGTCGTGGAGAACGACGACGGTGTCGTTGACCGGTTCGTCGGCGTCACACAGAAAGAAGACATCACGGCCGCGATCGACGAGGCGGCCTGACCGGACGCGTCTGTTCGCGTGTCGGCGTCAGCGTGGCGCCGTCTCTCACGCCGCCCGCGACGTTTTCATCCCGTCCGCGACGTCTCGGAACCTTTTACAGCTCCCGCCCGCTCCGTGGCAGTATGGCCAGTTTCGACGCCGCGGAACGCCGCACCCTCGACCGACAGATCTGCATGCGCTGTAACGCTCGCAACGCCCCCGACGCGGAGCGCTGTCGCAAGTGTGGGTACACGAACCTTCGCCCGAAGGCGAAAGAACGCCGCGCAGCCTGAGCCGGCTCACGCGTCTCGATCGCACACGCTCGCGGAGCCACTGGTCTGTCCCGAGACCGTTCGATACCCGTCGCCGCGACCTCGTTCGTTCGCGCATCTGAACCATTGAGCAACTGCGGTGGCGCGCGCCTCGTGAGCACGCCGGAGGCGGGCTCGCGAGCGCGTGTGGGAGACGAGCAGGTCGCCGGAGTCGACGGGCGAATCGGCCCGGGAGGGTGTGGCTGAAAATGGTACCCGACTGTCGCGTGGTCGTTTGTCCACACTACGGTAACCGTACAGGATCGACGCGAGAGGCTGTGACCACCCGGCACCAATCCTCCAGGGAATTCCGACCTCGCAACTCGCGTCCGACGAGAAGCTGACGCACGATGTACCTCGTCGGAGTCTATCGGTTTCACTTTCACTCCGCCTGGCTCGACTTTTTATGTCTAGCGTCACGCTACGTAGATGCAGGTCACACGCGTGCCCTCTCATTCCCCCCCCTTCTACGCCCTCGAGCAACAGCGACCGGAATCGATTAGCCGGCCGCGCGTCGACCGGGGGTATGCTCTCACTCTCCGACATCCAAGCGGCCCGCGACCGCGTGGACGACGTCGCCCGCCACACGCCGTTAGAGCGCTCACGGACGTTCTCCGAGATGACCGATGCCGACGTACACCTCAAACTCGAGACGTTTCAGCGGACGGGCGCGTTCAAGATTCGCGGGGCGACGAATCGGATCGGGACGCTCTCGCCGGCGGCCCGCGAGTCGGGCGTCGTCACCGCGAGCGCCGGGAACCACGCGCAGGGCGTCGCGCTCGCGGCCGAGCGCGCCGGGGTCGACGCCACGGTCGTGATGCCGAAGTTCGCGCCCGTCTCGAAGGTGAAAGCCACCCGCGGGTACGGGGCGACCGTCCGGCTCGAGGGGGTCGACTACGACGAGGCGCAGGCGGTCGCCCACGAACTCGAGCGAGCCGAAGGGCTCACCTACGTCCACGCGTTCGACGACCCGGCGGTGATGGCCGGCCAGGGAACCCTCGGCCTCGAGATCGTCGACGACTGCCCCGAACTCGACACCGTCGTCGTGCCGATCGGCGGCGGCGGGCTGATAGCGGGCGTCGCCGTCGCGGTCACATCACAGCTCCCAGACGCGCGGGTCGTCGGCGTCCAGGCCGAGGGGGCCGCCTCGGCCGCAGCGTCGCTCGCCGCCGACGAGCGGGTCGAACTCGACCGCGTCGATACGATCGCCGACGGCATCGCGACCCGGTCGGTCGGCGAGCGCCCGCTCGCGGTCATGCGCGAGCACGTGGACGAGGTCGTCACCGTCGACGACCGCGAGATCGCGCTCGCGGTCACGCTGCTCTTGGAGCGTTCGAAGACGCTCGTCGAGGGCGCGGGTGCGGTCGCCCTCGCCGCCACGCTCTCGAAGGCGTTCAGCTACGATACCGACGAGACGATCGTCGCGGCGCTGTGCGGTGGCAACGTCGATCTGAATCGGCTCGCGACGATCGTGCGTCGGGGGCTCGTCCAGCTCGGGCGCTACCGCAAGATCACCGTCGGGCTGAAAGACCGGCCGGGTGAACTCGAGCGCGTCGCCGGGATCGTCGCGCGCGCCGGCGCCAACGTCTACGCGGTCCACCACGACCGGACGTCGCGTGACGTCGCGGTCAACGCCGCCGAGCTGGAGCTCGAACTCGAGACGAACGACGCCGACCACGCCGCGAGCATCGTCGCCGACCTCGAAGCCGACGGCTACGACGTCGACGTGTTGTCGTGAGGTAGGTACGGGCAGTCCGTGAGTCGACATCCAACTGGGTGGTCGTGACTGTGTGAGTACGTCTGTGAGGTGTGAACGACACGACCGCGCGACAGCCGGGCACCGATTGGGCCACACCCTCCCGGGCCGATTCGCTCGTCGCCTTCGGCGACTCGCTCATCTCTCGCACGCGCTCGCGAGCCCGCTTCCGGCGTGCTCACGAGGCGCGCGCCACCGCAGGGGTATCGTCGTTCTCGGCGGAGTCAACCGGCCGTGTGTGCGCACGACCGAGAGACTCGCTCAGTCGTCCGCGGCCGCGGCGTCGACGTCGGCCTCGGAGAGCTCGCCGGCCTGCGCGAGCCCACTGAGGTACTCGTCGGCGTCAAGGGCGGCTTTCACGCCCATGCCGCCGGCGGTCGCCGCCTGCTGGTAGTGGTGGTCGACGACGTCTCCCGCACCGAAGAGCCCCTCGACGGCCGTCGCGGTCTGGTTCCCGCCGCGACCGTCCTGCGTCAAGAGGTAGCCCGCGTCGTCGAGTTCGACGCCCGTCCCCTCCAGGTACGCGGTGTTCGGCGTGTGTCCAATCGCGTAGAACACCGCCCCGACGTCGAAGTCGTACTCCTCGACCGCCGCTGCGGTCGCGGGGTCCTCGAGCTTCTCTTTGGGGTGCCCGTCGGGGTGCTCGACGAGCGTCACGTGGTCGATGCCGTCCTCGACCGAGCCGTGGATCGCGGTCAGCTCGGTGTTGGTGAGGAGCTCTATCTCGCCCGCCTCGGCTTTGTTCCGTACACGCTCTATCCAGACGTCCTCGGCGCGGAACTCCTCTCGGCGGTGTGCGACGTACACCGTGTCCGCGAACTTGGTGAGGAACGTCGCCTCTTCCATCGCGGCGTCGCCCCCGCCGACGACGAGCATGTCCTCGCCGCGGAAGAACGCCCCGTCACACGTCGCACACGTCGACAGCCCGTAGCCCATGAGATCCTCTTCGCCCGGGACCCCAAGCGTCCGTGCGGATGCCCCAGAGGCCGCGATCACGGCATCTGCAGTGTACGTGTCGCCGTTCGTGAGCGCGACCCGGAAGTGGCCTTCGGGAGCCCTGTGGACATCCTCGACGATCCCGCTCCGTAGCTCTGTGCCGAACTTCTCCGCCTGTGACCGCATCTCGGAGATGAGCTCCGGACCGGAGATCCCCTCGGCGAACCCTGGGTAGTTCTCGACGTCAGTCGTCAGCGTGAGCTGGCCGCCGGGCTCGTCGCCTTCGATCAGAAGCGGCTGGTTGTTCGACCGGGCGGCGTAGATCGCCGCACTGAGCGCGGCGATCCCGCTACCGGCGATGAGTAGCCGCCGATGCTCGAGTATTTCGTCACTCATACTATACTGTTCGGCGCGGCGGAATATGTAGGTTGCGCCGTCGGACGGCTGGCCGGCCGCACCGGGCCGGACGGTCGGTCACGGCGAGCGAGCCCGTCACTCCGGATACGACGTCTCGGGTCCATCTGGTGTCGTACCGGTGGTTCCGGGTCGACGGTCCTCGAGCGCCTCGAAAAATCGCTCGCCGACGAACTCCTCGACGACTGCGGCGAGTTCGGTCTCGTCCGGCACCGCCGCGAGGATCCCGAGCGGCACCTGCATCCCGGCCATGTCGGCGTGTCCGCCCGCCGAACCCACCTGACCGAGCGCGTCGCGGAGGAGTTCGCCGACGTCGACGTCGGTGCCGCGCGCTCGCGCGGACCCGTAGACTATCCCGTCCGTGTAGCCGTAAACGAACGTCACGTCGATCCCCTCCAGGTCGAGCAGTCGGTCGGCCGCCTGCGAAAGCGCATCTCGGTCGTGCATCTCCCCGACGCAGGTAGCGAGCGTCGGGCCACGAACGTCCCGCCGGTCGATCGCGGCCGCGAACACCCGGAGCGTCTCCGGGCTCACGCTCGGGCTCTCGACGCGCTCCAGCGTGGATTCGTCGACGTGCGGCGTCAGCGACGCGGCGGCCTCGAAGTCGCGGCCCGACATCTCGCGGGTAAAATCGCGCGTGTCGACCCGGATGCCGTAGAGGAGCGCAGTGGCGAGCGCCCGGTCCGGCTCGACTCCGAGCCGAGAGAGGTACTCCTCGATCAGCGTGCTCGCCGACCCAGCGTCGGGCCGAACGTCGACGAAGGTCCCATCGACCGGGCCACGCGGTGGGTGGTGGTCGATCACCACGTCGACCGGGGTCTCCTCCGGAAGCGAATCGTTTATCGCCGGGCGCGAGTGGTCGACGAGGGCGATCCCGCCGTAGTCCTCGAGGTCGACCCCGTCGACGGTCCGCAACGAGAGGTCGAGCAGATTCACCATCGCGCGGTTCTCCTGGTGTGAGATGTCGCCGCCGTAACAGACGTCCGCGTCGACGCCGACCGCCTCGGCGATGCGCGCCAGGCCGAGCGCGCTCGCGATGGCGTCCGGATCGGGGTTGTCGTGTGCGACGACGAGGAGCGACCCGGACAGCCCGCGGAGGGTTCGGACCAGTCGTGACGGTCGTTCGTGTGCGCCACCGCCGACCGACGTGACTCCTTCGTCCGCCGCGACCGGGTCGCCTACGCCGGCGTCGACACCGATCGTATCACACACCCGGTCGACGAGCGCTACGGTCGGGTCGACGACCCGGTCTGCGACCGATTCGAGCGCGTCGATTTGTGCTGCCGTTGCTCCGTCCCCGACGCGCGCGACGACGAGTGCGTCCGGATAGCGCTCACGGGCGGCGGTCGCCGCCGCGAGGTTTCGGGCCGCGTCGTCGCCCGCGACGACCACTATCGCGGCCTCGTCGGGGTACGTCGACGGGTCGGTGGGGTCGGCCTCGACGACCGCGATGGATCGCTCTCGCAGCGTCGAGACCCACGCCTCGTCGTCGGTCACCACGGCGGCGTCGTCCCCGGAGACGTGGTGATCGACGAGCGCGTTTCCTGCCGCGCTACAGCCGAGCAGCAGACGCCGAACCATACATTCGCGTCGACGTGGCGCCGACGCAAAACGCTGCCGTCCGCGGCCCGATCACTCGGTCGCGCCCGGGTCGCTCACCGCACGAGCCACGTCGACGGCGGCCCGGTTCTCGGCGACGTCGTGCACGCGAACGAGGTCTGCGCCGCGTTCGGCCGCGAGCGCGGTCGCGGCGACAGTCGCGTGCTCCCGCTCGTCCGGGGCACAGCCGACCGCGTCGAAAAACGACTTGTGAGAGTGGCCGATCAGTATCGGGCAGCCGAGCGCCCGGAACTCGTCGGTGCGCCCGAGCAACTCGAAGCTCTCGGCTGGCGACTTCCCGAAGCCGATCCCAGGGTCGAGGATGACCCGCTCTCGGTCGATCCCGGCCACCTCCGCGAGGAGGAGCCGCTCGCGGAGGTCGGCGATCACGTCGTCGACGACGTCCCCGTACTCCGGGTCATTCGTCGGATCGACCGGCGCGTCGATGCTGTGCATCACCACCACGGGACATCCCGCTTCGGCGACGACCTCGCGCATCTCCGGGTCTTCGAGCCCGGTCACGTCGTTTATGATGTCCGCGCCGGCGTCGAGTGCAGCCGTCGCGACGGCCGCCTTTCGGGTGTCTACAGAGACGAGGACGTCACCGTCTGCGACCGCGTCGATCCCACACACCGCCTCGATCACCGGCACCACGCGGTCGATCTCTTCGGCCGTGGGGACGGGGTCTGCTCCCGGCCGCGTCGACTCGCCGCCGACGTCGATCACGTCGACGCCGGCGTCGACCATCCGCCTCGCGCCGGCAACCGCGTCCGCGAGCTCCTCGTGGCGCCCGCCGTCGTGGAACGAGTCAGGGGTCACGTTGAGAACGCCCATGATCGCGGTCCCGCGTTCCCAGGGATACGCTACGGACGAGTCGATTCGGTTGGTCGGATCAGTCGAGTCGGCCGGATCGGTCGAGTCGGTCGGATCAGTCGAGTTGGTCGAGTCGTGTTCGACGTCGGTGTGCTGCTCGCCGAGGTCGAGACGCTCCCGGAGGTCGCCAGCGACCCCAGCGAGTCCACCGCCGGCGGCCTCAAGTCGGCGGCAAAGCGCACGAAACGTCGCGACTGACCCCGCCAGGGTGACCGGCGACTGCTCGCCGTCACCGTCCCCGCCGCCGTCGACACCGCTCCCGTCTGGGTCCGCGCCGAGTCCACCGATGGCCGCCTCGCCGCCCACCGTGCGAACCGTTGCTGCAACGCGGTCGGCGCGGTCCCCGCGAAGCCGGAGCGTACACACCCGATGGTCGACGCCGGCCGTGGCTCGGTCGACACTTGCTTGCGGCACTCCGCTTCGTTCGAGAGCCCGTCTCGCCGCTGCCGGGCCGTCGACAGACCGCGGTGTCACCGTCCGGGTCACCGCGGCCCGCGCTTCTGCAACCGCGAACAGCGAGCCGACGACCAGCACGCAGTCGTCCGCGTCCGCGCGGTCGGTCGCCGTCGCGAGGGCGTCGGTGACGTCGTCGCCGATCGAGACGTCGTCGAGTCCGGCGTCGCGGAGTGCGGCGGCCAATACGGCCGGGTCCTCGGCCCGGTCGAGTGCCGGCCGACACGTGATCGCCGACGCCGCCTGTGGTAAGGCCGCGGCCGTCTCGACGTGGTCTTTGTCGTGCATCGCGGCGTACACGAGATGGAGCTCGTCGTAGTCGTACTCGGCGAGCGTCGCCGACAGCGTCGCACAGGCCGCCGGATTGTGTGCGCCGTCGAGGATCGTGAGCGGTGCGGTCTGGACGGGCTCGAACCGTCCCGGCCACGTCGCCCGTGCCAACCCCGCTTTGAGTGCCCGCTTACCGAGTCTCGCCTCGTCATCGCCGCTTTTGTCTTCGAGCACTCGACCCGTCCGGTCGGCCAGCGCGGCCGCGATAGCCGCGTTCGTGGCCTGGTGTGCACCCACAAGCGGAATCCGATACGTTCCCCCCGACGTTCCGTCGAACCGAACCTGGGAGTCTGTGCGACTCACTCGACCCTCGTAGTGTGCGACGATGGCCGGGCCCTCCTTGCCGCCGTCGCCGTTGTCGTCGTCGCCGTCTCGATCACGGCCGGGACCGGCTACGGTCGTCACCGGAGCGCCGGCCGCAGCGGCGACCGAACGGACCTCCGCGAGCGCCTCGCCCGTGCAAGCAGTTACCATCGGTGCGCCGGGCGCCGCGATACGCGCCTTCGTCCGTGCGATCTCGGTCACCGAGTCGCCGAGGACCGCCGTATGCTCGAGTGAGACGTTCGTCACGGCGGTCGCGACCGGGTCGACCGCGCTCGTCGCGTCGTACTCGCCACCGAGTCCCACCTCGAGGACGGCGACGTCGACGTCACGACGCGCGAACTCGTGGAGTGCCATCGCCGTCACGACCTCGAAGAAGGTGAGCGGCTCGCCCTCGGCAGCCTGCTCGATCAACCACGGTGAGACCCGCTCGACGAACGCGGCGACCGCCGACTCGGTCATCGGCCGGCCGTCGACCTGAACCCGTTCGGTGAGCGAGGATAGATGCGGCGAGGTGTACAGCCCCACGGAGTAGCCGGCCTCCCGGAGTACTGACTCCGTCATCCGGGCCGTGCTCCCCTTGCCGTTCGACCCCGTGACCTGTACGCACGGCACCGCCGCGTCCGGGCGGTCGAGTCGGTCGAGCAGCGCCTCGACCCGCTCGGTGCCCGGCTTGACCGAGAAGCGACGGAGGTCGAACAAGAAGTTCGCCGCCTCGTGGTAGTGCATACCCATTTGGTCGGCGTCGCGTCGTTTATGAATACCGGACCGACCGGCGCGGTGCGGGGCGACCGACGACGAACACCGCCGAAGAGCAACCCTTAGGCGCGCCGAGAGACGAGCGTTCGTATGAATCAGGGGGTGGCCGACGCGGCG
>Ga0209945_1000695_pt1 | contig 12154 bp, 11 predicted proteins | sample SalPonR2_A_D2_MG_FD_185703 | JGI IMG/M metagenome (GOLD analysis project Ga0209945, IMG submission 185703) | Salt pond soil microbial communities from South San Francisco under conditions of wetland restoration - Salt Pond MetaG R2_A_D2_MG... ...
ACGACACTTTGGCTCTCGTATGGCAAAGAGGTGGTGTGCTGCATTAAAGGACGAAGTCCTCCGAACCGAAAAATGGCGTTCGAGGTTCTAATACGCCTAATTTCGAAACAATTAGGGCAATTCACAAAGTAAAAATAACAACTCATCTTTCAATACAGCACACCATCTTCTAAGGCGGCTCACCAAATCAAAACATTTAAGTATCTGTAATATAATTATATGGTATGGAAGAAAAATTTGATTGTCCGAAAGATGGTTGTGATAAGCAAACAAAAAGCCGTCGTGGTATGACTATGCACGCTCGAAGTATGCACGACATTGAAATCAGTTGGAAGAAAGAATATAGTTGTTCTAATTGTAATACATCATTTGAAGACTATCCGAGCAGACGCGAGTCTAAGGATTCTGAAAACTACTTTTGCTCAAAGGATTGCAAAGATTTTTTTGAAGCGAAAGATGGGCTTGATACAAATTGTGCTGAATGTGATTCTTTAATACATATACCTCCATCAAGAGTTTCTGAAGTTGGTGGATATGAGCAGAATAACCACTTTTGTGATAAGAAATGTGAGTCTAAATTTAAGAAACGTGAGTGGGTCGGTGAAAATCATCCTTCTTGGGATGGTGGGCGTACAAGAATATATTGTGATGAGTGTGGTAAAGAGTTTTGGGTAAAACCGAGTATTAAAGAACGTTCACGTTTTTGTTCACGAGACTGTTTTAATAAAAACCAATCGATTGATAAAAAAGAATACCAATGCGCCAACTGTGATGATATAGTTATTAAACACCCGAATGAAGTTCGTGGAGAAGAAACAACTTGTTCTAAACAATGTCTTAATGAATACTTATCTGAAATTAGAAAAGGAGAATCCAACCCTCAATGGAAAGGTGGTCGATTCCTCTACTACGGACCTAATTGGCAAGAACAGCGTGATAAAACACTTGAAAGGGATGAATATGAGTGCCAAAATTGTGAAATGTCTCGCAATTCACATTACCAGCATTACAACGAAGACTTACACATCCACCACAAAGTACCACGAAGACAAATAATTGACGAAGAAGAACCGACACTTGACCAATTCGAGTTGGCTAACTCGCTCGACAATTTAGTGACACTTTGCAAATCGTGTCATAGAAAGTTAGAAAAATAATAATGACATATCCAAAAACAACAGACGCTGATTTAAAACAAAATGTACAGGCGGCGGTTGAAGACAGAAGTAATGCTCGATCAAATGTAGACTCGCTTCGCGGAAGAGAATTCTCTTCAGGTGCGCTATTTGAAGATGTTGCGATTGACGCAGAAGTAAATGCAATTATTGAACTTCCTACTGATGCAGAGTGTTTTGCATTTGTTAATGGTAGATTTACAACAGGTGGTAAAACACGTGTACAAAAAATAGATTCTGTTACAAAAGATGCTGCTGGAACTGTTCAAAATATTAATAACCGACTCATTTCAGGGGACGGTGATTCTTGCGCAACTGTTGAGTCTTCTGTAACTGCATCGGGTGGTGATGAGTGGACGCCAAAAATTATTGGAGGAAGTGGCGGTGTTGGCTCAAATATAACACTTTCCTCAGGTGAAGCAAATGGTGCCGCGATAATTATTCAACCCGGTGAGAATGTATACTTCACCGCGACAAATGTATCTGCTGATGTTGAAGATATTACTATTGACATTGATTGGACTGAAATTCCATTAGAAGAAGTATCAGAACTGTAATATAGAATAATCACTTAAGTACCCCGACGCACATTAGATATAAATGAAGAAAGAGACGTTAGTAGCGGTGGTTATCGAATGAGTGTGCAATCTACAACAACGTTTGAATTTAATCGACGAGAGGCCCACCTTTCGTCAGCAGACGACGATTCGCCACCCTACACTATTCACGGTGTAGCACTTGGCGCAGATGACGTAACGCATGGTTCTTCTGGTGTCAAGAAACTTTGGCCATCAGATGAACTACAAAAAGCAGCCGAGACGCTTCAAGGAACAAATCTTGTTGTAGACCACAACAATTCTGCAAGCGGCGTGGTTGGGCAAGTAACAAAGTCTGGATATAAAGGCGGCGTTGGCGTGATTTATCAGGCAGAACTATACGAGGATTCACTCGCCGAAAAGATAAAGAACGGCCTTCTTGAAGTTTCGATTCGCGGATACCACATTGATGTTGACGACATGGATGAAACCGATGATGGTATAAAAATTGTTGAAAATATTGATTTCGACAATTTGTCAATTGTGCCAAAAGGTGCTGCTCCATCAAATACGCTCGAACTTGGAGAACACGCGGAACTTTCTGCGGCAGAACTCGCCGCTTTTGCTGATACACTCGACGAATTGCAGGAAATTGACCTTTCTGACTTTGTTCAATGGGATGACAATCACGGGATCGTGTTTGCCATTGATGGAAATACTGCAACCGTCGAAGTGATGGAAGAAATTGACGAGAAGTGGCGCTCGGTTGCGCGACAAGAAGAAGTCTCACTTGACGATTTGAAAATGTGGGACATTGATGACTCTGATATTGGTGCGCCAAAAGAATCTGAAGAGGCGCGTCACAATTTATTCGTCGAAGGAATGCAATTCTTCCACCCTGGCGATGATGAAATTTGGACCATCACTGACGTAATGGACGACGAGGTTCAGATTACGCTTGGTCCAAACCAGCAAGGTCGCTCGTGGTATGACCCTGTTCAAGAAATTATTAAGGAACTCGCACATAGCGAGATTGAATTTTATACGGAGAGTGGTGAACACAATCCGCTCATCACACCAGGGCTGAAATTCTTTTCGACAATTAATGACAGCATCCTAGAAGTGCTTGAAGTTCAAGGAAACATTGCTGTTATGTCAAGTGTTGGTGAACCCGGTTCGTGGAAGACACCCATCAATGAAATTATGTACGACTTGGCAGATGGTGACCTTGAAGTATACCATCCGATGAGTCAAGCAGAGATGGCTCCTGTCACAAAATTCCAATTCTCAAATAAGTCTGACGCAATGCAAATTGTCGAAGACGATGACTCGGGTACATTAACTGGTGTCCACTCCCACGATATGGACGGCGAAACAGTTTGGATGCCCGGTGCCACGATGGAGGAATTTACCGAGTGGCACGAGATGAAACACTCTTCTAATGGATACATCGACGAGCCAGAGTTTGAATCAGGGATGATGGTACAATGGCAAGCCAATCCTGAGATGTTTGGCCGAATTGTCCACGTTCCTGAAAATGATGACATTGTGATGGTAGAACTCCACGACTTTGAGGATGGGGAACTTGTTTCTACCGGATATACTGTCACCGCAGGATATGGCGACGTTCAGCGTATGCGGTCGGACATGCTCGGACGTTCGAATGTTGCACAATATGATGTTGTGCAAGGAGATTGGGCACAATGGTATCCGTCTGACACAAGTGAACGACACGGGTTTGTTACAAGCGTAAGTGACGATGAAGTAACACTTACTGTTTGGGAGCAAAACGCTGACGGTGAATGGCGCGAAACTGAAGAAACTGTTACGAAATCAATGGAAGAAGTCGAGCCGTGGGGGAACTTCCCTCGCGAGCAGGAAGACTTTGCCATTGATGGAGCAGACCCACGCCGTGCAGTAAGGCCCTCTGAAGAAGCCGCAGATACACTATCTGACCAAACAGAAACGGCTCTTCGTAATAAAGTAGAGTCACACAACGAAGAATACAGTGACGATGAGGGCAAGCGAGTTACGTACAGAATGCTCAAATCCGTGTATAATCGCGGTGGTGGAGCATACGACGACTCGCACCGAGAAGGAATGAGTAGACAACAATGGAGTATGGCTCGTGTCAATGCGTTCCTCTACTTACTTCGGAACGGAAATCCTGAAAACGATGCATACGTTCAGGACAACGACCTACTCCCAGAAGAGCATCCTCGTTCGTCGAGTGAAGAAAATGGATTGTACGGCACACCTGCTACAATAAGCGAGTACGATTACACGATGGGTGTGTCTGAATTGAACTTCGCGCAACTTGCGTCAATGGACGAACTTGATGTAGTGTACTCCAATTGGACACAGGCGACTAATATGACTGCATCGGAACTCCGACGCTGGTCGCGAAACCCGTGCTCTCGTCAGGCATCCATTGACCCAACAGCAGTTATCAAGCGAAACCTGCGGCTTCTTGAAACGAATAAAGAAGATTGGGACAGAGATGATATTCGTGATGCAAAGCGCACGGTATCATTCATCGCACGTATGCGTGGTGCAAAGGGCGAAGGTAATCAAAAGACAGGTGGTTCCTATGGTTGTCCCACCGATTGGGCAATCAGCCTCTTGAATTGGGCATATAACCCATTTGATTCACTTCCAGAAGCACCCGAGGATGATTCGCTTGATGAGGTTGAGGAAGTAGAACTTATGGCTTATGAAATGCACGAAGTTGAGTTTGACGGTGTAACGACAGAAGAATGGAATCCTGTTTCGATGGACGACTTCGAGACAGACGACCTTGAAGAGATTTCGAAACACTTTATGGTATCTGAGTCTGGCTTCCCGCCAGAAAATTACCGAGATTTGAAGATGCCCGTTGTTGACCCAGAAGGTAATCTCAATCTCAATGCACTACAGTCGATTAAGGGGGGCGCTTCCTCTACTGCGGCTGAAGGCATTGAATCTGGTATTGGCAACGACCTTGGTGAATACATTCAGATACTTGCGAAAGAAGAGTTTGATAAAGATTGGGGTATGGAAGAAGCAGCAATGTACGGAAATAAATCTGACGAATCGCATATGTTCCCCAACAAAGTTGATGCCATGATGATGGCGCGACAGATGGGACTCGATGGAGTTCATAAGATGGGTGAAATGTGGATGCCTGGAATGGATCACGAATCCTACATGGATGCAGTTGCATCGATGAGTGGCCACATGTATGGAGAGATGCCTGAAGACGAGGAGGAGATGGCAGACGCTGCTTCCTTGATGGATTACGACATGCATGAACCCTCGTATGATGGCACCACTGAAGCAGACTGGAGTGCTCCCACGCTTGAAGATATTATGATGGCATACGAGTGGGACGAGGAGTATGATTCCTACGACGCACTTCCCGAAGAGGCGAAGGAGACGATTGGGAATCACTTCATTATCTCTGAATCTGGCTTCCCCGCAGAGAACTTTGGCGATTACAAGTTGCCTGTGGTAAGCCTTGAAGGTGAACTAAGTCTCAATGCCCTCAATGCAGTGAAGGGCGGTCGAGGCGTGTCTGCTGTCGAAGGACTCAATTCCGAAATGGAAGACACCATCGTTGAAATGGTCAACGAATTGGCTAATGAGGAATTCGACAAAGAGTATGGTATGGAAGAAGAAATGGGTTCCGTCAAGCCTGTGACAATTGACGGGGTGACTGTCCTCACCAGCGATGACCTTCGGCGACGTGGTAAGTCCGAGGAGAGCGAGACGGACTCTACAACTAGAACAATGACTAATGTAAGTGAAGAACTTCAGGCTCGACTTGAGGAACTTGAGGCACCTGCCGTCATGGAGCAGGATTCCTTTGACGAACTTCGAGAAAAGGCCGAGAAGTATGATGATATTTCGGAGGATATTGCCGAACTGCGCGAGCGTACCGAGGTTCTCGACGCTGTTGACCGGACGCTTGTCGATGAACTCAGTGAAGCCGATGAGCCTATGGTTATCGAGTCTGCTCGCTTTGAGGCGCTTTCCGCCGAGGCTGAACAGGTTAAAGAAGTATACGCGACTCAACTCGAAGACGAACTCGCTGTCTTCACCGCTGAGGAATTGATGGACAAGTTTACCATCGAGGAACTTAGCGCGAAGTACGAGGATGCGTTCGGTGAGTTTGAGGAAGAGTTGTCTCCTGACCCGAAGGGGACAGACGCTGGCGAGGAGGAACTTGAGCAGCGTGCATCCGAGGAGCGTTCCGAGGAGGAACTTTCCCAAGATGAAGAGGTTTCTGCGAAGCAGCAGGAGATTCGGGACAAGATTTTCAAGCGATAATTTAAGTGATAAAAATGGCAGGACTTAGTGATACACCAGAGGGTGGGGAAACTCGCCGCTATGGTAATACGGTCGGTGTACCGCACGGAGAGAGTGATGGGACTGCGCTTGCTGACGCAAGTGTGCAGCCCGGCGATGCTGTAACTATTGACAGCGGCGTTCTTGCGAAGGCTGGCACAGGTGACGCGATTCTCGGCGTTCTCGTGAACTATGATGTTTACGGAGCGTCGCACCGTGGTGAACTGATTTCTGGCGACGTTGACGCAACTGTCGCTGTTCAGGGTACGTACAAGGCGCGTGCTGATTCGGACCTTAGTGCTGGCGACAGTGCTGGCCTTGGCGACACGGATGGCCACTTTGGTAACGTTGACGACCAGGGCTTCCGTGTAGTCGAAACATACAACGACGGCTCACAGGATTGGGTCGAGGTTGTGCTGTAAACTTTTAGGTGATTATAAATGAGTCTAACAACTAATGACGTTATCACGGAGGATTTCGTCCGTGAAACTGTGGAAGAGGTAATTGAGCAGAACCTTGTCTACCGACAGGCGTTCCGCGAGATTAGTGCAACTGGCATTCAGTCGAATTCGTACACATTCAACATTGACGCTGACGACATGGGTCGTCCAAGCGTTGTTGCTGAGGGTGAGGAGTTCGAGCGTGACCAGAGCAACGTTGACCAAGTAACTGTAACCTTCAAGAAGTACGGTGGCGAGGTTGCCATCACAATGGAGGCTATGGAAGACGGCATGATTGACTTCAAGGCCCGAGAGGTTGAGGAACTTGCTCGTGCGATGGCCGAGAAGTTGAACGACGAGGCATTCGAGGAACTCAACGGTAACGTTGACTCGACTGTTGGTGACGACGATGACGTGCTTTCGTTCAGCGACATTCGTGATGGAATGGTTGCTGTTCGACGTAATTCGTACACGCCTGACCTGCTCATTGTAGACCTTGATGGCTACGGTGACCTGCTCACTGACGCGAACTTCAACCGCGCTACCGATATGGGTGACGAGGTTGTTCGTACTGGTGAGGTTGGCCAGATTGCTGGTATGCGCGTTGTGGTTGACACAACTAACGATATTGCTGACGGTAACGGTGCGTTCGTTATCGACAGTGACCGATACGGCTATGAACTTACTCGCACTCCTGTCAGCACAAACGAGTACGAGGACCCCGAGCGGCAGGCTGACATTATGCAAATCTTCACCCGTAAGGCGTGGAAGGCTATCTTCCCCGAGGCGGCTGTGAAGGTTAACGCATAAAGGATTCTACACTTTACGTAGTATAGATTACTACTCGGCACTCTACAACATATTGGCTTATGTCTTACAGTCCTCGATACGTCTCAATTCACGACATTCCGGTGCAAATTCCTGATGATTACACAGATTCTCAAAAGGAAGATGCGCTTGAATATGCAGAATCATCTCTCGAACTTGACTTAAATAACGGCGAGGTGATTCCGCCAGAGGATCAAATTACCATAATGGAGTCTGCAATTAAACAACTTGCGACGTGCCATTTGGCAAAGGGTGCTGAAGATCCGAACGATGTAACACTTGGCGATATTGAAGACGCTGGTGACACAAAAGTAGAATACGCTAATTCGTTCTGTGACCAATACGAGGATACAATTACTCGTATTATAAATTCAGGTATTCTCGAAAAAGATGATGGCGGCGAATCAAACGCGCCATTCACCTACACGACAGGGTATCCATAATGACGACATTTATGTCAGACTTCGAAGATTTGAAAAACTTCGAGTTTGGCTTTCAGCGATTAAATGTTGAAAAAGTTGCAGATGAGGCATTTGAAGATGCCATCAAACAAGACTTTATTGGTCTGTTGATTTCTAACATAAAAAAGAGAGGCCTTGTGGGGAGCGGCGTCGATGAAGGCACCGGACCAGACCTTGCAAGTAGAAAGGCGTGGAACGTAATTCGTGAAGGAAATATGCGATATCGCATTGAAACTGAGCGAAGCGTTGGACCACGCGCATTTTACTTGGAGTATGGTACTGATGAAGTGACTCCTGATGGCGATGGACCACTTAGATTCAGGACAAATGTCTCGACATATGACGCCGAACCCGGTGAAATCATATATCGATATAGCGTAAGTGGTGTCGAAGAATATAGATATTTCCGAGATACTGTTCAAGAATTCAACAAGGTTGTCGCCGATAAAGTTGAAGAGCGAATAGGTGACAAGATGACAGACCACATCGAGCGACAACTTAAACTTGGATAATGGCTACACCACGTGAAATACTGACACGAATTAAAGAATCACTAGACGATTCTTCAGACGTTCCTGACAGTGTTTCATATGTGTTACAAGAGTATGACGCATCTGGCAAAGATGCTAATGTTACACTACCCGTCGTTGAACTACAAACAGTGAATGCGCTTTCACTAAACGAATTCAACACGGATTTTGTGAGATATGTACATGATGAAAACGAAAATCAAATCGGACGAGTGTACCGCTCTGAGTATTCAGTAACAGTACAACTTGATATCTTAACTGTTGATGGTCGTCGAGAAAATGAAGAAAGCATCTCGCCACTCGTCGATTCGGTGAGGCGTGCGCTGTATCAATACAGTTCTGCGGGACCAGCAGAATCGCTCGAAGAAACTGTGTGGAAGTTTCAACTAAATGAGGGCGAGCGTGCAGATAATCTTGACTCTACACCAACCGTTCGGCGTTGGTCGCAAACGATAGATTGCTGGACGTATGATGAATTTAGAACAATTGACGATTACATCGTGGATATAACATTCCCCGACGAAGACGATATCGCGGCATGACCCAATGTGTGGAGATTTGCCGAGTAGTAAACAAAATTAATAACAGGTGATTTAATAAATGACAGTATACGGAGGATTCCCCGGCGTACAGGTAACGACAGCCGGTGGCGGAATTACTGCAATTGAAATTGGCTCTGAGGAGAAGGTCGTACTCTTTGGCCGAGGAGGTTCTGGAAGTGCGGCTGTCAATACCCCGACACAAATTCAGGCTCGCAGAGAGGCAGACGTTGCCTTTGGCGAAGATTCTGAACTTTCCAATTCGATGAAACTTGCGCTCGCTAATGGTGCGAACATTTCGTACTTGTATGGAGTGCAGGTTGAAGAACTTGGTGCTGGTGGGGATATTGATACAGAACAAGATACGCCGACAGAATCGTACTCTGGTACGACTGCCGACGTTCTTACCAATACACCAATTGTAGAAGAAGAGGGCTACCTCGCTGTTCGTGACGTGATTGACGATGTTGAAATGACAGTCAATCTCGTGTACGAAGAGTCGGTTCCGTCACCCGGTGATTCGAATACGATTAATCTCAATCCCTTTACAGGAGATTGGACTGCGGATTCGTCAAGCGACTACGATTTCTTCTATAGCCACCTTGATTGGTCGGCTGCATTTAATGCAGCAGACAACGTGGTTAACGAAGATGAGACAGGGCTTTATGTAGCGTTGACTGAATCTGAACAAGTAGCATCGACACTTTCGGGCAAGACGACAGAACTTCGCGATGAGTTCCAACTTGTTAATGGGCTTGCTGGAGCAATGCCTAACTCGACTGAAACAGAAAATCTCGGAGAACCAACAGAGCGCGACTATGCAGGATTTGACACTGCGTCGTATGAGGATCTGATTGATAACGATAGTCAGTTCCTCGCCTCTGCTGTGAGATTCGAGGATTCTGTTGAGACTGCGCTCGGTTCAATCGGTGGCCTATTCGGAGGCGCTGACATTACTGAGCCAATCTACAATGATACCATCAACACTGGTGGAAACAACCTCGAAGTTCAATTCAACCGAACTGATGCGCAAAATATGCGTGGTGCAAACGTCATTCCGCTTCGTCAAGCAGGTGCTGTTCGCGTAAAGGGCAACCTTTCGACGAGCACCGAAACTGACTGGGAGCGTGACTTCTGGCGTCGTCGGATTGTTGACCGCGTTATCCTTATCGGAAAGACTATTGGTGACGCCATCATTGGTCGAATCAACGATGAGGAAACACGAGCAGCAGCCGAGCGCTCGATTACAGTAGAACTTCAGTCTCTTGCAAACGACCGTCTAATCAAGGACAACGTTGAGGGAGAGCAGAACTTCTTTGTCGATGTGTATGAGTCGTCCACAGACCCAGATGAAGTGAAGATTGACATTGGTGTAACACCACAGGGTATCGTCAAGCGCGTTGACGAAACCATTACAATCAACACATAAGGTGACATAAATGGCACAAAACAAAGAAGAAATTGGAAATGATGTACAGTTGTTTGTAGGCGCTGACGAAACAGCATACCCTATTACAAGCGCATCGTACTCTGAGGAGCCGCAGACATCCTCGACCCAGTTTAACACGTCTCTCACGATGAGCATTGTGCAAACTGGCATCGAGTACTCTGGTTCGTTCGAGCACACTGGTGCAAACACAGAACTTCGAGATAAGTTCTTTGGTAATCAAACACAACCGAAGTCGAGTACTGTTCGCAAAGTCGATCAACTCGTCTTCCAAGATTCGCAATCTACGTACACCTTTAAGGGTGTTGTCGTAGGTTCGCGTTCGAAAGATTTCCCTGCTGATGACCGAACGTCGGTCACCTACGACTTTACAGCAGAGGAACTTGTCGTCACAAACGCATAAATACACGGATAGTTGGTTAACTATTCGGACAACCTGAACGCTGGCTTCCAGTTCTATTCTTGCCCAATTCTCTTATGGGCAACCAGCAAGTAGTGTTGAGTTATTAACCGCATACTAACAAAACTTAATACAACTATGCAAGAAGAAAGCGCAATTGAATTTTACAAGCGAGTAACGCAAGGTACCGACCATACGAAAACTATTACACTTGAAGACGCAAGTGGCGCGGCTTTGCCAAATGTGCAGATGTCTCCTGTTGACAAGCGGCAACTTGCTTCGGTGATTCAGCGTCTGCCTGACGAGATGTTTGACGCTGTGGAAGAAGCAGAATCTGCTGAAGAGGCAGAAGACACGATTGAAGATAGTGAAAACCTTTCGATGAATGCCGTGACTGAAGAGACAGTCGAAGCGTTCGAGGATTTGTGTAAGGATTCTCTTCGTCACCCTGAACTAGCACCTCCGCAAATGAACGATATTGTCAATAATCTCAATTTTGAGGTACTGTTCAGTATTGGGACAGAGATTATCGATATCTCTGCTGAGAGTGATGGTGCTGTGCAGGATTTTCACGTACAGGGCTAGGACAACAACTCTTTTACGCCCTTGAAAATGGCCACACATTTTCAGTAACTGAAGACTATTTCGATGAATCCGGCGAACTTCGGACGAGAAAACGCGAAGCATTTGTAGATGAATTGACTGATTCACAACTTAGATTCCTCTTCCACGCTAAAGAACAGCGTAAAAAGATGAGGCAGGAAGAATCTGGAGTTAACAGACTTAAACAACAATTATAATTTATGGCAGAAGGACTTGACGTTGTAATTAATGGTGTCGAAACCGTCTCCGAGAAGATGGACGACATCGAGAATTCGGTTAGAACTGCTAATCAAGCGCTGAATAATCTATCAGGCGAACTTCGAGAGGCATCTATATCGAGTGAAGTTCTCGAATCTTCGTCTGAAAGCGTGGCTACCTCAGCAACTAAGGTAAATGGTGCTGTTCGAGGTGCTTCTAGTGCAGTTGACGAATTGGGAGATGAATCTCGTGAGGCTGCTGTTGAAGTTGGCCTACTCGGAACTGTTATGGATAAAACGTCGGTTAGTGCAGGAGCGCTTTCTATTAATGTTGGTGCGTTCACTATTGCACTACGACAACTTCAAACACAGATACCACTAATTGTCACAACACTTGGTTCGCTAGTATCAGTACTTGGTGGAGTTGGCTCTGCGGCAATTGCTGCTGGTGGTGGTATTTCTGCACTGCTAGCCGGAGGGGCCATTGGGCTATTAGAAGATATTGAATCGCAATTCGCCGATGTAACGTCTACTGGCGAGGCTTTGCAAAAACTAATGCGTGGTTTAGGCAATATGTTTCGCGAAGCGCTTGACCCACTTGTAAATGCTGAAAATGTGGAACTATTCGTATCGCTGCTTGAAGATATGGCAAACTTTGCGAATAGGTCTGCT
>Ga0209945_1000702_pt1 | contig 12116 bp, 11 predicted proteins | sample SalPonR2_A_D2_MG_FD_185703 | JGI IMG/M metagenome (GOLD analysis project Ga0209945, IMG submission 185703) | Salt pond soil microbial communities from South San Francisco under conditions of wetland restoration - Salt Pond MetaG R2_A_D2_MG... ...
CTCGACGGGGGTGGATACAAAAGACGGCGCGGCTCGCGGTCGCTGCGGGGAGCGGGAGGGTTATACTTTGGTCGATACACGAGGTGATATGGATATTGAATCGACGTTCGGGACGGCGAACCCGGTGATCGGCATGGTCCACCTCGGCCCACTGCCAGGTGCACCAAAGGCCTCTGCTGACGGTGCGACGGCGATGCGGTCCGTCCTCGATCGCGCGCTCGAAGACGTCAGTGCCCTTGAGCGGGGAGGCGTCGACGGCGTGATGATAGAGAACTTCGGTGACGCCCCGTTTTACCCCGACGACGTGCCAAAACACACGGTCGCGGCGACGACCCGTGCGGCGGCGACTGTCGCGGACGCGACAACCCTCCCGATCGGTATCAACGTGCTCCGGAACGACGCCGAGGCGGCCATTTCTGTCGCTGCCGCAGTCGACGCCGCGTTCGTCCGCGTGAACGTCCACACCGGCGCACGTGTCACTGACCAAGGCATCGTCGAGGGGCGGGCCCACGAGACGATCCGACTGCGCGAGCGCCTCGGCGTGGACGTCAGCATCTTCGCCGATACTGACGTGAAACACTCTGCTCCACTCACCCCGGAGACGTACTCGGCCGAGTCGTTCGCCGACACAGCGGAACGAGGGCTCGCCGACGCGGTCATCGCTTCGGGATCTGGAACCGGTGCGGCGATAGACCGTGCAGCGCTGGAGGCTGTGGTCGACGAGCGGGAACGACACGGCCTTGAGACTCCCGTTTTCGTCGGGAGCGGTGTCCGTCCGGAGACGATCGCCGACCTGCTTGACCTCGCCGACGGCGTGATCGTGGGCACCGCACTGAAAGAGGGGGGTGAAACGACCGCGCCGGTCGACGAAGCCCGTGTGGCGGCGCTTGTCTCGCGCGCAGACGAATGTCGGTGACCCGGGGCCAGAGATTGCGTCACTCGTCCACGCCGCATCCACGCTCCGCGAGGAACCGCTGAACTGCCTCGCGCGTCGGCAGGCCAGCCTGTGTGGACCGCTCGGTGCAGTTGATCGCGGCCACCGCGGCCGCGAACTGGACCGCATCGTCGATCGAATCAGATGTGTCCGACGGCCCCCCCGCTAGCAGCCACCGGTCGATCAGGCCGGCGATAAACGCGTCACCAGCGCCCGTGGTGTCGACGACATCCACGTCGAACGCGTCGTATCGTCGAACCTTTCGGTCCGTGATCGCGGTCATCCCCTCGGCACCGTGGGTGAGCACTGCCGGTCCCACTTCGGCGGTCCGGACCTGCTTGAGCCGCTTGACCGCCGCCGCGTCTGAGCCAAAGTACGCCGGTGCGGCGACGCCGCCGGCGACGAACAGGTCGGCATGGTGGACATACGCATGAATCGTCTCGGCCGCTGTTCCACGCCCGACGAGTTCGGTGACCGGCCCGGAGAGATCAAAGACGACCGCCGGGCGGTCAGCGGCAGGTCGCGAGACGACGGCATCGAGGAGCCGACGCGCGACGCGATCCGGCGTGTACGCGGTGACGAAGACGACCTCGCTTTCGAGTATCCGATCCAGCGTCGCATCGTCAAGCTGGAGTGACCGAAAGCTCTCACCGGTGGTGACGATCGCTCGTTCTCCAGTGGGGTCGCGGAGGACGAGTGACCTGGTTGTGGGTTCGTCGCCGACGACGACGCGGTCTGTATTGACGCCTGTGTCAGCGAGCCACGTGGTTGCTTGGCGGCCGTACTCGTCGTCTCCAACGCGACTCACGAGACCGACATCGCGGCCGAGTCGGTCGAGAGCCACGGCGACGTTGGCGCCGACCCCGCCGGGTGCAGCGGTCACATCGTGTGCGAACGCGCCGCCGTCCGGCTCTGGGATGTTCGACACTGCGTACCACTCGTCGACGGCAGCCGCGCCGACGGCGGTGACCCGCGGAGTGGTAGCCGACTCGTCTCGCCGCTTACGCCCCACCGTCGTCGCCTCCGAAGACCGATTCGTGGAGTCGCATCGCAGCGTCGGTCGCGACCGGGCCCTCGACGCTCGTCTCACCGTCGGCACGCCTGATCACCTCTGTAGCCGGGATCGTGACTACGTCGCCGGTGAGTTCGTCAAGGGTCTCGCCGCTGACACCGAAGACGACCCGATCGATCCCGGCGTAGTGGATAGCAGTGGTACACATTGGACAGGGCTCGGTGCTGGCGTACATCGTGCAGTTCGCCAGCTCGTCGGCGTCAAGCTCGCGTCCCGCCCAGCGCGCAAGCTTGAGTTCGGGGTGTGCGGTGACGTCCTCGGCCGTCCGGGTCGTGTTCTGTGACTCGCGCACCACCTCGCCGTCGACGGTCAACAGGGCGCCAAATGGCGTGTTTCCGGCGTCCACCGCTTCGGCTGCTACTTCGATCGTACGTTCAATGTGCTCGTCTCGGGTCACGACTCCGCTTCGAGCGGAACGACCTAATGGTTCGCGTCGCGGTCGTCCACGCCGGAATCTGCTGGGTCTCGTTTCGTCTCGTCTTGGCCGGTCGCGTTCTGGTCATCGGATGCGTCCGCCCCCTCGGATGCCTCTCCGCTCTCATCTGTGTTCGTCTCCGTCTCGTGGTCAGGCGTATCGGCCGGCGGCTGCCGAAGCGATCGCAGTGCGTCGACCGCGTCGTCCGTCGCGTCCGTTCTGGTCTTGGTCACGGCATCGGGGTCGAGTTGGGTCGGGGTACTCGTTGCCGGCGGGTCGGTGGCGTCGGATGGGGCCGCGTCGTCGGATGGTGTCTCCTCGGCGGGGTCGGCACCACCGAGTACTGAGGCGAGTGCGTCACGGATCGACTCAAGAATGGACATCAATTGTGTGGTATCGTACCGTTGATCAGTAGTGTTTGAACAACAGGGCGCGGACGTCGTCTTTGGTTCGTGCGGCCTCGACGCGGCCGTCAGGGAGTTCGACCTCATAGCGGGCGTCTCCGGCAGACTCGCCCCACTTGTCGGCGTGGGTGTCGAGGAGCCGCATCATCGCGTTCAGCTGTCCAGCACCCCCATCGTTCGCGTGGTCGTCGTCAGCGGTCTCGTCGGCACTAGCCGACGCGTTGGTAGACGATTCCGGCTCGGGCGTCGACTCGGTCGATGTCTGGCCGGGGAGTTCGAGGTCGACCAACGCGAAAGGAGTCGCAGAGAGCGTGGTCGCTCGGTCGAGAATTGCCTCGACGAGCTCGTCTTTTTGCATGTCGCTGCGGCCGCTGACGTCGAAGGCGGTTGCGATCCCGTGGAGGTCGAGCTGGTCTGCCGATTCGGGGTCACTGTGACGGAGGTTCCGGTCCTCGAGTGCATCCCGCGCCGCATCGCGGTCGAACGGTGACTCGGGTGTGTTCCGAACGGCCAGTTCGTCGGGGTCGGCGCGGTGACCAGGGTCGTCAACGGCGTCGGCGAGGTCAAGCAGGTAGGTTACCGTCTCGCCCGTACCGACCGTCGCGTACGGTCCTGCATGGTCATCAGTCAGCGCGGCGCGCAGCCGCTCGATCCGATCGTTCTGTTCGGCGGTTAGTTCCAGTGTTGGCATCTCACTCTCTCCTTGCGAACCGTTCGAGCGCCTCCGCCCACGTCTCGACGGCGCGCGGCTCACCGGAGTGGTCGGCCTCGACGCCGACGTAGCCACACTCCTCACACGAGACCGCCTCGGCGCCGCCGAGGCTGAGCGTCGTCAGCCTCGATCCACATCGCGGACACTCTCTCGACACGCGTTCTCGGGCGAGGACACGACGCCGGTGGTGAAAAACACCGGGGTCGATCGGCGGCGATCGCCGGGGCAACAGTCATTAGACTCCGCACAGACGTCGACATATGAGCGACTCGAGTGAAGAAGCGAACCCGCTTCTAGGGTACTACCGACGGTACATCGGCGACCCCGATCGAACCGTCGACGTGTACGCCGGATTCGGGCTCTTCTTCGTGGGGCTTGGACTAGGGGTCGTGGGCGTCGCCGTCTTCCTGTACAGTGCGACGCTTCCACCGAACACCATCCCGATGTATTCGGTCCGTGAGGTGGCCGCGGTGGCGGCCGCGCTCGGCCTCCCCGGACTCCTCCTCGGCGTGGTCGTTCTCCTCCCGGTTGACCGTCGTATGCTCTACCTCGGCGGTGCCGGGTCAGCAGTCACCGTGGTCGCCATCGGGTGGTTCGTCACGGTGTACCCATATGACTGGAACGTGCCGGAGCCCCCAGACTACAGCGCCCAGGTCGTCGCGTTGTACAGTGTCGGTCTCGTCGCTGTGATCGCCGCAACCGGCGCCGCGCTCGTCGCCCACCGGGTGGAGCAGGCGACCGACACTGTCACAGTCGACCCAGATTCAGCCGCCGTGGATCACGCATCGGGGTCGGACGACGACAGCACCGAAACAGTGACTGACGAGGCGGTTCGGGCGGATATCGAGCGGGAACTCGACAAGACAGAACTCACCTGGGGCGGCGTCGAGCGCTCGAAGGGGCGACAACTCCAACTCGACACGTCTGCCGTCGACGACGCAGACATCGACCCGGGCACGCTCTCGGGCTCAGCAACCGAAACGCGGACCACCTCAGGCACCGTCAATGACGCCGTCTCACAGCTTGCTGGATTACAGGGTGGAACACAAAACACCGCGAGCGGCGAGAGTACCGATGATCAGGCGGACGCGCTCCGCGCGCTCCGTGAACAACAGCGCGCAGAAGACGTCGCCGAGGCCGAAGACGACTCCGTCGTTGACCGGATCCGCGGACTGTTCGACTGAGTGACCGACCGCTCGATCGCGCCACCGGCTCTCGGCCGGCTCGCGGTCGCCTCTGTGCTACGGCGACCTGTAGCCCTGTGACCCGTCGCCCACGGATTCGGTCCCGACCCTTTTGTACGATTGGGTGACTACTCTCACTCGTGTCCAGCGTTACCGTCAGTATCGACCCCCACGTTCACTCTGTGGCCAGCTACGATGGACACGAACCCGTCGAGCTGATACTCGAACATGCCGCAGAAATCGGGTTGGACGCCGTCGTGATCACCGACCACGACACAATGGGGGCCTCCCGGCGTGCCGCAACCATTGCCGGGGAGTACGGACTGATCGGGATACCGGGTGTGGAGGTGTCGACGGCACACGGCCACCTGCTCGCGCTCGGTGTCGACCGAATGCCCCCTCGCCGCGCGGCATACGCCGACACCATCCAGTGGATCCACGACCGCGGCGGCGTGGCCATCGTACCCCACCCGTTCCAGCGATCCCGACACGGTGTCCGCCGTCGCGACGTCCCGCTCTCTGACGGCGTGGACCGTTCTACCGGCGATGAGGGCGGTCAGGGTAGTCCGGCGCCCGACGCCATCGAGGTGTTCAACGCGTGGCTATTCACCGGCTACCGTAATCGTCGCGCGCGCCGCTTCGCGACGAGCTATGACTTCCCCGGCGTCGCCGCGAGCGACGCCCATCACCTCCAGTACGTCGGCCGCGCGTTTACTGAGGTACGCATCGACGGCCGCGCGAGCGTCGAGCGCGTGACGGCCGAAGACGTGCTCACGGCGATTCAAAGCGGGACGACTCGGGTCGACGGCCGCCGCGCACCCGTCCGGATGGCGGCGCGGCACTATCTGACCGCGGCCGAAGAAAAGTCGCGGTACTACGCCGTGCGCGGGGCTGTACGCGGCGTGACGGCGACGGTGGCAGGAACGAAAGCGGCTGCCACGCTCGGGCGAGTAGGATTTGCACAGGGCCTCCATCGGACACGTCGGGCGCTCTCGTGGTTTCGCTGAGCAGCGGGTGCTCGCGTGTATCTGGTCTGTCTCGGACGCCGTCGCGGGCGGCGGGGTTTTTGCTTCCGGGGGCGAAACGAGCGGGCATGAGCCACGACAGACGGGAGGCTGGGTTCAAGCGTCGAACCCGAGTCGAGGAGGCGCGGTCGACGCTCCTCGCGGCCACCGAGGCCCACGGACGGACCGAGGTCGTCCCGCTTTCGGCCGCCGACGGACGGGTGCTTGCAGAGCCCATCGACGCCCCCGCGCCGGTGCCAGGGTACGACCGGGCCGCCATGGACGGCTACGCGGTTCGCGCGGCCGACACCTTCGGTGCGTCCGATCGAGCGCCGACCGTGCTGCGCGAGGTCCCCTTAGAAGACGGATCGGTCGGCCCCGACGAGGCGGCACGGGTCCATACCGGGAGCGCGCTTCCAGACGGCGCAGACGCGGTCGTCATGATCGAGCAGGTGGAGACCGTCGGCGACGATGTCGAGACGTTCGACGCGGTGGCGCGCGGCGAGAACGTCGGCCCGGTAGGCGAAGACGTGGCTGAGGGACAGCGGCTCTACGACGTCGGCGAGACGCTCCGACCGTCGGATCTGGGACTCTGTCGGTCGGTCGGTTTGAGCACCATCACCGTGTACGAGCCGCCGACGGTCGCGGTGATTCCGACCGGCGAGGAGCTGGTCGAGTCAAATCCCGGCGCTGGTGAGGTGATCGAGACGAACGGACTCACCGTCTCGCGGCTGGTGACGCGGTGGGGCGGTGATGCTCGCTACAGAGACATCGTGACCGACGACGAAACGGCGCTTGCGGCCGCCATCGAGACCGACCTCGACGCCGACGTGATCGTAACCACCGGCGGCTCCTCCGTTGGCGAACGTGACCTCCTCCCCGAGGTCGTCGACGACCTCGGGTCCGTGCTCGTCCACGGCGTCGCGCTCAAACCGGGTCACCCCGTGTGTCTCGGTCGCGTAGACGACACGCCGGTGGTGTCGCTGCCGGGGTACCCGGTCGCCTGCATCGTCAACGCGGTGCAGTTCCTCCGGCCAGTGCAAAAGCGGGTCAGCGGCACGGACGCCGGGCCGATCCCGACCACTCGTGCCCGACTGTCGCGGAAGATCGCGAGTGAACCGGGCACGCGGACGTTCGCGCGGGTGAAGCTATCACGCGAGTCGGCGTCCGGAGACGCAACCGACCCCGACGACCCCGCCCACGTCGCGACGCCGACGCGTGCGAGCGGCTCCGGCGTCCTCTCGAGCGTCGCGCTCGCGGACGGCTGGGTTGTCGTCCCAGAGTCACAGGAGGGATTCGATGCCGATGCGGTCGTCGACGTTGAGCGGTGGGAGGTGACACAATGACCGACCGAAAGGAGTTTCGCGACCTCGCGACGCCCGCGGCGGCACACGACGCAATCGATTCGCTGACGCTCACGCCGACGCCTGAGTCAGTTCCGCTGACGGCGGCCCGCGGTCGCGTCCTCGCCGAGCGTATCGACGCCGGCATCGACGTTCCGGGGTTCGATCGCGCATCGGTCGACGGGTACGCGGTTCGCGCGGCCGACACCTTCGGCGCTGACGAAGCCGACCCGGCCGAGTTATCGCTCGTCGGCGCGGTCCACGCCGGTGTCACCCCCGAGGTGTCCGTTGAGGCCGGCACGTGCGTCGAGGTGTCGACCGGGGCCGTGTTGCCCCCCGGAGCCGACGCTGTCGTGATGGTCGAGCGAACAAACGAACAGCTCGGCGAGGGCGGCGAGCCGACTCGGGTCGCCGTCAGAACGGCGGTCGCCCCCGGAGATCGCGTTATGACGGCTGGCGCAGACATCGCCGCTGGTGCCCGAGCGCTCGGGCCGGGCACCCGTCTCACTCCACGCGAGATTGGGCTCCTCTCTGCACTCGGTGTCGATGAGGTCCCGGTGCGTGGTCGTCCAACCGTCGGTATCGTCTCGACGGGAGACGAGCTGGTGCGCCCCGGCGACGAGCTCGATTCAGACCGCGGTGAGATCTACGACGTCAACTCGACGACGATCGCCACCGGGGTCGAAGCGGCAGGCGGCGACCCGGTGTTGTACCCACACGCTGGTGACGACTACGACGAAATGGAACGGCTGCTCAGAACGGCGGCCGACGAGTGTGACTTGGTGCTCTCGTCCGGCTCGACCTCTGCGAGCGCCGTCGACGTGATCTACCGCGTGATAGAAGAGCGCGGCGAGCTGTTGCTTCACGGCGTCGCGGTCAAGCCCGGCAAGCCAATGCTCGTCGGACGAATCGACCGGGCCGACGGCGGCGAGTCGGCGTACGTGGGATTGCCCGGGTATCCCGTCTCTGCGCTGACGATCTTCCGAACATTTGTCGCACCCGCGATTCGCGCGGCTGCTGGCCGCTCCGAGCCGGCGACCGCGACTGTCGTCGGCGAGATGGCCGTCCGCGAGCGCTACGCGGAGGGGCGAAAGCGGCTGCTGCCGGTCGGACTGTTGGACGTCCACGATGGGTCGACGACGGGTGACGAGAGTGGCCGGCCGCTCGTCTACCCGGTTGATAAGGGCTCGGGAGCGACGACCAGTCTGGTCGAGGCCGATGGCGTCGTCGCCGTCGATCCAGACACCGAGTACCTGGACGCCGGTGAGACCGTCACTGTGCAGCTTTTCTCACCGGGAGTCGAGCCGCCAACGCTCCTTGGCGCCGGCGAGGACGACCCCGCGTTGAACCGGCTCCTTGATGATCTCGCCGCACCGCGATACCTCCCGGTCGGCTCTCGAGAGGGACTCCGCCGGCTCAGGGCGGGCGTCCCAGACGTCGCGGTGACCGCCGGCCCGACCGACCGGCAGGTCGAACGCGTCGAACTCGGCGGGTGGCGGCGTACGTGGGGACTCGCCGTTCCTGCCGGCAATCCCGATGGCGTCACCGAGCTCGCCGATATTGTTGACGACGACTGCAGGCTCGTGAATCGGCCAACCGGGACGGGACTCAGACGGGCGCTCGACGACGCGATGGCGGACCTCGCTACCGATCGGGGCGTCGACAGACGCGAACTCACCGACGCGGTCGAGGGGTATGCGATGACCCGCCGCGCGTTCGAGAGTCCGGTTCGCGCGGTGCGTGAGGGTCGTGCGGACGTCGGCCTCGCGCTCCAAGAGACGGCCGAGCGGCTCGGCTGTGACTTCGTCCCGCTTGGCAAGCAGTCGGTCGTCGTCCAGGCGGCACCGGACCGCGCAGACCGGGAGGCCGTCCGGGCGGTTGGCACGGCACTCTCCGGAGCAGCGTTTGCGGAGACGCTCGCGTCACTCCCAGGCTACGAGAATCGATAGAATCCGGTGGCGTCGAGCTGACGGGGAGCGGTAGGTCGTGGCCCGGTCGGGGTTACGCCCGGACGATCCGTCGACCGTCCTCGCCGTCGACGACGTCCAGCCCGTGTTCGTGGACGAACGCCGCGGTGTAGTCGGGAACGAGACGCTCGGCCGAGAAGCGAGCCCTGAGCTGTGGGATCGTATCGAGGAGGTCGCTACGCGTCTCGAGGGCGGGCAACGACTGGAGAAAGTCGACGTCGAGGCCAGCGTCAGCGCCCCGCGCGGCGAGCGTCGTGAGTGCAGCCCCCTCGAATGCGCCCGCGAAGTCGATCGGCTCGGTAAATCCCGCGTAGTACGTGCGGCCGCGGGTCGACGGACCGAGCACCACCTGCGTGGTTCGCAGCTTCATCGCTGCGGCGTCGATGATGCTCCGCGAGAGCAACGGGGCGGTCGGCGTCACGACGGCGACCGAGTCTGCACCCTCCTCGCGGAGCAGGTGGGTGACAGTGTTGCCGGCGCGTGCACTGAACGAGGAGCCGACCTGCGGCTCGAATCGAGCGCTCTCGGTTCCGCCGAGGGTGTCTGCGACGAGCGCCCGAAGGGTCGCCTCCGGCGACGACGCAGACTGGTGGGACGCGGGTAGCTGGTCGGCCGCCGGGTAGTTAACGAGGAGCTCACCGCCCGAGCGGTCGACCGCGAGCACGGCGTCTCGGAACGCGGCCTCGTACAGCTCGGCGGCCTCCGCAGTCGACAGCGGTGTCGAGTCCGCAAGGTCGGTCCCAACGAGTCCTTCGCGTGGCGGATCGGCCAACACGGCGACGACAGTCATACCCGATCGTGTCGCGTCAGCGTCTTCAACCCGCCGACTCGGTGCGTCTGTGGTCGTCTCACGCGAAGTCGCGCCGCATTGCGATCTCGAACCACGGACAGAGCCGGAGCTGGCGGTACAGAGCCGGGTTTTCGTGGAGGTGATCGTAATCGACCCACAGCCGCCCACCGATCTCATCGGGGTCGGGGTCGAGTGCCGTCTCCTCGAGTGTCACTTTGAGCACCGCACACACTTCCCACTCGACGCCCTCGTTCGGGTAGTACCGTTTGTACTCGAACCGGTCAGTAACGCGAAGGTCGTCGTACTGTGCGGGAGTGATCCCAAGCTCCTCTTCGAGCCGGATCGCTGTTGCCTCCTCCTGTGACTGCCCCTCAACGGGATGTGATGCGACCGTGCCGTCCCAGTGACCGTTCCACAGCCGCTTCGTGGGGGCTCGCTGGGCGAGCAGGATTCGACCGTCGGTGTCGAACACCAGACAGGTGAACGCGCGGTGGCGGACTCCGTCGCCGGTGTGCGCTTCGAGCCGGTTGACCGTTCCACTCGGGGTGTCGTCTGTGTCGACCGCGACGACGTCCTGGGCGGCGTTCTCGTGGTCGAGACCCTCCCCTCCGAGACCGCCCGCCGGATCCGGGCGCTCGGCGTCCTCTGAGCTCATACTGTCTCTCTCATCAACCGAGGATAATAAGCGTTCGATACACGCGACCGGACGGTGATGAGTCCCCGCGGCTCCGGCCGTCGCTTCGACGCGCTTAAACGGCCCGCACGGCTATGTGGCGGGGATGAGTGACCCGGCGCTCGACGTTGTCGAGTTCGTTTTAACCACGCATTTTTACACCGAGAACCGCGACCTCGACGAGAACGATCTTCCGCCTCGGTTCCGGCAGGTGTTCTGGTCCGACGACGCCGCCGACGACGCACCGGGGGGTGTCGAGCGACCGCTTTCCGCGACGGACACGACGACCCGCACGGCAACGGGAGTCGAGCGGCCGTGGGACGCGGTCTCTGACCTGCTGTTTACCCAGCACACAGACTTCGCGGGCGAGATATCGCTCACCCAGCCGTCGATGGCACTGGAGTGGTACCGCGACCGGGCCGACGACGACCGCATCGCGTCGAACCCCACGATGGTTGCAACGCTCGAGACGACTGACGGCGTCGAGCCTCCTGTCTCTCACGCGGAGGCGCGCGAGGACGTTCGCCCGATCCAGGCCGACCGGGTCTGGATAGACGCGTTGCTCTCGGAGTACTTCGATGAGGACGAGGACGGTGAGATGTTGGACCTCGTCAACGTCCGCGCCCCCGAGGAGATCGAGACGACGATCACAGACCTCGTGTTGACCGGCAATCAAGAAGACGAAATCCAAAAGATCGTAAAGGCGATCGAACACCGCGAGTACCTCGCGAGCATCGGACTTCGAGAGATCGGCAAGCTGTTGTTCGTCGGGCCGCCGGGCACCGGCAAGACAACAATTTCTCGGGCGTTAGCACACCAGCTCGGCATCCCGCTCGTTGAGGTGAAGCTGTCGATGATCACGAGCCAGTATCTCGGTGAGACCGCAAAGAACGTCGAGAAGACGTTCGAGGTTGCAAAGCGGCTCTCGCCGTGTATCCTCTTCATCGACGAGTTCGACTCCGTGGCGAAGACGCGCCGTTCCGACGAGCACGCCGCGCTCAAGCGGGCGGTCAACACCCTCCTCAAATCGATCGATGAGGTGTCGTTGATCCGCGACGAAGTGTTGCTTATCGGGGCGACGAACCACCCAGACCAGCTCGATGCGGCCGCCTGGCGGCGCTTCGATGAGATCGTCAACTTCCCCAAGCCTGACCGTGATATGCGCGCCGACATCCTCCGGGTCGTCACCCGCGAGATGGAGATTGCTGACTTCGACCCCGAGGCGGTCGCCGACCGGACGACCGGGCTCACCGGCTCGGACCTCCGGATGGTGCTCCGTGAGGCGGTGTTGGGAGCGCTTACCGAAGACCGGATGACGATCACCCAGACGGACGTGATGGAGGCGGTCGCGGACTTCGAAGAGCGTGACAACTTGAAGAACATGGATATGATCGACGGCGAGGGAGCCGAGGTGCTCGGTGAGGGAGCAGGCCACGATCACGGCGATGGTCATGACCACGAGCACGACCACGGCGATGGTCACGACCACGCTCATGACCAGGGCGATGAGACGTCTACGGACGATGCTCGCGCACACGGCCACCCACAGGATTGAGTTCGCCAGGGTCTGTGGGTGCAGTACGACTCCGTGACATCCGGGTATTAGTTTCAGCCACAC
>Ga0209945_1000712_pt1 | contig 12022 bp, 15 predicted proteins | sample SalPonR2_A_D2_MG_FD_185703 | JGI IMG/M metagenome (GOLD analysis project Ga0209945, IMG submission 185703) | Salt pond soil microbial communities from South San Francisco under conditions of wetland restoration - Salt Pond MetaG R2_A_D2_MG... ...
CCTCCTCGGCGAGGTCGAGCCGCTCCATCACGTACTGGTCGAGTCCCTCGTCTTCCACGACGAGCGGGACCTGATACACGTCGGGCACGTCGGGGTTCGAGAAGACGGCGTCCGTCGGTACGTCACAGAAGAGTGCAATCTTCTCTTTCGTGTGCTGTTCGAGTTCGTCGTCGGCGCGGCCGACGAGGATGTCGGGCTGGAGTCCGATAGAGCGCAGCTCCTTCACCGAGTGTTGGGTTGGCTTCGTCTTCTGCTCGCCGTTCTGTGAGTACGGGACGAGCGTGACGTGGGTGAACAGGATGTCGCCGTCGTCCTCCTCGTGAGCGAACTGCCGGAGCGCCTCCAGATACGGCATTCCTTCGATGTCACCGACGGTGCCGCCGACTTCGATAATACACACGTCAGACCCCTCGGCCGCCTCTCGAATCCGGCGCTTGATGTCGTCGGTGATGTGGGGGATAATCTGGACCGTCTTGCCCAGATAATCGCCCGCGCGCTCCTTCTCGATGACGTGTTGGTAGGTCTTGCCCGTCGTGATGTTGTGGTCGAAGGTCATGTCGATATCGAGGAACCGCTCGTAGTTCCCCAAATCGAGGTCGACCTCGCCGCCGTCCTTCAGGACGTACACCTCGCCGTGCTGGTAGGGGTTCATCGTGCCCGCGTCGACGTTGAGATACGGGTCGATTTTGACGGCGGTCACGTCGAACCCGGCGTTCGCGAGCAGTCGGCCGGTACTGGCGGCGGTAATCCCCTTCCCCAGTCCGGACATGACACCCCCTGTAACGAAAATGAACTTCCGACCCATGCTCGGGTCGTACTCGGTGAGTTCCGTCGGCATACTGACCGTCGTCGGGGCCACGTCAAAACCGTTGTGAATCCACCGACCCCCGACTGTCGGACCGCCGCCAGAACTGCCCGCCGCGGTGTGAACGCTTATACAGTATCGGCCAGTCGCTAGCAGCATGACCGGATACACGTACCAGCGAACGCCACCGGGGGGACCGTTCCATGGCTAAGGGACAGTTCGGACACGTGCTCGTCCCGGTCGCCTCGGACGCCGACGCGGAATCCACCGCCGAAGCGCTGGCCGACCACCTCGACGCCGACCGCGTCACCGTCGTCCACGTCGTCGAGAAGGCCGGCGGCGCACCGGACAAGGCGGGCGTCGAGCAGCGAGAAGAAGCAGCGGCCGAGGCGTTCGAGCGCTTCGAGGAGGCGTACGGCGAGTCCGTCGAGACGGACATCGTCTACGACACAGACGTTGCGGACGGACTCCTGACCGCGGCCGCCGAGGTGGGGGCCGACGCGCTCGCCTTCACGCCCCGCGGTGGCGGCTGGTTCGAGCGGCTCCTCTCGGGGAGCGTGACCCGCCAGCTACTCGACGAGACGGACCGACCCGTCGTCGTACTGCCCGGGGGCGACCAGTGAGCGACGAGGAACTCGCCAAGGACCTCGGTCCCTTCGCCGCGCTCACCATCGGCGTCGGGACGATGATCGGCGCGGGTATCTTCGTGTTGCCGCGACAGGCGATTACCGACGCCGGCTCCTTCGCCGTCGTCTCCTTCGTCCTCGGCGGCGTCATCGCACTCTTCACGGCCTTTTCCGCCTCCGAGTTGGGGACGGCGATGCCGAAATCCGGCGGTGCGTACTACTACGTGAATCGCGCGCTGGGTCCCTTCTTCGGCTCCATCGCCGGCTGGTCGAACTGGCTCGGACTCGCCTTCGCCTCGGCGTTCTACATGGTCGGCTTCGGCCGCTACATCCAGAACATCATCGGCGTCACCGGGAGCTTGGAACTCGGAATCATCTCGATCGCGTGGGTGAAGATTATCGGGCTGTTCGGTGCGGCGCTGTTCACCTTCGTCAACTACGTCGGCGCGAAGGAGACCGGAAAACTCCAGAACGTCATCGTCGCGATTCTCGTCGTCATCCTCGCGGCCTTTACCATCCTCGGGACGACGCAGGCGAACGTGGCGAACCTACCGGCGGCGACCGGCTACGGGCCGATGTTCGCGACCACGGGCCTCATCTTCGTCTCGTATCTCGGTTTCGTCCAGATCACGAGCGTCGCCGAGGAAATCAAGGAGCCGGGCAAGAACCTCCCGCGTGCGATCATCGGGAGCGTTGTCATCGTGACCGTCATCTACGCGCTCGTGCTCATCGTGATGAGCGCGGCCGTCGAGCCGGGGTTCATCGCGGCGCTGTCCGAACAGCAGATTGCCGTCGTCGAGGTCGGACGGCTCATCTTCTGGCCGCTCGGCACCGCGCTGCTCATCGGCGGCCTGCTGGCGACGGCCTCGTCCGCGAACGCGTCCATCCTCGCGTCCTCGCGCATCAACTTCGCGATGGGCCGCGACCGCATCGTCACGCCCGACCTCAACGAGATTCACGATCGCTACGGCACTCCGTACAAATCCATCGCAATCACCGGCGGGCTGATTCTCGTCTTCATCCTGCTGGCGAACGTGGAGACGCTCTCCACGCTCAGCAGCGTGCTCCACCTCGTCATCTACGCCCTCCTGAACGTCGCGCTCATCGTGATGCGGGAAGCCGACGTGCCTGAGTACGAACCCAGCTACACGGTGCCGCTGTATCCGTTCACGCCCATCGTCGGTGCAATCGTCTCGCTGGCGCTAATCTACTTCATCGACCCGCGAGTCATCGCCATCGGGGCCGGGTTCGTCGTCTTCGCCGGGCTGTGGTATCTGTTCTACGCCCGGTCGCGAACGACCAGAAGCGGCGTGCTCGGTGACTGGATTCGCTCGCGTTCCGATGAGCTTCCCGACGCGGCCGTCTCCGCGGCGGCCTCCGTCGAACCCGACGCCAACGACTACCGCGTGATGGTACCGCTCGCGAATCCGAACACCGAACGCGACCTCATCAAGCTCGGGGGAGCCATCGCGAAACACCACGGCGGCACGCTCCACGCCGTCCACATCGTCACCGTCCCCGACCAAACCGACCTCCAGTACGCCAAGGAGCACCTCGGCGAGTTCGACGGTGACACCGCCGGCGTCCTCGAACAGGCGCGGCTCGACGCCGAGGAGTTCGAGGTGCCAATCGAGACGCACACCGTCATCTCCCACCGCGGCTTCGAGGAGGTGTTCGACGCCGCGACGACCCACGAGGCCGACACCGTCGTCATGGGCTGGGGCGGGAACAGCCACGGCTCGCCGGGCCGCATCGAGTCGGCCTACGACGAGGTGATGCAGAGGCTCCCGTGTGACTTCATCGTCATGAAAGACCGCGGCTTCGACCCGTCGCGGGTGCTCGTCCCGACGGCCGGTGGTCCCGACTCCGAACTGTCGGCGGCCGTCGCCCGCATCCTCCGGGACGCCTACGACTCGGAGGTGACGCTGTTGCACGTCGCCGACGACGAGACCGAGGGGCGCGAGTTCCTCGATGAGTGGGCCGAGGCCAACGGGCTTCCGGACGCCACGCTCAGAGTCGAGACCGGCGACGTGGAGGCGGCCATCGAACGGGCCGCGCGGGACGCCACCCTGTTGTCCATCGGTGCGACCGAACAGGGGCTGCTCTCGCGGCTCGTCTCCGACTCGCTCACGATGGATGTCATCGACGACCTCGACTGCACCGTGCTCCTGACGGAGACGGCACACGACCGCTCGCTGCGCGACCGGCTGTTCGGCTCGCGATAAGCCGGATACCGCCGACGCCGCTTTTGTGAGGTGAAGATTCACTGTCCGTGCCCCCTAACCGAGCGTATGGGCACGGTTCCACGGACGACGGCACGCGGCGGGCGGTCGCCGACCGTCGAGACGCTGCTCGCTCTCGCCGTCGTCTTCCTCGTCCAGTTTCCGCTCTCGGTCGTCGGATTCGCGCCACTGTTTGCACTCACGCCCGCGTTCCCGGTGACGCCGTGGACCCTCGTCACGAGCACCTACAGCCATGCCGGACCGGGACATCTCCTGTCGAACGCGCTCGTCTTGGTCTTCGTCGGCTTGGCCGTCGAGCGCACGACGACCCGGCTCCGGTACCACGCGTTCTTCGTCGCGACGGGTGCGGTGTCGGGACTCGCACAGATACTTCTGGCTCCCGTGACGGGAGCCGTCGGCGTGCTCGGCGCGTCGGGCGCAATCTTCGGGCTGCTTGGCTATCTCGTCGCCGGAAATCCGCTCTCGATGCGACTGCTCGACGGCGTAGACGCGAGCGCCCCGAACTGGGTCGTCCCGGCCGGGCTGTTGGCGGTCGGGCTCGGACTCGCCGTCGCGATGAGCGGGCCGAACTCCGCGTTCGTCGCGCACCTCGCGGGACTGGTCGTCGGTCTCGGGGCCGGGCGCGCGCGACTGCTCCACGTCGGTCGCGGCGACCGACGGACCCACAGGGTATAGGTCACGGGGTGTGACATCCGGGTATGCCAACCGTCGACGACCTACGGAACGACGTTCGGGTCGCGGTCGACCGCTACGAGCGCCGCGAGTCCACCGCGTTCACGAAGGAGGCGCTGGCGGCCGTCGCCGGCGCTGTCGGTTCGCCGGTCGAGAAGCCGCTCCCGCCGAAAGGCGAGATGCGTGCCGCCATCGCCGAAAGCGTCGAGGGTCTCGACGCCGACCGCGACCGAGAGCGCCCGTTCCGAAAAGCCGAACTGGAGACGCTCGTCGCGACCGTCGCGCAGTAGTCAGGCGTCAAGCGCGTCGCGCAGGAAGCCACCACACCGCCGTGCGACCTTCTGTGACTGTCCGACGAAGTGGTGGTCTGCACCCAGCGACTCGACGGTGAAGCCGACCGCGCGGGCCCGCTCGACCACGGGCTTCCACTCGGCGGTCGTGTCGCGCTCGCCGTAGAGCACGTAGCCCGGACAGTCGATGGCGTCGACGGCTGTGACGGCGTCGAGGTCGGCGGAGAGCCGCGAGGCGGGCGCGAGCGCAGCAACTCCGTGTACCTCCTCGCGGGCAGCCGCGAGCAGGGCGATACAGCCCCCGAACGAGTAGCCGAACAGCGCGACCCGGTCGTACTGCTCGCGTGCCCACGCCACGGCGTTGCGGGCGTCGGTCAGTTCCCCCTCGCCCTCGGTCCACGCGCCGTAATCAAATCGGAGGGTCGCCACGTTGGGCGCGAGGTCGTCGCTCACGGCTTCGAGCCGGGTGTCGGTCCGTTTCCCGCCCATCTGTGGATGGGGCGGACAGGCGACGACGCAGGCGTCGGCGTCGGGAGAGTCGAGGGTGGCGCGCACGTCGCGCGCGCCGGGAACGAGTACCGTCTCGCTGTCGGTCATACCCTCGGTTCGGTGCGGTGTTACTTCGCGTCTTCGTCCCCGGATTCGGTTTCTTCGTCCGCTTCGTCCTCGTGTCTGGCCAGTCCGGCGAGGTGGGGTGTCTCGGGGAGCACGACCTCCTCGACGCCGAGTCGAACAGCGTCCGTCGAGCCGGGGAGACAGAATACGGGGACGCCCTCGACGACGCCGGCGGTCGCGCGGGTGCCGACGACGCGCGTGCCGACCTCGTCGTACGAGAGCCGGCGGAACAGTTCGCCGAAGCCGGGGAGCCGCTTGGCGAACAGCCGGTCGACCGCCTCGACGGTCACGTCGTCGGGAGAGACGCCCGTGCCGCCCGTCGTGACGACGATGTCGGTGTCGTCACGCTTCGACAGCTGGCCGACGATGGACTGTATCCGGTCGTGGTCGTCGGGGACGAGTTCGCGGTGAACGACATCGTGGCCGGCGTCGGTACAGGCACTCACGATGGCGTCGCCGGAGGGGTCGTCGTCGAGCGACCGCGTCGAGGAGATGGTGACGACGCTCACGCCGAGCGTCTCGATATCGTCGTGGTGGTGCCCGTGCCCCTCCTCGTGTTCGTGGCCGTGGTCGTCGTGCTCGTCTGCGTTCCCCTCGGTCATACCGGTCGTGGGGAGGCCTCGCAGTTAGGCCTCGTGTTCGCGTCCTCGAACGAGCGGAACGCCCACGCCGGCGAGAAGCGTGCCGGCGACGATGGGTGCGATGACCTGCTCGCGGTCCCACGGGTCACACGGCTCCCGCTCGGTGCCGGTGAGGACGAGATACGACTCGTCGCTGCGAGTGACGACCGCCGTCGGGAGCTGTCCGCCGGTGAGTGCACTCCCGCCGGCCTCGCGGACGGCGGTGAACAGCGTCTGGTTCTCGTCGCTGAGGTCCGCGAACGTGACGCGGTCGTAGCCGTCAAGCGAGTCGTCGATGCGGTCGGTGTCGGTGATCTGGATGTAGGCCGCGTTGGCACACTGGCGGGCGTCGAGTTGGGCGGCCGCGCCGCTACCTGCAAGCAATAGCCCGCAGACGAACAGGGCGAGTCCGAGATACGTCCAGCGTGTCGTCCGGCGGGTCACACGCAAGGGTTCGCCCGTGCGAGCATGGGCCTTTTGCATGCGACCGCGACCTTCGGCACGTCTTTGTGTATCGGGGCTAACACCCGGCTATGAACGGTATCTTCTACGAGGAGCACGGTGACACCGACGTTCTCCAGTACGGCGAGCTACCCGACCCCGAGCCGGGTCGCGGTGAGGTGCTCGTGGACGTGAAGGCGGGCGCGCTCAATCACCTCGACATCTGGACGCGCAAGGGGATGCCCTCCCCGGGCGAGTTCCCGCACATCCCAGGCTCCGATGCGGCCGGCGTCGTCGCCGCCGTCGGCGAGGGCGTCACTCGGTTCGAGACGGGCGACCACGTCGCCGTCGCCTCCGGCTCGTACTGCGGCGAGTGTGAACACTGCCGCGCCGGCGAACACTCCCAGTGTGTCGAGTACACGATCATCGGCGAACACTCCACGGGCGTCCACTCCGAGCAGACGACGCTCCCCGAGGAGAATCTCGTCCACGTCCCCGACCACGTCGACTTCGAGACGGCCGCGGCCGCGCCGCTCGTCTTCCAGACCGCGTGGCGGATGCTCCACTCCCGCGCCGAAATCGAGGCCGGGGAGTCGGTGCTCGTCCTCGGCGCGTCGGGCGGTGTCGGACACGCCGCGGTCCAGATTGCCGACCACGCCGGCTGCGAGGTGTTCGCCACCGGTTCGACGGCAGCGAAGCTCGACGCGGCCCGGGAGCTGGGTGCCGACCACGTCGTCAACTACGAGGAAGAACCGTTCGACGAGTTCGTCAACGAACGGACCGACGGCCGCGGCGTCGACGTGGTGGTCGACCACATCGGCGGCGCGACGTGGGACGCCTCGATGAACTCGCTGGCGAAAGCCGGCCGCATCGTCACCTGCGGCGCGACCGGCGGCCCGGAGGTGGAGGTGAACGTCGCCGACCTGTTCTGGCAGCAGTACGACATCCTCGGCTCGACGATGGGAGCCAACGCCGACATCGACGCCGTCCTCGAGTTGGTGTGGGACGGCACCTTCGAGCCACAGATTCGCGACGTGCTCCCGATGAGCGAGGCCGCCCGCGCCCACGAGATGCTCGAAGCGCGGGAAGGGTTCGGGAAGGTCGTCGTCGTCCCCGACAGCGAGCTATGAGCGACGATGACGACGGATACGTCCACGCCCCGGGCGAGGACAGCCACGGCGTCAAGCCGACTGACCGCGACCGCGAGTTCGGGCTTCGCGGCTGGATTCTCGTCGGCTGGCTGTTCGTCTCGCTCATCGTCGTTCCCGGCATGCTGTTGTACATCCCCGAGGCGGGCAACTTCACGAAGTCGCTCGGACTCGGCTACCGTGACGCCTTCCTCGTGCTACCGTTGATTCCGGCGCTCGGACTCGGCGTGCTCGGCGTCTGGGCGACGACGCGGCCTTAACGCCCCATCAGAATCGACACCGTCCACGAGCAGACGACGGTGTCGTCGCCCCGCTGTATCTCGATGTCACGCGTCACGATGCCTCGCGAGTCGTCCGACTCGGAGACGCGCATCCCGGTCACCTCGTGGCTGGCGTACAGTTCATCGCCCGGATAGACGGGCGCGTGCCACCGGAGATTCTCGATGCCGAGGCCCGCGAGGTTGGTCGAGTCGTTGAGGAAGTGCTCCACGAACAGCCGGGTCGCAGTGCCGATGGTGTAGAGTCCGCTCGCGAACACGTCGTCGTACCCCTTCGCGCGGGCGGCGTCGGCGTCGAGGTGCATCGGCTGTGGATCGAACTGTTCGGCGAAGGCGATCATCGAGTCCCGCTCTACCTCCGCCGGGCCGTAGGTCGCAGACCAGCCGACGTGAAGGTCATCGTAGGTGGTTGGCATACTCGCGGCACACCCGTCCGAGACAAAAATCCCCCGGCGCGGTCTCAGGGCTGGTCCGCCGTGTCCTGCACCCAGACGGTCTTCTCGTTGCAAAACGCCTTCAGCCCCTGTTCGGCGAGCTCGCGGCCGTAGCCGGAGTTCTTGATACCGCCGAAGGGGAGCCGCGGGTCCGACTTCGCGAGTTCGTTCACGAACACCGCGCCCGACTCGATGCGGCGCGCAACTGCCTGCCCACGCTCTCGGTCCTCGGTCCAGACGCTCCCCGCGAGTCCCAGCTCGGAGTCGTTGGCGAGCGCGACCGCCTCGGCCTCGCTCTCGACGCGGAAGACGGCGGCCGCGGGCCCGAACACCTCCTCGCTGGCGAGGGGTGCATCCGGCGGGACGTCGGTCACGACCGTCGGCGGGTAGAAATAGCCGGTCCGGTCCAGCGGTTCGCCCCCGGTCTCGACGCTCGCGCCGGCCTCGACGCTCGCCGTCACCTGCTCGTGGAGGTCGTCCACGAGGTCCGCCCGCGCCTGTGGCCCGATATCGGTGTCGGGGTCGGACGGGTCACCGACCGTCAGCGCCTCCATCTCCGTGACGAAGGCATCGAGGAAGGCGTCGTACGCGTCGGCGTGGACGATGAAGCGCTTCGCCGCGATACACGACTGCCCGGAGTTGAGCGTCCGGGCGCGTGCGCCGACGGCCGCGGCCGCCTCGATATCGGCGTCGTCGAGCACGACGAACGGGTCCGAGCCGCCGAGTTCGAGCACGGAGGGCTTCAGCTCCTTGCCCGCAGTCTGCCCGACGGCTCGACCGGCCGGCTCCGAGCCGGTGAGCGTTACCGCCCGGATTCGGTCGTCTCGTATCATGGAGTCGACGCGGTCGGAGCCGACGACGAGCGTCTGGAACACGCCCTCGGGGAAGCCGGCCTCCCGGAGTATCGATTCGACGGCGAGGGCGCACTCGGGCACGTTCGAGGCGTGTTTGAGCAGTCCGACGTTGCCGGCGACGAGGTTCGGCGCGACGAACCGAAACACCTGCCAGAAGGGGTAGTTCCACGGCATCACGGCGAGGACGGGGCCGAGCGGCTCGGTGGCGACGAACGACTCCGCCTCCGTCTCCGTGCCGACCGGTTCGTCCGCCAGATACTCGGGGGCGCGCTCGGCGTAGTGGTCACACACCCACGCGCACTTCTCGACTTCGGCGCGTGCACCGTCGATTGGTTTGCCCATCTCCTTGGTCGCCAGTCGCGCGAACTCGTCGGTCCGGTCGCGCAACACGTCGGCCGTGGCTTCGAGCAGGCGGCGGCGCTCCCGGAGGTCGGTGTCGCGCCACGTCCGGAACGTCTCACTTGCGGTCGCAAGCGCCGCCTCTACGTCGTCGTCATCGTGGCTCGCGACCGAGGAAAGCGACTCCTCCGTCGCCGGATTCGTTCGCGTCATGTGAGGAGATAGCACGACCACGAGTAAAGCTGTCGGGGTCGAAGCGAACGGAGGGAGTTTAGTAGACGGCCGCTAACAGACGGGTATGTTCGACCGTCTCGTCGCCGTCGATAGCGCGCTGTCGGAAAGTCAGAAGCTGTTCGGCGGTGCCGTCATCGTCGCGCTCGGCGTCGTATTCATCGCGCTGATGAGTTTCGGGGAAATCGGCGCGGAGTCAGTGAAGATTGTGTTGGGTATCGCCGGCGCAATCTGCGTCATCGTCGGCACGCTGCTCGTCGGCACCTCGGAGAACCGCGAGCACGCCGTCTGATTACCAGTCGATTCGCTCCTTGTCGCGCCAGAAGGCCCCCGACGGGTTACCGGGCGTGAACCGACACAGCCACGTCGGCGTCGCTGCCCCCTTCTCGACCGATCGCTCTGCGTCCTCGCCGCCGAGGTCCGTCCGCACCCAGCCCGGACAGACGGCGTTCGCCATCAGCCCCTGTTCGTTGTACTCGCCGTGGAGATACGTCGTCAGCCCGTTGAGGCCGGCCTTCGAGACGCGGTAGGCGGGCGAGCCGCCGTCCATCCCCGACAGCTGTCCCATCCCCGAGGAGACGTTGACGACGCGACCGCCGTCCTGCTGGACGAGCAGCGGGACGAGATGTTTACACACGAGCATCGGGCCGCGGAGATTCGTCGCGAGCGTCCGGTCGATGCGCGAGGGCGGCTCCGCGACGATGTCGTCGCCGAACTCGCCGATGCCGGCGTTGTTGACGAGGATGTCGAGCCGTCCGACCTCGGAGAAGACGCCGTCGGCGATGGCGTCGATGTCCCCTTCCTGTGTCACGTCGAGCAGGACCTTCTCACACCCGTCCGGCACCTCGGCGTTCATCGACCGCGCGCCGGCGTACACCGTCGCGCCGAGGTCGTTCAGGTTCCGAGCGATTTCTGCGCCGATACCTCTGTTCGCACCGGTGACGAGCGCGACCTGTCCGCCGAGGTCGTCGTGGAGTTCCATACCTGCGTGTCGGCGGGCGAGAAGAAGGGTCTGGCTGTTCGGTCTCGGGTCAGAACGCGTAGGGGTCGTCTGCACCCGCGATTTCGGGCACGACCCACGTGCCGTCGGCGTCCTGTTCGACCTCGCCGGCGTCCTGTAGCCGTCGCAGTCGCTCCTTGGCTTCCTCCGTCCCGATGCCGATCGCGCCGGCGATACCGCGGGCCGTCACGCCGTCGCTCTGTTCGAGCACCTGGAGCACGTCGTCGCCGGGTGCCTCGTCGTCGAATCCCCCGTCGTTGTGTTGCATGGCCGTACGTCGCTGGCGGGGGTATTTGAGGATGTGGTTGTGCGGCTGCCGTGTGAGCCGACCCCGTGGTTAGGCTCGCTGCTCGATTGCCTCCTGCACGTCCTCCCACACCTCGTCGGGCGTGCCCTCGCCGTCGATTTCGGCGTACGCCTCCGTGCCGGCGTAGTGGTCGATGACCGGTTCGGTGTTCTCGGCGAAGACGCGGAGCCGCTCGCGGACCGTCTCCTCGGTGTCGTCCTCGCGCTGGGTGAGTTCCGCGCCGCACTCGTCACAGACGCCCGATTCCTCGGGCTGGTCGAACTCGAGGTGGTAGTTCTCGCCACACTCCGGGCAGACCCGGCGGCCGGTGAGCCGGTCGACCAGCTCCTCCTCGCTGACGGCGAGTCGGAGGACGGCATCGAGGTCCGTCCGCTCGTCGAGAAACTCCGCCTGCTCGATGTTGCGCGGGTAGCCGTCGAGGACGAAGCCGTCGGCGTTGTCGAGTGCCGTGACGACGATTTCGTTGACGACCTCGTCGGGGACGAGTTCGCCGGCGTCCATGAAGCCGCCGGGCGTGTCGAACTCGAAGCCCAACTCGGAGATGTCCATCCCCTTGTTGGCGCGCAGCGCGTCGCCGGTCGTGATGTGGTCGACGCCGAACTCGTCGCTGATTCGTGAACTCTGGGTTCCTTTGCCGGCACCGGGAGCACCGAGTAACAGCACGCGTGGCTTGCTCATGGGCTGGGTTCTCGACCCCTGCGTAAAACTCTGAAGAAACTGGCCGCACTCGCCCCGATTGTCCGTGCGAGCTGTTGGTCTGATTACGGACCGCGCCGCCGTGCGGACCGGCGCGGACTACGGACCGACTCGCCGTGCGGGTCGAGGCGGACCATGGACCGCGCGGTTGAAACCGCTCCCCGGTGAACCGCGAGTATGAGCGACGAGAGCAACGAGTGGGAGGAACCCGACCGCGAGGAGTTCAGCCACGACCCGCTCGGCCACACGCACGTCTGGGAGGAGATGACCGTCGGCGACCTCGTGGAGGGGTACGGCGAGGCCGGCATCGGGGCCGCCGACGTGCACGAGGCCGCCGACATCTACACGGAGATGCTGGCCGACGACGACTGCACCGTCTTCATGTCGCTGGCCGGTGCGATGGTCCCGACGGGAATGCGCCGC
>Ga0209945_1000719_pt1 | contig 11990 bp, 18 predicted proteins | sample SalPonR2_A_D2_MG_FD_185703 | JGI IMG/M metagenome (GOLD analysis project Ga0209945, IMG submission 185703) | Salt pond soil microbial communities from South San Francisco under conditions of wetland restoration - Salt Pond MetaG R2_A_D2_MG... ...
AGCGTTGCCTAGTTACTAGTCGGGTGCGCCCGACGTAGTAACCAACAGAACGCTTTTTGCTCACGAGGTGTTGGTTAACAATATGTCGCACCCTGACGTTCCCGAACACATCGAGACGATACTGCAGGCACAGTCGCCGGCTGTGCTACACGACATCGCACGCAGAGCAACAGACCTCGCGGAGACAAAGCTTGCAGAGCAGTCACCGTCCGAAGAGGACGACAGCGATGACGACGATAAGACACTCGCGCACGCTGATCTCGACCGCGACCAGGCACCAGCTGGCGCAACACTGACGACAAAGACGATACACGACAACGACTACTACTACTGGCAGTGGCGAGAGGGCGACACGATCAAGTCTGAATACATCAAGCCCGTGAGTCCCTCGGAGTAACTACAGCTCTCTATGTGAGCTTTTGCTACTAGCCTGCCTTCAGCAGGCGTAGTAACTACGTCAACTCGCGTTGCCTAGTTACTAGTCGTTTGCTTCGATTACCTGGTCTTCGTTTCTGACGAGTGCGGGCCACTCATCTGCGGTCGCACCCGTGTGTTCTCCCTCGTGAGTTCCGTGACAGGACCGACACAGTGTGATTAGATTCGACGGATCGTTCATTTCGTCTCGGGACTCGAACTCTCGTGCAGGAGTGATATGGTGGACGTCGAGATGTTTGTTGTGAGGATTAACCGTATTTTCCTTTACAACAGACTCATTACAGAGTCGACAAACAAACCCATCTCGTTGTAAGATAGACCATTTGATTTCACCCCAGTCGGATCCATATATGTCGTGTGTCTGTTTTTTGGTTGCGTCTTCCTTTCTGCTTTTATATCTGATAAGTTCATACTCGTGTAGGCTGGGAGAGTACATATTATCAGTGAGAGATCTGCTTCCGTAGTCTACAGCATCATCTATTGACTCGAACAGAGCCAACACAAAGTCCTCTGTGAAGACGGGATGCTGTTTGAGCGATGACCTGAGGATTTCATCATGTGGTACTGATGAGAACGTGTCCACATCTATGTCAGCCAAGTCACCTGTATCCACGTACGAAGACCACTCTTTTGCATCTGTGAGGAACGTCACTACTGCGTGTTGTTTTTCGTAGTCTTGGTGCCAGTTATGGAAGTGATCTTTTGCATAGAGAGCAGATCCCTCTATATCACACGAGGCAACTGGGCACTCAACATCTCCTTGTAGCTCAGCTGGTATCTTCATCTTAGATCAGCTCCACCTGGTCTGCGTCATCGAGGACACCTGATTCTTCTTTAAGCACGGTGTCGACGGGGTCGACGGGCATCTCCAACGAGTAGGTGTTGTACATACCGCCCCCTTTGCCCTTATTCACTTGGCGGAACGAGAGGAACCCACTCAAGGAGAGATCTGACAGACGGTTGTGGATGGTGCGTTGAGACAACATAGATGTGCCAGCGCCGTTATATTGCTCAACGATCCGCTGGTATCGATCGTAGATTTCTGACGTTGATGGATTAGTGTTGTTTTGCTTGCTGAGACTCACGATTGCTGCGAGGACATAGTGTGTTTGGCTTGGAAGTTCACGCAGTTCATCCATGATACGTCCGCGCTGAACAAGGTCGATAGCTTCAGAGACGATTGCTTCATCGATGGTTTCGACCCGCTGTTTCCGTGCTTGAAGCCCTGCTTTGTGTAGGATATCGATTGCATGGCGTGCGCTCCCTGTGTCGCGGGCTGCTTCTGCAGCTATCTTTGGGATTGCAGCTTCACCGACCACACCTTCTTCGAACGCTTTGTTTGCTCGCTGTTGTAGTATCGAACGAAGCTGGTTAGCGTCGTATGGGCCGAAGTGAACTTCAGTTTCACAGAGTCCGCTTCTAGTAGCACTATCGAGATTTTCTCTAAACCGGAAGTTGTTACTGATCCCGATGATGCTGAGTTGCTTGTCACCGAGATCTACATCTTCGTTTTCGTGTGCGCGAGACAGTTGGTAGAGAAGCCCTTCGTCTTCGTCACTTGCGATAGAGTCCACTTCGTCAAGCACAAACACGATATGGGATTCAGGACAGTGCCGTATGCCCTCCCAGATCATATCGTGGACTTCATCAGTCTGGTATCCAGCACGTATCTCCTCGTCTTCGTGCAGACTGTTTGCAAGTGCGATAGCTGCTTGATACGCACTCTTGTTGTGACAGTTTTGCCAGACGATGTTGATGTCGCGACCAACCATGCCTGCAACGTCTTCCTTTAGTTCTCCAAGCAGCTTTTTTGTCGACAGTGTCTTCCCGAGACCTGTCTGTCCGTAGACGAAGACATTGCCAGCCCGTTGACCGTTTGCGATAGACTCGAGTGGCGTTGCAAGGTCGTTTACTTCGTCATCACGCTCTAGCAGTTCGTCTGGCTCGTAGTCGTCCCGCAGCACGTTCTCGGTTTTGAACACGTCCGGGATATCGGTGAACCGTCCCATTGCAGTTCGTTATAGAAGAGAAGGTGTGTTAAGTGTTACGTGCGAGAGCTTCATTTGTTGCCCGTGTTTCGAGTGCTTCAAGAGACTGGTTCTAACCACCACACCCCCTCCCCCCCGTTTGCGAGTGTTAGCGTTCAGAGACAGTAGGGGGGATGCTGTGAATTGCAGTCGGTTGTGTTAGCGTTGCTACTGCGCGGTTGTCGTTTCCAGCAGTAGGAGGTGTCTACCCTACACACGGGTGGCATACAACCACCACCCGTGTGTTGTAGTTGCCGTACGGGTATGGTAAGCGACAACGGCATATAAAGCTTTCTCCAATAAAGAGAAAGTGAGTACTGACGACAACACATCGACAGCAAACACAGACTGCAGACAATACGACATACAGCCTGCGTCATACCCCACCCCACCGTTTCTCAGCACTAACACTCGCAAACGGGGGGGAGGGGGTGGGGCTACACCGACGATCCGTCTCCCTGTCCGAGTTAGTAACCAACACATTTGCGCACACGCTATACCTGTTGGTTACCAACACGTCGTTCGTGCTTCTGTGTCGTAACGGTTTTCAGACGTCACCCCATACGAGAGACTGTCCTGGTTCCTGAACCGTCCCAGGGCATTCAGACTGGGCGTGGCCACTTGGACTGAGTGTTCACTGCTCGGACTGGCAATCTCGGCAGCTACCCATTCGGGTGGCTGTTAGCGACTGTGTGCTCCCGTAACGTCTTTGTGTTCCGAGTAACTACTACCGGATGTCCCAGATGGACTGCTGGGACGTAGGGCACCCACCTAGGTGGTGTACCACCTGACACAGCGCACAGTTGGATGCGTTGGTGGACTGACGGCGTGTCCGTGAGGACGGACACGCCAACTGCGATGTCGCATGGATCTACTTGCTGCAACAGCAGCGTCTCGGAGTCGACCACAGCAACAGTTTCTGACTGACGAGACTACCCGCTTTTTCCTCGGCGGACGACAGTGTGGTAAGACGTCGGTTGCAATCGCAGCAGCGTTGACTGTCGTTGCCTCTGGAAACGATTGTACACTCGTTGCACCAATACATGAACAGGCGCTGGAGCTCAGAGGGAAACTCCACTCGTATCGAAACGATCGGGTTGAACGCGCAACACAGACCGACGTCGAGTTTCAGAATGGGGCAACCGTGTCGGTACTGAATGGACAGGCCTATCCGAAACAGGCTGATCGTGAGACGACCCTTGTCGTTGATGAAGCCCAGGGTCTGACAGAAGAGACGCTACTGTCAATACTAGACCCAGCTGGACCGGGAGAGTTCCACACGATGTGTGGGTCATCATCGCCAATGGGTGTTGATCTCGAGCTGATCGCAGCGTACTCTCGGTACGACTACGTGCTTGCACCGACGTTGACGAACCCTGAGGTGGGGCCGTCAGATGCTGTTGAGATAAACCGCAAGCACGCCCAGTCGGCTCGTGACAGCGTTCGCGACGATTAGTCGTCGCGACCCTCTTCGAGTGCAGCCTGCATTGCTGCGTACGTACTCGCGTCTGCGTGGCTTTCTGTGGTTGCTTCGTTGTTGGGCGTCTGGTCGCTAAACTCGAGATTGAACGCGCGCACGAGCTTGATCAAGCGTTCCCAGTAGAGTCCAAGCGCAGCTGCATTCTCTGGGTCAGACACATCGACACTGTCTATCTCAAGCTCGTCGGCCCACATCCCAACCGTTTCGCCGACAAGACGCCAGCTGTTGCCGTAGTCAGCATTTTTCTCACGATACAACGAGGCATTATCCTCAAGCACCTGACTCGGTGTCCGATGCGGACGTGCCTCTGTGTCTGTCTCCGTGTCAGACGGGGTCGTTGTTGTGGCTGCGTCGTCGTGATCAACGACGTTGATCCCGGACATGTCCATCGGCACGTGCTCTCTGTGTTCTAGTAGCTTCTGGTCAACACCTTGTGTGTAGTTGACGTTGTGCACGATGACGTCTTTCAACACCATGTCTACGGGCCAGTCGGCGAGCATGTCACCGAACGATTGGACTGGGTCATCAGCCGAGATTGCAAACGCTTCGCTCTCCCCTGTCTGGGTGTATTCTGCTTTGACGGTGATGACTGCCTCTCGTTCGGTATTGGATGTCGGTGTGCTGTTACTCATTGGTATCGTGTGTAAGCGAGATGCCATCCCACGGATTGATTTCGTCGACGTTCGACCACTGCCCACTGATTGGTTCGAACAACGAGCTCTCTGCTGCAACGGCATTGATTGATACACTGTGGGTACCACAGCCACATACGATTGCGTACCCGTGGGCGCGAGATTCGTACACAACAAGTGGGGCCTCACACTGCGTACAGTATGCTGGTGTCCCCGCGTGGATGTCGACACCAGTCCCTGGATTGTCAGCTGTCATAGACATCGATGCTGGCACGGACATGATCGATAGCTTGCTTCAGCGAGTTGATGCGCGTACACGGCCCCTGGACGTTCCGGTTGTACGTGTGGTCGTACAACAACAGCGTGCTGGTATCATCGAACGCAAGCTCAGCTGCAAGTGAAGGCTTGTCGTCGATGTAGATGTCGTAGTCGTACGTGCTCTTTGAGTTCTCTAGACTTCGGTAGTTGTCATAGGCGATCCCCTGTGAGTCAAGCCATGACTGTTTCGCCTCGTCGATACCCATGATGTGGTCGGGGTGCTCTGTAACAACATCAAGTTGTGACGAGAGCCCATACAGTGTTGTTGTGCGCCCACTGGGGTTTACAGAGAATGGTTCGATCTCGTCACCGCGAAGTGTCCACGCGTGCCACAGTGAGTTGAGATACGTGTCGGTACCAAACTCGTTGAGCCCCCACTCCCACGACTCGATATCATCGTAGCTGTACTCGTGGTCTGGCCCACACACTAACTCGAACGCAACGTCACACGTGCGTGCAAGCGTGGAGTCAAGATCGAGACAGACGCGAGGCTTATTCTCCATTGGAGTCTGTGATGAAGAGATCGTCTTCATCCAACGCATCATCGGCTACATACTGACAGGCGGTTGCGATGCCACCGTATCCGGTCACGTCTCTATCGTGATCGAGTGTTGACTCACCGATAACCGCACGGGACAGCTTCAGCAACTGCATCATGCGCGGGACGTCAACAGCGCTGATCTCAGCATCAGACGCAAGCGCCCCCTGTCCACGCAGATACCAGGTCCATGCAGCTGCGATGTGACGTTGATTTTCGATTGCGTCACCATGGCTGTCTCGACTGTCACCGACGAGCGACGCCACGTCGTCTAACACGTCACTTGCAAGCTTGTCGCCATCAACGGTGTCTTCTGTGCTAGTCATCTCAGAGTCGTCATTCCGTTTGTCCGCAACAGTATGCTGTGTCATTCGACAGAGATGTAGTTGGTGTCGTCTGCAACAACCTGGAAATAGTGACTCTCACACAAGACGAGTCTATTGCCGTGTTCGTCAGTGTAGGTGCGATACTGTGGGTCATGACAGTGTGGCTTATCACACTCGCGTTCGGTTCGTGTTGTCAGTAGCGTCATACGTCTAGTGCACCTGGATTCCGTACGGCACGGTATAACACATCGATGCCGACACCGACATCGTCTGGGATAGTGATGCCGGCGTTCGTCTCGACGATAAGGTTCGCCGTCAACAGCTGTGATTTCGCCCGCGAGATGGCTGGCTGTGAGAGATCGAGTGCTTCTGCGATTTCGTACTGGTACATCGGTTCCTCAGAGTCATGTAGCAGATACAACACTGCAACTCGAGTTTCACCACCAAGTGCTGATGCAAGGATGCGCGCATCAGTCGGGAGCGTCCCCGGTGCCGTTTGTTGTGCCGTCGCCATTACGATACTGCATACACACCTAACACACTTTATTCTGTTGGGAACAACACATACGCAAACACCCACACAGCCGTGGGTGCGCACTCACACACGCGCAACGGTGTGGTTTGGATACCACGGCTGGATTGCGGGGATCTCCTCGCGAGAGACAGGAGTTCCATCAGCACGGATAACAGCATCAGTCTCTGTGTTTCGGATGATGCGTTGCCCATTGTCTGCAAGGAAAAAGCATAGCTGAACACCACTGATGGCGCGAAACGGGTCAAGATAGTTGCCGTCGTTCGTTTCGATAACGTCCGTTGCGTGATTATCGTAGCGCTCGTCGAGTGGTTTGATGTGTGATTTGTCTATCAAGTCTGCAACCGTCCGAACCGCACTGACGATTGCAGAGTTGCGATACAACTGTGCTTGGAGCTTCACGCCAACAAGTTGGAGTGCGATTGCAGTCAGCTCAAACGTGGTGAACGCTGGCGCGTAGGCAGTTTGTGCGACATAGTGGCGACGTTCAATTTCGAGCCTGGCTGATTCCTCGAGCGCACCGCGATCAGCAAGTGCGTCCGCAAGTAGCGACAGGTGTTGTTCAGACAGCTCTGGTTGATCGTATTGGGGGTGTTCTGTTGTCGGCTCGCCAAGATGCGCATCGACTGTATTGATCGTGTTTGGCGCAGATCGCTCTGTCCCCGTCGCAGAAAGCAGTGTTTCGTAGTCATCAGCAGCGGGCTCAGGAGGATTGTTGCCCGGTTGTTCGTCATTTGTCATTCCCAAGCGGATGTTTTGCACGACGCCGGATATATATTCTGGGACGACACAGCGAGATTAGGCTACCTCACCACGAATGCGTCAGTATTCGTTGCCACCGGTGTCTGACTGTGGGCTATGGACCTGTTATACCCGTTCCCAACAGAATTAAGTATGCTGCATCCATACGTTGGGGTGCGCAATGGCGCTGACAGAAATCGGACGGGAGGCTGCACGGTCTTCCGATGACTCGGCTGATGTTTCGTCTGAGACGAGTGACTACGAGCGCGTAGACGTCTCTGATAAGACGTTCACAAAGATGCACCCCGGACCAACGGCCATCGCTGGTGTCGCACGTGGACTCCGGTTCCTTCCTCCGGCTCCGGAGGGTGCTGATATCGACGACAACGGGCGTGGGTCTGCGGGCCTCATCCTCGAGAACCCCACCATACCCGATGATGATGACTTCGAAACGGTGTCGGTGTTCAAAAGCGAGGGGAGTGCTTCTGACGACTACAAGGTTGTCAACACTGACGATGAAGCCGTCGATGTCTACGAGGTTGGCATCTCTGTTGGCAATATGTACGAGTCGTCAGACATCGGCGACTTCGACACTGACGAGACCATCATGACGCTCTCGACGTCGGCTGGGCGCTCGGTTGCTCGGACGCTCGACGTGCGTGGGCTTGCAAACGCAGATGTCGTCCGCAACGACAGTGGCAATCCGGTCATCGCTGAAGAGACTGGGTACCCCACGACGAATGATGCGCTCATCGAAAAGTACCCTGACAATGATGATGACACCTACATCGCGCCGAAGTTCTCGCGCGACCCACAGCTCCGACCCGATGTCGAGGGCAAGCGTGTTGTCGTCATGCTCCAGCGCCTCGCCGAGATCGACCCAGACTACGATGGGTCGGCGTTCTGGGCGACGGTGCTTGCAGACCTTGACGACGATCGGCAAACAGAGCTTGCCGAGGGGTACGCTGAAGACGCATACATGGACGGGGACGAGCCAAGCGACTTCATCCACGACGTCGGTGGGACGGAGATGATCTCACTCGCTCCGACGATGGAGTTCGACCCTGACCAGGCGCTGCTTCGAGACACACAGTGGCTCGAGTGGAACTACCCGGAGCAAGACGAGATCGAGGAACTCCGGCACGTTCAGGGCGTCGACGCGTAAGCTGTCTCTCACTCTCGCGTTTATTAGTACGTCAACGCTTGTGATTGCTCCGGCTAACGCCGGGGGCTGATAACAACGACACATAGTCATGGATCCAGAAGATAGAACTCCTGTGTCACCGGACCGAGCAATGGCAACACTGCACGGAGAAGAGTACGCAGAGACGTATGCGATTTACGCCAACACCGGCACGCAATCTGTTGTGTTCGGACGAGATCGCTATGGCACAATCATGGCTGACCTATACGTCGACGTCATCGATGAACGGCGAACGATCGCAGTGACGCACACACAAGCCCGCGATATCGTCGTTCGAGCACACCGCCCAGATGAACCGGGAACAACGCTTGCGCGGATACCCAAAGAACTGTACAGCACCTAATTGTCACGCAGCTGTCTTGAGTCTATAGAGACACTGCGTTACTCCGCCTCGGCAGAGATGGTTGCTACACGGACTTTCTGCGGATCGGCATCGCCCAACTGCGCTGCGTGTGTGCCACAGTACACTGGATGATAGCAGTACAATGCGGTATCGTTTTCAAGCGCAAAGCCTGCATACACTGCTGTTGGCGTACGTGAGCAGTCGTGAAAATTGCAGTCAGTGAGTGGTCGGACGCTAGTCATTCGAGTGGGTACAGTGCCTGTTCAGCTGTCTCACTGAATGACACGGTAAATGAGCTTGCTTCAAGCGTTGTTGCTACGTTACCGACACCGGGCGCTGCTTGCCACCCAACACTGTTGTAGTGCTTGCGTGGATGCGCAATTGGCGAGCGCTCGTAGTGTGCCCAGAGGGCTGTCTGTGAGCCACCATTACGCGGTGTCAATCGAACGTGTGTCTGCCAGCTGCCGAGGAACCCACCGCGACGCTGTGCGTAGGATCCAACTTCATACACTGGATCGCCATCAGCGTCAGTTTCATATTGGATTGAAGCAAACACAGCGGGCCACCACTGATCTGTTTCGCGGAAGAATTGGCGCAGTGTTGCTGGCGGAGCGTCAACAACGCCAACAAACTCGCGGTCTTGAAGCGGTAACTGTGTTTTCTCTGGCACCAGCTCGCTCACGTCGACCGCATTGACAGCGTCGTCGGTGGCGGTGAACGCGTGTGGGGCATTGTCTGATCCAAGCCGGTGGACGAGAGGCAACAGTATCCGTCGCAGACGCCATAGATCTGGCCACCCACCGAGGTATTGACGAGCGCCAATGAGCAGTATACCACCAACAAGTGGGCCGATAATCTCAGCTGGCAGCTGTGCAAGTAGTTCTGTAAGTTGTTGTGTCAACATGCGTATTCAGTGTTTCAGTAGTCACTGCGCGCTTCTGGGGACGACACTGCTACAAACAGTGCTGCATCCGTGGGTGTACTGTTGTGTACGCAAACCCCACGCAGCTATTGTGTAGCGGGGTTACGCTCCAGCTCGAACCGTGTCGCCGGCGTGTGACTTCCTAAGTGTGGTAGTCACAGATGAGTAGCCGTCTTGTGACACGGTGACGGTTGCTGGCATTGGCACTGAACCAAACGATTGACTGATGCCGTGATTTTTCGCTGTTTTCTCTTCGCTGTACGCGCCATCCTGTGATTCAACTAGAATCGTTGCGTCAGGAAGCGGAGTACCGCCTGTATCAGTGACGAGGACGTCGACTCCGACTCGAAACGTGTCGTCCGTATCTTCCTCGAGCGTAACGTTCAGCTTGATGTCGTCTGCCATTGCACACCATCAATAATCTAAGCGCAGCTGGTCTATGTCTCAATACACTAATGCTGGTATCACTGCGTACTGGGTGGTATATGGCTTGTCTTCGCAAGAATTAAGTCCGGCTATTCAGTATAACAATATGTGATGTCGCAGGTATATCGAGACGAAGAGATACTTGAGATGCTAAGGCAGTGTAAAGCCGAGCACGGCGCCTGTACGCCAACAAACCTCAACAGTATGGATGACACATGCTCTGCGTCACTGGTGATGCGCCGATTCGGTTCATGGACTGACGCAAAAGAGGCTGCTGGTATTGACGAAGATTTGTCACACACGACAGGGCGCAAGCGTGAGTACGAAGATCAGGACGTGCTCTCACAAATCCGCGAGTGTGCACGGCGCAATGATGGCAAATGCACAGTCGAGTTGTTGCAGGCTGAATCAGACTTAGTCTCACCGTCCGTCGCTATCGATCGGTTCGGAAGTTGGCTTGACGCAAAACAAGAGGCTGGGCTTGACAGCGAACGGGCGTCAAACAAACGCCCGCAAAAATACTCTGATGAGGACTACTACGAGCTACTCAGAGCGTGTGAGCAAAAACATGGGAAAGTAACACAGCGCATCTTCAATGAAGACGATGAGTTTCCATCGGCCGGTGCCGTGCGCAAGCGGTTCGGTCGCTGGTCGACAGCGAAAGAAGAAGCTGATATCGAAGATACAACACGTAGTTACTCTGATGAAGAACTGCTCGATGCGCTTCAAACGTGCGCGTCACGCCATGGCCGGTGTACAGCTGCAACCTTCGCATCAGACAGTGATATGCCCAGCCCCGAAACCGTACAACGTCGCTTCGGAAGCTGGTCAAAGGCAAAAGAGCAGGCTGGCGTTAACTAGTATGTTCTCACGTTCTGATATCTATTATCCGGCCCCGTACTGGCGTGTGTGTCAACGCCAGTAGCGTATGTCGTGACACACAATATTTTTGTGCGAACGGGTTGTACCGTGTTGTGTGATAGATCATCTAACAACAACACCCGGCAATGGGTCTGTGACAGCGTTTGTCCTTGTTGGCCCACCTGCAAGCGGGAAGTCAACAGTACGGTCACTGTTTGAAGATCACGGTGCTGTTGGTCGAGACCTGGCGTCACTCCGTGATGCACCGAGTGTCGCACTTGACGATGACACTGCATTCGGTATCGCACACACGGTTGCTGAAGCGCGGAGCAGTGATGTACCCGTTGCGTGTATCGAGGGAGCCGTCTGTGACGCAGATGTCGACCGCGTCCGCGAGCTAGCAGATACAACACTTGTCGTCAGGGTACTTGTGCCTGAGGCGAGCGAGCGGTTGCGTCGGTATGTCGATCGCGAGTTAGCCTACACAGCGGGCGAAGCTGTGCCTGCTGACAGACGCACTGCAGTCAGAATGTATGCACAGGCGCGCGAACAGACAGAGCGCCCATACCCAACACATACAGTAAGTATCGTCAACAGTCATGACACCTCTGTCACAACACTGTACAATCGTATTGGGCGACTGATAAACACGATGACAACTACAGCTACCTGTGACACAACGCCGTGTAGTACAACCACAGCAACGTCTGATAGTAAGTTACCTGAGTTGTCTACGTTCGTGAGTACGACTGAACTCGATATCGAGTCCATCGATGAACTGCCCAGTGAAGTTGAATCTGCGTTACCTACTAATCCATGAACGCGCGTGACTACGTCAGTGATGAAACTGATGTACGTGTTGATCTTGTCAGCTCAACACCTCGTCCAGATGAACTCGTCGTCCGCTGTGCGCGAGGTGATACAAGCGAGCAGTATGTTGGTAGTGCTGACCTTGTTGATATCCTTGCAGACACACAGTATCAAGAAAGCGACTACGACCGCGTTGTCAACAATCACCTCCCATCGTTCACCCAGACAAAGGCACACAACACTGCTGTTCCACGCGGGATCGCTGAGCAGCGCACCAAAGTGTATGCTGTCTTACGGCGCCTGTTTCGGCGCAACCACTGGGGGCCGTTTGAGCACCCACACGTTACAGTTGGCTTCAAAAATATCTCTGTTCAATCTGAACGCCAACTGACTCG
>Ga0209945_1000721_pt1 | contig 11979 bp, 12 predicted proteins | sample SalPonR2_A_D2_MG_FD_185703 | JGI IMG/M metagenome (GOLD analysis project Ga0209945, IMG submission 185703) | Salt pond soil microbial communities from South San Francisco under conditions of wetland restoration - Salt Pond MetaG R2_A_D2_MG... ...
GTCGCGGTCGGCGCGTAAAAATACGGCTCGAAACCGAGAACGCGGACGTGTTCGGCGTCGCCGTCCGGCGTCCGGCCGAACAGGTGGACGACGGGGTACTCGTCGCTGCCCTGACCCTCGACGGTGTAGTCGACCTGCGTGACCGCGAGGTCGACCGTCCCGTCCGGATCGGGAAATTTCAGTTCGGCCGCGTCGATCACCTCGCTGACCGACTGCACGGCGTCGCCCGCGACGGCGACCGCCTCCGCCTCGGGTCTGTCCACGTCGTCCGCCCCCGAGAACTGGGAGAGGTCCGCCTGATCCATGCCGGACCCTTCGGCACTCCCCGGTAAAAACCTCGCCACTCGCCCGCGGAACTCCTGCCACGACAACAAGACATATACCATGTCATTTCGTACCACGGTTCGTGACGATGTCCGACCACGTCGACGCAGGCCGGTGGGACAGTGCGGACGCACGGCGTCCGGATCACGGCGGTATCGACACCGTCGAAGCGTACGAAGTCGAGGACGGAACTGTACTCTACGACGCGGAGAACCCGCTCGCGTGGGTGGAGTCCTCGGCCGCCGTGCCGATACGCGAACTCGCCTGATAGTGTGTATTGTAACTGGGTACCGGCGTATTGCCAAATGGGGGCGGCAATACGCCGGTACTGACTTACGATACTCACTATGAGACGCCAACCGAACCCTTTTGCCGTCCCGTTCGCTCTCGGAGAGTGTGTTCGATCCGTGGCCCGACGAACCCGAGGAGACGAACCCGGAGTCACGCTGGGGCAACCCGGAGCGTGACCTGCCACGGATTCCGACGCCGTCCGTAGAGGAGAAAGACGTCGACCCCGAGATTCTGGAGACGTTCTGGCGGAGCGTCGTCCTCGCCAACGTCGCCCTCTTCGGCCTCAGCCTCGGCCCGATGCTCGTCTACTTCCGTGGGTGGTGGCTGTGGGGCGGCGCCGCCGTCGCCCTCGGCGCCGTCGCCGGCCTCCGGGTGTACCAGCATTACCGCGCCTTCGACCGACGATACAACGGTGACGACGAGGACGGCGACGACCCCGAACGGAACGCCTAACTCCGCGGCGCCGCTCCCATCCCGCATGCGAACCGTCCGGGACGACGAGGGCCGACGCTACCTGCTCGTGAAGCAGTCGTCGGAGTCGAGCCTCGTCCGCGACCCCGATACCGGCGAGGAGCGCTACGTGCCGAACACCGACCTCACGGCCGATGCGGAGGCGTCGGCGCTCTCGACCGCCGCCGAGGCGGTACCCGACTCGGTCCGGCGCGTCCTCACCGCGACGCCGAACGACCGCGCACTCGGCCTCCTCGTCGAACTCGTCGACCGGGGGCCGACCGGCGTGCGAACCCTGCTCGACGCGTACGACCTCTGTGAGAGCGACCTCCACGGTCTGCTGGCGGAGTTTCGGGCGGCCGGCCTGATCGACGAAGCGCGCGTCGCGGGCGAGCGGGGCTACGAGGCGACCGAGACGACGCGCGACGCCGTTGCAAAGCTGCGGGCCGGAAGGAAGTAGTCCCCCCGAGCGGTCAGTCGCCCGACTCCCCGGCCACCGCCGCGGCGTCGAGGGAGTCCGTCGCCGACCGCGACACCGTCGAGCGGTTCGTCCGCGGGTCCTTCTCGACACGCACGAGGTCGTCCGCGGCGCCGACGAGTTCCTCGTCGTGGCTGACGATGACGATCTGAGCCACGCCCAGATCACGCATCTCGGCGACCAGATCGACCAGCCGCGAGACGTGGCCCGAATCCAGAAAGACGGTGGGTTCGTCGAGGATGAGCGGCGGCATCGGCGCCGCGCCGTCGATGCCCTCCGCCAGCAACCGGTAGATCGCACACCGGAGGCTGAGGTTGAACAGGGCGCGTTCCCCGCCCGAGAGCTGGGTCGGGTCGAGTTCGCTCCCGTCTTTCTGGACGACCGAGAGTTCGTACTCGCCGTTCAGGCGCAGGTGGGCGTAGGCGTCGTTGCCGTAGACGAGATCGAACGTCTCGTTCAGGAGGCGTTCGAGCGTCTCGACGTTGCGCTGGCGGAGTTCGGCGCGTAAGTCGCCGTAGGTCGCCTCGAGCCGTTCGGCCTCCGCGTGCAGGTCGTCGAGGGCGGCGACTCGCTCGGCGAGTTCGTCGCGCTCCGCCCGCAGCGACTCCAGCGCCTCGATCTCGCTCCGGACGCCGCCGATCTTCGTCTGAATCTCGTCGCGTCGCTCCGTGAGCGTCGCCAGTTCCGCGTCGACGTTCTCCAGATACTCCTGGGCGTTCGCCTTCCGTTCGCGGGCGGCCTCGATGGCGTCCTCGTCGACGGCCGCGTCGAGTTCGTCGCGGCGGGTCCGTTTCTCGGCCAGCCGCTCCCGGCGCTCGTCGTTGGTCTCCGCGATGCTCTCGGCGCGCTCGCGGCGGCGCTCGATCTCGTCGTCGAGGTCGGCGATCCGCTCCAGTCGGTCCGCGACTGCGTCGACCCGCTCCCGGAGGTCGGCGATCGACTCCAGATCGGCGGTCAACGACTCGACGCGCTCCGTGGTCGCCTCGGCTTCCTCGCGTTTCTCAGCGGCCACCTCGCGCGTCTCGGCCGCTTGCTCGCGCAGATCCGTCGCCTCCGCCGCCCGTTCCTCGGCCCGTTCGCGCAGCGTCGCCGCCTCATCGCGTTTCTCCGTGACCCGCTCGGCGAGCCGGTCGCGCTCCGCCTCGACTTCGGCGAGCCGATCCTCGGCGTCGACCAAGTCGTCGAGGGCGTCGATCCGATCGTCGAGGGCCGCCGCCTCGTCGCGGGCGTCGGCCAGATCGGCTTCCAGCTCCGCGACGCGCTCGCGGTGCTCCGCGGGGTCGGCGTGTGGGGCGTCCTCGACCGGCTGGCCGCACTCGGGGCAGTTCCCGGCCGCCAACAGTGTCTCGGCCTCGGCGACGCGCTCCTCCGCCGACTCAAGCTTGGCCTCCAGTTCCGCGATCCGTTCGCGTACCTCGCCACGCCGCTCTCGGCAGTCGGCCCGGCGGTCCGCGGCCTCGCCGCGGTCGACCGGCGCGTCCTCGAACCGGGCGGCCAGCTCCGCCGCCTCGCGCTCCAGTTCGGCGACGCGCTCCCCGTGTGTCTCGGCCGCTGCCTCGGCGTCGTCGGCGTCGTCGCGCAACTCCTCGGCGCGCTCCGTCGCCTGCGCCGCCCGCTCGGCCAAGTCGTCGGCTTTCTCCGCCAAGTTCGTCGCCTGGTTCCGGAGCCCCGTCGCCGACGCGTTCGCCTCGGTCCGGGCCTCGCGGCACTCGGCCTCGCGCTCGTCGAGTTCGTCACGCCGCGCCTCGACGGCCGCCTCGGTCGCCGCGTCCAGCCCCGCCGGATCGAGGCGCTCGTCGAGTTCGGCCTCTAGCTCGGAGATCCGCTCACGCGCCGACACGATCCGCTCGCGCTCCGTCTCGCGCTCCGATTCGGCCTGCCGAATCGTCGACTCCAGCTCTTCGATGTCCCCCTCGATCGAATCGAGTTCGGCACGGTTCTCCTCGTACTCCTCGAGGGTCGACTCGGCCGCCGCTTTCGTCTCGGCGGCCTTCTCGCGCTGGGTCTCGTAGTGATCGATCTTCGAATCGACCTCGGACAGCGTCGACTCCAGGTCGTCGAGCGCGCCGTAGAGGTTCTTCCCCTCCTTTGTCTCGATCCGTGACTCCACCTTCCGGAGTTCGGCCCGTTTCCCGGTGCGCACGTCTTCGACGCCGAGGCGGGCGTCGCCGGCCCGCTCGCGGTACTCCTCCAGCCGCCCCAACTGCAGGAGGTCGTCGATCACGTCCTGGCGCTGGGCCGGCGAGGCGTTGATCAGCTGGTTCACCTCGCCCTGGCGGACGTACGCGCAGTTGACGAACGCCTCGGCGTCCATCCGGAGCAGGTCGACGACGAACGCCCGCACGTCGCGGGCACCCTCGACCGTCGCGTCCGGGCCTTCCAGCGTGCAGTCGGCGGTCGTCGTCCGCTCGCCCGATGCCCGAAGACGGCGGTGGACGTGATACGCCGCGTCGGCGTGGGTGAACCAGAGGTCGATCTCGGTCTCCTCGGCGCCGTTGGTCACCACGTCGTCGAGCGTCCCCTCCAGCGCCTTCGAACCGTAGAGCGCGAAGAAACAGGCCTCCAAGAGCGACGACTTGCCGCTCCCGTTGAGCCCGTGGATGACCGTCACGCCGTCGCGCAAGTCGAGGTCGGCGTCCGCGTACGGCCGGAAGTTCCGCAAGCGAATCCGGTCGAACTTCACGAGAAGTCCTCCATGGAGACCTGATCCCGTTCGGCGCCGGTCGCGTCGCCGGTGTCGTCCGTCGTCGACTCGGCGTCCGTCGTCGACTCGGCGTCCGCCTCCGGGGAGCCCCCGAGCGCACCGTCTTCCACAGCGTCGCCGACGGCCGAGGCCACCCGCTCGCGGACGTTCGAGTCGGCCACCGCGTCGTCCCGAATAGTCTCGTCGAGGCGCCGACCGAGGTCGGAGAGGTCCATCTCGCGCACGCGCTCACGAACCGCCGCGTCGGGGTCGGCGAAGTCGACGTCGGGCATCGCGTCCGCCGTATCGCCGCCGACCGCCCGATGATCCGTCACGCGAGCGAGGAGGGCGCCCTCGTCGAGGGCCGCGTCCTCGACGGCCGCGGGCGTGACTGGGTCGCCGTCGCCCGTGATGGAGACCACCGCCACCGCGTCCGAGAGGTCGTACTCGCGGACGCAGTCGCGGACGCGCTCGACGCCCTCGCCCTCGGACAGTTCCACGTCGACGAAGGCGAAGGGTCGGGTGTCGAGCGAGCGGCGGCGGATGTCGACGGCTGCGTCGCCGCCCGCGTCGGCGCCGAACTCGACGAGGTTGTAGCCGCGGGCGTCGCGTTCGTCCGCACTCGCCCGCTCGGTCGAGCCGCAGTAGGTGACCCACGTCTCCCCCACCTGGGCCGTGTCCGGGACGTGATTGTCGCCGAGCAGGACCGCGTCGAAGTCGACGGTGGCGGCGTCGAGCAGTTCCTCGGTGTCCCAGTCGGCGTGGGCGAAGGGGGTAAAGAGGCCGTGACCGACGAGGGCCGTCGCCGCGGCGTCGGCGGGCGGGGGAGCGAAGTCGTAGTCGAGGTCGTCGCGACGCGAGCGGGGGACGTGATCCAGACCGTAGAACGCGGTGTCGCCGACGAGGGTCGGCTCGTCGCCGAGCCGTGTCGCCAGGCCGAGGTCCTCGAAGAGGTCGAGCCACTGGCTCCCGCGGGTCGCCTCGTGGTTGCCGACGACCGCGAGGAAGGGCACGTCGGCGGCGTCGAGGCGGCGGAGCGCGGAGAGCACGCCCAGCAGGTCGGGGAGGTCCGGCCGGCGGTCGTGAAAGAGGTCGCCGGCGTGAACGAGGGCCTCGATATCGCCCGCGTCGGCGTCGTCGACCGTAGGTTGACTGCCCGTGGAACGGTGTCCTACGGCGTCGTCGATCACCGCCTCGAACGCGTCGAGGAAGTCCTGCCGGCGCTCCGGCGAGTGGTACTGTCGGTAGCCGACGTGGGTGTCGCCGGTGTGAATCACCCGTGTCATCCTGACGGCTCTTGCGGCCCGTCGCTCAAAACCGTTCCGCGACCGGAGTGAAAGTGGTCGGCGGCGGCGCGTCGACACCGCTCGATGGCGGCGAGGGCGTCCCGTCCGCGCCGGGCGGCGGCCGCGTCGCCGGCACAGTCGGCCCGTTCGATGTCCCGGCGGAGTCGGGGGAGCCCTCCTTCGGCGACGAACGCCGCGGCGTCCCGAACGTCGTCGAGGGCGGCGGTGGCCTCGTCGATGGCGGGGGTGTCCGCGGCCGGGGCGTCGGCGTCGTCGGTCGCGAGAGTACGGAGCGCCGCGCGGACGGAGGCGTCGGTCACGCCTCCCGGTGGCCGCGTCACCGAACTTAAATCTTCAGCGAGTAGAGGCGCTTGCGCGCGTCGGAGAAGGAGAACCGCGACTCGACGGCGTCGGCGTCCTCCAGTCGCGTCAGCGCGTAGCGGACCGTCCGCGGCGGCAACAGCGTCTCCTCGGCCAACTGGCTCTGGCTCAGCGTCTCGTTGTAGTCGAGGACCTTCGCGACGAGTTTCGCACTCGGCGGCAGGTCGCGCACGTCGGCCCACCGATCCGCGCCCTCGTCACGGGTGACTGCCTCGGTCGTGCTCATCCTGTATCGTCCTCACACATACAAGGTAATAATATTTGTTATCGAGTTTGATGCGCTCAAGTTATTTTTAGCGGACGACCACGGCGAACTCCGCAGCCACCCGAAGTCTCTTATGAATCAGCCCCTTAAAGCGGGTAATGACCGACACTGTGGACGAGGTCGACCTCCCGTACGACGAGGAGGCGGCGTCGCAGCAGGAAAAAATCGAGGCCCTCCGTGAGCGACTCGACGTGCTGGAGGGGCAGAACGAGGAGATGCGCGACAAACTGCTGGACGCCAACGCCGAGAACAACAAGTACCAGCAGAAGTTGGAGCGACTGACCCACGAGAACAAGAAGCTCAAGCAGTCGCCGCTGTTCGTCGCGACGGTGCAGGAGGTGAACGACGAGGGCGTCATCATCAAGCAGCACGGCAACAACCAGGAGGCCCTCACCGAGGTCACCGACGAGATGAAATCGGAGCTCGAACCCGACTCGCGCGTCGCGGTGAACAACTCCCTCTCCATCGTCAAACGGCTCGACAAGGAGACGGACGTGCGGGCCCGCGTGATGCAGGTGGATCACAGTCCGGACGTGACCTACGCCGACATCGGCGGCCTCGAAACGCAGATGCAGGAGGTCCGGGAGACGGTGGAGATGCCCCTCGACCGCCCCGAGATGTTCGAGCAGGTGGGCATCGAGCCGCCGTCCGGCGTCCTCCTCCACGGCCCGCCGGGGACGGGGAAGACGATGCTCGCGAAGGCCGTCGCCAACCAGACCGACGCCACCTTCATCAAGATGGCCGGCTCGGAGCTGGTGCACAAGTTCATCGGGGAGGGCGCGAAACTCGTTCGTGACCTCTTCGAGGTGGCCCGCGAGAACGAACCCGCCGTCCTCTTCATCGACGAAATCGACGCCATCGCGTCGAAACGGACGGACTCGAAGACCTCCGGCGACGCCGAGGTCCAGCGGACGATGATGCAGTTGCTCTCGGAGATGGACGGCTTCGAAGAGCGCGGGGACATCCGGATCATCGCCGCGACCAACCGCTTCGACATGCTCGATCCCGCCATCCTCCGCCCCGGCCGGTTCGACCGCCTCATCGAGGTTCCCAAGCCGGACGAAGAGGGTCGCGAGATCATCTTCCAGATCCACACCCGCAATATGAACGTCGACGACGACGTTGACTTCGCGGAACTGGCCGACATGGCTTCCGACGCCTCCGGTGCCGACATCAAGGCGGTCTGTACCGAAGCCGGGATGTTCGCCATCCGCGACGACCGCACCGAAATCTACATGGACGACTTCGTGTCGGCGTGGGAGAAGATCAGCGCCGAGACGGACGACGACGGCGCATCTCGCGCGTTCGCGTAGTCGAACCGCCTCTTTTCAAACGGCTCCGAAGACGACGTACGGCCCGACGAAGAGCAGGACGAACAACGCGACGAGAGCGACGAGATACGCGATGCCGGTGACGGCGGCGGTGCGCCAGGCGGGATTCGAAACGGACACGATCGGTCGAAAGGGCTGGGCTATTATAACCGTATCCCTATGACGCGACTCTTTTGCCGCGCCGGCGGGTAGACAACGTATGACCATCCGCAGCGACGTGGCACCCAGCACGCTCCCCGTCGAATTCCTAGAGGCGGGCGTACAGGTCGAGTATCTCGACGGGCGGACGACGCTGTACCGGGGCGTCCCGCGGAAAGCCGAGGAGACGCTCACGACCGCACCGGGCAAGGAAGTCCACATCCTCGTGACCGACCCCGAGGGGACCGAGGGCGTGATGATGTACGTCAACGACCGCAAGACCCACGACGACATCTTGAATTCGACCGGCGTCGGTCGGATCGTCCTCGATGGCGGCGAAGCGGAGGAGATTTTTCCGGGCGTCACCGTCGCCACGCCGGACGGGATGCGATGTCGGATTCAGGCCGACCTCGACGTGGCCCGTGGACGGGTGTTCGCGTTCGTCGAGGACGACTGGGGCGAGGAGTCGTACGAACTGGTCGCGCCGGAGTAGCGCCGTCGCGACCGGGAGCGCGGCACGGATCGCTCGTCGACGACGACGGTTACTGCAGATACGACGGATCGGCAGTGTCGTCGTCGCACGTCTCCTCGTGCTGTTTGGCGTCCTCCTCGGCGTCGAACAGCATCCCACAGACCTCACACTCGTACCACGTCATGCCATCCCGCTCGGTCGTGGTCACCATGCGTGTACGTCCACGAGCGGGGGCTAAAACGATTGCCCTGCTGACGAATCAGTCCCGCTCGAACGGATCGACGAGTTCGATGGTTTCGGCGCGGTCGGGCCCGACACCCACGGCGTAGACGGGAGCGCCGACCTCGTCGCTCAGGTAGTCGAGATACACCTGCGCGGCGTCGGGGAGGGCGTCGTAGCCGTCGTCGGCGACGCCGCCCCAGTCCACCTCGGGCCACGGCTCGAACTCCTTCAGGATCGGCTCGCAGTCGGCCCAGCGCTCGGTCGTCGCGGGCATCGTCTCCATGCGCTCGCCGTCGAGTTCGTAGGCGTCGCCCACCTGCACCTCGTCCAGTCCGGCGAGTACGTCGAGGTGGTTGACCGCGATGCCGGTGAAGCCGCTGGCGCGCGAGGCGTGTCGGAGCATCGGTACGTCGAGCCAGCCGATCCGGCGTGGCCGGCCGGTGACGGTGCCGAACTCGCCACCTTTCTCGCGGATGTAGTCGGCCAGGTCCTCGTCCTCACCGTCGAGTTCGGTCGGGAGCGGCCCGGTGCCGACCCGGGAGAGGTAGGCTTTCACGATGCCGACTACTTCGCCCTGCCCGATCACCGTCGGCCCGACGCCCGTCCCCGTCGACGCCCCGCCCGCGGTCGGGTTAGAGGAAGTGACGTAGGGGTAGATGCCGTGGTCGATGTCGATCGAAGTGCCCTGGGCACCCTCGAACAGCAGGTTCGCGCCGTCGTCGAGTTCGGTGCCGAGGAAGTCGCCGGCGTTGACCGTCATATCCGCCTCGTCGAGCCGGCGGCCGACGGCGGCGAACTCCTCGTGGAGGGCGTCGATGTCGAACTCCTCGCCGGTTTCCATGCCGAAGACGTCTTCGACGACCGCGCGCTTCTGCGGGACGACGTACTCCAGTCGGTCCCGAAGCACGTCGGGGTCGAGCAGGTCGCCGACGCGAATCCCGCGTCGACCGACTTTGTCCTCGTAGGTGGGGCCGATACCCCGCCCCGTGGTGCCGGCCTCCAGGTCGTCGTCGCTTTTCGCCTCCTCCTCGATGCCGTCCAAGACGCGGTGGTACGGCATGATGACGTGGGCGCGGCGCGCGACGCGCACGTCGGGGTCGAGCCCCCGCTGGTGAAGCGTATCGAGTTCGTCGAACAGCGTCCGCGGGTTGACCACGCAGCCGTTGCCGAGGACACCGACCTTCCCGCGAATCGCACCGCTCGGCACCAGGGAGAGTTTGTACTCCTCGCCGCCTTCGACGACGGTGTGGCCGGCGTTGTCGCCGCCCTGGTACCGGACCACGATGTCGGCGCTCCCACCCCACAGGTCGACGAGGGCACCCTTGCCCTCGTCGCCGAGCTGGGACCCGACGATAGTGACAGTCATATCCGGCCGAGGATTCCACCCCACTCGCTAAACCGATTACGATATACTCACGCTCGTTGAAGCGACCGGCTGCCTCCGTGCGGTCACTCCCACGACGATTCGGCGGACCGTTCGTAGCGTCTCGCCGGACCGTCGGGGCGAGTCGCTCACCACGCGGACCGCCGCGACCCGAATCGTTAACTACTCTCAACCCAGACTTATGATGACTGGTTTTCGACGCCCGGGTCTCACAGCAACTTTTAAAACCCGCAACGACAAGTTAACAAGTGTCATGATAGACAGGCTCGAGAAAGAAGTCGATATGCTCGAACGCCATCTGCAGGTATTGAAGATGGTGATCGGGAACGAACCGATCGGCATCGTGAAAATGTCGAACGAAACCGGGTACCCGCACCACAAGGTCCGGTACTCGCTCCGCGTCCTCGAGGAGGAGAACCTCATCGAACCGTCGAGCCAGGGGGCGATCACCACCGAGGACACCGCGGACTTCGTGGACGAACTCGACGAGAAAATCGACGCTATCGTCGAGAAACTCGACACCATGAAGATCGAAGAGACGGCCGAGATTCAGAGCTAAAGTTCCGGGACGCTCAGGAAGAAGTCCTCGTCTCGCGCCTCGACCAGACAGAGGTGGAACCCGGACTTGCGCGACAGTTTGACGTAGCTCTTCCGTGAACTCCGACTGAAGAGCCCGCCTCGGGTGGCGTCGACCGCGACCTCCATCGCGTCGGCGTCGAAGAAACTCGTCGTGACGACGAACGCGGCAGCAAAGGACTCGACCGCTCGACTCACCGACCGCGCTCCGTCGAGGAGCGACTGGATCGTCTCCGCACGGGTCGGATCGCGGGAGTCGTCGAACGACGCCGCGAACAGCGGATCGCCCATCTTGTTCCGGAACACGACGTCGAACGCCATCGTCGTGGTCTCGACCTCGCCCTCCGCGTCCTCGACCGTCACGTCGACCTCGCCGTCGAGATCGATCCGATCGATGGACTCGATGGCCTCGTACAGTTTCGACAGCTCCGCCCGCGTGTCCGTCCGCCGGATCTCGTAGGTGACCGCGGTGAGTAACCACTCGGCGAAGCGATGTTCGGGGGTGCCACGGAGGAACGTCTCGAAGGGCTGGCCGTCGACCGTGACGCCCTCGGTCTCGAACTCGGTGTGGTAGTTCAGGCGGAGGTTGTCGCGGAGCTCCGCCGGCGAGATCCGGCCCTCGGCGGCGCGTTCGAGCGTGCCCTCCGCCTTGTCCTCGTATCGGACGAACAGGTTCGTCTTCGAGAGCGCCTCGTCGGGCGAGAGCCCCTGTGCTGGCGCCGCACCGGCGTCGTCGGCACCGTCCGCTTCGCGTTCGAGCCGTTCGATCTCCGACTCAAGCGACGCGACCCGGTCGCGGAGGCGGTCGACCTCCGCGCGGAGGTCGTCGCGCTCGCTCGCGATCCGGTCGCGCTCCGCCGCTACCTCCGCCTTCGTCGCGCGCACGGCGTCGAGTTCGCGGCGGAGGCGGTCGAGTTCCTCGGGAGCGGCCGTCGCGTCGGCGTCGGTCGACGCCCCGTCCGCCGTCGCGTCGGCGTCGGTCGACGCCCCGTCCGCCGTCGCGTCGTCGATCACCACGTCGTCGGCCGAGGCGTCCACGGCATCGGATTCGGCGTCGGCCGAGGCGTCTCCGTCGTCGCCCTCGTCGTCGACCGATGCGTCGGGCGTCGCCGCGGTGTCCGCCGTCGACGATGTCGTCTCCGTCTCGCCGGATTCGACCGCTCTCCCATCGGATTCGCTCGGCGCCTCGAACGACTCCGCGGCAGCGTCCGTCGCCGACGTCTCGGCGTCGGTTGCCGGGGCGTCGTCGACACCCGACAGCTCACCCAAGGAACGGAACTCGTCCTCCGCAGTGGTGGCCGATGTCGACGTGTCGGCGGTCGTCGTCCCGTCGGGGGCGGCCGCGGTCGACGCGTCGTCGTCGGGGTCGGGGTCAGCCATCGATCCAGCGTCGTCGTCGGGGTCGGGGTCAGCCGTCGATCCAGCGTCGTCGTCGGGGTCGGGTTCGGCCGTCGATCCAGCGTCGTCGTCGGGGACGGGGTCAGCCGTCGGCTCCGTCTCCGATGTCGGTTCGGACTCCGTCTCCGATTCGGCTGCCGCCGCCCCCATCCCTGCCGGCCGCTCCGGTAGATCGACCACCTCGATGTCGGCGTCGACGACGGAGTAGATCCCCACCTCGTCGGCGGCGCGTTCGAACGCCTCGTCGCCGGAGAGCAGGCGGCGGTTGTTCCCCACGTACGCCACGGGGAGCGCACGGCT
>Ga0209945_1000724_pt1 | contig 11961 bp, 10 predicted proteins | sample SalPonR2_A_D2_MG_FD_185703 | JGI IMG/M metagenome (GOLD analysis project Ga0209945, IMG submission 185703) | Salt pond soil microbial communities from South San Francisco under conditions of wetland restoration - Salt Pond MetaG R2_A_D2_MG... ...
TGGACTCGTCAGTTTTCAAACACTTCTGAAGCACAGATGATGGATGGAACAGCGGCGTATCGTAGTACTGGCAAAAAATCATAATAATGACCGAAGACTGGATTCGGAAAAAATATGAAAATATATATAACGTTATTGACATTGTTGATGCGGGAGAGTTATGCTCGGGCATAGCAAAAGAATACCAATTTTTTTTCAAAAATTATAAACGCGAATTTGATTCATTGGATAGATTGATAATTTATTCTTCTTATTTTTTAGGAGAAGAATTTATCGAGAGCCTTTATAAGGCTGCAAGAATAATTGACATATCACCGTGCTTTATATTAATTTGTGGAAATAAAAAAAATAAAGAATCTATAAAGCGACTTTCTAATACCGTTGATGAATGGAAATCGTTTGAATTTATTGAAGACAATGAACTTTCTAATACGAAATCAATAGTTAGATCAGAAAAAAATGATAATTCTTTATGCCCGTTGCCATGGTCACACCTAGAAGTTACCAACCATGGCGGTATTAGGCCATGTTGTGTTAATTCAAAAATAATTGGTGATGTCAATAAAGATAACATTAATGATGTTTTTTATGGCAATGATATGTCGCATTTGCGAGAACAAATGATTAATGGGCATCGCCCTGACAGTTGTAACGAATGTTGGAAAATTGAAGATAATGGTCTTACTAGCAACCGTATGAGGCATATGTCTCTCACCAATAAAAAATTTTTTGGCGATTACTTACATTCGCCAAGGATATCTTCATTGGACATAAAGCCGGGAAACTTGTGTAATTTTAAGTGTCGTATCTGTGATTCCACTGCAAGTTCATCACACCTCAATGAGCAAAATAATATTAGAGTTATTCCACTAAAATCATCAAATTGGGAATCTGAATCATCGCTTTTGACAAATGATATTTTTAATATGCACAAAAATTTGGATAACCTTGATTTTTATGGTGGTGAGCCATTTTTAGTAAAAACACTATCCAAGTTAGTTCACAAACTATCCAAAACACCAAGTGCTAAAAATATACGATTGCATTACAATACTAATGGGTCAGTATTTCCAGAATTTTTGTTTCGTTCATGGGAAAACTTCAAAGAAATTAATATCATGTTTAGTATAGATGACATAGGAAAGAGATTTGAGATCCAAAGAGGTGGCAGTTGGAGTAAAATTGATGACAATATAACAAAATTTTCCAATTTAAACATGGAAAACCTAGATTTAGGCATAATGCCAACAATAAACATAATGAATTGTTTCTATCTAGATGATCTAATGAAATGGGCCGAGGAAAAACAGATAGATGTTTTTTTCAATTACCTCACAATCCCCATTGGGTATTCATTGACTCAGCTGACTAAAACTGCAAAAAAAAGTTTGGCGGAAAAATACAATAATACAAAATATGAAGAAATTGCAAACCTAATGCATTATATCAATGAGTTGCCGGATAGCGATGGAAAAGAATTCTTGAACATTACTGAATATTATGATAATATTAGAAATGAAAATTTTTATAAATCACATCAAGAAATTTTTGATTTAATGAATCCTACAAGCATAACCACTAACTAAATTTATGACGAATCTTTTTAAAAAGGCCATGGTGTTTACTGATATACATCTAGGCCAAAAATCAAATAGTATTTTACATAATCAAGACTGCGAACAATTTGTAGATTGGATGATTGGTCTTGCAAAACAAGAAAATTGCGAGACGTGTATTTTTATGGGTGATTGGCATCACCACAGAAACTCAATCAATCTACAAACATTAAGCACTGGTATTAGAGCACTTGAAAAAATATCAGAAAACTTTGATCAAGTGTATATGATTCCGGGTAACCATGATTTATATTTTAAAGATAAACGTGATGTTCATGGAACTGAATGGGCTAAACACTTACCCAATGTCAATGTTTTAAATGATTGGCATGAAGATGGTGATTGCATATTTGTACCTTGGCTTGTTGGTGATGAACATAAAAAAATCAAGAAAGCCAAAGCCAAGTACATGTTTGGCCATTTTGAATTGCCACATTTTAAAATGAATGCAATGGTGGAAATGCCCGACCATGGTGAACTAAAACACGATCACTTTGGCAGCATTGAGCAAGTCTATTCTGGCCACTTTCACCTTCGCCAAAAGCAGAAGAATATCTACTATATTGGCAATGCATTTCCTCATAACTTTTCAGATGCCGGGGATAGCGAGCGTGGCTGTATGATTCTTGAGTGGGGCAAAGAAGAGCAGTTTTATGCGTGGCCAGACCAACCACTTTATAACACCTTTAATCTCTCACATCTAATTGATAATGCTGATTCAATATTAAAGCCAAAGATGCACGTGAGAGTACCTCTTGATATAGAGATTTCATACGAAGAAGCAAACTATATTAAAGAAACCTTTGTTGAAAAGTATAATTTGCGTGAGCTTGCTCTAATGTCAAGTAAAAAATCAGAAGTTGGCAATGACCACTCGCCAGAACAAGTTCATTTTGAAAGTGTTGATCAAATTATTACAGACCAGATTACAAATATCAATTCTGAATTTTATGATCCAAATTTATTACTAGAAATTTATAGAGCATTATAAACTTTAAAATATATGATTAAAATAAAAAATCTAACAGTTAAAAACTTTATGTCAGTGGGTAATACCACCCAAGCCGTAAACTTTGACCGTGATGACTTAACGCTTGTGCTTGGCGAAAACCTTGATTTGGGTGGAGATGGCTCAAGAAATGGCACGGGCAAAACAACTATTATCAATGCTCTATCGTATGCACTATATGGCCAAGCATTAACAAGTATCAAAAAGGATAATCTTGTTAATAAAACTAACAACAAGCATATGATGGTAAGTTTAGACTTTACGGTTGATAGTGTTGATTATCGTGTAGAACGTGGCCGCAAACCCAATGTGCTAAAGTTTTTTATTGATAACACTGAAACTGAACAATCTGATGATAATGCTCAGGGTGATAGTCGTGAGACTCAGCACGAAATTGAACGTGTTTTGAATATGAGTCATGATATGTTTAAGCATGTATTGGCGTTAAACACTTATTCACAACCATTCCTTAGTCTTAAAGCAAACGACCAGCGTGATATAATTGAGCAATTACTAGGTATAACGATGCTTAGTGAAAGAGCAGATCGTGTCAAAGAACTTGCCAAGTCAACCAAAGACGAAATTTCCCAAGAAGAAATGAGAATTCGTGCTGTCCAAGAAGCAAACAAACGAATTGAAGAACAGATTTCTAGTTTAGAAAAGCGTAGTAAGCTGTGGCAAAAGAAAAAGACAGAGGATGTTAATAAGTTATCAACTGCTATTGAAAGTCTGTCGCATGTTGATATTAACCAAGAGATAGAGAATCATCGGCTTTTAGATGAGGCGAATACGCAAAAAAAACTAGTGGATGATGCCAATCGTTGGATTAAATCCCTAACTCAAGAAAACACTCGGTTGGGTAAGCAGTCGTCAAAACTAGAAAAAGAAATAACACAACTAGAAGACCACCGCTGTTATGCTTGTGGTCAAGAACTACATGATGAACAGCATGAGAGTATCCTTGCTGAGAAACGAGAAACTCTACAAGAAACCGCCCAACAGATTTCTGAAAATTCTGCTGAACAAGAAAAATATCAAAAAGTCATCGATGATTCTGGTGAAACAAAATCACCACCAACAGTTTTTTATGACACTTTAGAATTAGCGTATGAACATCAAAGCAGTTTAGGTTCTTTAGAAAAGGAACTTGAACAAAAAAATTCTGAAGAAGATCCGTACACTGAACAAATTGATGATATGAAAAATCAGGCACTACAAGAAGTGTCCTATGAGCATTTGAATTATCTAACGCGTCTTCAAGAACATCAAGACTTCTTGCTCAAACTCTTGACAAATAAAGATTCATTTATTCGGAAAAAGATTATTGACCAGAATTTAAGTTATTTGAATGCAAGACTATCACATTACCTAGATAATATCGGACTGCCACATCAAATTGTTTTCCAAAATGATTTAAGTGTAGAAATAACAGAATTGGGGCGTGATCTTGATTTTGATAATCTTTCTAGAGGAGAAAGAAACAGACTAATACTATCCATGAGTTGGGCATTTAGGGACGTGTGGGAAAGCCTATATGGTGCAATCAACGTCTTGTTTATTGACGAATTGGTTGATTCTGGTATGGACACATCTGGTGTTGAAAACAGCCTGTCCCTTCTCAAGAAAATGAGTCGAGAGAGAAACAAATCTGTTTGGCTAGTATCTCACCGAGAAGACTTAATCGGCAGAGTGGAAAACGTGCTAAATGTGGTGAAGACAAACGGATTTACAGAATATAGTTTGGAAACTATGTAAACAATGCCATCTTATACGTTTGAAATACAACACCCATCATTGGTTCGTGCTAGGATAGACATGAATAAAGAAATAATTGATGACCAATATGTTTTAAACGGAGAGTTTTCGCTCAATTTAAAAATTCATTATAAATCAACCATTGATATTTGGTTTTGGCCATGGAAAATCACACCATACCTTAGAATAAATAATCATTTAATAAACTATGGCATAATGGGTATAAAACAATACGATCACCAACTGAGTTTTGATATAGATAAAAAGTGGATTCACACCTATAGAGATAATTTAATCCAAAGCAGAATTGACTCACAGTTTCGAGATAAAGAATTTGATCGAAAACTGTATGAAAGTTCAATTGGATACAATGTCAATCACGAAAATCTTATCGCTAAGATAAGGAAAAAAATCGATGAGTAAGTTTCTATTTGTAAATTTGCCAGTTATGGAAATGTGGAATCCTAGTGCAGCTATGGCTGCACTTACACCAATTATTAAAAATGCAGGACTTGAGCCAGTTCATGTTGATGTTAATATTGACATATGGAAATCACTAACATCAACGGAATGGAATGATTTGAGTGATTGGTGTAATTTTATTAAAGACGACATAGACCCCAAAATAATAGACACAATAATGAACTCGTTTGACCATTCATTTTCTGATATATCAAATGTTTCGTGGATAGGAATCAGTGTATTCAGTTTTGTCAATGCAAGGTTAACAGAACAACTCTTAAACTTTTTTAAACAAAAATTAAACAAAAATATAAAAATTGTTATTGGCGGTAACGGGTGCAGTAGTAGTTTAGCTAGTTTTAATCAACAACAGTTTGGTGAATACTGCTTAGAAAAAAAGATCGCAGATTTTGTAATATATGCAGATGGTGAATATGCATTAAAAGAATTATTAAGTGGCAACACAGAATATCCCGGGATAAATTTTAATAATCCACAACAAATAAAAAATTTAGATGAATTGCCCTTACCAGATTATACTAGTATGGACTTTTCAAAGTATGAAGATAGCAGAATCTTGGTAACTGGAAGCCGTGGTTGTGTAAGAAAATGCACATTTTGTGACATTGAATTAACATGGCCAAAATACGCTTACCGAAACCCAGAATTAATTGTTGATGAAATGAGAAAACATGTAAATGAACTGGGTATAACAAATTTTGAATTTACAGATAGTTTGATAAACGGCAGTGGTAAAAATTTTGATAAATTTAATGAACTGCTGGCAAATGCAAAAGAAAAAGAACCAGAGATGAAAAACGTTACCTACATGGGTCAGGCGATTTGCAAAAATAAATCTGGAATGAAGCCGCACGTATATGAATTGATGCATCATGCTGGTTGCAAATTGCTAACGGTAGGAATAGAAAGTTTTAGTGAACGAGTTCGTTCTCACATGAAAAAAAAGTTTTCTGATAGTGATATAGATTACCATTTGGAGCAATCTAGCCGTTGGGGTATACCAAATGTTTTTTTAATGATAGTTGGGTACCCAACAGAAACGCGTAGTGATCACCGCTCTCAACTTAAAAGCATAAGAAAATATGCAGATTATGCAAAAACTGGTGCAATTCATATGCTCAGGTGGGGGCTTACAATGCATATTTACGAAGATACGCCAATAACAAGATACACAGAAGAATTAAAGTTAATGCATACAGGCCATGAGCACCATGATAGTCTATTCACATGGGTTAGTGGCGTCAATCCGGGCTTGGACTTGAAAGAAAGAATACGACGACGGTTAGAAGTTCATGAACTAAGTCATGCAATGGGTTATCCTATGCCAAATGCTAGGGAAGAACTAACAAGTTTATTAAAATTGGCCGAAATAGCTGAACATATCCCCAAAAAACCAAATTTTATACCTATAAAAAATTCAAAAGCATCATAATTTACATAAATGATATATAATGTTTGCCAAAACACAAACTGTTACATTATGCCATATAAGTTAAATCTCATTAAATTTAGCGATTATAGATTAAAAGAAATATATTATGCTTGAGAGAGACATAAATGTCCTCCACTTAGAACCAACCGACGTTTGTCAAGCGGCATGTCCACAATGCCAACGAGAAGTGAGTACACAGTTCAACAAAAACGAAAAAAATCACTTAACATACGAACAAATAACAAACCAATTTTCTGAAAGTAAAATTTATCAACTAAAAAAGATGTTTATGTGTGGAGTATATGGTGATCCAGCAGCGGGGAAATATACATTAGATATATATAACAAATTCAGAATAGTCAATCCAACAATAACACTTGGAATGAATACAAATGGCGGATTGCGGTCAAAAAAATGGTGGGCAGAATTAGCACAAATATTTAATCAGTCCGGCGACTATGTGGTTTTTAGCATAGATGGATTGCACGACACAAATCACTTATATAGAATAAACGTAAACTGGGACATCATGATGGAAAATATTTCTACCTTTATTGAGTATGGTGGTTCAGCACAGTGGGATATGTTAATCTTTCGTCATAATGAACACCAAGTAGAAAAAGCAAAACAATTAGCAAATGACATGGGATTTACTTGGTTTAGAGCAAAAGTAAGCAAAAGGCCCGAAATCGGTACTATAAAGCATCCCATTAATTGGAAATTACCAAAAACACACACTGAAAACAAAATATCATGTATGGCATTCGGCGAAAAACTTGCATATATTGATGCACGAGGGCGTTCTAGACCATGCTGTTGGTTTGCTTATAGGGAACATGATGATGTCGACGATCTACTAGATCTTAAACACCGCTGGGAGTCTGGAAATCCGCACACAGTTTGTAAACAAAATTGTAGTGTTAACAATGGAATATCCGCATTTAAAGCACAGTGGAAATACGAGGAACAATTAAGGTAAATGCCATCACCAAGTAAAAACAAAGGAAACAGTTTTGAACGCCAAACAGCAGATTTCTTAACCAATTTATATGGTGAGAAATTTTTAAGGGCCCCGGGTTCAGGAGCGTACATAGGTGGTTCAAACGCAAAACGAAAAGAGTTTCTGCACGAAGGACAAATAAGAACTTTCAAGGGTGATATAATACCCGGCCAAAGTTTTTCGTTAATGAATGCAGAATGTAAAAGTTATAAAGAGTTTCCTTTTCACCAACTTTTTACAGGTTCGGTAAAACTTTTAGACACGTGGATAGAACAGTGTCTAGAACCGGCTGATCCAGAAGATTTTAATATCATCTTCATGAAATTCAATCGCAAAGGCACATACGTAGCAGCACAAATAAAAAAAATTAACACCGCATTTAATTATGATAAACACTTCATATATCATGGCCCCAATAACACTTCATGGCTTATAATGGACAACGCACTTTTTTGGCATCTAAACTCTGAAATCGTAAAAGAACTCTGTCAGGCATCTTAAACAACTCTCTAAACAACCCCTAAACAATTTATACACAAGCGGAACAAGGCTCGCACCGGCCAAACTCGGGTGCCGATGAAAACTGGACTTTTAAGTCGCAGGGAACCGAATACTTCTCGCCGCTAGGAGAACTCCGTCACTACCCCATAGATGAAGACAGCTTGTAAGACCCGCTGTTTGACGGTTTGAAAAGGCAATATTATAAAGGGCAAAAAGATGGGTTACGAACCCGGGTCTAATATACGAGACAACATTTGTATATTAGGTTGCCGTTGGAAATGAGACGGAATGAGCAGGTACCGGCCAACCGCCTGTGAGTGTTTCATAAACAGTGCATAAAGACGTTTTAAGGATAATTTATGTATCAGTTTGTGAGAACATATAGTTCTAATGTTGTGTGTCTATGATACTCAGATAATGTTTATAGATTTACTCTGCCCGTCAAGGGCTGAGTAGTGTCTAATCAATCTAGATAATATTTGATTATTCACTTCGTTCATATTATGATTATAATATTAGTTTAAAAGAATTAAGGGAAGAAAAAAATTGGTGAGCGAAAGCGAATCAACAGATGTGCGAAAGCACATCTTATACAGATATATGAGTTAAAAGAAGTTTAATCCTGTTTTCTTAGTGGTATCTAAATTGTCTTTAATTAATTTAGAAATAGTATCTCTTTCACTTGGACTAAGATATAATGCTTGGTTGTAAGTAATACCACCTCTCATAAACCAACACATTTTTAGTGTTTCTTGTCTTATACTAGCCGCCTCTTTCTCCATACTATCAATCATTTCGCTGATTTCTTCAGAGTTCTGTACTAAGAGACGGCTCCGAAAAAATTTGTCATATCAAGTGTAAAACCTTGCTTATACTTGTGCTGGCAACTACTACATTCAATCTCTAGTGGTTGTACTTCTGATAATGATTTTAAATCAACAATCTTACTTCTAATTGTATCAAACATTCCTCTGTCAGTATTTTTTAAGAATTCTAAGATGTGTTCTTTCTCTGTGACTGTTCCGTCAGGTGTAACAATGGCTGCAATACTATTTGCAAGTGCAGCAAGTGTCATACTAGTAATTTTGTTTGTTGCTTCAGTCATTTTTGATATTTTTTCATTTTCTTCCATATCAGTATCAGGAAGAAGTTGTATCAATTTTTGTTCTTCAAACTGAATGGCGTTGTTTTTATTCAATTGCTGATATGTTAATGGTTGAATAAAAATTTGAAGATCACCTTTGGTAATAGGTTCATCATAACTGGGTGCTTGTAGTCTATCCATTACTTGTCGTAAATCAAGTGTTCTAGGTTCATCACTCTGACATTCGGGACACTGAGAGTTAATTTCCATTTCGTGTCCGTATGTGGCAATTCGTATTGCTACCAATAGTGTATCAACATCACAACTAGGAATATTCCAAGCATCTTTAATATTAGGGATGCAACTAGAAACAACATCAACAAATGCTCTGCCATTATAGAGTGCATCAGGTGTACGATAGGTGATTTCGTCAATCGCTGTCATTGGATACACTGGAAATTCATCGTTTGCACTCAATTCAAGTGCATTCTCTGGGTACCATTTTCCTCCTGAAGGAAGGCCAATGTAAATTGCAGGTTGTCTAAAGTAACCTGCTAGTGGGTTGTGTTCAGTCATATTTTAAATCCATAAATAGTTGTGTATAAAAGATATTTATACACGCATATAATGGGTATTTTAGAATGGATGATTTTACAGCAGAAGAATTAGAACGGTTTCGGGAACTTATAGAGCGGGCAAACCGCGAATTAGATGAACGGAATGAATTATCTCAAACCACACGTGATGAACTTGATAAGTTTAATTCAAAGCTTAAATCAAGCACAGATGATACCACAAAAACTTTAAACAGGTTAGGTAACGCTCTAACATCATATACAGCCGAAGTTTATAAAGGCGGACATACTGCCAGCACTGCTGCAAGTGGTGTCACCTCTATGACGTCAGCACTAGGCGGTGCTGTCGCCAATCTTGGTCCATTTGGAAGAGCGGTTAGTGGAGCAACAAAAGCCCTTAATGTTTTTATAACTGCTACAGCCGAGCAAGCTGATGCACAATATAATGCTCTACAAGGGTTGCAACGATTTGGTGGTGCTGCCAATGATGGACTTGAAGGCGTTCAAAGAACATTGTCCGGGCTTAACCTAACAGTAAGTCAACTAGAATCAATGGTTCAAATGCTGGGCCGTAATGCTGCATCGTTAGGAGTTTTCCGGGACACTGTTGCTGAGGCAAGAGAAGAGTTGGGAGAAGTTGGCCGAGTAATGAAAACAGAAGGCATTACTCGTAACTTAATGTTATTAGGCATGAGTGCGGAAGAAATATCAGGTTCAATGATTGACTTTGTCGCAATGCAATCTGACGTAGGAATGTCGCAACGTCGCAACACCTTAGAACTTGCTAATGCTTCAGGCAATTATCTTAAAGAAATGAACGCACTAACCAAAGCAACCGGTCTTGAGCGAGACATGCTTGAAGAAAAAATTAAAGCCATGCGTGAGGAAGAACGTTTCCGTTCATTCACTGCTAGATTAAGAGCCGAGGGGCGTGGTGACCTTGCACTTAATGCTGAAATTCTGACTTCAGCAATGGGAGGTCTTTTTGACGAAACTGTGGCAAAAGGTTTTCGTGATATTTTAGCTGGTGGTGGTGCTATATCATCTGACGAAGCACGTGCATTGGCAAATTCATTAAACATGAGCCAAGAAAGTGTTCAGCAAATAGCAAGAGACTTTACATCAGAGCAAATCTCTATGGAGGAAGTGCTGCAAAGAATTGGAGGAGGACTGGGTGAATTCGCTGAAAGAACACGGGGTCTATCCCGATTCGTAGCATTAAGCCAATCAGGCAACTTTATATCTACTGCAACCGGGGAAAATGCACTTATTAAAGCACAACAAGACTTCATAGAGGGTTTGGATCGGGCCCGAGCAGAAAGAGCCGGTGAAATAGAAGACCCTGAAGGTAATGTAGAAAGACAGGTTGACATGATTCAAGCCTTGATTGATACGAATCAAAACTTAGAAGATTTAGTTCAACGGATTATGCCTTTAAATGAAATAGGTGCATCTCTCGCAGACTTAACTGCCTTTTTAACTGATGTGGGAGCAGATAATTTTGGTGCAGGTACAACTGGAGAAGGTGGTGCGGGCGGTAGGGCCGATAGACCTGTTGCAGGTCGATCTGGAAATGACGGTCAAGATGGAACACCTTCTGCAACTACAAGAAGAGGAAGAAATAACCCACAACCAATGGGCAGGTCCCCAATCGCTTCTGACGCAAGAACAATAGCAGACTTAGTTGACAAATATTCAAAACACGTTGGCAGTGGTGATTCTGTAACTATAGAAGATTTAATAACAAATTCTGAGATTGCGTCAGGTGTTGCCAAATATATTGGCACTGGTTTAACACAGCCACTAGATTTAACCCCTGCTACCATTGGCAAGATAATAATGGGCCAAAAAGGTTTGCAACTGGGACAAGAACCCGCTGCCGGTGAAAGGTATCGTGATAATATTCGCACTCTGTTAAGCCGGGAGTTTGGTGAAGTTGGGGAGTTTAGACAGGGTGGCATCGCCACAGGTCCAAGTTCAGGATATCTCGCAGAACTACACGGCACCGAGGCTATTGTTCCACTAACAGGCGGAAGCATACCTGTGACAATATCAAATCCAGAGCCACCAAACTCTCAAGCACCAATGAGAGATATATCTTCAGCAATATCCCGATTAGAAAGTGGAATTTCTGGTCCTATTCAACAGTTGGTAGATAATTTAAACATCACTGAAGATTTAATTCAGAATACAAATACTCAACAGCCAGAACCAGCACCCACAAACACAAACAATACTGAGAATACACGAAGAATGGTTGAGCAAACAGGTGTTCTACGAGACCAAATCTCTCGTTTAGACCGACTTATCCAAGTATCACAATCCAATAACAACATAATGAGTAAAATCTTACAGAACTCTACTGCATAACGGTAAATAAGAAATATGGCCAAAATGACTAAAACCAGCAGCGGCGGCTGGAAAAAATACTTTAAAGTAGCAGACCCCGGTGGCAATCTAAGTCCAATATCCGGAAATAACAACCGAGGTATAAACTATGGCACCG
>Ga0209945_1000732_pt1 | contig 11884 bp, 9 predicted proteins | sample SalPonR2_A_D2_MG_FD_185703 | JGI IMG/M metagenome (GOLD analysis project Ga0209945, IMG submission 185703) | Salt pond soil microbial communities from South San Francisco under conditions of wetland restoration - Salt Pond MetaG R2_A_D2_MG... ...
GTGAGACGTGCTCGACAAACGTACTGAACAACAAGATGCTCATCACATACCCTTCTTTATCATCACTTTGTGCACGTTGTAGACAGTCGTCGAGATACTCTATTCTGTTTTTTACCGCTGGCACCTCAGTCACTTGTTCGAAATCATCGGTGATCCCCAACACATCGAGTAGGTGACTGTAGGCGTCCATGTGTCGCACTTCACTCTCTGCGAAGGTCATGCCGACACTGCCTATTTCTGCTTTCGGCATCTCCTCGTAGATATCTGACCAGAATGTCTTTACTTGCACCTCGATCTGTGCGATAGCCAACATCGTCCGTTTGATGACGGTCTTTTCTGCAGGCGTTGTGTTGACCTTGAAATCTTGGACGTCTCCTGAGAAGTTGAACTCCGTGTGAACCCAGTAACTGCTCCGGATCGCATCAGTGTAATCGAGGAAATCGGAGTACTCGTACGGCTTTAGCTGTGTTCGTTCCGAGAAAATGTCGGTCTCTGCATCTCTGTCTGTGGGTTTGCTTTCACTCATTGGCACGTATTCAGGAATTCTTTGTCGGTTGGCGTCTGTCTCCGTCGTTCTTGATTCGGCGCGCTCGAATGCACCCGTGTCGAAATCTGTACGTCTGCCTGTGGTCTACGTATATCTGGTCGAGGATCGACCGAGGATCTGTTTGACATGTTTGTGTGTGTCACTGTGGGTCGTTCGGGGCTTCGAAGTCGTCTATTTCTGCATCTAAGACTGCGTCGAGTTCGCGGAGGAACTCTTGGGGTTCCGAGAACGCCTTGTACACGGAGACAAATCGAATATATGCGACTTTATCGATGTCTCGGAGGCGCTCAGAGACGAGGTCGCCGATGAGACTGGACGCAACAATTCGTTCGTCACGCGCTTGCAGATCCGCCTCAATGTGACCCACTAACTCGGTGACTTCGGTGTCGGTCACGGGGCGTTTTTCGACGGATCGAAGGATTCCTCCCCGGAGCTTATCCTGCTCGTACGGTTCGATACTCCCGTTTCGCTTCTTTACTTGAAGCGAATCCCACTCTGGTCGCTCGTATGTCGTGAAGCGGAACGAGCAGCGTTGACATTCACGGCGGCGACGCACCGCGTCCCCATCTGCATTGGTTTCTGTGTCAAGGACGCGAGTGCGATCGTTGTTGCAGTCTGGACAGTTCATTGATACGGTATTGAGATGTCTTGCGGATTCACCGCTGCATGTGTGGGGTGGAGTAGATCAACTGCAACATATGCTGTCTCGTGGATGCTAATAAAGATATGCAATTCAGTTGCACTAGAACAAATTAACTTGAACCAATCGCATTTTGCCACTGACATGCTCTCATGACTAAGACAGCTGCTGGGTGAACACCAGGTCCGTGTGATACTCGGGCACTACTTACAGCCACACCCTCCCCAGCCGATTCCGTACGTCTGTGGCGGTTGTTGGTATGAGGCTCTGTTGGAATCCTATTCTTCAAACGTATTATCGCCTGAAACAGCCGGTCGGTGGGGACTGCGAACCGATCACTCGATCTCTAACTGGTCGCTCCCGTCGTCTCCCTCACTGCCGTTCTCGTCCCATTCGAGTTCGAACTCGATACTCAGTTCACCGGGTCCGTCTGTTGGCCCCTCGCGTTCAGCTTTAACCTCGAACGTCGGACGGGCTGGCGGTTCCATCGTCACCGACTCCGAACCGGATTTAAGTGTGACTGCATCTCCTCGTTCGAGTTTATCAGCGACACTACGGAGATACGATGCGATGTCTTTTCTAGTCTGGTTGCTCTCTGATTTAAACAGCACTTTTTCGGGCATACACACACGAATACTCCGCCTGTACCGATAAGTTAATTCTCTATACTGACCGTAAGGGAGACAATACATATCATTTTCTAAGGATTTCAACAGAGCCTGTTATGATTATGTGACGAACACAACTGCGTGATTGCCGGACACCATTTTCAGCCACACCCTTCCCAGCCGATTCCGTACGTCTGTGGCGGTTGTTGGTATGATTATGTGACGAACACAACTGCGTGATCGACGGACACTACTTACAGCCACACCCTCCCCAACCGATTCGCTCGTCGCCCCCGGCGACTCGCTCATCCCTCGCACGCGCTCGCAAGCCCGCCTCCGGCGTGCTCGCGAGGCGCGCGCCACCCGGCAGTTTGTCCATATTGCGCTCTCGACCAGTTCGAGCTGTTCGCCAGTCGGGGGTGAGTGAATACCGATCAGTGAGAACAAGTGTCAGGGTATTTTCCTGTCGACTCCGAAAGTGAGGATGTCGACCTTGGATCATGACCTACACACTCGAAATCAGCGACGAGCTCAAATCGCGGCTGGACGACCACCTAGAAGAAGACGAATCACACGAGGAGTTCATCGAAGAATTAGTCTCGCTGTACGAAACCGAAGGTGCATTCTTGCAGGAAGGCTACTCAGAGTGAACCGCGGTCGGAGTACGTGCTGGTCGCCGTGAGTTTGGCGCGTGCTACTGGCTCTCAGCGGTCGTCGCGGTCGCTTCGTCGAAGAGAGACGCAACACGGTCTGCGATCTCGTCACGAATCTCGCGAACCCGCTCTGGGTCCTTGCCGTCGGGGTCCTCAAGGTCCCAGTCGCGCACTTTGGTGTCGGGTCCGACCGTGCCGACCTCAAGCGTCGAACAGCCCATCGTCGCGACGTAGTCCGCAGACTGGAGCTCCGCCTCGGTGATCGCACGAGGGACACGATCAGCGATGTCGAAGCCGGCATCGGCCATTGCATCGACGACCGGCTCGTGTACGTGATCTGCCGGATGGGTTCCTCCAGTCAGGATCTCCACCTCGGTGTCGAGGCCGCGTCGGTCCCGTTCTCGTTCGGCAAAGACGGCCGACATTTGTGATCGTCCCGCGTTTTGGACGCAGACGAACGCAAGCCGCGTCGGATCAGTGTCGTGGTCTGTCATGGTTGGGGTGTCGGGCAGGGCCGGCATGTCGCGATCGATTGGTATCGCATCCGGGCCGCTATCATCGTCTATGGTCGGCCGTCAGTAAACCGTTACTAGAGAGCACTCCGGACCGCTATTGAGGAGTGTAGACGTGTTGGGCCCTCCCGGTCGAACAGTGAAGTACGGGCGGTGCCGACGTACGCATATGAGCGACCGGACCATCGACGACGTCGACGCGGCGATCCTCTACGCGCTCCAAGAGGACGCACGAAACACTGCCTCCGGAGACATCGCGGCTCGAACGGGTATCTCCGACAGTACGGTTCGTAAGCGAATCGGCCGGCTCGAAACCGACGGCGTGATCAAGGGATACAGCGTCGAAGTCGACTACCAGCGGTCGGGCTACCCGCTCCGCATGCTTTTGTACTGCACTGCGCCGATACCCGAGCGAGGCGAGCACGTCGACGACATCCTCGCAATTGACGGCGTCGTCTCGGTACAGGAGCTGGTCACTGGCGAGCAGAACCTTTTGGTAACGGCCGTCGGGGAATCGGACAGCGATATTACACCAGTCGCACAGGCGTTACTCGACATGGGTCTTACCGTCGCCGATGAGGTACTCGTTCGGAGCCACGAGACGACGCCGTTCGGCGGTTTCGACCCGGAGAGGCACGCAGCTAGTGAGTCTGTCTCCGAGCAGTGAGGCGGTGTCGGTCACACCAACACGTGGGTCACGTCAAGGGCGGTCGCGCGGCGGACGACCGCGCGGACCGGGTCTGCCGTCCCGGCGAGGTTGTCGGAGTCACCGTCGATCACCGTGAGCGCGGCGCGTCGTCCGGCTTCGACGACGCCACAGTCGAGCCCGGCGATCTCGGCGCCAGCCGTCGTCGCCATCCGGAGAACCTCCCGTTCGGTCACGTCGTGGTGTTTCACCGTGTATGCCATCTCCTGGAGCATCGACGGCGGGTTCAACATGACGTTGTCCGTCCCGAGTGCGACGGTTGTGTGATCTAACAGCTCGCGTATCGGTGGCGTCCCGACGTCGAGCACCGTGTTCGCCCGTGGACAGACAGCGATAGGGATCGACTGGTCTCGGACCTGCTCGAGGTGGTCGGGCTCGGCGTGGACCATGTGTACGAGCAGCTCCGGGTCGTACGCGAGCGCGGGATGGATGTCACTCGCGTCCGGCTCGCCGGCGTGGATCGCAAAGGGGACGTCGGCGGTTCGGGCTGCGGCGCGCTGGTCGGTGAAGTCGTCGTCGTTCGCGCCACTCGCGCCGAAGCCGTCGGCGACGTCGAGTACGGCTGGGTCATCGCTGCCAAAAATGAACGGTTCGACCGCGAGCGGGGCCGCCGCCTCTCGCAGCGCTCGTGCTCCCTCGACGCCCGACTCGCGGAAATCCAAACACGTCACGGTCCCGGTCTGGCGCATGAACTGCAGGGTCCGGCGCATCGCGGTCACGAGCGCTTCGTGGCTCGCGGCCGCCAGCCGGCGGTGTTTGAGGCTGTTTGGCGGGGCGACCGCCGCTTCGAGGTCGAGACCGACCGCGGCCTCCTTGGCGACGGAGTCGCCCAGATGCGTGTGCGCGTTGACGAACGCCGGCAGGATGATGTCGGTCGAGTCGGTCTCGCCCTCCTCGACGGCCGCGATCCGTCCGTCCTCGACGACGACGCGGCCGGTAATCGGGTCGAACGAGCGCCCGGCGAGCACTGTTCCCTCCAGTACGGTCATACCACGTATCCGGATCGGACCCCGATAGGGCTTTTCATCGGGTATCTACCCGATCATCGACGTGCGTGTCACGGAAGACCATCATGGTCGTTTATCCGGATCTATCGAACAATTTGGTCGTATGAACAGACTTAATACGTAATCTGTTCGTAATCTAACCCAGACACGACCGAACTGGCACACAATGCGCCGTGCTCGCGTAGTGCCCGTCAGCTCGGTCGGGAACCGATCACACGATGCGCGGAGATACCCAGGCAACGACGATTGGACAGCTTCCGACTCATTCGAGCGCTCGGTCACAGCGTGCGGCCGTGTCGACACGACTCGTATGGCTCCTGTGGGTCGCGTCTCTCGGCGTGCTGGCGGTCGTCTATTCTACTGCTGCTCCCGTGGACGCACTCGGCGTGCGCGTCGATGGGCTGACCGCCGTGATGTGGACCGCCGTCACCTTCTTCAGCGGTATCGTCCACAGCTACTCGCGACGGTACATGGCCGGTGATGCACACGTCGACCGGTTCTTCGGACTGGTGTTTGGATTCACGATCGCGGTGATGGTGCTCGTCGCGGCGGACGCATTCGCCCTCTTTGTGCTCGCATGGCTCGCGATGGGCGCCGCGATGGCGGGACTCATCGGCCACGTCGACGGCTGGCCACAGGCGCAGACGGCTGCCCGGCTCGCAGGCCGGTACTTCGTTGCGAGCGGGGTGCTCGTCGCCGCCGCACTCACCACCCTCTGGTGGCACACCGGCGTCACGAGCGTCTCAGCGGTCCCCAACGAACTCGCAGCAGCAACCCCGACGGTCATCTTGGTCGCCGGCGCGCTGTTGCTGCTCGCCGCGATGGTTCAGTCCGCGCTGATTCCGTTTCACACCTGGCTGCTCTCGTCGATGACGGCACCGACGCCCGCCTCGGCGCTGATGCACGCTGGATTCGTCAACGCGGGCGGCATCCTCCTCGTTCGCTTCGCACCGGTGGTCTCGGCCGACGCCGGCCTCATGTTCGTCGTCGTCGCCGTCGGCGCGGTGAGCGCAATCTCTGGCAAGCTGTTGAAGACGGTCCAGACCGACGTCAAGCGAGCGCTCGGCTGTTCGACGATAGGACAGATGGGATTCATGATCGTCCAGGCCGGGCTAGGCTTTTTTGCCGCCGCCGTCGCCCACCTCGTCCTCCACGGATTTTATAAGGCGTACCAGTTCCTCTCGTCGGGTGACCGCGTCGAACACACGTCGCCGGCGGCGGACCCCGAGCGGACCACAACGGGGGTGCTCGATGGTGCCGTCGTCGTCGGTACCGCGGTCGCCGGTGGCGTAGTGTTCGCGGTGCTCACCGGGAAGGGAACGAGTGCTGACACGGGGCTCCTGTTGACGCTCCTGGTCGTCGTGACGGTCCTTCACGCGGCACGCGAGACGATCGCGCGGGCCACGCTGTCGCCGCGGCTCCGGTACGGAGCGGTTCCGATCGTCGCGCTCCCGGCCATCACCGTGTACGCGCTCGTGTACCGGGCGTTCTCCGCGCTCCTCGGTGGCCTCCCAGCGGTTGGCGAGCCGGCCGCACTCGGGACCGGCCACGTCGTCGTGGCGCTCGCGTTCATTGCGGCGTACGTCGCCGTCGAGACTGGCGTGTACCGGCGCAGCACTCGGCTGTACGTCGCGTTGGTGAACGCGACACAGCCGCCGACGAACACACAGCTCACCACGACGGAGGAGTACGATGCCTCCTGAGGTGACGCTCCGCGAGCGCGTCGATGAGGCGGCCGAGACGGTTGGTGCCGTCTGGCCGCTCCACTCGTTCGTGACGGCGAACCCGCTTGCGGGCTACGAGGACCGACCGTTCCACGAGGCCGTTGAGGCGGCCGCTGAGACGCTCGGCGGCGATGGGTACCCGAGCGCCGACACATTCTGTCGTGCCCTTGAGACGGGGCGGATCGACCGGGACCTCCTGTGCGAGCGGCTGGCCGACCATGGGTACGAGCCCGACCCCGAGGCGTCGATCGACCGTCTCACCGGCGATACCGGATCGGTTTCCGGTACGACCGGCACAGACATCGGGTCGAGCGACCAGTCGCCGATGAACCGCGTTGACGCGGTCACGAGCAAGTGGCTGGCGGCGTTCCTCGAGCAGGACACGGCGGCGTGGTCGATGCCGAACCGCGACCGCGGCTTCTACGAGGCGTTTCGTACGGTTGCCCGGCATGACAACGACGTGCCTGACGGCGCCGCAATCGCGGCGCTGCCCGCGGACCCGGCCGACGCGATCCGTGAGCTGCTCGCTGATCATCCCACCGACCGGTGGACTGTCGGATTCGAACGGCACCTTGCCTCGCTGCCTGGATGGACCGGGCTGATCAAGCGTCGGGCGGCCGACGGCGGCGACTGGCAGTCCGCATACCCGATCACACTGACGGGGTACCTTGCCGCGCGGATGGCACTTGCAGCCCAGTTCGGCGCGCCGCTTGTGCCGGCGGAGTCGACTGCGACTGCCGGTGCTGACGCCGATTCGAGTACCGAGCCCGATATCCCGCTCGCCGAGGTGTGGCTTCGCGCGTGGGAAGCGAGTTACCGCGGCTCGCTCGTTGATGCGCTCTCGGACGCGAGCGCGTCGCTCGATGCGCCGGCAACTGGCGCCAGCGCCACGACCGCAGCCGTCGACGGGGCGTCCGATGCGGGTCGCCCGGCCGCACAGCTCGTGTTCTGCATCGACACCCGCTCTGAGATCATCCGTCGGCACATCGAGTCAACCGGCCCGTACGAGACCCACGGCTACGCCGGGTTCTTCGGGGTTCCGATGCGATACGACGGCCACGACTCCGAGGTGACCGTCGATGCTTGTCCCCCGATCGTCGACGCCTGTCACCACGTCGCCGATCGACCCGCGGAGACGGCCGACGCCGACACCGCGGCACACGATCGGTGGCACGACGCGGTCGAGGCGGCCGAGTCGATCGTCGAGAGTCTCGAGTCGAACGCGGCAGCTGCGTTCAGCTACGTCGAGAGTACGGGCGTCGGCTACGGTGTGGCACTCGCCGCCCGGACGCTGTTGCCGGCGCGGGTGTATGACCTCGCGAGCGCGGCCGACGAACGCGTTCCAGATGTCCACGCGTTCTGTACGCCGACGTTCGACGCGGAGCCCAATGCCGTCGCCGATGGCGGCGCAGACGCGCTCCCTGCTGGACTCACCCTCGAGGAACGCGTCGAGTACGCGGCCGCGGCGTTCGAGCTGATGGGATGGGACGACTTCGCTCGCCTCGTCGTCTTCGCGGGCCACGCCAGCCACACGACGAACAACCCGTTCGGATCGAGTCTCGACTGTGGGGCGTGTGCCGGGAATCCGGGCGGCCCCAGCGCCCGTGTGCTCGCGGCCATCTGTAACGACGACGCTGTCAGAGCTCGCCTGCGCGACCGCGGAATCGACGTCCCGGCCGACACCGTGTTCGTCGCGGGCGAGCACGACACGACGACCGATACCGTCGAGTTGTACGCCGACCATGTCCCCGAGACGCACGCCGATGACCTTGCTGCGCTTCGAGCGGACCTCGAGACCGCACGGGCCGGTGCGACCGCGGAGCGGGCTGCCGACCTTGGTGCCGCTACCGACGCGTCCGAGGCCAGTACCCGCGAAACTGAGCGTCGTGCGGCCGACTGGGCGGAGACCCGGCCGGAGTGGGGACTCGCCGGTAACGCCGCGTTCGTGGTCGGTCCGCGCGACCTCACCACCGACCTCGACCTCGACGGTCGGTCGTTCCTCCACTCGTACGACTGGCGGACCGATCCCGACGGCGACGCGCTTGAGGCAATCGTGAGTGGTCCGATGGTCGTCACGCAGTGGATCAACGCGCAATACTACTTTGCGACCGTCGACAACGCCGTCTTCGGCAGCGGCTCGAAGGTCACACAGAACCCGGTCGGCAACGTCGGCGTCTACCAAGGCAACGGTGGCGACCTCATGGGCGGCCTCCCGCTTCAGTCGCTCGAAGCGACCGACGGCGAGCCGTACCACCAGCCGATTCGGCTCTCAACAGTTGTTCACGCGCCGATCGACCGTGTCGACGCGGTGTGTGCGTCCGTTGAGACGGTCCAGACGCTGCTCGACAACGGGTGGCTCTCGCTTACCGTCGTCGACCCGACCCGCGAGCACCGCGCGTTCCGCTACGCCGGCGCAGGCGAGTGGATCGCGGTCGACGATCGGTCGACGGCCGAGCCGACTCCGCCAGTCAAGCCGGCGACCGCCGGCGAGTGAACCTTTTTGTCCGGTGACGAGCCATGAGGGGGCATGCAGTATCGCGAAGTCGACGCGACGGCTGAGTACGTCGCGCGGTTCGAGACAGGCGCCGACTGGCGCGAGGAGATAGAGACGCTCGCGCGTGAGGAAGCCGTCGAGGCGGGCTGGTTTACCGCACTCGGGGCGGTGCAGGACGCCGAGGTGTGGTTCTACGATCAAGATGCGACCGAGTACCAGTCGGTAACGTTCGACGAGCCGCTGGAGGTTGCCGCCTGTGTCGGCAACGTCTCGTTGCTTGACGACGACGTCTTCGCACACACCCACGCGGTGTTGTCGCGGCCGAGCGGGCAGGCGGTTGCTGGCCACCTCGACGCGGCGACCGTGTGGGCCGGTGAGTGTCACCTCCGCGCGTTCGCCGAGCCGCTGGAGCGCACACACGACCCGGTCACCGATCTCGACCTGTGGCTGTGAGTGTCCACATCTCACCGACCGTAGCCGGCACCTGGATCCGATGAGACCGGCCGACGAGCGGTACTTCGCTCGGCTCGAAGAGCGTCTCGACGAGGCGTTCGACGTGGCCGAGACGGCAAAAGCGCAGGGACACGACCCCGTGCCGCAGATCGAAATCCCGGTCGCCCGCGACATGGCCGACCGCGTCGAGAACATCCTCGGGATCGATGGGGTCGCAGCGCGCGTCCGCGAACTCGACGGGCAGATGTCGCGCGAGGAGGCAGCACTGGAGCTCGTGTGTGACTTCGTCGATGGCACCGTCGGCGACTACGACTCCCGTGAGGGGAAAATCGAGGGGGCGGTCAGAACGGCTGTCGCGCTGCTCACCGAAGGCGTTGTTGCGGCGCCGATCGAAGGGATCGACCGCGTCGAGCTGTTGACGAACGACGACGGCACGGAGTTCGTCAACGTCTATTATGCCGGCCCGATCCGATCGGCCGGCGGGACCGCACAGGCACTCTCGGTGCTCGTCGCGGACTACGCCCGGGCGCTCCTCGGGATCGACGAGTACCACGCGCGAACCGATGAGGTCGAGCGCTATGCTGAGGAGATCGCGCTGTACGACCGTGAAACCGGGCTCCAGTACACCCCAAAAGACGCGGAGTCGAAGTTCATCGCCAAGCACATCCCCATCATGCTCGACGGGGAGGCAACCGGCGACGAGGAGGTGTCCGGCTTCCGTGATCTCGAACGGGTCGATACCAACTCAGCACGCGGCGGGATGTGTCTCGTCGCAGCCGAGGGGATCGCACTCAAGGCCCCGAAGATACAGCGGTACACCCGCGAGCTTGAGGAGGTCGACTGGCCGTGGCTTCAAGACCTGATCGATGGGTCGATTGGAAAGTCAGCGGCTGGCGCCGGCGAGGGGACTGACAGTGGTGACGTCGATGGCGGTGGTGACGGCGCGGGCGACAGCGACGGCACAACCGATGGCGACGGCGGTGGAAGCGACACAGTCGACGGCGACGCAGTCGACGCCAACGAATCCGACCGCGACGAGCCAGGGGCCGCCGAGCCTGCGGGCCCGCCACGCCCGGCTCCAGCGACGAAGTTCCTCCGAGACCTGATCGCCGGGCGGCCGGTGTTCACGCACCCGTCTGAGCCGGGCGGCTTCCGGCTCCGGTACGGCCGGGCGCGCAACCACGGGTTCGCGACCGGGGGTGTCCATCCGGCGACGATGCACGTCGTCGACGACTTCCTCGCGACCGGCACACAGATCAAAACGGAGCGACCGGGCAAGGCTCACGGGGTTGTCCCAGTCGACTCGATCGAAGGCCCGACCGTCCGGCTTGCGACCGGCGAGGTACGACGGATAGACGACCCCGAGACGGCACTTGAGCTGCGCAACGGAATCGAAGAGATCCTCGATCTCGGCGAGTACCTGGTTAACTACGGCGAGTTCGTCGAGAACAACCACCCGCTCGTCCCCGCCTCGTACGTCTACGAGTGGTGGATTCAGGAATTCGAGGCGGCCGGTGCTGACGTTCAGGCGCTCGCAGACGACCCCGCGATCGATCTTGAACATCCGGAGCCGGCGCTTGCGCTCGAGTGGGCGACGTCGTACGACTGTCCGCTCCACCCCGAGTACACCTACCTCTGGCACGACATCTCCGTTGAGGCGTTCGTGTCGCTTGCCGAGGCCGTCGCTGGCGGCGCGGTCGTTGAGGGCGTGCTGGCGATCGAACACACTGCAGAGATAGCACGGACGCTAGAGCGGCTGCTCGTCGAGCATACCGCCACCGCGGACGCACTTCGGATCCCGACGTGGCGACCACTCGCGCAGTCACTTGGGCTCGACGACGGACTTCGGAAGCCGTGGGAACGCGATGACATCCCCCGCGAGGCTCGTACGTGGGATGACGGGGAGAACGCGGTGCGGGCGGTCGACGCGGTCGCTCCGTTCACCGTTCGCGAGCGAGCGCCGGTTCGGATCGGCAATCGGATGGGACGGCCGGAAAAATCCGAGAGCCGTGACCTCTCACCGGCGGTCCACACGTTGTTCCCGATCGGGGAGGCAGGCGGGCCACAGCGGGACGTGACTGCGGCCGCCCGCACGATGGACGACCAGGGCCACCGCGGTCACCTCGAACTCGAGGTGGCTGACCGTGTGTGTCCCGACTGCGGTGAACACACTCATCGGACGATGTGTCCCGACTGTGACGTCCACACGGAGCCACACTACGAGTGTGGCGACTGTGGCACCGTCTGTGAGCCGGACGAAGCCGGTCGCGTCGTCTGCCCGCGGTGTGAGTGGGAGGTGACCGCAGCGACCCACCAGACGGTCGACGTGGGAGATGGCTACCACACGGCGCTGGAGACGGTCGGCGAGCGCGAGACCGCCTTCGAGATCCTCAAAGGCGTGAAGGGGCTCACCTCGACGAACAAGACCCCAGAGCCGATCGAGAAGGGGGTTCTCCGGGCGAAAAACGGCGTCACCGCGTTCAAAGACGGGACGGTTCGGTACGACATGACCGACCTGCCGGTCACCGCGGTTCGCCCCG
>Ga0209945_1000734_pt1 | contig 11869 bp, 14 predicted proteins | sample SalPonR2_A_D2_MG_FD_185703 | JGI IMG/M metagenome (GOLD analysis project Ga0209945, IMG submission 185703) | Salt pond soil microbial communities from South San Francisco under conditions of wetland restoration - Salt Pond MetaG R2_A_D2_MG... ...
CACGCCTACGCGGTGCCTGATATCGACCCGCCGGCCCACAGCACGTTTCAGCTCCATCTCGACCGCAGCGAGGAGATCGCGACGTCGTGGTTCGTCGCTTTCGACGACGGAATCGAAAGCGACGAGACCACACAGAAGTGCGCGCTCCTGGCCGAGGAGCGGGACCCCCGGGAGTTCTACGGGTTCTGGACCTACGATCCCTCGACTGTCGACTACATCGTCGATCACCTGGAGAGTCGATACGGGATGCTCGAACAGTGAGCGCCGCGGCCGACGCGTCCGCGTACCGCATCGCCGAGACCGGCCAGCGGGTCAACGCCGTCGAACTGGAACTGCACTTCCAGTTCGGCCTCTGGACCGTCGTTGACCGCGACGAGGACCGCTGGGTGGTCCGGACCCGAGACGGGGAAACGCGCACGCTGCATCCGCTGTCGGGCTGACACCGCGTCCGCTGCGCTAGCTGACGGACTCGAAGACAGAGAGGTCGTGGCCCAGCAGAATCTCTGCGCCGCTCTCGCGCTGGATGTCCCGGCAACGAGCCAGACTATCCCGCCAGGCGGCGTTGTTCCACAGGAGGCTCGTCGCCATGGCCTGCCCGCCGTAGTTGGCCTCGACGTACGCCTCGTCGCCGACCACGAGTAGCGGCTCGTCGGCCCGCTCGACGAGCGCCCCCATGAGACCGGGCGTGTGACCGGGCAGGTGTAACAGCTCGACGCCCTCGGCTAGACGGTAGCTGTCGCCGCGGACGACCTGCCAGTTAAGATCGTGGTCGAAGTCACTGGCCAGGTAGGCGATCGACCCCTCGCCCGTCTTCGCGCTGTAGTAGGCGTAGGGAAGCTCCTCTCGATGGACGTAGATAGGCACGTCCGTCCCGGCGAAGTTCTCGAGCCCCCCGGCGTGATCGAGGTGGAGGTGACTCATCACGACGGCGTCGATGTCGTCGAGGTCGTAGCCCGCGTCGGCGAGGTCGCCCTCCAGGGCATGCTCGTCGGCGTCGACGTGGGCGAAGGCGTCGTACAAGGGCGCGGGCCAGTAGCCGTCTCCGGCGTCGGGATGTGAACCCGTGTCCCACAAAATTGTCCGCTCGGGCGTCTCGATGAGCAGGTTCCAGACGACGTACGCCTCGTACTCGTGGTCGGGCTCGCGGTTCGACGCCGTCGCGACGCTCGTCCCGTCGACGACGAAGTCCCGATCGGCCATGACTCGCCCGCGGTCCAGGAACGTGACTTCTGGCGGTTCCATACTCTATGTAGGCAAGCTGAAAAGAAAAGAGTAGGTCCGAACGAGCCGTGGTAACTGTCTCAATTTGGAGCTTGCTGGCTGTAAACGGCCCGGCCTCCTGAGTTGTTTATACTGCCGGCAGTATCACTCCGATTACTGGGGCGTCTGCCGGTAGATGAGGTTGCGCTGGATGTCGTTTGCACCCTCGTAGATGACCGGAATCCGCGCGTCGCGGAACACGCGGGAGATACGGTTCTCCAGCAGCACCGACCGGCCGCCGTGGAGCTGCATGCTCTTCTGGGAACACTCCGTGGCGGCCTCAGTTCCGGCCGTCTTCGCCAGTGCGGCCCAGTAGCCAGCGTCCTCCTGATTGGCGACGCGGCGGGCGGCGTCCCACGTGAGCGAGCGGGCCGACTGGAACTGCAGTTGCATGTCCGAGAGCTTGTGCTGGACGGCCTGGAACTCGTCGACGGTGCGGCCGAACGCCTCGCGGTCGTGGACGAACTCCCAGGCTTCCTCGATGGCGGCGGCGGCGAGTCCGAGGCCGTGGCCGGCGACGATGACCCGGCCGTGGTTGAAGAACTCCGCGAGCATGTAGAAGCCAGCGCCTTCGACACCTATCAGGTGGTCCTCGGGGATGCGGCAGTCGTCCAGCACGATGTGGCCCTGTTTCGACGCGCGAAAGCCCATCTTCTCGGGGATGTGCTCGGCGTCGTAGCCCTCGGCGTCCGTCGGGACGATGAACATCGAGTAGTTACCGTAGCGGTTGTTGGGGTCGTCACCGGTCTTGGCGTAGAGGGTGAGCCAGTCGGCCTCGACGGCGTTGCCGACCCAGTACTTCTCGCCGTTGATGACCCACTCGTCGCCGTCCTTCTCGGCGCTCGTGGTCATGCCCGCGAGGTCGCTGCCGGTCTCGGGCTCGGAGACGGCGAGGCCGCTGATCTGTTCGTTCTCGGCGACGGGGCGGAGATACTCCTCTTTCTGTGCCTCGCTGCCGTGGTCCTCGACGATCTCGGCCCCGAAGCTCGCGAGTTGGAGCGTCAGCGCGATGCCGGCGTCGGCCCGGTAGAACTCCTCTGCGATGGCGAGCACCTGCTCTAAGTCGTAGCCTTTGCCGCCGACGTCCTCGCTCAGATCCTGGCCGACGAGTCCGGCCTCCATCCCGGCTTCCAGTACCTCCCAGGGGTACTCGCCGGACTCGTAGTAGTCGGCGGCGACGGGGGCGATGTGTTCCTCGGCGAACTCGCGGGCCTCGGCTTTCACCGCTCGGGCGTGCTCGGGAACCGGATGCTCCGAAAGTAGCTCCATACGACTACCCATGTGTGGTGTGACCATATACCTCGTGAAACCGCAGAAAACCCCTCCGTAGTTGTTCCCGCTCGTCGCTTCCCGTACGTCTCTGTGCGACCGGCCCGCTCAAACCTCGATTTCCTGCATCAGCCCGACGAGTTCGTCCAGCTCTGGGAACGTATACACCTTGACGTTGATATCCGAATCCAGCGCGTGGACACGCGAGTCGAACATCAGCGCCATGTCGTTGTCGCGGTCGCCGACGAGCTGGTCGACCATCCCGCTGCCCGGGCCGAATGTGAAGTTCGGCGTCGAGATGTCGATCGTCGTATCGAGGACGTTCGCCCACCCGTCGATGAAGCCGCTGGTCATGATGTTCCCGATCTCCTGGATGGCCGACCGTTCCATGTCGGTGAAGCCGCCCGCGTCGCTGGTCTCGCCCATGTCGCCGATCATGCCGTGGGCGAGGTCCTTCGCGCTCCTGGCGTTGAACAGAAAGAGGATGTAGCCGTGCGGTTTCTCGACCATCTCGATGCTGATGCCGATCTGCTTCTCGTCGCCGATGTGAGTCTTGATGTCCGGGATGTCGATGAAGTTGATCTTCGTGATCTCCATCTCCGTTTCCATCCCCGTCATCTGGCTCAGGTGGTTGGCGACGGTGTTGCCCCCCTCCTTGGCCATCTTATTGAATAACCCGAGCTTCCGGATATCTATCATCAAACTCATGGTCAGTTGCCCTCAGCTTTCGAGGCCTGCCACATAAGCTATACACCCTCATTTTCGAAGGCGAGAATCGGAGTCAGGCGACGCGGACGCTGACCGCGACGCCTTCGCCGAGCGGGAGCAAGCCTGTCTCGAAGTCTGGCTCCGTCCGAACGTGCTCGAGGTAGTCGGCGATACCCCGGCTGGCGTCGCTCGCGTCGACTGGCTCGCCGTCGAGCAAGGCTCTGATGTCCCCGAAGTCCAGCGGCCCGGCCTCGACGGCGTTGTCCGCGGCGACGACCCCGCCCACTGGAACCTTCTCGCGGACGGCCTCGAACGCCTCGGTGTAGCGGCGCTTCTCGTTGTCTATCAGTACCACGTCGAAGGGGCCGTCGTACCGGTCGACGGTATCGATGGCGTCGCCGTGTTCGAAGACGGCGCGGTCGGCGTAACCGCCCCGCTGGAAGTACTCGCGCGCGGCGTCGAGTTCGTCGGCGTCGATCTCGGTCAGAACGAGGTTCCCGTCGGCGGGAACCGCGGGCGCCATCCAGTACGCCGAGTAGCCAAAGCCCGAGCCGAACTCGAAGACACGCTCGACGTCGGTCAGGCGGGCGAGCAGGCGGAGCCACGCGCCGACCGCGGGTCCGACCGTGGGAAAGCCCTCGCGGTCGGCCCGATCGTCCATCTCGGCGATGATCTCGTCGGGCGCCGGCGCGAGCGACCGGGCGAACTGTTCGGTCACATTCGGGAGTGGCGTCTCGTCCATGGTCGTGCTGGACCCGGCGGCGGCCTAAATCCTCGGTCACTGGTTGGGGCTCTCGGACTGTCGGCGACGACCTTGCCACTCGGTGGGTAGGCAACCCCCACATAGTAATGCTCGTTGGGCACCTGACTCCTGTATGGAACGAGTTGTCGAAATCGTCCCAGAGGCCGGGCTGCACGCGCGACCCGCATCGAAGTTCGTCCAGACGGTCAACGAGTACGACGCGACGATCGAGGTCGGACCGGCCGACGGCGAGAAGCTCGTGCCCGCAAACAGCATGCTCTCGGTGACGGGCTTGGGCGCGAGACACGGCGACCCCGTCCGTCTCGTCGCCGAGGGCGACGACGCCGAGGCGGCGCTGGACGCGCTGGAAGCAGTGCTGTCGACCCCGGAAGACGGCGAGTGACACCGGGGCCGACCCTGAGGCCAGAAAGCGACTAGAGCTTTTCGATACCACGGGCCGCTTCGGCCTGCTCGCGGACCGACTCGACAGTGGCTTTCGCACTGGTCGCCGCGACAGCCGCGTTGACCGCCCCTTCGAGCACCGGGGCGTCGGCGATGACCGCCTCGCTGTTTCCCGTCTCGATGGCGACCTCGGCGTTCATCACGGCGCTCCCGAGGTCGACCAGCACGACGACGCCGTCACCGCCGTCTGCCTCCTCGATAGCGCCCTCGATGTCGTCGGCGACGGTGCCGAAGCCGCCCTGCCCATCACCGCCGACCGCTTCGATACGCGTCTCTCCGCCCATCTCGCCGGCCACCTCGGCGATGCCTTCGGCGGCCGTCCGGCTGTGGGAGACGACGACGAGTCCGACCATCAGTCCTCGGTCACCTCGCCGTCAGGGACGGTCGGCGACTCGGCGTGCTCGGGCAGTTCCTCGGGGGTTTCGAGGTGTTCGGTCGCCACGTCGAGCAGCTCTTCCATGATAAAGAGGGTGCTAGTCGCGCCGGGGTCCTGGTGACCCACCGAGCGCCAGCCCAGATAGGAGGCACGCCCTTTCGAGGCGCGGATCGGGACCGTGAAGTCGACGCCGCGCTGGGCGGCGGCGACGGCCTTTGCCAGCGCAGGGACCGGCGCCATCTCGTCGACTTCGACGGACTTCTTGAACGTGTGGACCGCCGGCACCAGCGCGTCGACCATCGTCTTGTCGCCGACGCGGGCGTCGCCCCGGTCTTGGACTTTCTCTAAGTAGGTCTCGGCGAACGCGACGCTGCTCTCGGCCGTGATACCGTCTTCGAGTTCGGGACTGGCGAAGACGAGCGAGCCACCGTAGAGCGGGCCAGACGCGCCGCCGACCTCCGAGAGGAGGGTCTTGCCGGCGGTCTTGACCACGACGCTCGGCTCGGGGTCGTCGAGTTCTGTGACGGCCTCCGCGGCGGCGGCCCACCCACGGGCCATGTTCCCGCCGTGGTCCGCGTCGCCGATCGCGGAGTCGAGGTCCGTGAGCTGTGACCGCTCGGTCTCTAGCCGGTCCGCGACCGCCGCCACCGCGGCGACGACTGCCTCTCCCTCGTCGCTCATTTCACCGTCAGCGCCGGCGTCTCCGCCGGCGCGCCGAGCAGTTCCTTCAGCTCCTCGTCGACGGCACACACCGTGATTGAACAGCCCTCCATGTCGAGGGATGTCATGTAGTCACCGACCCAGGCGTCCCAGGTCTCCAGACCGCGGTCACCCAGAATCTCCTGGAGCTTGCGGTTGACGACGAACAGCTCCATCTGGGGGGTCCCGCCCATCCCGTTGACGATCGTCATCACTTCTTGGCCCTCTTCCAGTTTGAGATCGTCGAGGACGTTCTCGGTGAGTTCTGCGGTGATCTCGTCGGCGCTCATCACGTCGGTCCGCTCGACGCCGGGCTCGCCGTGGATACCGATGCCGAGTTCGATCTCGTCCTCGGGGAGGTCGAACGTCGCCTCGCCCTTCTCGGGGGTGATACACGACGTGAGCGCCATTCCCATCGTGCCGACGTTGTCGACGACCTTCTGTCCGACGCGCTGGACCTCCTCGAGGTCGGCTCCCTCGGCGGCTTTCGCGCCGGCGGCCTTGTGGACGAGGATGGTGCCACAGACGCCCCGGCGTCCCGAAGTGTACAGCGAGTCCTCGACGGCCACGTCGTCGTCGACGACGACCTGTGCCACGTCGGTCCCTTCCATCTCGACCATCTCGCCCGCGGTCTCGAAGTTCATCACGTCGCCCTCGTAGTTCTTGATCACCATGAGGACGCCCGCGCCGCTGTCGGCCGCGGCGACGAGTTCTTCCAGTTCGTCGGCTGTCGGCGAGGTGAACACCTCGCCGGCAGCGGCGCCGTCGAGCATCCCCTCGCCGAGGTAGCCCGCGTGGGTCGGCTCGTGGCCGCTCCCGCCGCCGCTGACGATGCCGACTTTCCCATCCACCGGAGCGTCGTCGCGTACCAGCACTTTCGTGTCAGGAAGCCGACGTACCTGGTCCGGGTAGGCTGCCACCATCCCATCGAGCATCTCGTCTACCACGTCGTCCGGGTCGTTGATGAGTTTCTTCATAGTCCATGATTATAGACGACGCGCTGATACATAAACATGCCCGGTGAGGTACAACGTCTGTAGTGTATGCGCCGCTATCACGTCCGCTACCACTCGGACTGTCCGGCCTCAGAGATCCCAGTAGTCGGGCTCGTTGCCGTCCATCCACTTGATCGAGCAGCCACGGGAGGGTTTCTCGGCGGCGGTGACCTCGTCCCCGGCCAACAGTGTCTCGACGTGACCGGCCATCTCTCGCTCGCTCGGCTCGTCGTCAGGGTTGGGCGCGTCGTCCAGACGGCCGTGGTAGGCGAGTCGGAAATCGCCGTCGTCGTCGGCAAAGAGGAACGGGTCAGGCGTGCAGCGAGCGCCGTAGGCCGCCGCGACAGACTGGTCGGCGTCGTGGAGGTAGGCGTCGTAGCCGACGGTGCCCTCGGCGACGACTTCCTGCATCCGCTCGAAGGAGTCGTCCGGGTACTCCTTCGGGTCGTTCGAGTTGACGCCCACGACGGCGAGGTCGTCGTACTCGTCGGCCAAGCGGTTCAGCTCCGGTATCTTGGCCTTGGCGTACGGACAGTGGTTGCAGGTAAACACCACGAGCAACGCCTCGTACTCGTCGAAGTCTTCGAGTCGGTACATCTGGCCGTCGGCGCCGGCGAGTTCGAACGGGGGTGCACTGTCACCGCGCTGGAGCACGTCGGACTCGGAGTCGAGCGAAACCATAGTTGCTAGTGCTACGAGGCCGGACAGTAAAAACTCGGGGCTGCCCGTGAGGGGAGCGACCGACCGGATCAGTCACCGGGCTGTGCCTGACCGGCCACGGCCGCCCCGCTCACTGACAGCACAACGGCAGTGAGGCCGATCGCGACGACGCCAAGGCCCGCGATAGCCCAGAACGCCGCGGTGACGCCGAACCGACCGACGACTACTGAGAGGACGGGCGGTGCGACGGCGGCGCCCCCGGAGATGCCGATGGTTAGCAGGCCGAAGTTCTTTCCCGCCGCGTCGTCCGGCGAGAGGGCGTCGGCGAGGGCGGCCCTCGCGGGTCTGCTCGCGTCGACGGTCGCCGAGAGGACGGCCACGAGCGCCAGCGCTCCGAGAGCGGGGAGCCGGCCGACGGCGAGCAGTCCGGCGACGACCACCAGCGCGGCGTAGCCCCCGACCAGCACCGGCCCCGCCGCATAGCGGTCCGTCAGGTAGCCGCCGCCGAAGATGAGCACGGCACCGACGGCGAGCATCGCCGAGACGGCGAAGTTCGCGGTGGCGTCCGGAATCGGATAGCCCGCCGACAGCAGCGTGGCGGTGTACTGTTTGATACCCCACCCCGCCGCCGACGTGAGAAACCAGAGGACAGTGAGTGCGATGATCGGGGGCGAGGAGAGCAGACCCCGGAGTTCCTGACGGACCCGGTCAGTGCGGGAGTCGCCGCTGGCGGGCGATGTGTCAGCGGCGTCCGGACGACCATCGGCCGTTGGATGCGTGATGTCGCGGTCCACGTAGCGGGCGAACGCCAACAGGCATGCCGCGCCATAGAGGGCGCCGACGGCGGCGATAGCGCCGATGGCCAGCCGCCAGTCCAGCCCCGCCGTAGCCGCCACCGCGACGAGTGCCGGCGGCGCGGCGAAGCCGAGCGCGCCGGTGAAGCCGTGAACACTGTATGCCCGCCCGCGGGTGTCCGGCGTCGTCGCCGCGCCGATGAGCGGGTAATGTGCGGGGTGGTGGCCCGCGATCCCGACGCCGGTGACGACGCTCGCCGCGAGCAGCCACGCGTAGCTCTGTGCGGTCGCGGTCAACAGCGCCCCCAGCGCACCGAACGACAGGGAGATAGCGAGCACCGGGGTCCGACCGCGAGAGTCCGACAGCGAGCCGAAAGGCAACTGCAGCGCCGTCACGACCACGCCGACGGCTCCCAGCGCGACGCCGAGCTGGGCGTCCGTGAGTCCCAGTTCGGCCCGCAGCGGGCCGAAGACGGGCGGCAACAACATGAAGTACGCGTGATTTACCAGATGGGAGCCACCGACGAGACCGACGACGAGCCGTGACTGCTCGGCTGAAGCCACTGTTGGCGACGCTCTGAGGCCCGGAATAAAGAACGGTCCGATTCGGCTCCGCAGTCGCCGCCAGCCCTACTCGTCCAGGCGGGCCGCGATCGCCTCGTCGAACGCGGTCGCGGCCTCGAACACGCCGGTGTCGGCGGCGACGCTAAACAGGACCTCCTCGCCCTCGTCGGCGTGTTTCTCCAGGAACCCCATTTCGACGAGGTGGTCGAGCGTCCCATCGAGATACAGCGACTTCAGGGGGACACCGGCCTCGTCGCTGAGTTCGGTCTTCGTGTAGGCCGTCTCCGGGTCCAGCCGAAGCAGGGTGTCGATGACGGCCGGCGCGTCGTCGTGCGAGGCGATGTGGCCCCAGCCCGTCTCTGGCTCGTCGTTCGCGTCGTCGAACATTACCGCACCCGTCGGCCTACTCCTAATTAAAACTCGCGCCCGCATCGGTTGTTCACAGTGGTACCGTTGCCCATCGTTGAGCAAGGCTTTTGAGAATGAGTGCCTGCTCCTCTGTATGAGCAGCCCACGCGATATTCTGGACCTGCTGGAGGAGAACGCCCGCTACACCACCGAGGACCTCGCTCACATGACCGAGTTCACCGAGAGCGAGGTCGAGGAGATCGTCGCGGAGTTCGAGGAAGTCGGCGTCATCACGGGCTATCAGGCCGTCGTCAACTGGGACGCCCTGGAGACCGACGGGGAGCGGGTCCGGGCGACCGTCGAACTGAACGTGGCGCTCGACCGCGAGACCAACTACGGCGACATCGCCGAGCGTATCGCGAAGTTCCCCGAGGTCACGTCGCTGCGACTCGTGAGCGGCGACTACGACTTCGACCTCACCGTCGAGGGCGACTCGATGCGGGAGGTCTCGCATTTCATCAGCGACAAAGTAGCGCCCATCCCCGAGATAACCCAGACAGTCACTCACTACATCATGGAGTCCTACAAGGAGCAGGGCATGGAGTTCGACGACCACGACGACGACGATAGACTCTCGGTCTCGCCATGACACTGGAGCCAGCAGACCGGGTCGACGCCGTCCCGCCGTCGGGTATCCGCCGCTTCTTCGAACTGGCCGAAGAGATGGACGACATCATCTCTCTGGGCGTCGGAGAACCGGACTTCTCCGCGCCGTGGGCGGCCCGCGAGGCCGCGATTACGTCGCTGGAGCGGGGCCAGACGTCGTATACGGCCAACAAGGGCAAGCGCGAGCTCCGCACGCGCATCTCGCGGTTCGAGGAGGACGCCCACGACCTCAGCTACGACCCCGACGACGAGATGCTCGTCACGGCGGGGGCCAGCGAGGGGCTCGACCTGGCGTTCCGGGCGCTGTTGAATCCCGGCGACAAACTCGCCGTCGCCCAGCCGTGTTACGTCTCCTACGTCCCCGGGGCGACTTTCGCCGGCGTCGACGTCGTCGACGTGCCCACGCGCGTCGAAGACGAGTTCAAGCTCACCCGCGAGGTCCTCGAAGCGTCCGGCGCGGCCGAGGCCGACGCGCTCGTCTACTGCTACCCGAACAACCCGACCGGCGCGACGATGACGGGTGACGAACTCCGCGAAGTGGCGGCGTTCTGCCGGGAACACGATCTCGACGTCTTCGCCGACGAGATCTACGCCGATCTCACCTACGAGCACGAACACACCTCCATCGCGACGCTGCCGGGGATGCGCGAGCGGACCGTCGTGTTCAACGGCTTCTCGAAAGCGTTCGCGATGACGGGCTTTCGACTGGGCTACGCGATGGGGCCGGAAGCGGCCATCACCGCGATGAACCGAGTCCACCAGTACACGATGCTGTCGGCGCCGACGACCGCCCAACACGCGGCTATCGAGGCGCTGGACAACTGCCTCGACGAGGTCGACGAGATGACCGCCCAGTACGACCGCCGTCGGAACTACGTCCTCTCGCGGTTCGAGGATATGGGCCTGGAGTGTTTCCCCGCAGCCGGCGCGTTCTACGCGTTCCCCGAGTGCCCGTGGGACGACGCCGACGAGTTCGCCGAGGCGCTGTTGCAGTCCGAACAGGTCGCAGTCGTTCCGGGGTCGGCCTTCGGCGAGGGCGGCGACGGGCACCTCCGCATCTCGTATGCCACGGGACTGGACGAACTCAAGACCGCGATGAACCGGATCGAGTCGTTCATTTCGTAAACTGATACTGGCGCTGCAGTATCTCGGCGGACGCTGAAAACTGGTAAGCGACTGCAATACACTTGTACGCAGCCAGTTATCACCTGTAATATATGCGGCAAAAGCTTAAGTAATATTGCTGTTGATACTCGGGCATACTGTGTCTCACTACTCCGTACTGCTCGGTGTGTCGGTCAGCACCGGACCGGCGAGTAGGCTCTTTACACAGGGAGTGACGTGAACACCAATGGCAATAGAGGATACCAACGAAGCCGGGTCGGACGGGGTCGATGGCGGGGTCACATCCCCCGACCGAACCGCGACGGTGGGGTCGTACACGTGGGAGGACCTCCGCCGTGAACTACACGACGGCGGCCCGTTCGACCGGGCCGAGTATCTCGGATTCGACCCCGAGACCATCGCGGACAGGATCGAGGACGCCGCCGGCGTCGCGAAGGGCGTCAACCGGCCCTTCGCCGAGTATCTCGATCCGGAGACGACACCCGTTGTCAAGGGAGAGTACACCTGGGAACACTTCAAACAGGAGTACTACTACGAAGACGGCTCGAAGCCCTGGCACAACGGCGCCCAACCCCGCGAGAAGTCGGGCGACGTCGTCCCCTTCGACGCCGAGTCGTATCTCGGGTTCGAGCCCGAATCGACGGAGAGTAAGCTCTCACAGGCCGAGGATTTCGCGTCGGCGCTCTCCGGAATCGTCGACGAACGCACCGTCGACGTGAACCCGGAGCTGGACGAAGACGAGTTCTTCTCGACGCGGGAGGGCCACACGACGGTCGTCAACCGGTACGATCTCGAGAAGGCGGTGCCGCTTCCGAAGAAGACACATTTCAAAGAGCTGGAACGCTACTGGGTCAACAAACCGTACGCCTGCGCGATCGTCTTCCAGTCCAGGAAGGAAAACGAGAAGAAGTACTACGTCGTCGAACCGTATCTCAACCCCATCGAAGAGGACCTGCAGGGCTTTCTCTCGGGCAAGCTCAAGACGGCCATCAAGTACTCCGAAGACGACGTCATCGTCAAAGGGTCCAACGCCGACCGGGCACAGGTCATCCAGCGCGAGGCCGAACAGCTCCTCGATCGCTACGACCTCTACGAGGGGTCGATAACGTCCGGCGCGGGCACCAGTGGCGGGGGCCTCATCGACCAGCTCAAGGACCTGTTCGACATCGGCGACACGACCACCGAGGAGGTCGCGGGACAG
>Ga0209945_1000736_pt1 | contig 11860 bp, 11 predicted proteins | sample SalPonR2_A_D2_MG_FD_185703 | JGI IMG/M metagenome (GOLD analysis project Ga0209945, IMG submission 185703) | Salt pond soil microbial communities from South San Francisco under conditions of wetland restoration - Salt Pond MetaG R2_A_D2_MG... ...
TCCGACGGCGCACCAACGTTCGCCATCCGTCGGTTCGAACTCGATCCGGAGAGTACGGTCCCACGGCACACCAACGCGATCGAACACGAGCAGTACGTACTCGACGGTGAGTACGTCGTCGGGATCGGCGAGGAAGAGCACGTCGTCTCCGCCGGCGACGCGTTGTTGATCCCGGCCGGTGTCGAACACTGGTACCGCAACGACGGCGACGAGCCTGGCGCGTTCATCTGTGCGGTGCCGAACGGTGACGACGAGATCGACCTCGTCGAGTAGCCGACCGACCAGTCGCCCGCGACTCACTCAAGAACGCCGACGCGCTCTGCAACGTACCCGAATTGGTCGCGGTACCCCTCCGCCGAGAGCAACACCGGATAGAAGTCCGTCTCCGCGCGGACCGGCTCGCCGTCTGCGGTTGCAAACCGTTCGCCGGCCTCGACGCGCTCGAAGTTGTGTGCGAACACGTTGTACTCCGTCGCGGCCGGCTTCGGGATCCGTTCGTGGAGCCGAAACACCGGCACGGCTTCGCGGCCGCCGGCGTCGACTACGCCGTCCGCGGCCGGGACCGCGAGCACACCGGTCGCGGCGAGGAACGCCCGGGTGACCCAGTAGGCGTTGTCGGCCGCCTCAGTCGACCCTTGTAGCCCGGCTTCGATCTCGAGGGTGTGCGGCTGTTCGATGAGCCGCCCTTCGGTGATCGCGTCCGTCTGAACCACCGCGTCGACCGGGAGGTGCGGGGCGACCGCACGGGCGACCTCGTCCATCGAGTCGACGACAGCGAACGGCTCGGCGTATGACTGTGTTGAGTGGATCGCAAGGGTCGTACAGCCGTCGAGTTCCGCGTGGAGCCGGTGAGCGAGCCGCTCCTCGTGTGTGTCTGCGTCCGGGTCACCAGGGAACGACCGGTTGAGATCGGCCTCGAGATAGCGCTCGTCGGCCGCGAGCGCCTCCTCGTTCGCGACGATCAGCTTCACGGCACGCTCGACCGCCGGCGCCTCTTCTATCAGCCGCTCAACCGCACTGGCGCCACAGGGCTCGTCTCCGTGAATCGCGCCGACGACAGCGACCTCGGCCGGGCCCTCCCCGAGCTCGTGAACCTGCATACGCGCATCTGGTGCCGGGTGGGTAAGTGGCGTTCGGATCGACGTGTCACGGCCGAGAACTCACACCGGGTCAAATCGGAGCACGTCGCCGACGGTGACGTCCCGGGCTGTCGTCCACTCGTATCCGACCTCGAGTACGTACTTCCCGCGACCCGGATAGCGCTGGCTTTCACCGTCCTCGTCCGGCCCCGGTGCCGGGGCGTGGTGTATCTCGGTGATCACGCGATCGGCGTCGGCGAACACGATGTCGATACCGAAGTCCATTTGACGCATCACGTAGGTCAATCCTCGCTCGCGTTCGTGGACGAACAACATACCACGGTCTTCGGGCAACGACGAGGTATCGCTCAGCCCAGTGTATCGCAGCGCGCGCGTGTCGGCGACCGCGGCGGTCACTGCCCCGAGACGGTCACCGGCGGCCGTCTCGACGACGACGTCGCGGGTGTCGTAGCCGGCGTGGATCGGCGAGGCATCGGTTTCGTCGGTGCCCGTCGTATTGGCGTTCACGTCGGTGTCACCGTCCTCGTCGGTCGAATTGTCGTTCGACGAGCCGCCAAGACATCCGGCGACACCCGCACCCACAGCGCCGGCAACCACACCGAGAAGTCGTCTGCGCGATCCGGTCGGTGCGTCCATACGGTCGATCGTCGACCGGCGGGCATAAACCGGTCGCCGGCAGCAGTGAGTGAACACCCATCACCCCGACGGGAACGCCTATCCCCGGCGCCGCCGAAGCTGTGACATGGACGAACGCGTACGCGAGCACGCGAGGGTGCTCGTCGACTGGAGCGCGCGGGTGACGGCGGGCGACGATGTCGTCCTCAGCGTGGCCGAGGGAGCTCACGAGTTGGCCGTCGCGGTCGCACGGGAGCTCGGCGAGCGGGAGGCGACAGTGACAACCCTGTACGACTCGGCGGAGGTTACCCGCGGGTACCTCCGCGGAGTCGCTGCGGGCGGGGCCGACATTGACGACGACCAGCCAGTCGACCGGGCGCTGTACGAGGCCGCAGACGTCGTCTTACGGCTCGGTGGCGGCCGAAACACGACTGCGACCGCTGACGTTCCCCGTGAGACCCGGCGAGCGTACGCGACGGCGCGCGAGGGCGTTCGCGAGGCGCGTATGGCCACCGACTGGGTGTCGACGGTCCACCCGACCCGAGCGCTCGCCCAGCAGGCCGGCATGTCAGTCGAGGCCTACCGCGACTTCGTGTACGACGCGGTGGTTCGCGACTGGGAGTCACTTGCCGAGGAGATGGCCCAGTTGAAAGCACTCTTCGATGCGGGTGCGCGTGTCAGGCTTGTCACGGAGCGCGCGGACGCACCAGACACGGACGTGGAGATGCGTATCGACGGGCGAACCGCGGTCAACTCCGCGGCGTCGGTCGCGTACGACTCACACAACCTCCCCTCAGGCGAGGTGTTTACCGCGCCGTACGCGACCGAGGGAGAGGCCTTCTTCGACGTGCCGATGACGATTGACGCGACTCGCGTGCGCGACGTGCACCTCGTCTTTGAAGATGGGGAGGTCGTCGACGTCACCGCCGCTCAGGGCCAGTCAGCCGTAGAGAGTGTCCTCGAGACCGACCCAGGCGCGAGACGGCTTGGTGAACTCGGCGTCGGGATGAACCGCGGCATCGACCGGTTCACCGACTCGATCCTCTTCGACGAGAAGATGGGTGACACCGTCCACCTCGCGGTCGGCCGGGCCTACGACGCCTGTCTCCCCGAGGGCGAGTCGGGGACCGAAAGCGCGGTACACGTCGACATGATCACCGACGTGAGCGAACGGTCGCGACTCGAGGTCGACGGCGAGGTCATCCAGCGAGACGGCACCTTCCGGTGGGAGGACGGCTTCGAGGCGGCCTGAACGGTATCGGCATGAGGGCGCTCAAAGCGCCGACGATTGGCCGACCGACTCGGCTGACGGCGGCGCCTGGGCGTCTTGGACGGCGTCCCACTCGGTCGAACAACACAAACACAGGTAGTAGTCGAATCCGTCGACGGCACAGTAGTGGACCGGGCTATCGGTCCCGCACTTCTCACACTGCATGAGCTCCATGACCGGAGTGGGTGAAAAAAAGCCACCGATTTGGCCGACCACGTCCGGATCGTTCGTGTAAATCTCGTCTGCACGATACACCGTGGACGGGTCGACGTGCCACTCACCGAAGCGCGTCGAGATCGAACTCGAAGGCGGCGACGGGCACCTCGAGGTCGTGGTCGACGAGGACCGCCGGGTGAACCTCACCTATCACGCCGACCCGGTCGCCGTCGATCACCACGTCGGCGACCCGACCGTCGATGAACGTCGGATGGTCCGTTGGCGGGGTCTCGAGGGAGCGATCGAAGCCGTCACAGACGGCCTGCAGTCGGCCCTTCGCGGCCTCGTAGGAGGCGTCTCTTCGGGCGAGCGCGCCGGCAACGTGACGCGACTCTGCGACGCTCGTGTTCGCGGTCGGGTCGTGTTCGGCGACGAACCCAATCTCTGAAACGTCCTGTGGGTACGCGTTGTGGGTGTTGCCCTCGAGCAGTTGCAGAAGCGACGGGAGCGCCCACGTCCGAAGCTGGGTGTACGCCTCGCTGTACGGCTCGGTGATCTGGACCGGGTCACCGCCACCGAAGACGCCATCCTCGACCGCGACGCCACCGGTGCCGGGGTCAACGCGGAGCCGGTCGTAGTTCTGCTCGGCGCTCGTCATGTGGAAGTTGAGCAGATCCTCGAAGCCGAGGCCGACAAGACTCGTGCGGACGGCGTCCTCCAGCCGCGTTCGCTCGTGTCGCCCACCGACGGTTCCCGCATCCGGGTACCGCGGCGTCAACTCGTCGAAGCCGTACGCGCGCCCCACGTCGTCGACGAGATCGAGCGGGTGAAGCACGTCGACACGGTACGGCGGAATCTCGACGTCGTACGTCACCGACTCGTCGAGCTGGTACGTTGCGTCCAGTCCGGAACGCTCGAAGCAGTCGACGACGTCCTCGGGCTCGAAGTCGACGCCGAGGAGCGTCTCGATCCGGTCGTGGGTGACCGACTTCTCTTCAACGTCGAGGTTGGGACGCACCAGCTCCGCTCCGTACTCGCTCGGGTGGGTTGTGCCGTCGGCGTAGTTCACCGTGACCTCCTCTATCGTTGCACCCCGCGCCGAAAGCGCATAACAGACGATCGTACACATCTTGTCGATCGTCCACTGGTCGGTGCCGGTGAGTTCGACGAGCAGCTCGCGGGACCCGGTCGTTACCTCGGTCCGTCGGCCGTTGATCACTGGTGGGAACGAAAAGAGCCCCAGATCGTCGTATATCGCCGGGTAACGGTCGTACTCGCGGACAAGATCGGCATACGTGCGGCCGGTCTGGTGTGTCTTGAGGACACCCGCCGGCGTCAGCTCCTCGGCCGCATCGAGCGGGACGAACGTGTCGCCGTCGGGCTCGACGCCGCGGTAGGTGATGGAGCGCTCAGCACCCTCCCGATGGGGCGCGCCTTTCACCATCGCCAGGTCGTGGATCCCAATCGCCCCCTTCGCCCGGCCGCGGCCCATCGTCGCGTGCAGCTTTTCTTGTAACCCTATCAGTGACTGCAGGCCAGACTCATCGAGGTCGACGCCCCGAACGACAGCACCGGTGACGTAGGGGCGCTCTGTCGGCACCGACGAGTCGACCTCGATCGTCCACTCGGGGTCGTTCGTCTCTGGGACGTACACACCCCGGTCGTCGCCGTAGTGGTACCGAAGCGACCTGGCGACGCCCTCGACGGAGAGTCGGTCGAGACGGTCTGGAGCGAATTCGAACTGGAGAGACCCGTCGTCGGTCTCGCCTTCAAACTCTAATCCGAGGCCGAACAACGTCTGTTTGAACGTCTCGTTGCTCGTGTCGGTGTGGCCGGTGAGCCCGCGTAGCTCGTCGGGGTCGACGTCGACGACGGGCATCAGTAGCTCACCTCCGCGGTGCGCAAGAACTCGATGTCGGCGAGTGTGCCGTGGAGGTCGCGGATGTCGTCCGCGCCGGTAGTCAACATTGCGAGTCGTTCGAGCGCGAGTCCCCACGCCATGACGTCGCAGTCGACACCGAGGGGCCCGGTCACCTCCTCACGGAAGATGCCGGAGTTGCCGATCTCGATCTCCTCGCCCGTCTCAGGGTGGTCACCGAACAGCTCGAAGGAGGGCTCGGTGTAGGGGTTGTAGTGCGGTTTGAATCGGATGTCGGTGATCCCGAACTGCCGGTAGAACTCCTCGAAGGTCCCCATCAGGTCGCGCACCGAGAGGTCTTCGGCCATCACCCATCCTTCGATCTGGAAGAACTCGAGGAGGTGTGTCGGGTCAAGCGTGTCGTTGCGGTACACCTTCTCGACAGAGAAGTACCGTTGTGGCGGGTCAAGCGGCGCGCCAGCGTGCCCAGAGAGGTACCGCATCGATAGCGAGGTGGTGTGGCCGCGTAAGGCGATTTCACGGGCGAAATCAGCCGACCACGGCGAGTGGTAGCCGTCACCGTCCTCACCCCACCCCTCACGATGGGCGCGTTCGACCCGCGAGAGAAGCGCCTCGGGGATGGCTTCCATCGGCTCGACGTCGAGCGCGAACCGGTCCCAGTGGGTGCGTGCCGGGTGGTCTTGCGGCATGAACAGACAGTCGTTGATCCAAAAGTCGCTGTCGGCGTGTGGGCCCGCCATCTCCTGGAATCCCATGCCGACGAGCACGTCTTTGACGCGGTCTGCGGTCCGACGAAGGACGTGTTTCCGCCCGCCCGTCGCTTGCGGGGCGTCGGCTTCGACGTCGTAGCTCGCGAACTCCACGTCGCGCCAGTCGCCGCTCGCCAGCAGTTCTGGGGTGAGCTCGGCGACCGTCTCTGCGGTCTCGACGCCGGCCATCAGTGCGTCGACGCCCGCGTCGGTGAGCGTCACAGCACGAATCACCGACTCGACGATCCGAACTACTCCCCGCGAATCGAGTCGGTCGACGACGTCGTCGGCCGTCAGCGTCTCACCGGCAGCGAGCGCTTCGAGCGCCGCCATCTCGGGATCGTCACTCGGGTCGGCGTCCGGGACGACGGTCAGCTCGCCGGCATCGATCGACCCCAGCCCCTTTCGGGCGAAGTTCGAAAGCGCGATGTCGACCGCGGAACCGTCGAGGTCGGCCGCGCCGATGGCCTCGCCCATCGAGACGGGCGTGTCGGCAGCGCCGAGTTCTCGACCGGCCCGGTAGAGTCGACGCTCGGGCAATCCTTCGTCGACGTACCGGGCTCCCTCGTCGGTCAATTCGGCGCGCTCGCGGGTCGTCTCCGTCACGTCGAGGAGCCCCTCGTCGCGTAGTTCAAACGCCGCGCCGGTCACTGTCTCGGGTTTGAGCCCCGTCTCCGCGGCGAGGTCGCCGATCGTCCGTTCGTCCGTCGCACTCGCCGCTTCAAGAACGGCGAGCTGTCGTTCCGGGAGTCGCATTCGAGTTGTGTGTATACGCGTGTGGCCTGTTGGTAACGGTTCCGGGTCGTCGCGGACACAGTGGACGCCACAGTTCGTGCCGACACACGAAACTGTCGACCGGCCGGCTCACAGCGTTCCGAAGCCGGCGAGGCGGAGCCCAACCACGGCGACAACGACGATGAAAGCGACCACGACGACGACCCAGTCGCGGGCGGCAAGCGGGCTTGACCCGTAGAAGCTCCGTTCACTGCGGGTGTCGAATCCGCGCGCCTCGAGCGCCATCGACTGGGTGTTCACGTTGCGGAAGGCCGTCATGAACACCGGGACCAACAACGGGACAGACCGGCGTAGCCGAGCGATCACGCCGCCTTCTGTGAGGTCGAGCCCGCGTGCCTCTTGGGCCTGTTTCACCGTCGTCGCCGCCTCGAGGAAGGTCGGAAAGAGTCTGAGTGCGGTGCCGACTGCGAAACAGAACGCGTACGGCACCCCGAGCTGGCGCATCCCACGGACGAGCTCTTCGTTCGAGGTCGTCGTCACAAAGAGGAGTCCCCCGACGACAAACACCGCGATACGCTCTGAGCGACCGAGCGCAAACAACACTTCGCGCTGGGAGAGTGTAATCGGCCCAAGGTCGAGGAGGACGCGCCCGCCCGGCTGAGTGAATGCCGGCCACACGACGAGTCCGACAACAAAGAGGGCGGCGACGATCGGCGAGAGGCGACGGAAGTTTCGCCAGCCGCCGACAGCGACGAGCGCGAGGAACGCGACAGTGAGCGGGACCGCTGCGTACCGCGGGTCATCAAAGGTGTACCCCGCAACGAACAGGGCCGTCACGAGCGCGAGGGTGCTTCGCGGGTCGAGCCGATGAATCGGTGACGCCCGGTCGACGTACAACGAGGTCGCGCTCACGCGTCACCACCACCGAGTCCCGCGGCGAGTTCTGTGACCGAGAGCGCCGGGAGAGCGTTTGGGAGGTCACGAGCCGCAGCGAGCCGGTTCGACGCGTCGACGACGTGTGGCGGCTGGAGTGCGTGAGCATCGAGTCGGTCGCGGTCAGCAAAGAGCCGTCTCGTGCTCCCGTCGTACGCCACCTGCCCGTCCTCGAGCACGACGGTCCGTGGCGCGTACCGTGCCACCGTCTCCATCGAGTGGGTGATCGCGACGACCGTCAGCCCCGTCGTGCGGTTGAGCTCGGCGACGAGACGCATAAACCGGTCACGCTGTGTCGCGTCGAGCCCTGTCGTTGGCTCGTCGAAGACGATGACGGCTGGGTCGGTCGCGAGGATGCCGGCGAGTGCGACGCGCTGTCGCTGGCCGCGTGAGAGCGCAAACGGGTCGGCGTCGGCGAGTTCGGTCAATTCGACGGTTTCGAGCGCCTGTGACACCCGTTGGTCGAGCGCCTCGCCGCTGATACCGAAGTTCTGTGGGCCAAATTCGACCTCCTCGCGGACAGTGTCGGCGAACAGCTGATGGTCGGGGTTCTGGAAGACGTAGCCGACGTCACGACCGATAGCCGACATCGAGTAGTCGGTGACCTCGCGGCCGTCGTAGCGCACGTGGCCGGCATCCGGGGCGTGAAGGCCGTTGAGGTGTTTTGCAAGCGTCGTCTTGCCGGAGCCGTTGTGCCCGACGAGTGCGACCACCTCACCCGTGCGGATCGTCAGCGAGACCTCGTCCACAGCGCGTTTCGGCCCGCGATCCGTCTCGTAGGCGAAGACGACATTCTCGAGTTCGAAACACGGGTCACCCAGGGTCTCACCGGTCTCCGCCGGGACACTGGTGGCGGACGCCTCGGTGGCCGGCCCGTCGTCGCCAATGTATGCTGGTGGGGTCCACGAGAGTCCGTGTGCGGCGGCGACGTCGACGGCTTCGGCCGGCGTGAGCGGGAGGTCCGCAGTCGGGACGCCTGCCTCGTCGAACGCGGCGACGAGTGGCGGAATCGCGACGCGCGAGGCGCGCAGTGCCGCCGTATCGGTGAACACCTCCCGTGCCGGCCCGGCCCTGGAAACCCGGCCGTCCTCAAGCAGTATCGCGTGGTCTGCGAGCAGCGCCTCCTCGATTTTGTGTGTTACCATGACGACGGTCTCGGGGCCCGCCCAAGCCACCGCGTCGGCTGTGCGGTCGTCGTCATCGGGCGCCACTGTTTCGGGCTGATCGACCGCGTCAACGCGGTCGAGTCGACCGCCTGCGAGTCGGCCCACCGCCGAGAGGAGTCGGCGAGTCCCGGAGGGATCGAGGTCACTCGTCGGCTCGTCGAGGACGAGTAGGTCGGGACGCATCGCCGCGACGCCCGCGAAGACGAGCCGTTGTTTTTGTCCGCCGGAGAGGGCGGCCGGCTCGCGTCGGCGGTCGAGATCGGACAGCCCCGCAAGCGCGAGCGCATCGTCGATCCGGTCGTCGATCGCAGCCGGTGGAACCGCGAGGTTCTCGGGACCGAAAGCGACCTCGGCGGTAACGCTCGTGCCGAACAGCTGTGATTCGTAGTCTTGGAGCACCATCCCGACGTCGGTGGCTAGCTCGCTCACCCGCGTCGCCGTGGCGTCGCGGCCGAGTACCTCGACCTCGCCAGCGAATGACCCGGTGATGAAGTCCGGAATGAGCCCATTGAGCGTGCGCAACAGCGTCGATTTGCCGCCCCCAGACGCCCCCATGATGACGGTGAACGAGCCCGTCGGGACGTCAAGGTCGACGCCGCGAAGCACGGCGGCGTCGCGACCGGCAGAATCCGTCGCGTCCGAATCCGTCTCATTCGGGTCCGGTAGCGACGCCTCGCGGTCGTACGAGAACACCACGTCGCGCAGTCGGGTCGCGACGCCCTCATCTCTATCAGTCATCGCCGCGGCCCTCGTGACGTTCGATCACGCACCGTCCAACAGCCCCGAGAGTCGTTCTCCGACGAGCACCGCAGCGATGGCCACGACCGCCATGCCGACCGCACCGACCGCAGTGACGCTCGACAGCGATGGACCCGCACCCGTGCTGAGCAGCGTGCCGACGCCAACCCACGCGATCGGGACGATCACGAGCGTCCACGCCAAGACGCCGTCCAATCCTGGTCGCCCCGGTGAGAGGTCGTCTGCACGGAGTACGTCAGGGTAGAGCAGCCCGAGCGCTTTCAGTCGCGGGTATGTGAGATACAAAAGCGGGGGGCCGAGCACGACGGCGGCAATGGCGTTGTTGGTGAGGATAAGCGGCCCAAGCACCGCAAACGGAACGAGCCCGAGCAGGTCGACGACCCACGCGATGATCGCCGCACACACCGCAGACGCCGCGACAGCGACGACGGCATATTCGACTGCCTGGCGTCCGGCCGACTCACGGAAGTCAGGCTCGACGCCTGCCGAGAGCGGCCGAAGGTTCCCCCACAGCTTGTAGCCGAGAAGGCCGAAAAAGAAGTTCCCGACGAACCCGCCAACGCTTCCCGGTCCAAACGTGCCCCCGAAGACGTCCCCGATCAGGTTACCGATAGCCGATCCCCACGCAGCAGCCGGGCCGAACATGATCCCGAAGATCACCGGAAAGACGTTGGCCGGGCGAATGCTCGTTATCCCGGGGATAATCTGAAACGTCTGGAACGGCACAAGCACGGCGGCGTACACCGCGGCGACGACGGCCACGAGGAGCACCATCCGTGTCTCGCGCCACATCGTGAGTATCTCTCGCATCGAGCGTGCCATTGTGAGCGACTCGCATAAGCCGATCGGTGTCGCGGCCGTCCGACCCGACAGATGATCCAGACATGTGGATCATAGTGGTGTTTATCGCGCCACTATCGCCAAAGGATCGCCACAAACGTGTCATTCGACAGATGTTCTCTCGCCCGCCTGCTGGCGGAGCGCCGCGATCCGATCGCCGAGCGGCGGCTGGATCTCGAGCCACGTCGAGTAGTCACCGGTCGCAGGGGTGACGCCGCTCTGGTCGGCGGCGCGCTCAAAGGCGTCGGCGACCTGTGCGGCGCCTACCGCGTCGGCCGCGTGCGCGTCTGCAGCATACTGAACACGCCGGCCGGCCCACAACGCAGCCAGTCCGACCGCGATCAGGGCGGTGAACCCCGGCGTGAACCCGACGGCGGTCGTCACGATCGCGGCGAACAGCGCGACGACAACGGCGACTGCGGTCGCACGAAACGTCGCGAAGTGCGCCTGCACCCGTCCTGCCTCCGCCGCAAGCAGTCCGACAGCGACGTCCGCTTCAAGCCCGTCAACGACCGGCTCGGTGACGAAGAGCACGCGACGACGAGGCGGACCGCGGACGGAGATGTCGACGGCCGACTCTCCCTCAAGTACGGCGACTCGATCGACACCGAGGCCGGCCTCCCGACGCATCACGTCTAGAGCCGCCCGCTCCGGGTCAGTCGGCTCGCGAAGGTCGCGAAACCGGTCCATCACGTACAGTGGCCCCACGACTGCGGCGAGGAACGCCAAGATCCCAACGCCGACGAGGAAGACGACCGGCTGCATGGTGTGATTATCGGTGCCCAGCCAGCTAAAATCACGCGGTCCGGCCTGCGTACCTCATTGGCCTCACACCGGCACGCGGTCGGCAAGCGATTGGATCGCCGCGGCTGCGTCGCTTTGTGGTGCCGCGGTCACGACTGGTCGTTCGGACGCGACGGATCGCCTGACGCGTGGGTCAGCCGGCACGACCGCCGCCGGCGCGCCGAGGGCGTCAGCGATCGCTTCTGTTGGCGGCGGTTCGACGACCCGATTGATCGCACAGGCGACGAGCCCTGCCTCAAGCTCGCGAGCCAGCTCACGGGTTCGGATCGCGTCCGCCAACGCGAACGCCCGCGGTGAGACCACGACGAGACACGCCCGAGCCGCCGCGAGTGGAACACCCACGTCGGCGCGTCGGCCGGCCGGACAGTCGACCACAACACGTCTGTGTTCCCGCTCGATGGCCTCAAGTGTGTCCACGAGCCGTGTCACGTCGGCCGCGCGAGCGCCAGCCAACGTCCGACCGCACGGGACGACATCCACCGGTCCCGGACGGATCGTCTCCTCCACGGCTGCACGTCCAGCGAGCACGTCGTGGAGGTCCGGACCACGGGCCGCCGGCAGATCCGCCATCCCGAGGTCTGCGTCAACGACGACCGCGTCGAGTACGGCCGCGAGGTTGTACGCGAGCGTCGTCTTTCCCACCCCACCTTTGCCGCCGGCCACGGCGAGAATCATGTGAGTCGCTCCAGTGGCTCGACCGGCACGTCCGTCGCCTCAGCTCGCCGTGCCAGCGACGACGCGCGATCGGCAAGTTGGGTGAGGCGTGAGGTGTCGGCGTCAACCTGGTGAGCGAGGTCGACCGCGGCCGCGGCACTCCCGATTCGTTCGAGCGCGGCCGTGGCCGTCTCGAGGTC
>Ga0209945_1000738_pt1 | contig 11840 bp, 10 predicted proteins | sample SalPonR2_A_D2_MG_FD_185703 | JGI IMG/M metagenome (GOLD analysis project Ga0209945, IMG submission 185703) | Salt pond soil microbial communities from South San Francisco under conditions of wetland restoration - Salt Pond MetaG R2_A_D2_MG... ...
AACGGCAACAACAGCAACGGCCCGACGATGCCCGAAAGCTGTGAGACCCCGAGCAGCGAAAACAGCGAGCCGAGGATCGAGAGCACCGCAAAAACCGTGAGGGCAACGAGGACGTAGCCACCGACCATCCACGGGCGGCTGATCGGCAGGCGCGCACTGCGGCGCACACCGCCGGCGAGTCCAACATCGTCGGCAACGATCGACTGACCGGTAAACGCCAACAGTAGCGAGCTGACGACGATCAGCCCGACGCCGAGGAGCACGCCGACGGCGGTGGCAACGAAACCCGCCGCCGGCGACAGCCCAAACAGCCCCACTCCGATCACAATGGGGGTGAGACCGAGAAGCGTCAACAGCGTCTGGAGGATCGACAACCCGACAAACGACGACCAGTCGGCGACGAGCCCAGCGAGGGCCGCCCGCACCCCGTCGTCGCCGTCAAGGGCACCATAGATGCCGTGGAGGGCGACTGCATTCGAGAGGCCGCCGGCGACGACGCCGACCACCAACGCGAGCATGACGCCGCCGCCGACCAGCCCGACGACCGCCGGTGAGAATACGTCGGCGACAGCGGTTTCGAGCCCAGCGGGAATCGATGGCGGTGTCGACTCGATGGCCGCCGGGTCGAGATCGGTCGTTTCGAGGAACGCTTCGAGTTCGGTCACCAGCGTTTCGAGCCGGCCATCACTCACCAGGAGGGCAATCGCGGCACCGATCGACACCACCAGGGGGACGCGGACGGTCGCGGTCAGCCCGATCCCGAGCAGATACACCGGGAGCACGTCAGCCGGGCGGTCGACCAGGAGCCGAAGGCCGGTTTGGAGGGCAGATCCAACGGTCACAAAACAGCGTAGATGGTCAGGGCTCCTAATGGCTCCGGATCAGGGTGCAGAGTCGATCGGTTGGCTCATTTTCCAGTCGAAACTGAGGGGGTTGAAAGCGGTTCACACGTTGCCCACACCGCGAGCCGCACGGTCGACAGCGACACCACCGCGGTCGTCAAGTGCGTTCGCCACCAACGCCCGACAATGAGTAACGCGGACTCGTCGCCCCTCCAGCCTGACCGTCCGGGCGAGGATCATCCATTTACTGTTGAGGCACCGTTTGAGCCGGCCGGCGACCAACCTGACGCCATCGAGCAGTTGGTCGCGGGCTACGCGGACGGGATGAGCGAACAAACGCTGCTCGGCGTCACCGGCTCAGGGAAGACGAATACCGTCTCGTGGGTCGTCGAAGAACTGGATATGCCGACGCTCGTCATCGCTCACAACAAGACGCTGGCGGCCCAACTTTACGAGGAGTTTCGAGAGCTGTTCCCGAACAACGCCGTCGAATACTTTGTCTCATATTACGACTACTACCAGCCCGAAGCCTACGTCGAACAGACCGACACCTACATCGACAAGGATATGTCGATCAACGAGGAGATCGAGCGGTTGCGCCACTCCGCCACCCGGTCGCTGCTCACGCGGGATGACGTGATCGTCGTCGCCAGCGTCTCGGCGATCTACGGGCTGGGCGATCCGGGCAACTATCGGGAGATGGCCCTCGAACTCACGGCCGACCAACAGATCGGCCGCGATGAACTTCTCGCTCGATTGGTCGATCTCAACTACGAGCGCAACGACGTGGACTTCCAGCAGGGGTCGTTTCGGGTGCGCGGCGATACCGTCGAGATCTTCCCGATGTACGGCCGATACGCCGTCCGGGTGGAGTTCTGGGGCGACGAGATCGATCGCCTGCTGAAGATCGATACCCTCTCCGGTGAGGTACAGTCGACCGAGCCCGCCGTGCTCGTCCACCCGGCCGAACACTACTCGATCCCTGACACCACCTTAGAACAGGCTATCGGGGAGATCGAGGAGCTGATGGAGGATCGAATCCGGTACTTCGAGCGGGAGGGCGACCTCGTTGCCGCCCAGCGGATCGAGGAGCGAACGACCTTCGACATCGAGATGCTCCAAGAAACGGGCTACTGCTCGGGCATCGAAAACTACTCCGTCCATATGTCGGATCGAGAGTCCGGCGAGGCCCCTTACACGCTGCTCGATTACTTCCCCGATGAGTTCCTGTGTGTTGTCGACGAATCACACGTCACCTTGCCGCAGATCAAAGGCCAGTTTGCGGGCGACAAATCCCGCAAGGACTCGCTTGTCGAAAACGGGTTCCGGCTCCCGACAGCCTACGACAACCGCCCGCTGACCTTCGAGGAGTTCGAGGAAAAAACTGACCGCATGCTCTACGTCAGTGCGACACCCGGCGACTACGAGCTCGACGGCTCCGAGCAGGTGGTCGAACAGATCGTCCGGCCCACGTATCTCGTCGACCCCGCGGTCGAAACCGCACCCGCGACCGGCCAGATCGACGACCTGACCGAGCGGATCGACGACCGGATCGATCGCGGCGAGCGAACGCTCGTGACGACGCTCACAAAGCGGATGGCCGAGGATCTGACCGAATATCTCGAAGAAAGCGGCGTCGACGTCGCCTACATGCACGACGAGACCGACACGCTGGAACGCCACGAACTGATCCGCGACCTCCGGCTCGGCGAGATCGACGTGCTCGTCGGGATCAATCTCCTCCGTGAGGGCCTCGACATCCCTGAGGTCTCGCTGGTGGCGATTCTCGACGCCGACCAGGAAGGGTTCCTCCGGTCGGAAACAACGCTCGTCCAGACGATGGGCCGGGCCGCACGCAACGTCAACGGCGAGGTCGTCCTCTACGCCGACGAGACGACCGACGCGATGGAGTCGGCGATCGACGAAACCCAACGCCGTCGCCGGATCCAACAGGAGTTCAACGCCGAACACGGCCATGATCCAACCACCATCGACAAGCCGGTCGGCGAGACGAACCTCCCGGGCTCGAAAACCGACACCGGCGGCGTGGCGACCGACGAGCCAACGACCGACGACGAGGCCGCCCGCCAGATCGAGCAACTTGAAGATCGGATGCAGGAGGCCGCAAACAACCTCGAATTCGAACTCGCCGCTGACATCCGCGATCGGATTCGGGAGTTGCGACAGGAGTTCGATCTCGACGGCGGCGACGACGGCGTTGCACCCGAAACGGAGCCCGAGTTCTGAAACGGGATCGTTGGTTCCGATACCGAGACCGATTGATGCGTATCGAAGATACTGAAACAGTCTTGTCCGGGTTCTGTGAGGACGTACTGTGCAAGATGGAACGCGCGATCTTACAGAAGTACTGATCCGACGAAACCGGTCGCTTGTCTGTACAGGGGTTCAACTATTCGTGCGGGCAGCGTATCTGGTGATTATCAACAATCGAGGGAATGGGCTCAGCGGTAGCACCAGTTGAGGGTCACAATACACGGGGCTGTCACCACAGAAGAGCCAGTAGATGTATAAAACGTTGGCACTCGCCAAGTGAAAACTGAATCTTCGGGTCTCCAAACGAGCAGGCAGAGGAGAACTGAGTTATGACGGAGTTGACACAGCATGTCGCCTCACCTGAGACAGGGCGAGTGACAAGATATGACTATTGACGTACAGATCACACTGACCGTGCTGATGGGAGTGTTTCTCGTCGCGGTCGCCACGTTCCTCACGCGGATCGAGAACTGGCGGTCGTACACCCCTGTTGGTGGCGGGGGCTCGTTCATCGAGGAGTCCGGCTACATCGACGAGGAGAAACCGGCCGGGATCATCCGCTGGCTAACCACCGTCGATCACAAGGATATCGGGATTCTGTATGGCCTCTACGGTGTGTTCGCCTTCGTAGTCGGCGGGCTGATGGTCATGATCATGCGGTTCGATCTCGTAACCACCTCATCATTGCTTGGGACAGCAACCTACAACTCCTTGCTGACAAGCCACGGGATTACGATGTTGTTTCTCTTCGGGACGCCGATCATCGCGGCGTTCGCAAACTATCTGGTTCCGCTGGTCATCGGAGCCGACGATATGGCGTTCCCGCGAATCAACGCCATCGCCTTTTGGCTGTTGCCACCGGCAGCGCTGCTGATCTGGGCGGGCTTTTTCGCCAAGCCGCTCGGACTGTTTGGCCCCGCCCAGACGGCCTGGACAATGTACACACCGCTGTCGCTTGGGGCTGCAGGGCCGAGTGCTGACGCCGTCGGCGGAGCCGGCGTTGACCTCATGCTGCTCGGGCTGCATCTCTCAGGGGTTGCGGCGACGATGGGCGCGATCAACTTCATCGCCACCATCTTCACTCAGCGCGGCGACGACGTGACGTGGGCGAACCTCGATATCTTCTCGTGGACGATCCTCACCCAATCAGGGCTGATCCTCTTTGCCTTCCCGCTGCTCGGTAGCGCGCTGCTCATGCTGTTGGCCGACCGAAACTTCGGGACGGCGTTCTTCATGACTGACGGTGGGAACATCCTCTGGCAGCACATCTTTTGGTTCTTCGGCCACCCAGAGGTCTACATTCTCGTGTTGCCGCCGATGGGGATCGTGAGCTACGTCCTCCCGCGGTTTGCCGGCCGGAAGCTGTTCGGCTTCAAGTTCGTTGTCTACTCAACGCTGGCGATCGGCGTCCTGTCGTTCGGTGTCTGGGCCCACCACATGTTCGCTACAGGGATCGACCCCCGTATTCAGGCGTCTTTCATGGCCGTATCGATAGCGATTTCAATCCCGTCGGCGGTGAAGACATTCAATTGGATTACGACGCTGTGGAACGGCCGAATCCGGCTAACGACACCGATGCTGTTCTGTCTCGGCTTTATTTCCAATTTCATTATCGGCGGCGTCACGGGTGTCTTCCTCGCATCAATCCCGATCGATCTTGTGCTCCACGACACCTATTATGTGGTCGGTCACTTCCATTATATCTTCATGGGGGCGATCGCCACCGCTGTCTTTGCCGGCCTCTATTACTGGTTTCCGCTTGTCACCGGGCGGATGTATCAGACGAGCCTTGGGAAGGCTCACTTCTGGTTCACGATGATCGGGACGAATATGACGTTCCTTGCGATGATCTTGCTGGGCTACGGCGGCATGCCGCGGCGGTACGCAACCTACCTGCCGGAGTTCGCCACGATGCACCGCGTCGCCACTTTCGGCGCAATCCTCCTGTTGATCGGCCAGATCATTTGGCTCTACAACATGGTGATCTCGTGGTTTGAGGGCAAACGCGTCGAGACCGGTGATCCGTGGAATCTCCGGCAGGACAACGTCCGCACCGTCGAGTGGGAGTGGTTCGAGCAGAAACTCGACACCCAGTTGGCTGCCGACGGCGGTGAAGAAAACGTTGTGTCCGACGGTGGCCAACCGGGGGAGAAGACGGCCGACACAGATTCGGGTGCCGGTGATAGAACTGACGCTTGATATCTGTGGTGGAGGTCAGTCGCACATCATGACTGGCAGCGAATTGCCCCTGTCAGGTTGTTAGGATAGTGAATTCAGATGTTGGGTGGTGTGTGAATCGATCATCGAAGGTCGGCACTGGTTGCGCTCTCAACCGGGAGCCCGACGGTGTTTCCCCATTCGACAAACGAGCCATAATAGTACGAGACGTTTTCGTACCCAAGTATCTCCGCGAGAGCCATCCAGACGAGTGCTGACCGCTCGCCGACACGGCAGTAGACGATGATTTCCTCCTCTGTGGCGTAGGTATCGAACAGTGCTGCCAGCTCCTCACGCGAGCGGAAGCGACGGTCTGACCGGATGGTGTCCCGGCAGGGTTTGTTCACCGCTCCAGGGATGTGACCGCCGCGCTGGACGCCCTCGTTCCAGCCAGGGGGTGCGAGAATATCGCCGCGATACTCGGGTGGTGCACGAGCGTCAAGCAGACAACCACCGGAGTTGACCGCCGCTTCAACGTCGCCTCGGCGTGCACGAATGGATTCGTCAGGTTCGGGGGCGTGATATTCGCAGCTGGGAACCGTCGGAACCGTCTCGGTCGTTGGATACCCGTTTTCGACCCAGTATTTCCGTCCCCCATCAAGCAACAACAAGTTCTCGTGGCCGTAGTACCGCAGCAGCCAGTACGCGTGAGCGGCGAACCAATTAAAAAAGTCTCCATAGAGGATAAGTGTCGTCTCACGGGTCACGCCGCAGTCGCCAAGCAGTGTTGACAATGCCTCCGGGGAGAGGATGTCGAACGTTCTTGTGTCGCGGAGATCGCGCTGCCAGTCGAGACTGACCGCCCCAGGGATGTGCGACGACTCGTAGGTTCCCTGCTGGACGTTCACTTCCAGAAGTCGGTAGTCTGAGTCTGTCGTTCGAATCTGCTCCAGATTTGCGGCCACCGTCTCCGCGCTGATGAGTGGCTCGGTGACATCGAGCATCACTTCTCCCCCCGTTGATCGATCGTCTGTGGAAAGCTCTCAAACTCTGTCTGTTGGTTGGTGGTCGCAAAGCTCTTGGCAAGCTTTGATTCGGCACTCCGGAGTCGGTACGACAACGTCGACCGAGGGCAGTCCAGTTCCGTCGACAACTCGTCGAGGGTTATCTGCCTGGGTTTTTCATAATACCCGCGGCCGACCGCCTCAACAAGTGCCTCGCGCTGTTCGGTCGGGAGATTCTTCCGTGCAAACAATCCCGTCCGGCGTTTGGAGGCCTGTCCGATATGGTCGAACTCGAAACGAATCCCTTCCTGCAACGACACCTGTAGAGCGTCATAAAACAGTCCGACGCCGTCATCCGTTTCCATCATTACCGTCCACGTCTCGCGGTTCTGACTTCGTGAAAGCTCAAACAACACGTCTGGGTGGAGATACTCGGCAGCCAGTGTTGGGACAGACTCGCAGTTCCCGATATCCCGGAGGTGGTAATACAATTCATACTCGGAGTCGGTTCGATTCAACACCTCTCTGTGAATCTCCCCCTCACAGCCAGCTGGAGTGATTTGCTCGACAGCAAGCAGTTCCCGTTCCCCGACGTTTGTGAGCTCGCTTAGCACCGTTCCCGGCCCCTCGAACCGTTCAAGCCGCCAGAACTCATCGGCGTCGATACTGCCACAGATTCCTTTTGAGGATACCCCAGTGGTGTCGGAAACCAACTGTTGTAGAGGGTCGACTGCCTCTTCGTAGACAAGATCGAAAACGAACTCTCGCATATCGATACTGGTAATCGGTAGGAAGCCGCAATGTAAGTCCTTGTTGTTGCGATTGCTTGAGGGTGTCAGATGTTGGTTGAAAAGGAGGTGTCATGTGTTCTGTGCGGTCTGCAGGCGTTATTATTCGGGCGGCATCGTGAATAAGAGGATGAACAAACAGGGTGAGAAACGTTGTTGCACCCGAAACGGAGCCCGAGTTCTGAGCGATGGTCGATCATCAAACGGTGGGAACCGCGGAAACGCCTTTGACTGTGCACCGTGAGAGGGTAGATATGGACTCATCGTCGGCCGATGCCAGCCCGCAGTTCGAGGAGATCGACCCGCCGCCGGCGGTCGACAACTGGCTCGATTTGATCGACTACCTCACCGGCGAACTCGCCGAAAACGACGAAGGTCTCGAATGCGAACTTGACGACGTGACCCTCGACGTGCCGATGCAGATGCGCCCGGATGCCGACACCGCCCGCTGGAAGTTCGACGGCGACGTGACCGTCCGGCTTGGCGAGGTACACGTCCCGCTGCGGGAGTGGCGCGAATACTGGGAAAACGCGGAGTAACTACTCGCCGTCGACCGCGGCATCGACTTCGAGCTGTGTCTCGCCGTCACCGCTGTCATCGACACCGACCGACGAGAGGTCGTCGACATCGAGATTCGTCAGCAGTTCGTCGATGGTGTCGAGCCCGAGGATTTCGCGGGTCTCGTCGTCGAAGTCCTTGCTTTCGAGTGGGGACGCCGCCGACCCGATATCGCTGCCGGTGAGCTGGCCGCCGTAGCGACCGACCAGCGACGTGAGCTCTTGGGGGATGATGAACGTCGAGGAGTCGCCCTCGCCGATGCGTTCGAGGCTCTCCATCCCGCGTTCGATGATCGCGCGTTCGCCCATCGCCTCGGCTGATTTCGCGCGCAGCACCGTCGAGATGGCGTCACCCTGTGATTCGAGGATCTGGCTCTGTTTCGACCCCTGTGCGCGGATGATGTCAGCCTGTTTGTCACCCTCGGCGGTTTCGACCGCACTGCGGCGTTCACCTTGGGCCTCAAGGATCATCGCTCGGCGGCGACGCTCGGCGGAGCTCTGTTCTTCCATCGCGCGTTTGACGCCCGCGGCGGGCGTGACCTCCCGAACCTCGACGGCTTCGACGCTGATCCCCCACTCGTCGGTCGGTTCGTCGAGATCCCGCCGGATGCGGCTGTTGATCAGCTCGCGCCGCGAGAGGGTGTCATCGAGTTCCATATCACCCAACACAGCCCGGAGCGTCGTCTGGGCGAGATTCGAGATCGCCGTCTCGTAGTCGTCGACCTCCAGAAACGCCTTTTTCGCGTCGACGATCCGGTAGTAGACGACGGCGTCGGCGGTGACCGGCGAGTTGTCGCGGGTGATCGCCTCCTGAGGAGCCACGTCAATGACGCGAGTTCGAACATCGAAGGCGTAGGTGCGGGAGACAAACGGCGGGATCAGGTTGAGACCGGGTTCGAGCAGGCTGCGATACTCACCGAAGACAGTGAGGGCACGCTTTTCGTAGGCGTCGACGATCTCGACCGCGCTGAGCAGCGTGATCGCAAGCACGACGAGCGCAAGCGCGCCGACGGCGACGATCGGGTCGAGGCTGGCGAAGGCGATCAGGCCGACGACGGCGGCACCGATCGCAGCCAGCACCGTCCAAACGCCGTCGGGAACCCCATCGGTGAGGGCGGAGAGCTCTTCGAACTCCGAGCGGGAGGACATAGGCTAGCAAGGTGACAGCGACACTTACACCTATCCCTCACGGGAGAGCCGGGAGGAGCGTTTTTGTCGCCACCGCCCGGAGTGAGAGCGTGTTCAGCCTCAACGCCCCGGTGCCGGGCGCAGTTCGCAAGCTGGCGAGCGATCTCCAGCCGCGACTCCTCGATTTCGATAGCCTCAGAGACGACCATACGCTCGTCATCAAGCGGTTCCCGGAGGGTGTGCTGGCGAATGGCCCGCCAGCCCACCAGCTAGCGACGCTCCAAGAACGACTCCGCCCGGTGATCAGCGGGCTGCCGGCCGTCGAAGCCCGGATCACGGGGATCGACAGCTTCGAGCAGCCGGTTCGTGGCGACGGCCCGGTCGTCTATCTTGCCGTCGAAAGCCCCGGACTCCGGCGGATTCACCGCACCCTTGTCGACGCCTTTGGGGCGGTTGAGGAGCTTGAAGGCGAGGCCTACACGCCACACGTCACACTCGCACGCGGTGGGTCGACCGCGCCCGTGGCGGCCGCAGCACAGCTACGAGAACAAGACATCGAACCGGTCACCTGGACGGTGTCGGAACTTGTGATCTGGGATAGTCGCCACCGCGAGCCGGCGGCGCGATTCAGCCTGCCGGGGTGATCGGGAGCAGAACCTCCTTATCTGGATTCCAGCCGCATCGCCACCGGCTCCTTCGGATGCATCGTCAGCGATCCACGGAGATCGAGCGTGTCGCCGAGGTAGTCGAGACGATACTCCTGGGCGACAGTCGCCAGGATCAACTTCGCTTCGAGCATCGAGAACTGCTTGCCGATACAGTGTCGGGGGCCGCCGCCGAACGGGAAAAATGAGAACCGCGGCCGGTCGGCCGCCCGCTCCGGCGTCCACCGATCAGGGTCGAACGTTTCGGGATTGTCGTACCACCGCGGCGACCGATGAACGACCCACTGCGGCAACATCAGGCCGCTGCCGGCTGGGATTCGGTAGCCGCCGATCTTCACATCGGCGGTCGCCTCGCGGAACAGCGTGTACACCGGGGGATACAGCCGCATCGCCTCGTTGAGCACCTGCTCGGTGTACTCCAGCTGTCGGGCGTCGGCCGCCGTCGGCGTCGCACCGCCGAGTACCGAATCGAGTTCAGCATGGAGGCGACGCTCAACCTCGGGGTGTTGGGAGAGCAGATACCACGTGTAGGTCAGCATGAGCGCGGTCGTGTCGTGGCCGGCCAACAGCATCGTCATCATCTCATCGCGGATCTGCCGGTCGGTCTGCTCGCCGCGATCCTTCGCCCGCAACAGCAGCGACAGCAGATCCATCGGTTCGTCAGTGTCGGCGTCGACGGGGGTCTCCGCGCCCGCTTCGTAGCCACCCGCCCGGCGGTCGGCGACGATGTCGTCGATCACCGATTCGAGGTCGGCGATCGCCGCCCGGAACTCGCGGTTCTCGGCGGTCGGAGCCCAGTCGGGGATCAGTCGGCGGAACGGATCGGGCTCGAAGCGCGCACCCAACGGTTCGAGGTTTTCCTGAACTCGCTGAACCCGCTCCTCGCTGATGTCGGTGCCCAACATCGCGGTGACGATGATCCGCACCGTGAGCCGGGCCATCTCGATCTGGATATCGAGACGGTCGCCGTCGTTCCAGTCGCCGACCGCCGACTCGGTGTGATCGACCATCATGTCGCCGAGCGTCCGGATGCGGCGACCGTGGAATGCCGGGTTCGCCAGCTGGCGTTGTTGCTGCCAGGTTTCGCCCTCGCTCAACAGCAGGCCATCGCCCAACAGGTCATAGATCGCGTCATCGCCGAGATCCAGCTTCGGGAACCGGTCGGGTTCGGTGACCAGCACCCGCTTGATATCTTGGGGGTTTGTCAGCATATACAACGGGATCGGGCCGAGATCGAAGGCGACGACATCGCCGTATGCGTCGGCACACGCAGTCATAAACTGGAAAGGATCGTCGGCGAACTGCTGGCCGTTCCCGAACAGCGGGACACCCTGCGGACCCGGGGGCCGAATACTCATAGATTCTGTTGGGGATGAACGAGATTAAGGGTTCGGCCGATCGCCGGCGCGGCGACGACGGGCGTCAGAAAAGCGCCCCAAGCAGCAGGAAGCCACCGATCAGCAACAGCAGATACACCAACCCGCCAAACGCATAGAGCTTCCCCAGCGGCTCATTCTCGAAGCCGGTTCGCGGCGACAACAGAAAGAAGATCATCGCCGGGGTCGCGGCGACGATCCGGCCGAGATCCGCGAGGCCGTTGTCGAGATACGTCGCGCGAACCTGATCAAGTTGCATTGACAGAGGCGTTGGCAGCCACCGCAAAAAGTGCTCGGGAGAAACGAGCAACCCAGTGTCGACGACGACTAAATCGGCTCATCCGGCTCGTTGTTCTCGGCGACCGACTGGGCCTCCGTCGCATACCGCTCCTGTTGGTCGGGATCGACCGGAGCCAGCTCGTCCGCCTCGACCTCGATCGCGGCGGTGATCGGCTCGCTCCGCTGTTGGAGCAGGGTTGCCGAGAGCTCCTTGCGGAGCTGCTTGGTGCCGTCGGTCGTCGCGTACACAAAGGAGATCAGATTACGGTCGTCGTACTCGCGTTCGACCAGCCAGAGCCGTGGCATACTCGGTCGTTGGTGGCTGTCCCAATGGAACTATCGGCTCAGCAGCGTTGTTGGCAGTAGCGATTACCGCTGGAGCTGGCGCAGTTTGCGGGTCAGCTCCTCGACGGCAGCCCGCTGTTCGTCGGTCGCGTCGACGATCTCCTCGGTGGCGTCCTCGGTGTCGGCCGAGCGATCCCGCACCGTCTCTAAGGTTGCGGTTAGCTCCTCGACGGTCGCAGCCTGTTCGTCGGTTGCTCGGGAGACCTCCGCGATCCCGTTTGCCGCCTGGTCGATCGAGTCGGCGATCTCCTCGAAGGCATCGAGCACGTCGGCGATCTGCTCGCCGGCATGGCCGATCTGCTCGTGGGATTCGGTCGCCGAGGCAACCGTCTCGTCGGTCTGTTCGTGGAGACGGTTGATGCTGTCGGCGATCTCCTCGGTGTGGGTCTGGGTTTTGTCGGCGAGATTCTTGACCTCCTCGGCGA
>Ga0209945_1000744_pt1 | contig 11778 bp, 12 predicted proteins | sample SalPonR2_A_D2_MG_FD_185703 | JGI IMG/M metagenome (GOLD analysis project Ga0209945, IMG submission 185703) | Salt pond soil microbial communities from South San Francisco under conditions of wetland restoration - Salt Pond MetaG R2_A_D2_MG... ...
TGCCGGCGCGGACCTAGATGAAGTGCGTGCGCTCGACGGCGACGCGGCGGCCGACTTCGCCGCGCTTGGCCAGCGGGTCGCAAACGCCCTCGAAGAGTACGACGGCGCGGTCGTCGCCGGGATCGACGGGGCGGCCCGCGGCGGGGGCGTCGAGCTGGCGCTCGCCTGTGACCTGCGGGTGGCGACCCCCGAAGCGACACTCGCCGAGACGGGCGTGAAGCTCGGCCTCTTTGGCGCGTGGGGCGGGACGACGCGACTCCCCCGCGTCGTCGGCGAGGGCGAGGCCATGGATCTGGCGCTCTCGGGGCGGACCGTCGACGCCGAAACGGCGCTGCGCATGGGGCTGGTGTCGCGAATCACGGAGCGCCCGCGCGACGTGGCCGACGAACTGGCCGCCGTCGACGGCTCGGCGCTCCGGACGCTGAAACGGCGTCTCCGGGACGATACCGGCCAGGAGACCGGCGACGAGCGCGAGCGAGCGGCGTTCGCGTCACTGGCCACAGACAGTGGTGACAGGTAACAATACGTTCAAAACCCCCGCCTGCATACCGTAGGGCCAATGGTGGATTGCGACTACTGCGGGCAGTCGTTCGACGGCGAGGCGGCGTATCTCGACCACCTCGCCGACAGCCACGAGGGGGAACTCGGCGCGATCGACCAGCGGCGGGTCGACAGTCGAGCGAGCGACGACGGCGACGGCGTCCCGCTGATGGCGGTAGCGGTGGGCATCGGCGTCGCCATCGCTATCGGTGCGACGCTCTACCTGACCTTTCTGTCCGGTGGCGGGAGCGCCGACGGCATCGAGGGGGCCGCGCTGGACGACTCGGGCGACAGCGAGGTGCTCACTTCGGTCGAGCAGTTCCCCAACGAAGGGACCGAACACGTCTCGTCGGGTCAAGACATAACGTACGCCCAGTCGCCGCCGCTGTCCGGAGCGCACTACAACATGGCCACGGAGGGCGGGTTCTACGAGGAGCCACAGCCAGCGGGGAACATCGTCCACGCGCTGGAACACGGCGCGGTCGTCATCTACTACAACGAGAGCGCGATGAACGAGTCGACACGGGCCAGCCTCCAGGCCTTTGCCGACACGCACACGGGCTACTGGCGCAGCGTCATCGTCGTGCCAAACACCAACGAGAGCGCCGAGTCCGACTACGTCCTGACAGCCTGGCGCCACCGGCTGTACATGGACAGCTACGACGCCCAGACCGTCTACGAGTTCCTCTCGGAGTTCCTCGGCCGCGGCCCCGAGAACCCCGTGCGGCCGCCGGTGAACGGAAACTGAGGCCTCCGGTCGCGGAACGACATTTATTATCACGCACCCCCTAGCCGTCCCCGTGAACCGTACGGCAGCGCTCGACGCCGTCATCTTCGGGGTAGACATCCAGAGCGGGGACGTCCGCGGGAACGCCCCCTCCTACGCGCTCGTGGTGTTCGACGGCGACGAGCTCCAGCGGGACGTCGTCTCGCGACGGAAGCTCCGCCGGCGCATCGAGAGCGAGGAACCCGCCATCGTCGCGACGGACAACATGTACGAACTGGCCGCCGACAAGGACCAGTTGGTCCACTTCCTGGGCTCGCTGCCCGACGAGACCAGACTGGTGCAGGTGACCGGCGACGAGCGTCCCGAACCGCTCTCGCGGGTGGCCAAGCGCCACGGCGTCCCCTACGGGAAGAAGCCGATGAAGGAAGCGGAAGCGGCCGCCAGGCTCGCCGCCGCCAACGTCGGTCAGGAGGTGTCGGCCTTCACCGACACCACCGAAGTGAAGGTCGCACGCGGCCGCTCGACGGGCAAGGGCGGCTGGTCCGAGGACCGCTACACGCGGCGCATCCACGGCGCGGTCAAGACACAGGCCCGCGAAGTCGAGTCCGAACTCGACGCCGCCGGCCTCTCCTACGAGCGCGACGTGACCGAGAAGTACGGGGGCTTCACCAACGCGGTCTTCCGCGTCGAGGGCCGGCCCCAGGACATCCCCGTCTCGACCCATCGGTCGGGCGACACCCGCATCGAGATCGAGCGCGTCCGGAGAGACGGCATCGAGTTCCGGCCGCTGGCCAAGCGCCGCGACCACGTCGTCGTCGGCGTCGACCCCGGCACGACGACAGCGGTCGCCATCGTCGGCCTCGACGGCGAGGTGCTCGACGTCTACTCCTCCCGTACGAGCGACCAGGCCGACGTCATCGAGTGGATCATCGAACGGGGACGGCCCGTCGTCGTCGCCGCGGACGTACAGCCGATGCCCGAGACCGTCGAGAAGTTCCGCCGGTCGTTCGACGCGGCGGGGTGGGCGCCCGCCCGGGACCTCCCGGTCGACGAGAAGAAACACCGGACCCGCCACGAGGGCTACGACAACGACCACGAACGGGACGCGATGGCCGCCGCCCTCTATGCCTTCGATCGCCACGAGAGCCAGTTCGAGCGGGTCGCCGAGAAGGTGCCCCCGCGCCACGAGGTCGGCCCCGTCGTGGCTCGCGTCGTCGCCGGCGAGGAGTCCGTCGAATCGGTGCTGCGGGACATCGAGGGCGAGGACGAACCCGAGGCGGACGCCGCCAGCCACCAGCCCCGCGAACTCACCGCCGAGGAGAAGGAGATCAAGCGCCTGGAGGCCCGCATCGACCGGCTCGAAGCACACGTCGACGAACTGAAAGGGACCATCCAGCAGAAAGACGACCAGCTCGAAGAGAAGGACAAACAGCTGGAGAAGGCCAGACAGGAGGGCCGGCGGGAAGTCCGCAAAGACCGCGAAGTCACCCGGCTCCAGCGGCGCAACGATGCCCTCGAACGGGAAGTCGAAGAAGAGAAAGAAAAACGCGAGGCGCTGGGCGAGAAACTGGAGCGGCTCAAGGAGCTCTGGAAGCTCGACCACTCGAACTTCGCCGACGTCTCCGAACACGAGGAGGGGTTAGTTCCCGTGAAAGTCGTCGAGCAGTTCACCCGCGACGCCATCGACGTCGCCGACGAGCAGTTCGGGCTCGTCGCCGGCGATATCGTCATGTTCAGGGACGCCTCGGGCGCTGGCAGATCCACGGCCGAACGGCTGGCCGACATCGACCCGCGGCTGGTGCTTCGCAACGAGACGCTCTCGGAGGCCGCCGACGCGGTGCTGTTCGACCACGAGATTCCGGTCGCTCCCGCCGAGATGGTCCCCGTCCAAGAGGTCGACGAACTCGCCATCGCCCGGGAGGAGGCCGTCGAGGACGCCATCGACGACTGGCACGAACGGGCCGAGGAGCGCCGACAGGAGCAAAAGGCCGAGATGGTCGACCAGATCATCAGCGAGCATCGGGCTGATCGGCCGGTTAGTGGGGAGTGACGAAGGACTGAGATTTGTCCGTCTCGGACTCACAGGTTCAGAGAGCCTGAAAGAGGCCGGGGGCTTTCTGGCTATTCACGTCGCAAGTAGCCCAGCTAACCACTAGGCCGGACCAACCGCCGAATACTTGACCCACCCTCGCCTACCCAGAGCCGACACGATGGACGCGCCGCTGTGGACCGAGACGCACGCGCCGGCACTCGAAGACGTTCCCCAGCCGGAGGCTCGCGAGCATCTCCAGGGGGCCATCGAGGAGCCGATGAACCTGCTGGTCCACGGGCCAAAGGGGGCAGGCAAGACCGCCGCCGTACGAGCCTACGCCCGCGAGGTCCACGACAATCCGGACGCCGATTTCACTGAACTCAACGTCGCCGACGTCTTCGATATGACGAAAAAGGAGGTGTCGAACGACCCCCGGTTTGCCGCCTTCATCGACAGCAAGCGCCGCCGGGAGTCCTCGAAGGCCGACCTGATAAACCACGTCCTGAAGGAGTCTGCCAGCTACACGCCGATGTCGGGCAGCTACAAGACGATCCTGCTGGACAACGCCGAGGGGATGCGCGAGGACTTCCAGCAGGCGCTGCGCCGGGTGATGGAGCAGTACTACGAGGCGACGCAGTTCGTTATCGCCACGCGCCAGCCGTCGGCAGTCATCCCACCGATTCGCTCGCGGTGTTTCCCGGTCGTGATGCGCGCGCCGACTCACGCCGAAACCGTCGGCGTGCTCGAAGATGTCGTCACCGCCGAGGGCGTCGACCACGACGACGACGGACTGGAGTACGTGGCGGGGTATGCGGAAGGGGACATCCGGACCGCGGTGCTGGCCGCCCAGACCACCTACCAGGAGACCGGCGAGGTGACGATGGAGACGGCCTACGAGACGCTCACGGGACTGGAAGCCGACGACGCCGTCGAATCGATGGTCGAGGCCGCCGAAGAGGGCCGCTTTACCGACGCCCGCTCGACGCTCGACGACCTGCTCGTCGACGAGGGCTATGGGGCGGACGACGTTATCGAAGAACTGCTCGACGTAGCCCGCTCGCGCTACTCCGGGCAGCGGCTGGCAACGGTCCACGAGCTGGCCGGCGAGGCCGATATGGCGCTGACGGAGGCCGCAAACGAGCGGATTCACCTCTCGCGGTTGTTGGCGGACATCGGCCAGCTCTGAGGCTGCGATCAGCTCAGCGGAGCGGATTCCCCTCGCACGTCACGGATATCCTGGTAGAGGTCGGCAACGACGTGGGCCCACAGCGTCGCGGCCGCCAGCAGCGAAAACGCCGGTGCCACCAGCCAGAGCGCGGCGACGAGCGGCCCACCGATGAGCATGTGACTCAGCAGGCGGTCGAGCTTCCCGAGTTCGTGCTCGTGGAATATCGATCCCTGGTCGAGAAACACCGCCCGCGGGTTCCGGAGACAGTAGCGAATCGCTCGCGGGTCGCCCGTGTTGTACCAGGCGACCAGGAAGTGGTCGACGTCGATGCCGACGCCGACAACGGCGGCGAAAGCGACCCAGCCCAGAGCCGTCAGCAGGTCCAGCCCTGCGTATAGGGCGGCGACGAGGCCAACGACGACAGAGATGACAAAGTGGTCTCGCGAGTAGATTGAGAATCCCTCGGTGGTCAATTCGCACAGCCGACACTTATGGATTGAGTTCGGCCGCCGTGTGGCACCTGTCGGCGACAGTGATAGCACGGAGCGTGTGAGAGCGGAGTTGTGGCTTCGAAATCCTTTTAGGCGCTACGGCGGGAATCTATGGACAACGAACCATGGAAATCGACATCATCGAGGAAGACGAAAATCCCATGTTGCACCGAACGGACGTCCGCTTCGAGGTCGTCCACGACGAGGCCACGCCCTCCCGGCTCTCCGTGCGTGACTCGCTGGCCGCGACGCTGAACAAGGACGCCGAAGAGGTCGTCATCCACAAGCTCGACACGAAGTTCGGGATGCGAAAGACCGTCGGCTACGCGAAGGTCTACGAGAGCCCCGAGTACGCCCGCGACGTCGAGCAAGACCACATGCTCGAACGCAACAAGATCGTCGCCGACGGCGATGAAGAGGCGGAGGAAGCATAATGGCTCGTAACGAGTACTATGACGACGGCGAGCTGACGAAGGACATGTGTCCGCGCTGCGGTGACACGGTGCTGGCCGACCACGACGACCGCCAGCACTGCGGGAAGTGCGGCTACACCGAGTGGAAGTAAGGCGCGATGCGGGTTCTCGGTATCGAGGGAACTGCCTGGGCAGCCAGTGCTGCGGTCTTCGAGACCGACGACCTCGATAGCGCTAGCGACGACCACGTTTTCATCGAGACTGACGCCTACCAGCCCGAGAGCGGCGGTATCCACCCGCGCGAGGCCGCCGAACATATGGGCGAGAAGATCCCCGAGGTGGTCGAGACGGCTGTCGACCACGCGAAAGCGCGAGCGAGGGCCAGCGAAACCGCCGGCGAGTCGCCGTTCGACGCGGTCGCCTTCTCCCGTGGCCCTGGTCTGGGCCCCTGTCTGCGAATCGTCGCCACCGCCGCCAGAGCGGTCGCCCAGCGCTTCGACGTCCCGCTTGTCGGTGTCAACCACATGGTCGCCCACCTTGAGGTGGGCCGCCACCGCTCGGGCTTTGACTCGCCGGTGTGTTTGAACGCCTCCGGGGCGAACGCCCACGTCCTGGGGTATCGCAACGGCCGCTATCGGGTACTGGGCGAGACGATGGACACGGGCGCGGGCAACGCAATCGATAAGTTCACCCGCCACATCGGCTGGCAACACCCCGGCGGGCCGAAGGTCGAACAGCACGCTCGCGACGGCGAGTACCACCCGCTCCCCTACGTCGTCAAGGGGATGGACTTCTCGTTTTCGGGCGTGATGAGCGCCGCGAAGCAGGCGGTTGACGACGGGGTGCCCGTAGACGACGTCTGCCGCGGCCTCGAAGAGACCATCTTCGGGATGCTCACGGAGGTCTCCGAGCGGGCGCTTTCACTGACCGGTGCCGACGAGTTGGTGCTGGGCGGCGGCGTCGGCCAGAACCAGCGCCTGCAGGGAATGCTCGAAGAGATGTGTGAGCAACGCGGCGCGCAGTTCTGCGCGCCCGAGAACCGGTTTCTGCGGGACAACGCCGGCATGATAGCGATGCTGGGCGCGAAAATGTACGCCGCCGGCGACACGCTCGACATCGAGGCGTCGGCTATCGACTCGAACTTCCGGCCGGACGACGTCCGCGTCACGTGGCGGGGGAGTGCGGAGAGCGTGGACCGGCGTGACGGCAGCGAGACCGAGGTCCAGGGCGCGGAGGCGACGGTCACCATCGCGACCGACCGCGTCGTCAAGCGACGCACGCCCCGGAGCTACCGCCACCCGAAGCTCGACGAGGTGCTGCGGACCGAGCGCACCCGAAGCGAAGTCCGTCTGACCAGCGAAGCGCGCCACAACGGCGTCCCGACGCCGCTGGTGCTGGATGTCGACCCCGACGAGGCCCGCATCGTCTTCCAGCGGGTCGGTGAGTCTGATCTGCGGGAGGCCCTCTCGGCCGACACCGTCGCCGCCGTCGGCGGCCACCTCGCCCGCATCCACGACGCCGGGTTCGTCCACGGGGACCCGACGACGAGGAACGTCAGAATCGACGGGAATCGGGCGTTCCTCATCGATTTCGGGCTGGGGTACTACACCAAAGAACCGGAGGACTACGCAATGGACCTCCACGTGCTGTCCCAGTCGCTTGCCGGCACCGCCGACGACCCCGAGGGGCTGTTCGAGGCGGCCTGTGAGTCCTATCGAGCCGAGAGCGACCACGCCGACGCGGTCTTTGCCAGCCTGGCCGACATCGAGGGCCGGGGGCGCTACCAGTGAGTCGGAACGCACACCTTACCCGCAGTCATAGCGACGGAGGATGCGCTATCTCATCTGGGCAGTCGTGGCGCTGCTTGGCTACACGGCCGTCCCACCGCTCGTGAAGCTAGCAACTGCCGACATCCCCAACGAAGTCGTCCTGATTATCTCCAACGGGATACTGCTCGTCGTCGGCATCGGTATCGTGCTCGCGGGCGATATCCCGGTGATGCAGTATCTCACCCACGACCGGGCCATCTACGCCTACGGCGCCGGTATCGCACTCACCGTCGGTATCGTCGCGTACTACCGGGCGCTTGCGGCCGGTCCGGTCAGCGTCGTCGTCCCCATCTTCGGGATGTTCATCGCCACCAGTTCCATCCTCGGTATCGCCGTCCTCGACGAACCGCTCACCGGCCGGAAAGTGGCCGGTATCGGGCTGGCCGTCGCCGCCATCTACCTCACGTCCGTGGAGTGAGCGCGGTCACGGTGGCCGGGAGCGAGTGGTGCGACGACTGTCGCACCCGAACGACGACGGGGAAGGGCAGGGTGCCGACAGGGTGAACCGAGACAAATCGATCAATAGCATCCGGCGGCCTCCGGCCGCCGGTTCCCCGGAAGCGCGCCAAAGGCGCGCCTTCCGGCCTTTTTGATCGCCGGGAGAGCTTCGCTCTCTCGAACGACAGAAAAAGGTCGGGGCAAAGGGATTTAGTTCAGCCGTGAGTAGGGGCGGGTATGGTAGATAAACCCCAGTCAGGGGAACTGTTCGGCGTCCCGTACAACTTCGAGCGGCCCAGTCTGAAGCGGCTCGTCTCCTCGTACTGGCAGCCCGGCGACGGGATGCTGGTGGAGAAGCCGTTCGGGATCGGCTACACGCTGAACCTCGCGAACTGGCGCGCGTGGATCGTCCTCGCCGTCGCCGGTGCGATGCTGTATCAGGAGCGACGGGGCGCCAGCGACGAGTTCGAGAGCGAGAGCGAGGACGAGCCGGTCGAAGTCGTCGTCGACTGAGACGGCGGGCCGAGACAGGGCGGTAGCGGTCCGGAGCCGTTTTCGACGCCTCTTTTGCCGCCGGTCGCGGGAGTAGCAGTATGCTCAATTTCGTGACGACCAACCCCGGGAAGGTCCGGGAGGCGACGGCGTACTTAGAGGACGAGGTTGTCCAGTTCGACTTCGACTACCCCGAGGTGCAGGCCGACGACCTCGGTGCGGTGGCGGCCCACGGCGCCCGCGAGGCCTACCGGGCGGCCGACGGGCCGGTCATCGTCGACGACGCCGGACTCTTTATCGACGCGTTCGACGGGTTCCCGGGGCCGTATTCGTCCTACGTCGAGGACAAAGTCGGCATCGAGCGCGTCTGGCGCATGACCGAGCCCGAAGACGACCACGGCGCGGCGTTCAAGACCGTGATCGCCTACTGCGACGGCGAGGAGTTTGCGGCGACGCCGGATCCGGGCGGTGTCGACCGCGGGGAGCGCCGGGGCCAGGACCTCGGGGCGGACGACCGAGCCGGGGCGACGACGGACGAGCAGGTGGCGGGTGGCGAGGACGCGTTGCCGGTCAAGCTGTTCGAGGGACGGGTCCCCGGCGAGGTCGTCGCGCCCCGCGGTGACGGCGGCTTTGGCTTCGACCCCGTCTTCGAGCACGACGGCACCACGTTCGCTGAGATGAGCACCGACGAGAAAAACGCCGTCTCCCATCGCGGGCGGGCGCTCGCAAAGTTCGCCGAATGGTACGCACAGCGATGAGCGAGGCCGCTGCCGACAGACGCGGCAGTGCCTGTCTGACGGTGCCGCGTCGGAGCGACGCGACGGCGTTGCACCCCGAGCCGGGACCACGCGGTGGGTGTCGCGCCCGGCCATGAGCGACCCCGGCACCGCGCTCGTCACGGGCGCCTCGGCGGGCATCGGCGCGGCGCTGGCCCGCGAGTTCGCCGCAGGCGGCCACGACGTGGTGCTGGTCGCCCGCCGCGAGGAGCGACTCCGAACGCTCGCCGACGAGCTGGAGCGCGAGGGCGTGACGGCGACGGTCATCGCGATGGACCTCGACGACGCGGCGGCGGCGATGGACCTCCACGCGGAAGTCACCGACCGCGGGCTGGACGTCGACATCCTCGTCAACAACGTCGGCGTCGGCACCTACGGCCCGTTCGCCGACAGCGACCTCGACGCCGAGCGGACGCAGTTACGGCTCAACGTCGTCTTACCCGTCGAACTCACCAGGCTGTTCATCGAGGAGCTACGGGGCAGTGGCAAGGTGCTGAACGTCGGGTCGATGGCCGGGATGGCGCCGGGTCCCGGACTGGCGACGTACTACGCGAGCAAGGCCTACCTCAACAGCTTCAGCGAGGCCATCGCCGAGGAGCTTCGGGGCGACGTCGACGTGACGCTGGTCTGTCCCGGCCCGGTCGACACGGAGTTCGCCGACCGGGCGGGCATGGGCGAGTCGTCGGTCGGCGCCGTCAGCTCTAATTCGCCAGAGAACGTCGCCCGGGCGGCCTACGCGGGGCTGATGGCCGGCGAGACGGTGGTCGTCCCGAGCCGGGCGATGCGGGTCGTGGATCTGTTACGTCGGGTCGCGCCCCGGTCGGTCGTTCGCCGGGTGACCCGGTTGGTCAACAGCGGCCGGTAGCGACGGCGGGCCGGACCGCAGTAGTGCTTGCATTTTCAGGTTCTGAGAACGGTCGGGCCGGTTGAAGGGGGAGTACGCGGGATATTCTGGTATGGCACGACCAGCGGTCGAACAGTACAAGCGGTTGATACGGCAGTCGCTGGATCTGGTTGGGGTGTCCGGCTCCATCGAGCGGAAGGTACTCGCGGCCGTCGGCATCCAGTTCGGGGTATCGGTGGCGCTGGCCGCCGTCGCCGTGCTGTTCAGCGGGCTCGTCCAGCTCGCGCTGACGGGGGGCCTGCTGGCCGGCGCGACGGTCGCCTTTGCCAACACGGTGTTCATCACCCGCGAGGACATGGTCGACCCGATAGTCACCCTCTCGGAGCGGGCCGACCGCATCGCGGCCGGCGAGATCGACGTCGACGTCCCCGACAGCGAACGCGAGGACGAGGTGGCGAAGCTGCTCGACTCCTTCGGAGCGATGCAGACCACCCTCTCGACGGTGGCCCGACAGGCCGACGCCCTGGCCGGCCAGGAGTTCGACGACCCGGTCCTGGACGACGACGTGCCGGGGACCTTCGGCGAGTCGCTGTCCCGGATGGCTGCCAACATGGACGCCTACACCACCGAACTCGAAGAGATGACCGCCGACCTGGAAGCGCGGTCGGCGGCGCTCTCGGAGCTGGTGACCGCCTTCGGCGACGCCGCCGAGCGGGCGAAAGCCGGCGACCTCACGGCGACCATCGACGCGGAGTTCGAGGACGTCGACGACCAGTTCCAGCGGGTCGTCACCGACTACAACGACCTGCTGCGGACGCTGGCCGACACCGTGGGCGAGGTGACCGAGTTCGCAGACGAGGTGGCCGACTCCGGCGACCGCGTCACCGAGAGCGTCGGCGAAATCGATCGTGCGAGCGACGAGATCGCGCGCTCTGTCCAGGACATCTCCGCGGACGCGAGCCAGCAAGCAGAGCGCCACGACGCCGTGGCCGGCGATATGAACACGCTCTCGGCCACGGTCGAGGAGATCGCGGCGACGGCGAGCGACGCTGCCGAGACCGCGGAGCGAGCCGCAGAACGGGGCCGCGACGGGCGAGCCGAGGCCGCCGCGGCCATCGACGAACTGGAGCTGATGACCGAGCGCATCGACGACATCGCAGACGCCGTCGAGGGACTTGTCGAGGAGATCGCAGAGATAGACGAAGTGGTCGACCTCATCACCGAGGTGGCCGAGCAGACGAACATGCTCGCGCTGAACGCCTCCATCGAGGCCGCCCGCGCCGACGCCGACGGCGACGGCTTCGCCGTCGTCGCCGACGAAGTGAAAGCGCTGGCCGAGGAGACCCGCGACGCCGCGGCCGAGATCTCCGAGCGCATCGACGCCGTCCAGTCCAGCGCCAGCGAGACGGTCGCGGACGTGGAGGCGACCAACGACCGCGTGGCCGGCAGCACCGACAGCATCGAGGCGACGCTGCGTGACTTCGAGGACATCGTCGACGTGCTGGGCGAGGTCAACGACGCTATCCAGGAGATATCCGACGCGACGGGCGAACAGGCCGAGACGACCCAGGACGTCGTCGCCGCCGTGGACGAGGTGGCCGAGGTCAGCGAACAGACGAAACGGGAGGCCGAGTCCGTCGCCGCCGCGACGCAACAGCAGACCGCGACCATCTCCGAGGTGACCGACGAGGTCCGGTCGGTCGCCGAACGCACCGACGACCTGCACGACCTGCTCCAGCAGTTCGACGTGGCGGCGCGGGACGGGCCAGCCGCCGAGGCGACGACCGAAGTGTTCGCCCCCAGCGCAGACGATTAGGCTCGCGGGTCACGGTCCGGGCCCGGGTACTCCCCGCCCTCGACCAGTTCGTACAGCGCTTCGGCGTCGAAAAGCGTCGCAAAGGCGTCGGGCGTCCGGACGCTGACTTGCATGTGTTCGTTCAGCGCCATCCCCGTCTTCGCGCTTCGCAGCGTCTCGTCGTAGCTGAGCACGTGGGCGGCCTCGCCCCGGTACGCCGAGGCCAGCGCGGG
>Ga0209945_1000745_pt1 | contig 11768 bp, 15 predicted proteins | sample SalPonR2_A_D2_MG_FD_185703 | JGI IMG/M metagenome (GOLD analysis project Ga0209945, IMG submission 185703) | Salt pond soil microbial communities from South San Francisco under conditions of wetland restoration - Salt Pond MetaG R2_A_D2_MG... ...
GTGAGTTTCGCGCCGAGGGCGTCGGCCTCCCTGGCCGCCCACACCATCGTATCGAGCGAGCGCGCGGAGACGCCGAGGGCCGACAGGAGCCCGTGGTTGAAGTCCATCAGCCGGCCGATCTCCTCGAGATCGCCGTCTCGCAGCGCCGCCTCGCCCGTCCTGACCAGATCCCCGATCGACTCGACCGCGTCGGCCGCGAAGCCGTAGGTGTTCTTTAGCTCCCGAACGCCGGCCACGAGTTCGCCCGTGTCGCCGGTGTTACCGTCGTACCCGACGACGAACGGCAGCGTCGGGACGTCTTCGAGCCGCCGGCAGTCGTCGCCCTGCACGCGAACCGCCCCGCCCATCGCCGAGCAGAACGTGTCGGCCCGCGAGGCCTGGCCGTCCTGGACGTCGTACTCGACCCGGTAGGCGCGGTCGGCGAGTTCCTCCGGCGACAACTCGACGCCGAGTTCGCGCGCCGCGGCGTCGATCCCGGCGACGACGACGGCCGCGGAGGAACCGAGCCCCGCCCCCAGCGGGATGTCGCTTTCGACGGTCACGTCGAACCCGGCCGTCGGTTCCCCGGCCGCGTCGAGCGCCTGCTCTATCGCCCCGTCGATGTATCCGGTCGCCGCCTCCACCAGCGGCGTCGGCACGTCGACGTCCGGCCGGGGATCGGTGTCGCTGCCGCCCCAGGTGACGGTGAACCCATCGAGCGTCAGGTCGTTCGCCCGCACCCGGAGCCGTTCGTCCTCGCGCCGCTCGACCGTGACCCGTGCCCGCCGCTCGATGGCGCACGGAACGGCCGGTTCGCCGTAGACGACGGCGTGCTCGCCGAAGAGATACACTTTGCCCGGGGCGCTCGACGTGGTCATACCGGTGGCTCGTGGGGGCCGAACAAAAAGAGTACCCGAACGCGCCCCGGATCGGTCGTTTCGCTCGATTCGGCAAAGAGGCGGTTCACGGCGTCGGAGAGACGCCTCGCGTCTCGTTCACACGCCAGAACGCGGGGCGGGGGACGGGCGTGAATTGCGTCCGCTCTGTCTAGCTGTCGTCCGTGTTCATATCGCCGCCGTCCATGTCCATATCGCCGTCCATCCCGCCGTCGCCCTCGATGAACCGTTCCCTGTAGAGCGTCGCCAGGTCCTTATCGAAGTCCTCGAACGTGATGATGTCCCCGTCGCCGTACGCGTCGAACTCCTCGACGAACGCCTCGGCGTCGCCCCGGTCGGCAAACGGCGTCGGGTTCCGCATCATGACGTCGTCGACGTGGTCGGGATCGGTCACGCGAACGAAGAACGCATCGGACGCGCGAAGGAGGTCGCCGGTCTCGAAGCCGGTAACCCACGCGGCTTCGAGGTCGGCGTCGGGGCCGTCGAACCGGTCAGTGTAGGCGGTGTACGCCGCCAGACAGCCCGACGTATCGAAAAACGCGCGATCACCGTTCGTATGAGCGAGTTGGGCGTTCCACGCCGGGTACTCCGCCGGCATCATGTTGCAGACAGGACAGGAGACGTCCTCGGGGAACGCGACTGGTTCGCTCAGATCGGCCTCGGCGTTCGCGTCCCCCGTCTCGTCGCCCCCACTGTCGGCGCTCTCGTCGCCTTCCCCACCGGACCCGTTTTCGGTCCCGTCGCCGCCGTCGTCGGCCGGGGCGTCGCCGTTGCCGGTGCATCCCGCTACGCCGGCGATGAGCCCGGCCCCCGTTGCGGCGAGCACGCTGCGTCGCGTCGACACCGTACGGTCTGTGTCTACCATACGTGCAGCTACGAACGCCCCCAAAAAAGGCAATCTGGTGCGTTCGTACAACGAACCACGGCCGAGGTGCCGTCGCGGTCGGTGGGACCCCGACGTCGACCCGGGGTCACTCTTCGACTGTATTCGAGCCCCGTGCCACGTGGTCGCGCGACAGCAACGCACAAGCCGTTGGCGCTCGCAGGTCATCTGTGTCGATCGAACTGCGCCGTCACGTCAACGCGCTCGTCTCCGACTTCGCCGCGGAGTACGGCGAGGTCGACCTCGTCCGCCGGCGCGTCGAGTGCGACCCGGCCGAGCACGACGCAGTCGTCGCCTCCTTCGACTCGTTCGGCGTCGTCGGCGGTGCCGGAGTGTGGATCGTGCGGGACGGGGCGGTGCTGTTGGCCAGATACGAGCGCGCCGACGGCTGGATCGAACCCGGCGCGGGGCGGCGCCCCGGCGAGTCCTACACCGAATGTGCGAAACGCGGCGTCCGGGAGACGGCCGGAGCCGAGGCCGCGATCGAGGGGCTCGCCCAGGTGCAACTCGTCTACCTCGACGACCCGACCGGTCGGCCGCCGGTCCCGAACCCGTACGTCGCGTTCAGGGGATCGATCGCCGGCGGCGCACCGGTTCCCGACGTGGACGCGGCGTCGGACGCGACCGCCTCGGGGTCGAACCCGGGGACTGACGACGTCCAGACGCCGGGGGGCGAACCCACAGCCGTCGGGGGGCCATCCGTGGCACCCGACGGGACGCCCGTGGCGCTCCGGTGGGCCGAGGAACCGCCCGAGGAACTGGCCTACGACCAGCTTTCGGAGCTCCCGCTCGACGGGCGGGACGAACAGCGCATATAAATTGGGCGTCGCGTCGCCCCCGAAAAGCGAGTCCGCTACGGTTCCGTCTCGAAGTCCTCGAGCGCGTACGCCGGCTCCGCGCCGCGGCGGTCCAGCGTCTCGTTGGCGAGTAGCCAGTAGACGACGCTCAGGGCCTTTCGTCCCTTGTTGTTCGTCGGGATCACCAAGTCGACGTTCGACGTCGTGTTGTTCGAGTCGCACATCGCGATGACCGGGATGCCGACGGTGATGGCCTCCTTGACCGCCTGGGAGTCCCCGATCGGGTCGGTGACGACGACGACGTCGGGTTCGATGTAGCCGTCGTAGTCCGGGTTCGTCAGCGTGCCCGGAATGAACCGCCCGGTGCGGGCGCGCGCGCCGACCGCGTCGGCGAACTTCTCGGCCGGGAACCGTCCGTACTGCCGCGAGGAGGCGACCAGGATCTGCTCGGGATTGTAGTTCGCGAGGAACGACGCGGCCGTCCGGATGCGGCTGTCGGTCCGGGAGACGTCCAGGACGTACAGCCCGTCGGTTCGGACCCGGTGGATGAACCGGTTCATCGACTTCGTCTTCTGTTGGGTCCCGATGTGGACGCCGGCCGCGAGGTAGTCCTCGACCGGGATGAGGAGGTCGGCCTCGTCGTCGGGCATGACGTCCTCGTCGAGGACCGGTTCCTCGTCGGCGTCGTCTGCCTCGGGTTCGGATTCGGCCGACTCGTCCGCCTCCGCGGCGGTGTCGGCGGGCGGTTCGTCCGTCGTGGGGTCGGCCTCGGCCGCGGCCTCGTCGAGTTCCCCGTCGAGCTCGTCTTCGAGCTCGTCGAGTTCCTCGTCGATTTCGGTGGCGTCGACTCCCTCTTCGTTGTCGCTCATGCGTTTGCCTCGATTCTAATGAGTTCGTTCAGCTTTGCGGTTCGCTCGCCGCCGACCGTCCCCGTCTTGACGAAGGGGGCGTCGACCGCGACGGCGAGGTGTGCGATCGTCGTGTCCTCGGTTTCGCCGCTCCGGTGGGAGACGACCGGGTCGTACCCGTTCCGGAGCGCCAGCTCGATCGCGTCGAAGGCGTCGGTCAGCGTCCCGATCTGGTTCGGCTTGATCAGGATGCTGTTTGCCGCTCCCGACTCGATGCCGCGCTCCAGCCGCTCCGTGTTGGTCACGAACAGGTCGTCGCCGCAGACGAGCGTCCGATCGCCGGCTCGCTCGGTCAACTCGGCGAACCCGTCGTAGTCGTCCTCGTCGAGGGGATCCTCGACGTAGACGAGGCCGTACTCGTCGATCAGCCCGGCGATGTAGTCGATCTGTTCGTCCGGGCTTCGGGTGTCGCTCCCGTAGTGGTAGGCGCCGTCCTCGTAGAGTTCCGCGCCGGCCACGTCGAGCCCGAACCCGATCTCGAATCCGAGGTCGTCGGCGACCGACGACGTCGCCTCGTCCATGATCTCGAACGCCTCGCCGTCGTCGATCGACGGGGCCCACGCCCCCTCGTCGCCCTTGGCGGCCGGTATCCCTCGGTCGGCCAGGATCTCGCCGACCTCGGCGTGAACGTCGGCGTTCGCGAACACCGCGTCGGACACCGAGGGCGCCCCGACGGGCGCCGCGAGGAACTCCTGGATGTGGGTCGCGTCGGCGGCGTGTTCGCCGCCGCCGATGACGTTGCCGAGCGGGGTCGGGAAGTCCCGTCCGCGGAAGGCACCGCCGAGGTGTTGATACAGCGGCGCGCCGAGGACGTCGGCGGCGGCCTTCGCGGCCGCCATCGATATCGCGACGGCGCTGTTGGCGCCGATCTCGGAGAAGTCGTCGGTGCCGTCGGCCCCCCGAAGCGCGCCGTCGACGCCGCGTTGGTCGCCGGCGTAGACCTGCCCTTCGAGACGCGGGACTGCGACCTCTCGGGCCTTCGCGATCGCCTCCTCGGCGGGCCGCTCGATGGCCTCGTACTCGCCGGTCGAGGCACCCGAGGGCGCCGCACCGCGGCCGAAGCCGCCGCTTTCGGTCCGGATCTCGGCCTCGACGGTCGGGTTGCCCCGGCTGTCGAGGATCCGTCGGAGCCGGACCTCGGTGATGAGCGTCATTTCGTCCCCCGTCGGACGGTGAAGGGGAGCGCGTCCGCGTCGTACTCCTCGGCCGCGACGAGGATCGGCTCTGTCTGGTCGGTGTCGATGAGTACCGGCGCCCCGTAGGACACCTGCAGGGCTCGGGCCCCCAGGATGCGCGCCTTTTCGTATCGGTTCGTCCCCCTCATTGGTAGGGTGAGACGATGTCGACGAGGTCCTTGTGTGAGACGAGCATCCGCCGACAGCACGCCCGATCGACGCCGAGCTCGTCGAGCACCTCGGCGGGGTCCTCGTCGCCCTCGCGGGCGCGCTCTTTGAACTCCTCCCAGTGCTCGCCGACGACGCTACCGCACGTGAAACACCGTACCGGTACCATCATACCTTCATCACCTCAGCGGTAGGATTTCTGGTAGCGGGCCCGCGCGCCGGGGCCGCCCCACTTTTTCGGTTCGGACTGCCGAACGTCGTTGACGAGCAACGACCGGTCGAAGGACATGAACGCGTCCCGGAGTTCGGCGTCGTTCGTGTGCTCGACGAGACCGCGGGCGACCGCGGTTCGGATCGCGTCCGCCTGCCCGGCGAAGCCGCCACCCGAGACGGTGACGTCGATGTCGACGTTGCCGCGCAGGTCCTCGTCGGCGATACGGAACGGTTCGAGCATCTTCAGCCGCGCCTGCTCCGGCTCGACGAGTTCGACCGGTTTGGAGTTGATCCGAACCCGGCCGTTCCCTTCGGACACCGTCGCGCGGGCGACAGCCGTCTTCTTTTTGCCTGATGTGTTCGTTACCATGTGACGTTAGCACCCAAGTTCTCGCTGACCTCTCCGAGCGAGACGAATTTGATGTTCGAGAGTCGATCGAGGGACGTGCCGTCGAGCACCTCCGGTTCGACGTCGTCGTCGCCCTCGTAGGCGTCGCCGAGGTAGATCCGGACGTTTTCGAACGCCTCACGTCCCCGCGTCGTCTTGTACGGCAGCATGCCGCGGACGGCTCGTTTGAACAGCCGATCCGGCCGCTGGGGGTACTGCGGTCCCCGATCGGAGCCGACCTCGCGTCGCGTCCGGTAGACGGACATGACGTCCTCCTCGCCGCCGGTGATGACCGCCGACTCGGCGTTGATCACCGCGACGCGCTCGCCCTCGAGGGCGAGTTCGGCGACCTGCGATGCGACACGGCCGAGAATGCAGTTGCGGGCGTCGATGACGACGTCCGCGTGGAACTCCGCGTAACTCATCGGATCACCCGCACGTCCGCGCCGTCTGGGTTGTTTTCGAGCGCTTCTTCGAGTTCGATCGCTTCGCCGACGTCGTCGATCTTCGTCTGGGCCGTCGACGAGAAGTCGACGGCTGCGACTGTGACCCCCTTTCGGAGGGCACCGGACCCGAGCACCTTGCCGGGCACGATCACTGTCTCGTCCTCCTGTGCGTACCGCTCGATGCGGCCCAGGTTGACTTCAGCGTGCGTGCGCCGGGGCTTTTCGAGGCGCTCGGCCACATCGCTCCAGACCTCGCCACCGCCGTTGCGGGCGGTCGACTTCAGGTCGGCGATGAGACTGGACAGCCTCGGGTTCGTTTTGCTACTCATCGTTGTTGCTCCTGAGAAGTGGATGCAGGGAGCAGGATTTGAACCTGCGGACCTCTACAGGACAGCGCCCTGAACGCTGCGCCGTTGGCCTGACTTGGCTATCCCTGCTCGCAGTAGTGTGTTCTTCGTCCCCGATAAAACCCCTTTCGGTCGATCCGAGTGCCGAGCGCGCGGCTGTACCGCCGTTCGGATCCGGATCGGCCGTGTTGGTGGGGGTGTCTGGGGACATCGGATGTGTTTAGAGTTGGACCGCGGCTTCGAGTTCGTCGGCTCTCGTCCGAAGCGATTCGACCGCCTTCAGGACGAGTTCGTCGACGGGCATCGAGCCGTCCGTCTCGACGTCGAAGACGAACGCGTTCGGGACGTCCTCGACCGAGACTTCGCGGTCGGGGTATCGGTTGCTGAGGTCGTTGTCGAACGACGCCGTCTCGACGAGTTCCCCGTCGTCCTCGATGACGCCGCGGAGGATCTCCGGATCGTCCTCGGCGAACTCGTCGCGCTCGTCGCCGGGGACGACCCGCTGGAGGTGTCGGTAGCCGACGGCGACCCCGCCTTGGTGTTTGGCGTGATCCTTCCCGTAGCCGAGTTCCGCGTCGGCTTCGAGTTCGAGCCGTTGGCCCTCCTTTAGGTCGATGATCGGGACGTTCTCCTCGGCCGGCTGGACCTGCCCGTCGCTGGAGACCAGATCGCCCGAGTACGCCGTCGCCGGCCCCTCGACGTCGATCGCGAGCGTGACCGTCTCCTCCGGCTCGTAGTCGTCCGGCGTCGTCAGCGGGATCAGCCCGAGTCGGAGCGCGATCTGCTCGTCGAACATCACCGAGGAGTTCTCGATGACGCGAACCGTATCGACCGACAGGGTCGGAACGTCGGCGACCATCGCCCGGCGGATGCCGTTCGCGAACGCGGGCGAGATCCCCCGGACGAGAAAGCGCGCGCTCCGTTCGTCCCGCTCGATGAACGTTACGTCGTACTGGCCGGACATGTTAGAATCCGGCGTTCTTCGGCGCGCGGGTCCCGTCGTGCGGGGTGGGTGTCACGTCCTCGATGCGACCGATTTCGAGTCCGGCCCGGGCCAGCGCGCGGATCGTCGCCTGCGCGCCGGGACCGGGGTTCTTCTGTAGGTTGCCGCCGGGGCCGCGAACGCGGACGTGGACGCCGTCGATGCCGGCCTCCTGGACGTCCTCGGCGACGACCTCCGCCATCTGCATGGCGGCGTAGGGCGACGCCTCGTCGCGGTTCTGTTTCACGACCGTACCGCCGGACGACTTGACGATCGTCTCGGCGCCGGTCAGGTCCGTTACGGTGATGATCGTGTTGTTGAACGAGGCATACACGTGCGCGATGCCCCAGGTAGTATCGTCTGCCATCGTTATTGTCCCTCCGCCCGTTCGGGGTGGAGATCGTCCGCGAGCGGACTCGTCTCGTCGAACTCGAGTCGGTCCTCGTCGGCGACGTCGACCTTCGTCGACGGGGCGCTGATGCGGGCGCCGTCGACGGTGACGTGGCCGTGAGCGATGAACTGCCGGGCCTGCTTCGGCGTGTTGCCGAGGCCCTTTCGGTAGGCGACCGTCTGGAGGCGGCGCTCGAGGATGTCCGTCTCGTCCAGCGAGAGGACGTCGTCGAGGCTGTCGCCCTCGTCGAGGACGCCGATCCGTTTCAGCCTGGCGAGGAACTCGCTGCCGGCCTCGGCGGCCGACTCGGTGTCACCCTGGGCCTCGCCGATGAGGCGTCGGGCCTCGCGGCGGTAGTCGCGGAGCTCCGATTGGGCCCGCCACAGCTCCTCCTTGTTGGCGAGGCCGTACCGGGAGACCAGATCGCCCTCCGCGGCGATCCGCTCGCCCTGGAAGGGGTGATTCGGCGTTTCGTAGAACTTGGTGTTGTTTCCGAGTGCCATTATTCGTCCTCAGCGGCCGCTTCCTCGGCCTGTTCTTCCTTGATCGCCTCGACGTTGACGCCGATGGTACCCTCGGTTCGGCCGGTGGACTTCGTCCGCTGGCCGCGGACCTTCTGGCCGCGCTTGTGTCGGACGCCGCGGTAGGTATCGACCATTTTCATCCGGTTGATGTCCTGTCGGCGGCTCATCTCGAGGTCGTTGCCGACCTCGTGGGTGGTCTCGCCGGTGAAGAAGTCCCGCTGGTGGTTGGTGAGCCACTCGGGGACCTCGTCGGCGTACCCCTGCACGAGGTCGACGATCTCGTCGATCTTCTCTTCGTCGAGTGCGCCGATCACGTCACGGCGGTCGACGTCAGCTTTGTCGGCGATGATGCGAGCGACGCGACGACCGACGCCGTTCATGTCGGTCAACGCCCGCTCGACGCTCTTCGTCCCGTCGAGGTCGGTCTGGCCGATTCGGACGAAGTACTGGATGTCTTCGCCGTCCTCGTCCGCGTCTGGTTCTTCCGTGCTCATGTGTGGTTGGGTTAGCGTCGTGGCGGGGATTTGAACCCCGGAGGCTTGCGCCACAGAGTTAGCAACCCTGCGCCTTGGGCCATGCTTGGCTACCACGACTCGCGTACGCGTATCGTCGCCCTCCCGGACTCGGGGTCGACACCCCTGCATCTATTGCAACCGTCGATACCCGACCCCGGTACTTAAACCGCACGGAACGCCGGCCGGCGTGGGAGCCACACCCGAAGCCGGCGCGTGGACCCCCTCGAAACGACGACGGCCCGGGACGCTACTGATTTCGGCCGCCGTCAGCGCGGCTTCGGCTCCGCGTCTCGTTTCGGTCGACGGCCTCGCGCCGCCGGACGATCCCCTGCATGTCCGCCGTCTTCCTCGCGAACCGCTGGAAGGCGTCGGCGGTGTCGCCCTCCTCGAGGACGATCGGGCGGCCGCTGTCGCCGCCCTCCCGAACCGCGGGATCCAGCGGCAGGCTGCCCAGAAACGGCATGTCGACGTCGGCGGCGAACGACTCGCCGCCGCCGCTGCCGAAGATGTCGTGCTCGCCGCCGCAGTCCGGACAGACGAACCCGGACATGTTCTCGACGATCCCCAACACCGGCGTGTCGTGCTCGCCGAACATCCGGAGCCCCTTTCGCGCGTCGTCGAGGGCGACCTGCTGGGGCGTCGTCACGATCACCGCCCCGGAGACGGGGACCGACTGTAGAAGCGTCAGTTGCGTGTCCCCGGTGCCGGGCGGCAGATCCACGATCATGTAGTCGAGCGCGCCCCACTCGACGTCCTCCCACAGCTGGGTCAACACCTTGTGGACCATCGGCCCCCGCCAGATCACGGGGTCGTCCTCGCCGACGAGGAAGTCCATGCTCATGAGCTTCATGCCGTACTTCTCGGGCGGGACGATCGTCTCCTCGCGGGTCGCCTTCGGCTGGGCCTCGGACTCGACCATTCGCGGCACGTTCGGCCCGTAGATGTCGGCGTCGAACAGCCCGACGCGGGCGCCCATCTCCGAGAGCCCCGCCGCGAGGTTCACCGCGACCGTCGACTTCCCGACGCCACCCTTCCCCGACGCGACTGCGACGATGTTCTCGACATCCGGTAGTATCTGTTCGCCCGTCGAAAGGCCCGTATCGATGCTGGCCGAGAGGTCGACCTCGTGGCCGGTGTCGGCGAGCGCGTCCCGGACCTTCCGCGCGAGCGCGGTCTCGCTCGGCGAGTACGGGGCGCCGAGCGCCAGATCGACCGAGATCGTGTCCGAACCGATCCGGACGTCGTTGACCAGTCCCAACGAGACGATGTCGTCCTCGAGAGCGGGATCCTCGATTCCCGACAGTCGGTCGAGAACCTCGTGTTCCTCCATGGGCGTGGTAGGTTCGCACGCGGCGATAAGGGTTGTGACCGCGGCCGATCGCCCGGCGTTCCGGCACGCACGTAATCGAAATACATTTCGAACAGGGGTTTCGCGGCGTCGATTTTAAGCACCTCTGTCGCGAGGTCAGGGTATGCTCGAAGACGGGTTCGGCCGCGAAACGACCGGCGTCCGGATCTCGCTGACCGACCGGTGCAATTTCGACTGCGTCTACTGCCACAACGAGGGCTTGGGCGACACCCGGGGACCGATGGAGCCGGTCGACGCCGAGATGTCGACCGACGACGTCGTCCGGTTTCTGGAGGTCGCCGACGAGTTCGACATCCGGAAGGCGAAGTTCACCGGGGGCGAACCGCTGCTTCGTGACGACCTAGAGGAGATCGTCCGGCGGACGCCGGAGGGGATCGACACCTCGGTGACGACGAACGGGACGTTCCTGCCCGAACGCGCCGAGGGCCTCGTCGAGGCGGGGCTCGAACGGGTCAACGTCTCCCAGGACGCGCTCTCGCCGGAGGCGTTCCAGGAGGTCACGAAGAGCACGGCCTACGACGAGGTGATGGCGGGCATCGACGCCGCCCTCGAGGCCGGCCTCGATCCCGTCAAACTCAACATGGTCGTCTTCGAGCACACCGCGGGCTACGTCCCGGAGATGGTCGACCACGTCGCCGAGAACGAGGGGCTGCAGCTCCAGCTCATCGAGTACATGCCCGAACTCGCCGGCCGCCCCGAGTGGGCCGTCGACATCGAACGCGTTCACGGGTGGCTCGACGAGCAGGCCGACCGGGTCGAGCGCCGCGAGATGCACGGGCGACGCCGGTACTTCGTCGGCGAGGACGATCCGGACCTCCCCGGCGGAATGGTCGAGATCGTCGACCCCGTCGGCAACGCCGACTTCTGTGCGAACTGCCACCGCGTTCGGGTGACCCACGAGGGGTACCTGAAGGGCTGTCTCAACCGCAACGACGACCTCAAGAGCATGGGCGAGATGACGAAACCCGAGATCCGCGAGACGTTCCGAAAGACCGTCGACGAGCGCGTCCCCTACTACGGCGAGTATATGATCAAAGACGACGACGGCGAGTGGGTGTTCAACGAGAAGTACCTCGAGACGGAGTACGTCGAGGCCTGAGTGTGCCCGACGCCGGTCACTCGTAGGTGTGGGTGTAGCCGCCGTCCCAGAGCAGGTCGGCGCCGTTGAGGTGGGTGCCGTGTTTCGAGAAGCCGAACGTAAAGAGGTTCGCGACCTCCGCGGGGGTCAGCATCTCCTTGGTGCGGGCCTGTCCGAGCATGACGTCCTCGACGACCTCCCGCTCGGAGATGCCGCGCTCTTCGGCGGTGTCCTCGATCTGATTCATCATGAGCGGCGTCAACACGTAGCCCGCACTGACGGAAAAGCCCCGAAGCGTACCCTCGCCCTCGGCGGCGATCGCCCGAGTGAGCCCGTTGAGCCCGTGCTTGGCGGTGATGTAGGCGGCCTTGTCCTGGGTGGCGTACTGGCCGTGGACCGACGACATGTTCGCGATGGCGCCGACGCCGTCGTCGGTCGCCCGGATGTGCGGCATGGCGAACTTCGCCGTCATGAACGGGGCCCGAAGCATCACGTCGAGCAGGAGGTCGTACTTTTCGGGGGGGAACTCGGGGATCGAGGCGATGTGTTGCATGCCGGCGATGTTGGCGACGTATCGGAGCTCGCCCGTCTCCGCGGCCGTCTCGACCATCGCCTCGACGTCGCCGTCGTCGGTGAGATCCGTCGGGAGCGGTCGCACCGTTCCGTCGACGCCGACGTCGGCGGCGAGGTCGACGGTGCCGTCGAGGCC
>Ga0209945_1000747_pt1 | contig 11756 bp, 11 predicted proteins | sample SalPonR2_A_D2_MG_FD_185703 | JGI IMG/M metagenome (GOLD analysis project Ga0209945, IMG submission 185703) | Salt pond soil microbial communities from South San Francisco under conditions of wetland restoration - Salt Pond MetaG R2_A_D2_MG... ...
CCGTGCGGCGTCCGGAACCACCCCTCGAAGCTGTCGTGATCCTCGATCGGCAGGAGGTGGAAGATCCCGCCGCCGTCGTTGTTGAGACAGACGATCGTCGCGTCGACGCCGGCGCGCGCGACCGCGAGCAGCCCGTTCATGTCGTGGTAGTAGGCGAGATCCCCCGTCACGAGCACCAGGGGATCGTCGGTCCCGTGGCCGGCCCCGAGCGCCGTCGAGGTGATCCCGTCGATGCCGGAGGCCCCGCGGTTGCCGAGGACGGTCAACTCGGCCTCGCGGGGGCGGCCGAACCGATCGAGGTCCCGAACCGGCATCGAGTTCGAGACGAACACCGTCGCGGGGTCGGGCGCGAGGTCGATCGCGTCGGCGAGCACCGCACCCTCCGGCGGCTCCTCGCCTTCGACGAACGACCAGTAGGCGGCCTCGAGGCCGGCCACCTCAGCCGCGAACGCGCCGGCATCGCGGTCGACGGCGGCGGCCAGGTCGACGGCGACCCGCGTCGGATCGGCGACGAGGAGGTCGGTGGCGGTGAACGTCGCCTCCCGCCACCCGCCGGCGGGATCGACGAGGAACTGTCTCGCCCCTGAGTCGCGGAGATAGCGTCTGAGCGGCTTCGAGGTCGGCGACGCGCCGAAGCGGACGACCACGTCCGGCGTCGATTCGAGCACCGATACGTAGCCGTCGTAGCCGCCACAGACCGGAACGTCGGCCGTGTGTGGACCGAACCGGTGGCCCGACAGCGGATCGGCCGCGATCGGAAAGCCGCTCTCGCGGGCGAACGCGGCCAGCGCCTCCGGGCGTGGAGTCGGGCGGTCGGCGGGGCCACAGACGACGAGGCCGGCCTCGGCGGCCTCGACCGCCGTGGCGACCGCGTCGCGGTCGGCCGCCGAAAGCGCCGCTTCCCCCCGCGTCACTGCGACGAACGGCCCCTCCCGGCCCGCGGTCGCGGGGCGCTCGCCGGTGTCGAACCCCTCGGGCAGCGAGCCGTCGGGCACGCCCTCGGGGATCGCCCCCTCGGTCGCGGTCGGCTCCAGGGGCTTCCGGAACGGGACGTCCAGGTGGACCGGCCCGGACGGAACGCCGGTCGCCGTCGCGACCGCCCGGGCGAGCGTCGTCCGGAGCGACCGGAGTTTTCGGTCGGCGGCCTCGGGTTCGGGGAGTGTGCGGTACTGCCGCACCGAATCGCCGTAGAAGCGCTCCTGGTCGATCGTCTGGTTCGCCCCGCTGTCGGCCAACTCCGGCGGGCGGTCGGCGGTCAAGAGTACCATCGGGACCCGCGCCGAGTCGGCCTCGACGACCGCCGGGTGGAGGTTCGCGAGCGCGGTCCCGGAGGTGCAGACGACCGGGGCCGGTCGGCCGGTCCGTTTCGCGTAGCCGAGCGCGAAGAAGCCGGCCGAGCGCTCGTCGAGGTGGGAGACGGCCTCGATCTCCGGGTGTCCGGAGAGGGCGACCGTCAGCGGCGTCGAGCGCGACCCCGGACAGAGGACGGCGGTTTCGACGCCGGCCTTCGCGAGTTCGTCGGCGACGATTTCCCCCCACAGCGCGTTGAGTTCCCCGGCCATGCGGTCACTCCAGTTCGTCGAGGATCGGTCGGTATTTGAGTTGGACCTCGTCCCACTCGCGGTCGGGATCGGAGTCCTCGACGATGCCGACGCCGGCGAACAGCGTGGCCGTCGGGCCGCGGGCGAGCGCCGACCGGATCGCGACCGCGAAGGAGCCGTACCCGGCGGCGTCGAACCACCCGACTGGAGCCGCGTACCACCCCCGCTCGAACGGCTCGGTGTCGCGGATCGTCCGCAGCGCCTCCGTCGGCGGTAGCCCCCCGACAGCGGGGGTGGGGTGCAACGCCTCGACGAGCGTCAATACGTGCTCGTCGTCGGCGAGTTCGGCGGTGATCGGCGTCTCGATGTGCTGGACGGTCGCCAGCCGGCGGATCGAGCGCTCCCCGGCGCGGATCGAGGCGGTGTAGGGCGCCAACTGCGAGCGAACCGCGTCCGCGACGAGTTCGTGCTCGTGGACGTTCTTCTCGTCGGCCAGAAGCTCCGCGGCGAGCCACTCGTCCTCCTCGGGGGTGTCGCCGCGACCGGTCGTCCCGGCGAGCGCGCCCGTCTCGACCGTCCGTCCGCGGCGCCCGACCAACCGCTCGGGGGTCGCCCCGAAGAACCCCCCGGAGCCGCCGTCGGGTTCGACGAGAAACCGATAGCAGTCGGGGTAGCGCCGTTCGAGCCGCGCGAGCGTCGCCGGCATCGAGAGCGGTCGTTCGAGCGACGTCCGGAGCGCCTGCGCGAGAACGACTTTCCGGAGTTCGCCGGCCGCGATGCGATCGGTCGCGGCGACGACGCTCTCTCGCCACTCGGCCTCGGACGTCGTTCGGGTTCGCTCCGTGATTCCGGGGGGCGTTCCGACCGACCCCGGATCGGGGAGCGTCTCGAACCGGTCGGCTGCCTCCTCGAGGCGGCGCTCGACGGCCTCGGGGTCGGTACCGATATCGTTGACCGTCAGCCACGCCTCGTCGCCGGCGTAGGTCACCTGCGTGCGCGGGAGGACGAACTTCGCTCCGGGGTACCCCTCCCAGGGTGCCGCCTCCGTGTGCTCGTCGTGGAAGGCGAACCCGCCGAACAGACGGGGGCGGGCCGCGAGCGCGCCAGCGTGGACGTCGCCCACGGAGAACAGCTCCGTCGCGGCCTCCCGGACCGCCCGAAACCGGTCCGGACCGTCCGCCCGGATCGTCGTCGCCGACCCGCTCCCGACGACCGTCGCCTCGTCGGGAGCCGACCAGAACGTTCGCGGCGAATCCGCGGCCGAGAGCACTGCACGCCGATCCGGGACCGTCGACAACTTCGTGGCCCTGCTCACGAGCCCCCGGGTCCGCGGGGCCGCCTCCTCGCTACCCAACGGTTCCATTGTCGACCCTTAGGCCCCCACCGTCTTAGGTTACGTGTTCACCGACGGTCCCGTCCGTCTACAGTTTGGACTCGGCGTCGTCGGCGAGTTCCTCCATCCGCTTGCCGATCCGTCCCGCGTCGGAGAACTCGTCTTCGGCCATCACGTTCGCGAGGGCGTTGCCGAGGACGAACACCGCGTGTTTGTGTTCGCTCTTCGATTTGTGTACGTCGTCGGGCGTCACGTCGAGTTCGCCGTAGGGGTCGAACACGGAGCTGTCGATTTCGTCCATCCCGTCGAAGTGTTCCATGATGGAGACCATCTTCGCGTGTAGTTCCAGGAGCTCGTCTTTGTGCATACTCGTGGATACTGCTACGCGCCGTTTAACACTTGTGCGGCACGAGGACGCACACGGCGCTCGACGGGCCGAACGGCTGGCGGGCGGCCGCCGGCTTCAGAAGACGTACTCGTCGTCGTGGCCCATCATCCCGTCTTCCTGGAACCCCGGTTCGTCCTCGTCGTCCATCGGGCCGCTCGTCTTGTAGGCGCGAAGCCCCGTCGACAGAAGCTCCTCTATCGCCTCCTCGCGGTTGACGAACTCGCCCTCCTCGACGAGCTGTGCGATCTGCATCTCCAGGTGCTCCGGGACGGTGAGTTGTACCTTCGGCATCGGCTCACGTGCCGGTTCGGGGATGGTGTATTTAAATCTGTCGAGTAATTTTCCGCCGCTGCAAACTCGCACCCGCACTACTGGAAGATTATTTTTCTATTCTGTCAAACCAGGTTCGAGAGGACCGAACCGGCGAGGGGCTCCCGAAGCGACAGCCATACGGGGTCGCCGGTTCGATTCGATCCATGAAGGACGTGACCGACCTCCACGAGGAGTTCGGCGGCGACCGGCTCCCGCCGGGACAGCGGGAGACGTCGTCGTTCCCCGTGCTCTCGAAGGGCGAGACGCCGTCCGTGCCGACCGACCCGGCGCTGGAGGTGTGGGGCGCGGTCGACGGGGAGCGATCCATCGCGTTCGAGGAACTCCAACGCCTCGGCGCGGAGCGTCAACGCCAGGACTTTCACTGCGTGACCGGGTGGTCGCGGCTCGACTGCGTCTTCGAGGGGCTCCCGTTCCCGACGCTCGCGGACCACGTCGGCGCCCACTCCGACGCGACCCACGTGCTGTTTCACGCCCACGACGGCTACACGACCGACCTGCCGCTTTCGACGTGTCTCCGCGAGGAGGTGCTGTTGGCCTGGGAACTCGACGGCGAGGCGCTCCCGGCCGACCACGGCGGCCCGATTCGCGTCGTCACCCCACACAAGTACGCCTACAAGGGCGCGAAGTGGCTCTCGGGGGTCGAGTTCCTGACCGAGCGCGAGGCCGGCTACTGGGAACGGCGCGGCTACTCGGGAACGGCAAACCCCTGGAACGAAGAGCGGTACGGGTGAGACCGACGGGCGTTCGGCAGGCGATTCGGGCCGAAGGATTAATCTCTCGGAGGACGGAACTCGCCGTATGGCCGGTCCTACGCGCGTGTTGCTCGTCGACGACGATCCCTCCCTCGCCGACCTCATGGCCAGCCAACTGGCCGATATCGGCGATCGATTCTCGATCCGGGTCGAAACCGACCCCAACGACGCGCTCGAAGCAGTCGAGACCGGACGGTTCGACTGCGTCGTCAGCGACCACCACATGCCCAGGATGACCGGCCTCGAGTTGCTCCGATACGTCCGCGAGATGGACCCCGACCTCCCGTTCATCCTCTTTACCGCCCGCGGGAGCGAGGAGATCGCGAGCGAGGCCGTCTCGGAGGGCGTGACTGACTACTTCCGGAAACGCCGCGGGTCCGACCAGTGGCGCGTCCTCGCGAACCGGATCGAGAACGCCGCCGACAGGTACCGCGCCGAGGAGGCGGTCCAACGCCGCGAGTCCGCGCTCCGGGAGCTGGCCCGAACCGTGATCGACAGCGTCTCCACGCCCGTCGAGTCGCTCTGCGAACTCGGCTGTCGGACGTTGGAGGTCGAGTACGGTGCGCTGTTGTCCGACACCGAAGCCGACGGTAGCCGCGAGATCCTCGTCGAGAGCGCCGAGAACGACCTCCCGTTCCGAACCGGCGATGGAGTACCGCTGTCGGACGGCGTCGATGATCTGACCGTCGATGGAAACGGCATCGTCGCCGTCGCCGGGGACGCCGACGGGAGCGGGGAAACGAAGTTTTCGTCCTACATCGGTACTCCGGTCTTCGTCGGCGAGCGCCGCTACGGGACGCTCTGTTTCTGTGACCGCGGCGACCGGACGGAGTTCACCGCCTGGGAGCGCGCCTTCGTCGAGTTGCTCGGCGATTGGCTCGGGCACGAACTGACGAGCGAGTGGGCGCGCGATCAAAGCGACGCGGTCCAGTCGGCGCGCGGTCGGGTCGAACGCGCGCTCGGCGCGCTCGAGAACGACGACGGCGAGGCGGCCCGTGAGGAACTCGCGGAGGCATACGACCTCCTCGACCGAGCCCCTCCCACGGCGGCCGCCGTTTCGATCGAACTGTCCTGAACCCGGTTCGCCGGGGGCGCTCACCCCCCGTCGCGAGCCTCGGCCACGCAGTCCTCGAGCGGCGCCATGAGCTCGTCGGCGACCGTATAGGGATCGGTATCCTTTCGCAGCACGCGGTCGATGTACGCCTCGAGACCGCCTCGGGCCGCCAGTTCGTCCTGTAACAGCGCCGCAGTGTCCTCCCGAAGCAGCGTCTTGATTTCGGCCTCGTAGCGCTGTCTGGCCTGCGCCTCGAGTTCGCCGCTCTCCGAGAGCCAGGCGACGTGTTCGTCGATCGTTTCGAGGAACTCCTCGACCCCCTCGCCGGTCTTCGCGACCGTCTCGACGATCGCCGGCTGCCAGCCCTCGTCGTCGGAACCTTGATCGACCGCGTCGTCGGTATCGGCCAGCGTGTCCGCGCCGTGGTGGCCCGCCATCGGCGACGCGTCCCGCATCCCGATCATCTCCCGAAGCTCCATCACCGTCCGGTCGGCGCCGTCCATGTCGGCCTTGTTGACGACGAAGATGTCGGCGATCTCTAAGATGCCGGCCTTGAGCATCTGGATGTCGTCGCCCGACCCCGGCGGGACGAGCACCGACACCGTGTCGGCCGTCTTGACGATCTCGATCTCGTTTTGCCCCGCGCCGACGGTCTCGACGATGATCTTGTCCTTGCCGAAGGCGTCGAGGGCCTTCACCGCGTCCGTCGTGGCCGTCGAGAGCCCGCCGAGCGACCCCCGGGCCGACATCGACCGGAAGAAGACGTCCATGTCGCCGACGTTCGAGCCCATCCGGATCCGGTCGCCCAACACCGCGCCGCCGGTGAACGGGGAGGAGGGATCGATCGCGATGACCCCGACCGTCTCCCCCCGATCGCGGTACGTCGACGCCATCTTGTCGACGAGCGTCGACTTTCCCGCCCCCGGCGATCCGGTGATCCCGATGACCTCCGCGTTGCCGGTGTGTTCGTGCAGCTGCGAGACGAGACCGCGATACCCCGGCGACCGGTTTTCTATCTTCGTGATCACGCGCGCGAGCGCCCGGTGCTTGCCCGCCAACAGCTCGTCGACGAGTGTGTCCTCGGACATCTATCGCTCGGGCGCGTTCTCGCGGACGAACTCGATCGTCTCCTCCATCGTCGAACCGGGACCGAAGATGTTGGCGACGCCGGCCTCGTAGAGTTCCTCGCGGTCGCCGTCGGGGATGATCCCCCCCACGATCACGAGCGTGTCGTCCAAGGCGTCGTACTCGTCGAGCCCGTCCATGATCTTCGGGACCAACGTGTCGTGCGCGCCCGAGAGGATCGAGATTCCGAGTACGTCGACGTCCTCCTGAACAGCGGCTTGGACGATGTCGTCGGGCGATTTGTGCAGTCCGGAGTAGATGACCTCGAACCCGGCGTCCCGGAAGGCCCGCGCGATGACGTGCGCACCGCGGTCGTGACCGTCGAGGCCGACTTTCGCTACCAGACACCGGATCGTTCGCTGCTCCTGCTCCGTGCTCATAGTTCGCACTACCGGGGGGAGGTGTTTGACTCTAACGGAGCGTCCCGCGGGGTTCGATGCGATCGGGTTTTCACAACTGCGGTTGTATTCGTCCGCCTTTCGGCCGGTCAGAATGGGACGATTCCGCACACGTCCCGCGGCTTCGATGGGTTTATGAATCGCGTCGGGATACTATCGACTGCGTTCGAGGGCTCGTAGATCAGTGGTAGATCATCCCCCTGGCACGGGGAAGGCCCCGGGTTCAAATCCCGGCGAGTCCATTTCCTTCGCTCGCTGCGCTCGCTCAGTCAATGGACTCGCCGACCGTTCCGCGAGCGCAGCGAGCGGAGCCTCGCAAGACTCGCGTTGCTCGTCTTGCGGTGTTCGCGAACGCGAAGCGTTCGCTCAGTCCCGGCGAGTCCACGATTTTGTTCCACGAACGAAGCGAGCGGCGCAAACTGCCGTGAGGCCGAGCGTCCGCCTCAAGGGTCAAAAGCCAAGCTCCCCGCGTCGTCGGGACCCGACGTGGCCGCCCCGGGAGGCGTCCGACGTCGCCCGGAACGGTACTCCGTCATCGGCTGCCGTGTTCCTCAGAGTGATTTCGTGTGCCGAAATACAGACCGACGCGATGTCGACCCGAGAGATCGAGTTTCGGTTTCCGTCCGAGTACGTGATCGACAGAACGAGACAGGGTGCCGTCGAGGGGGCCGAGGCGGGCGCCGTGTTCGGCCCCGCCGGGGCCGCGATCGGTGCCGGATGGGGAGCCGCGATCGGATACGTCGACGGCGCGTCGCGGGAACTGTCCGAGCAGTTCCTGCGGGTCGACTATCCATCGATGGAGACGACCCGAGTCCATCGGGAGTAGCGTACGGCCAGCGACGCCGTAACGCGGATCCCCGAGAGATCCGATGACGAAGACTGGCCGTCATGACCGATCTGTCCGTTCCCCCGCCCGTTGGAGGATTTGACGGCCGACGGCTCCCGACCCCCGTCCAGGAGGGTCACGAAGGTTTTTGTCCGAACCGGGAGAACTGCTACCACGTATGCACGCACGGCCCGCAGCCCCGGCGGCCGCCACACCGGCACTCGGCACGGCCGGTGGGGCCGTCTTGGGGGCGATGTCGCGGCCGCTTCCGGGGTGGCCGGAGTTCGGGACGCTTCCCGGGGAGCCCCTGTACTACCCCGTCGGAGCCGTCGCGGGCGCGCTCGCGTTGTACGTGCTCTATCGGCTGGTCCGGTGGCTGCGGCGCTCGGAGGGCGAGTCGTTCCGCAACCTCCTCGCGCGGTACGAGGAAATCACGGTTTTGATGCATCCGAACCCCGACCCGGACGCGATGGCCGCGGCGATGGCGGTCGAGTCCATCGGCGAGCGGGTCGACACCGACGCGGTGGTCCAGTACCCCGGCGAGATCCGCCGGCCGGAAAACCGGGCGTTCCGGACCGTGCTTGGCTTCGACTGCGATCGGATCGACACCGCCTCCGACCTCGAACACCCCGCGCAGGCCGTGCTCGTCGACCACAACACCCCGCGGGGGTTCGTCGGCTCCGAGGACGTCGAACCCGTCGCGGTCGTCGACCACCACCCCGGCAACGGCACCGGCTCGGAGTTCACCGACGTCCGCGGGGAGTACGGCGCGACCGCGTCGATACTCACGGAGTACCTCGCCGACCTCGGCGCCGTCTTCGACCCCGACGCCGGCGACGTGGCGGACGACGCCTTCGTCGTCGACACCGAGCTCGCGACGGGGCTCACCTACGGGGTCCAGTCCGACACGAAGAACCTGACGCGGGGCTGTACGGAGACCGACTTCGACGTCTGTGCGGCGCTGTTTCCCGCCATCGACAGCGACCTCCTCAGTCGGATCGCATCGCCGAACGTCTCCCACGACGTCCTCCGGGTGAAGGCCGACGCGATCGAGGGCGTCCGCGTCGAGGGCTCGTTCGGCATCTGCAACGTCGGCGAGGTCGACAACGCGGACGCGCTCTCGCAGGCGGTCGAGGAGCTCACGCGGCTTGAGGGGACGACTGCCGTCGTCCTCTACGGGGTCAAGGATGGGACCGTCCACGTCTCGGCGCGGTCGAACGACGACCGCGTCCACATGGGCGAGTGCCTCCAGCGCGCGCTGGGCGACATCGAGACCGCCAGCGCCGGCGGTCACGCCCGCATGGCCGGCGCCCAGGTCCCGGCCAGCGGGCTGGCGGTCGACGGGGCCGGGGAGCCGGATTTCGATCACTTCGACGATCGGATCCTCGGCGCGATGAACGGCGAGTACTGAGCCGATCCACCGTATCGGCGGGTTCAAACCCCCGACGCCCCAACGCCCGCCAATGGGTAATGCGGACCTCCGGTCGCTGGCGGTGATCGAGCCGAAGCCGTTCGCGGAGCTCGCCGGCTCGGTCGTGGCCGTCGACGCTCACAACTGGCTGTATCGCTACCTGACCACGACGGTTCGGTTCACGTCCAGCGATACCTACACGACCGAGTCGGGCGAAGAGGTCGCGAACCTCGTCGGCGTCGTCCAGGGACTGCCGAAGTTCTTCGAGGCGGACGTGACACCGATCTTCGTCTTCGACGGCGGCGTCACGGGCCTGAAAGACGACGAGGTCGAGAGCCGCCGCGAACAGCGGGAGCGCTACGAGGACGAACTCGACGCCGCGCGGGCGGGCGAGGCCGACGCCGCCGAGATCGCGACGCTCGAGTCGCGCACCCAGCGGCTCACCGAGACGATCCAGACGACGACCCGGGAACTGCTGTCGCTGCTCGACGTCCCCGTGGTCGAGGCCCCCGCCGAGGGCGAGGCGCAGGCGGCACACATGGCGCGGTACGGCGACGTCGACTACGCCGGATCGGAGGACTACGACACGCTCTTGCTCGGCGCGCCGTACACCCTCCGTGGGTTGACGAGCAAGGGCGACCCCGAGTGTATGGACTTCGAGCGGACGCTCGAAGACCTCGGGCTGACCTGGGAGGGACTCGTCGACGCCGCCATTCTGATGGGCACGGACTTCAACGAGGGGATCGACGGTATCGGCCCGAAGACCGCGGTGAAACTGCTCCGCGAGCACGGCGATCTGTGGGGGGCGCTCGATGCCCGCGGCGAGTCGATCCCGAACGCCGACCGCATCCGGAAGCTGTTTCTCGATCCGGCCGTCACCGACGAGTACGACTACGACACCGACATCGAGCCGGACATGGACGCGGCCCGCCGGTACGTGACCGACACGTGGGAGGTTCCCGCCGAGGAGGTCGCCCGCGGCTTCGAACGCATCGAGGAGTCCGTCGTCCAGACGGGGCTCGACCGCTGGCGTTGAGCGCCGGCCGCCGACGGGACGCCCGTCTGGTATCGATCCCGGCGGGCTTTTGGTTCCCGCGGCCCCACGGACGGGTATGACCCCCGAAGAAGTCGAAGCCCGGATCGAGGCGGCCCTAGAAGACTGTGAGGCGACCGTCGGGAAGGCCCGCGGCGAGCACGACGACGACCACCTCCGGGCGACGGTCGTCTCGCCGGCCTTCGAGGGGGAGTCGCTCGTCGACCAACACCAACTCGTCTACGACGCCCTCGGCGAGGCGATGACGACGGACATCCACGCGTTGGAGCTTACGACCCGGACGCCATAGCGAGGATCGAGCGAAGCGAGATCCTCGAAGAGAGCGAGCGGGAGGAGCACGGCGACGACACGCGAGCAGCGAGGATCGAGCGAAGCGAGATCCTCGAAGAGAGCGAGCGGGAGGAGCACGGCGACGACACGCGAGCAGCGAGGATCGAGCGAAGCGAGATCCTCGAAGAGAGCGAGCGGGAGGGGTGACGCGCGAGCGGCCTCACTCCGGCGAGTCCGTCTCGCCGGGGACGCCGCGGCCGCTGTAGAACTCGCCGCCCCACTGGCTGATCCAGACCTCCTGGTTCGAGAGGTACAGCGACGCCGCCGTGTCGAAGCCGTCGTCCGCGACGCGCCACTCGTCGGCCGCGGTGTCGTACTCGACGGCGGCGTTGTAGACGGCGGCCTGCCCGAACTCGCCGCCCGCCTCGGGCGGCAGGGGCAGCGTGTGCTCGGCGCCCTCGTCCCGGGAGGAGGGGCGTTCAGCGCGCTGGAGACGGCCGCGGTTGAGGGTCTGATCGAAGAACCGCGCGTACTGGTCCTTGCGGTCCATCCCGAGGACGGCGTCGGCCGCGTTGATCCCGCCGGTGATGTCGCCGGCGTCACGGGCCGTGATCAGGTAGGTGTCCGCGTCGGGCTGGGAGGCGAACGTCCCCGCGTCCTCGTCGAACAACTCCTCAGAGAGATAGCCGACGACCTCCGCCGCCGTTCCGGTGTGATCGACGCCGTCGATCTGTGAGGCCCACGCGAGCCCCTGCGCGACGACCCCCTGGGTTGCGGCCTGGTTGCTCGCGCCGTCTGCCACCCGGCCGTTCCCCTCGACGTGCGATTCGACCTCCGAGCCGAGGGCGTTCGCGTACGCCGCCGCCCGCGACCGGAGGTCGTCGCTGCCGGCGTGGGTGCCGTACCAGCCGACCGCACCGAGCATCTCGCCCGCCACGCGGGTCGATCCAGCCGACACCACGTCCGCCGGGGCGAACAGGTCCATCGTCGCCCGCCCCATCGCGTCGGTCAGTTGCTGGATGTTCTCGGCCGGAACGAGCGGCTCCGGGTTGACGTAGCCGAACCAACCGTTCTGTGCGAGGCTGTTCAGATCCGACAGGAACCACAACATCGCCGCGTGGTGGTGCGGCCGGGCGGTTCGGTCGGGGTAGCCCGGCTCCGGCGGCGTGAACCGGGTGTCCTCGCCGTAGGCCGCCGGCCCCGGCCGGAACTCCGAGACGAGTTCCATGCGCTCGCCTTTCGTGAGCGCGCCGTTGCCCTCCGGACCGCCC
>Ga0209945_1000750_pt1 | contig 11738 bp, 9 predicted proteins | sample SalPonR2_A_D2_MG_FD_185703 | JGI IMG/M metagenome (GOLD analysis project Ga0209945, IMG submission 185703) | Salt pond soil microbial communities from South San Francisco under conditions of wetland restoration - Salt Pond MetaG R2_A_D2_MG... ...
CTCCGTTGTGGCGCACGCCTCGCGAGGTCGCCAAAAGCGACCTCGAGAGCGCGTGCGAGGGATGAAGCGAGTCGCCGAAGGCGACGAGCGAATCGGCCCGGGAGGGTGTAGCCCAAGTGGCGTCCGGCGACCGTGCGGTCGCGTCTGTCACGATCCTCACAACGCCGCCTACGAGCGAACAGATCCCGCAGAGTACGCCTACCACGTGACCTTAGGCAGACGCGAGCCGCTGGCGGGCGTACTTCGCGAGCAACGGGAGGTCATCGAGGTGTAACAGCTTCGCCATCGCGCGCTTCTCGCCGCGGTTGGCACGGGCAAGCAGGTCGTCGGACGTCTTCTGGAGGTCACGCATTAGCGTGTCGTATCGCTCGTTCGGCGCGAGGTACAACAACTCGGTGAGCAACAGCCGCGCGTTCATGCGCGGCGCGACCTCCTCGTGCCAGAGCTGGTCGTACAGCTCGAGATGCTCGGCGTCTCTCGGCCGGTTGGCGTGGGTGAAACAACGGTCGATCGTCTTCGCAGCGGCGCGTGCGGACTTCATCCCTTTGTGTATCCCCTCGCCCCACAGCGGGTCGATCGTGGGGACGGTATCACCGATCGCCAGGAAGCCGTCGGTGTGCATCGTACCCGGCCGCTGGATGTGTGCAGAGCCGCGGTGGACCTTCCCTTCGAGCCGCTCGGCGTCGGCGAATCGGGGGTCACGGTCGAGCCACCCCTCGAGGTAGCCGTCTATCGTCTGACCCGCCTCGGCGGTCTCTTGGTGTCGCTCGTTTTGGATGTAACAGACGCCGACCTTCGCGGTATCTGGACCGGTAGCGAACACCCACGAGTAGCCGCCGGGGGCGATCTCGTGGTCGAGCCGGAGCATCATCGCTCGGTCCAAGTCCGCGTAGTCCGGGTGGTCGAGATCGACCCCTTCGAGCTCGTACTCGATGCCGATCGCCTGGTTCTCTCGTTCGAGGTCGACGACGTCGAGTGCGCTCGCTATTGGGGCGGCCGGACCGGTCGCATCGACGACGACGTCGGCGTACACCGTCTCGTCGCCGGCGTAGCGGACGCCCTCTATGACACCGTCGTCGTCGAGGGCCGGCCGCGACACGCGCGCGTCGAACCGGTACTCTGCCCCCTTCTCGCGACCGTCCTCGACGAGGAAGCGTTTGAACTCGGCGAACTCGAGGACGGCGCCGGGCTGGTACGACTCGTAGTAGTCGTTCGGCGACTCCAACACCACGGTGTCTGTGTACGACATCACGACGTCGTCGGGAATCCCGAACGCCGACATCATCGACGGGAACGTCCCCGCCGTCGACTTGTTGCTCTGTCGTGGAAAGTCGGCTTCGGCCTCGGTCTCGAGGACGACGACGTCGTACCCGCGGGCGGCGAGGTCACGGGCACACTGAGCGCCCGCTGGACCGGCGCCGGCGACGGCGACGTCGTAACGATCAGGCATGTATGATACGTATCGACCCGGCTAATTAGGTTTGCCGAAATGGGTCGATACGGCGAGTGAGCCGCCCGATTTTGACGGATTACGGAGGTCGGGATACCAACCTACAGTAGCAGCTATACGGTTCTGTATACACGATCGAAATCGACCGTGACCGTCCTCAGTAGAACTCGCGGACGAGGTCGGTCGCGTTTTCCGGCGCACCTGCCGGGATGTCCGACATATCGGCGTCCATGCCGTGTTGTTCGGTGTACGGTACCGACGACTCGTCCTGGTAGACGACGCCCTGGTACTCCTTTTCGGAGTCGAGGATGACGTCTTTCGCGGCGTCGCGGTCGGTGGGGTCGTGGTCGGTCTCCTCGAGATCGACGAGCGAGTCGCGGAAGTAGTCGTACGTATCGACGTCGTTGAACGTCACACACGGCGAGTAAACGTTCACAAAGCCGAATCCGTCGTGTTCGATGGCCCGCTGGACGATCTCTTGGTGACGCAACGCGTCCGAGGAGAACGACTGCGCGATGAACGTCGCGCCCGACGCGAGTGCGAGCGCGTGCGGGTTGACCGGCGGTTGTTTCGGTCCCTCAGGGGTGGTCGACGTCTCGAAGTCGTCGCGCGAGGTCGGCGAGGCCTGCCCCTTGGTGAGCCCGTAGATGCGGTTGTCCATCACGACGTACGTCATGTCGACGTTTCGGCGAACCGCGTGGACGAAGTGGCCCGCGCCGATCGAGTAGCCGTCGCCGTCGCCGCCGGCGACCATCACCTCGATGTCCGGACGGGCGAGTTTCACGCCGGTGCCGACCGGCAGCGCGCGGCCGTGGACGCCGTGGAGCGCGTAGCTGTGCATGTAGGTGCCTATCTTTCCGGAACAGCCGATTCCGGCGACGACGAACGTGTTGTCCGGGTCGTTGCCCGTCTCTGCGAGCGCCTTCATCATCCCGTTCATCGTCCCGAAGTCGCCGCACCCGGGACACCACGTCGGCTGCTTGTCGGATTTGAAGTCGGTGAATCGAATCTCTGAGCTCATGATTACGCCTCCACGGCCCCCGTGAGGGTCGACCGTATCTCCGCTGCGAGTTCGTCTGCTTTGAACCGCACGCCCGTGTACTTGTTCACCCGCTCGACGCGGGTCAGCGCGTCGCGCTCGATCAGGTTCGCGAACTGGCCGGTCTCGTTACACTCGACGACGAGAACGGTCTCTGCTGCCTCGATCGCCGCTGACAGGTCCGGGCGGGGGAAGACGTACGGCACCGCCATCACGCGGACGTCGATGCCAGACTCGCCGAGGATGTCGAGCGCCTCGACGAGCGCCCCCTCGTTCGAGCCCCAGGTGATCACGAGTGTGTCTGCGTCGGGGTCTCCAAACTCGCGCGGACTCCAGTCTTCGCGCGTCTCTGCTGTTTCGACCTTACGGTTTCGCTTGTCGACCTGTTCGACCCGCATGTCGGTATCTTCGGTTCGTCGACCCTGCTCGTCGTGTTCGAGGCCGGTCGACATGTGTGCGCCGTCGGCCGTGCCGGGGAGCGCCCGTGGGGAGATGCCGTCGTCGGTGAGCGCGTGCGGTTTGAACCCGCCGCTTTCGGTCTGGTGGTCGCTCACGGTCGACTCGTCGACGACGAACCCGCGGTCGATCGCGACGGCGTCCATATCGAACGTCTCCGGCGAAAACGTCTGTTCCGTGACCGCGAGCGAGAGGTCCGCCGTGAGGTAGACGGGCAGCTGGTACTTTTCTGCGAGGTTGAACGCCTCGACCGTCTTCCAGAAGCACTCGTCGATCGTGGTCGGCGCGAGGACGAACCGGGGCACCTCGCCGTGGCCACCGTACAGCATGTGGTTCAGGTCCCCTTGCTCTTGTTTCGTCGGCATCCCGGTAGAGGGACCAGACCGCATCACGTTACAGATCACGAGCGGCGTCTCGCTCGTCGCGACGAGGCCGAACGTCTCGGTCATGAGGTCGATTCCCGGCCCGGAGGTCGCGGTCATCGCCCGGGCGCCACCGCGGGCGGCCCCGAGCGCCATGTTGACCGCCGACAGCTCGTCTTCGGCCTGCACCACGTGGCCGCCGTACTGTTCGATCCGGCCGGTGAGGTACGTCATCACGTCGGTCGCCGGCGTGATCGGGTAGCCGGCGTAGAACCGACAGCCGGCGGCGATAGCGCCCATCCCGATCGCCTCGTCGCCGTTGAGCAGGACGTAGTCTTCGTCCGTCGTCTCCAGCTCGTAGGGGAACTCGTGGTCGTACTCCTCGTCGACGTACGCACGCCCGGCGCGGGCCGCCTCCTTGTTGTTGTCGACGAGCTTCTGGCCCTTGTCGCCGAACCGCTTTTCTAACGCGGAGTCGAGGTTCTCGATCGGGAAGTCGGCGACCGCACACGCCGCACCGAGCGCGACGACGTTGCGCATGATCGCCCCGCCGGCGTCCTCGGCGAGCCGTTTGAGCGGCACGTCGACACCGGTCATCTCGCCGGGGATCTCGACGTTCTGCATCGTCGTTCGCTCGCCGTCGTAGATGACGACGGACTCGTCGTGGAGCTCGTCCAGGTTCTCGTCTATCGTCCGCGGCGTGAGCGCGATGAGGACGTCGAGTCTGTCTACGACGCTCTGTACCTTGTCGACGGAGGTTCGCACCTTGTACGCGGTGTATCCGCCGCGGATCCGCGAGGCGAAGTCCTTCGACGTGAACACGTGCCGACCCGACCGTGAGAGGGCCTGCGCGAAGATCTTGCCCGTCGAGTCGATGCCGTCGCCAGCCTCCCCACCGACGGCCCAGTTGAAGTCCGCTGCCATTCTGTGTGGGCGCTTCACTCGGACTCATCAAAAGGCTTCTGGAAGGGGACACTCGACGATTACTTCACATCCGTATTATTTTTCGCAAGTATTGTCGAGAGATCTCCGATAGAGTCGAGTCTTAAGAACACAGAGTGGACAAACGTCCACCATTTTCGTGCTCGTCGAAGCCGTGTGTCGCACCCAATATTCGACAGTCGTCGAATTCACGTGGCGACCGCGGCCGACACCGACTCCGACGACGGGAACACGTTTAGTGTGTGAAGACCCGAATGAGTGTATGGATACGACAGTCTCCGTGACGACGGTCGAGACGGTCGGCCCGGACACGTACGCGATTCGGTTCGACGCGCCGACGGGGTTCTCCGCCGAGCCGGGTCAGTTTGTGCGGCTCGGCACCGAGATCGACGGTGAGCCCGTCTCCCGATTCTACACGCTGTCCTCACCGACCGTCGACGAGACGGTCGAGGTGACCGTCGCGATCGACCCCGAAGACGGCGGCGACTTCTCACAGTTCCTCGCCGACGTCGAGCCCGACACGGCGCTCTCGCTCGCCGGGCCGTACGGCGACCAGCACTACGACGACGAGCCGCGAACCGTGATCTTAGCCGGCGGGCCGGGCGTCGGCCCCGCGGTCGCGATCGCCGAACGGACGGTCGCCGACGACGGTGAGGCGGCGATCGTGTATCGAGACGCCGCTCCCGCCCACGAGACTCGGCTCTCTGCGCTCCGTGACGCCGGCGTCGACGTCGTCGTCCTCGGTGCGGACGAGTCCCTCGACGCCCCCGTCGCGGCGGCCGTGTCGGGTCGTGACGACGAGGGCGTGTTCGTCTACGGCTTCGCCGACTTCGTCGAGGACGCCACGACGGCCATCGAGCGTGGCGGCGGCGATCCGGACGCGGCAAAGGTCGAGAACTTCGGGTAGCTCCTGTGGCCGCCGTGGAGACGACGCGTTTCGACACCCTCGAATTTATTCTGCTCGGGGGTGACATCTCAAGACACACGCCTTCACGATGGACGGCTCTGGAGACACCACGACGGTCCTCTTTGCCGGCTTCGACCCGCAACCGGTCGCGACGGCGCTCTCGAGGGAACCGGACGGGTTCGTCGTCGACACCGCAACGACGGCGGCCGAAGCCGTCGACCTGCTTCGCGGAGGCGCGTACGACTGCGTCGTCGTGGGCGCCCCTGATAGCGCGCGGGACACGGCTGATGGCGCGTGGGGCCCAGACGATATCCGCACGCTCGTTCGCGCGACCGACGAGGACCTGCCGGTCGTCGGCCTCGGGACCCTCGCCGATGGCTTTGGCGACGCGGTCGGTGCGGAGACGGCCGGTGAGGCAATCCCCCGACGTATCACCGACGTCGTGTACACCGGACGCGATACCGACCTCGAAGACGACGCGACCCGGCTCACACGACGGATCGCGGCCGTGGTGGCGTCACGTCGAGCGGTTCGCGAAGCAGAGCGCCGCGAAGAACGGCTCGAGCACTTCGTCGAGGTCGTCTCACACGACCTCCGGAATCCACTCAACGTGGCACAGGGGCGCGTCGACCTCGCGAGAGAGTCTTGTGCGAGTGCGGACCTCGAGACGGCCGCGGACGCGATCGACCGGAGTCTCGACCTGATCACGGACCTGCTGACGCTCGCCCGCGAGGGTGAGACCGTCTCGACGACGGAGCCGATCGACCTCGAGACGCTCGCACAGACGTGTTGGTCGTCCGTGCAGACGCCGACGGCGACGCTTCGTCTCGACGTCGACCAGTCGATCGTCGGGACGCCCGGCCGGGTGAAACAGCTGCTCGAGAACCTCTTTAGTAACGCCATCCGACACGGCGGCGAGGGCGTCGTCGTCACCGTCGGTACGATGGAGCCGCTTTACACCACGACGCGGGGCGACGCCGGAGCGGGTGTCGGATTTTACGTGGCCGACGACGGCACGGGCATTCCGCCCGACGTTCGCGACCGCGTGTTCGACACCGGGTACACGACCGCGAGCGACGGCACCGGCTTCGGGCTCAACATCGCCGCGGAGATCGCCACGGCACACGGGTGGGAGATCGACGTGACGGCGAGTCGGACGGGGGGTGCCCGCTTCGAGATCACCGGCGTCGAGACGGTCGAGTGACTCACCTGCTCGCTGTCGCCTTGGTCTCCGCGAAGTAGTCGGCGAGCCGCTCTGCGGCCTCGAGCGAGCGCGGCGTGACGAGCGCGAACCGGATCCAGTCGTCGCGGGCGGTCCCGAACGTCTCGCCGGGCATCCCGGCGACGCCCGCCTCGTCTATCAGCCGTTTGACGTTCTCCATGGTACCAGGAAAGCCATCGAAGCGCGCGAGGACGTAGAAGCCGCCGTCTGGGCGGGAGTACTCCGCCCCCGCCGCGTCGAGCGCGCCGGTAAACGCGTCGATGCGCTCCGCGAGCTGGTCACGCGCCGTCCGGTAGTAGCCGGCGTCCGTCGACTGAAGCGCCTCGGCGACGGCGTGTTGTGCTGGGCGTGAGCCGGCGACGTTCACCAGCATGTGACGGGTCTTTGCGGCGCGGACGTGGGGCTCCGGAAGGACGGCGTAGCCGACCCGAAACCCGGTTATCGCCATCGACTTCGAGAACCCGCTGGTGACGACGACGCGGTCGGAGTCGATCGCGAGCGCCGACTCGAACGTCCCTGAAAAGTCGAAGTGGTCGTACACCTCGTCGACGAGCACGAGCGCGTCGACCGACGCGGCGATCTCGACGACCGCCCGTATCGCCTCGAGGTCGTAGACGGCCCCCGTCGGATTGTTCGGGGTGTTCAATACGATCAGCGCGGTCTCTGTGCTCGCGGCCTCTCTGATCGCCGCCACGTCGAGGTCGCCGTCGCGTTCGGTCGGGACGAGCGTCGGCGTCCCGTCGAGGAGTGCGGTCTTCCCGAGGTAGTACGGATACACGGGGTCCATCAACAACACCTCGTCGCCGGCGTCGCGGTCGAGGGCTCTGGCCATCCCGAGGTAGTTCGCCTCGCCGGTCCCGTTCGTGACGACGACCCGGTCGTCGTCCACGCTCCGACGAGCCGCGATCGCCTCCCGTAACGCCGGGATTCCTTCGCTCGGCGGGTACTGGAACTCGGCGGTCGGGAACTCGGCGTACGCCGCGAGCGCCTCTCGTAGCGCGCCCGGTGGCTCCCAGTCTGGGTTCCCACTCACCATGTCGATGACGTCGCGGTCGGCGGCGGCCCCGTACTGCATCACGTGGAAAAACTTGGGCTCTTCGTACTCCATGTGATACCCTGTGGTGGCGGTCACCTGGCTTTTTCGGCGCGGATCGCGCGTCTCGTCGTACGGGAGTGCGTTGTTGGACGCGAGCGACTCGCCAGACGCGAGCGTCTCTTCGTGTCCCGGTTGCGATCCGAGTCCTTTGAGTCGCGGGCTGGCGAGTCGGCAGTATGAACAAACGCGGCCACGTGTTGAACGCGGTGTTGCTCGCGCTCGGGTTGGGCGTCGTCTTGGAGCCGAGTCTCGACGTCGACACGGTCCGAAAGATCGCGCAGATCGCCGTTCCGATCGTGTTGGGTGCGTTGTTTCCGGACGTCGACACCGCCTTCGGTCGGCATCGAAAGACGCTCCACAGCCTCCCCGTGTTGGGGGTGTTTCTCGCGTACCCGATCGTCTTCGACAACCTCCAGTTCGTCTGGGTCGGCGTGATGACTCACTACGTGCTCGACCTCGTCGGGAGCCGCCGTGGCATCGCGTTGTTTCACCCGCTCTCGGACACGGAGTACTCGCTGCCGTTCGGCGTTCCGGTGAGCAGCGACCGGGCAGACCTCGTGACGATCGTCGTCACCGCCCTCGAGATCGCGGCGTTCTGGGCGTTCACCACGTACGTCGTCTCACTCGACGTCGACCTGGCGGCCGCCCGCGCCGGGCTCGGACTGTAACAGTGCGACTCGGAATACCGTATCGCGTGTGCCTCGTCAGAGCTCCTGTGGCGCGCGCCTCGCGGGCCGCCGGAGGCGGCTCGCGAGCGCGTGCGAGGGATGAGCGAGTCGCCCGTGGGCGACGAAGCGAATCGGTTGGGGAGGGCGTGGCTGAAAGACGTGTCCGGCGGTCGTGCGGTCATGTTCGTCACAACTCTCACACCAGGACATGCGAGCGAATCGGCTGTGGGTGTCGCTAATCGGCGTCCGGGTGTCAAAGCGTCCTCGTGAGCACACTCTCTCTAGCCGATTTCGTACGTATTCGGGAGTGGGTGTCTGACCGAGACGGCCTCGCGACTGCCGGGCAGTATTTAGCCACACCCTCCCCAGCCGATTCGCTCGGTGGCTTCGCCACCTCGCTCATCCCTCGCACGCGCTCGCGAGCCGCCTCCGGCGATCTCGCGAGGCGCGCGCCACTGCAGTGTGAGTGCGAGACGCGCCACGATGTACCAACGGTTCGGCGTGGGGAGGACGGCTGAGCGTGCATCGAAGAACGAAGCGCTTATGATCGAACCCGCACCAGTACGAGTAACTCGCTGGTGTGGACCGCCAGTGGGCACTCGCCGCCGGACGGGCGCGACACGCTCGCTCGGGACGAGACGACATGTGGCCGGGGACCGGCCGAATCGCAAGCGTCCGCAGGCAACCATGGCACGAAGCTTCTACTCACACATCAAGCAGGCGTGGCAGTCCCCGAAGGAGGGGAAACTCGCAGAGCTCCAGTGGCAGCGCAAACAGGAGTGGCGCACCGAGGGCGCCATCGAGCGCATCGACCGCCCGACCCGCCTCGACAAGGCCCGCGAGCTGGGCTACAAGGCGAAACAGGGCGTGGTCGTCGCCCGCGTGAGCGTCCGCAAGGGCGGCTCGCGCAAACAGCGCCACAAGGCCGGCCGCCGCTCGAAGCGCCAGGGTGTCAACCGCCTCTCGCGGCGAAAGTCCATCCAGCGCATCGCCGAGGAGCGCGCCTCCAGAAAGTACCGCAACCTCCGCGTGCTCAACTCCTACTGGGTCGGTGAAGACGGCTCCCAGAAGTGGCACGAAGTGATCCTCGTCGACCCCGCTCACCCCGCGATCGAAGCCGACGACGACCTCGCATGGATCTGTGACGACGACCACAAGGGCCGGGCCTTCCGCGGGCTCACCTCCGCCGGCACCAAGGGCCGCGGCCAGCGAACCCGTGGCAAAGGCACCGAAAAGACGCGACCATCCGTCGGCAGCAGCGATCGGCAAGGCAAGTAACGTCGACTCGCGGTTTTTTCACTCGTCCGTCAACGCCGAGCCGACTCGACAGCCCGTTCTCATAGCAGCCATCCACCCCCCGAGCCGATTCTGTACAGACGTGGCGGTGAGTGTGTGAACAAGACGACCACACGACTCCCGGACACCAATTGGCCACACCCTCCCCAATCAACTCTGTACAGACGTGGCGGCGAGTGTGTGAACAAGACGACCACACGACAGCCGGACACTCGTTTCAGCCACACCCTCCCCAACCGATTCGCGAGTCGCCGTCGGCGACTCGCTCATCCCTCGCACGCGCTTCGCAAGCCCGCCTCCGGCGACCGTGCGAGGCGCGCGCCACCGCAGTTGAGTGGGTGCACGGTGACTCGGCGGGGAAGTCGTTATACCGGTCGCGGGCGGACGCGAACGTATGTCGCTCTCGCTCGACTCGACGCAGCTCGACCGCTACTCCAGACACATCATCATGGAGGAGGTCGGCCCGGAGGGGCAGGCGCGTCTCCTCGAGAGCCGGGCGCTCGTCGTCGGCGCGGGCGGTCTCGGCGCCCCCGTCATTCAGTACCTCGCGGCCGCCGGCGTCGGCGAGCTCACGGTCGTCGACGACGACGTCGTCGAACGCTCGAACCTCCAGCGACAGGTGATCCACGCCGACGCAGACGTCGGCGAGCCCAAAGTCGAGTCGGCGAGACGCTTCGTCGAGCGGCTCAACCCCGACGTGACCGTCGACGCCCACGAGACGCGTCTCGACGTCGACGACGCCCCCGAGCTGATCGACGGCCACGACGTCGTCGTCGACTGTACCGACACCTTCCGAACCCGCTACGTCATCAACGACGCCGCCCGGATCGCGGGCGTGCCGGTCGTCCACGGCGCGATCTACAAGTTCGAAGGGCAAGCGACCACGCTGGTGCCCGACGGGCCCTGTTACCGGTGTCTCTTTCCGGAGGCGCCAGAGCCCGGGACGGTCCCCGACTGTGCAACGACCGGCGTCCTCGGCGTGCTCCCCGGCACCCTCGGCTGTCTCCAGGCGACCGAAGCGGTCAAACTCCTGCTCGAGACCGGCGAGCCGCTCGTCGGCCGACTCCTCTTTTATGACGCGATGGACACGACCGTCGAGACGGTGCCGTATCAGAAGAATCCGGAGTGCCCGGTGTGTGGCGACGACCCGATAGAGACGATCCGCGACGTCGACTACACCGACGGCTGTCGGATCGACGCGGAGTGAGTCAGAGCGACGACGCGCGACTCAGTACGAGGCGGCGCGCTTGTCGAGCCCGGCCGCGGCGATGTCGTCGCCGTCGACGGAGGTACGGAGCACGTCCATCCCGTCGTCGCGGTCGATCCCGAAGTTGTCGGCGTACAGCGCCTCGAGCCGGTCGTACTCGGCCTCGGAGAGCGCCGGAACGTCGCTTGCGGCACTCCAGGCGGCGATGTCGTCGCCGTCGCGGAACGTCGGCGTCACAGAGGCCACCTCGTCGTGAGCGAGCAGCCACCGGATCGCCGCCTGCGCCATCGTTCGCGACTCTTCGGCGTGGTCGGGCGACTCGAGGAACCGAATCGCCTCGACCTTCTCCCAGCCGGTCTCGTACCATTCTTTCGGCCGGTGGGCGCGGTGATCGCCGTCTTCGAGGACCGTTTCGGCCGTCACCTGCTCGTTCAACAGCCCCGAAGAGTGGGGGACCCGCGCGATGACGGCGGTGTCAGAGCCGGTCTCGCGGATCGTATCGATAAAGTGACGACCCGGCTCCTGTTCGAAGAGGTTGAACACGGTTTGGACCGCGTCGAACTCGTCGTACTCGACGGCCGCGTCGCCCTCCGCGAGCCACCCGATCGAAGGTCCGAGTGCCCACCCAAGCGCCCGAACGCGCCCCTCGGCTTTCCACGCTTGGAGGAGGTCGCGCACCTCGGCGTCGACTTCGGCGACGTTCGCGTTGTGGAGCTGGAGCACGTCGACGTAGTCGGTACCGAGCCGGTCGAGCGAGGCCTCGAGGGCCTCACGAAGGTACGACTCGGTGAGTTCTTTTGGCAGTTCGCCGTGGCCCGCCTGCGGGTTGTCGTAGAAGTCGTAGCCGATCTTCGTCGAGAGCGTGACCTCCTCGCGGCGGCCGTCTATCGCCTCGCCGATGACCCGCTCGCTGTCGCCGTGGCCGTACACGTCACCGGTGTCGATGTAGGTGACCCCCGCGTCGAGTGCGTCTTCGACCATCCCGACGGCCTGCGCCGTCGTGCGGTCGCCCCACCAGTCGGTGCCGACGACCCACGCGCCGAAGCCGATTTCAGACACCTCAACCCCCGAGGACCCGAGTTCCCGGTACTGC
>Ga0209945_1000751_pt1 | contig 11718 bp, 13 predicted proteins | sample SalPonR2_A_D2_MG_FD_185703 | JGI IMG/M metagenome (GOLD analysis project Ga0209945, IMG submission 185703) | Salt pond soil microbial communities from South San Francisco under conditions of wetland restoration - Salt Pond MetaG R2_A_D2_MG... ...
CTCCTCGCCGACCTCGATGACAGTCCCGGCGTTCTCGTGACCCAATGTCATCGGGAGCGGCTGGGGGACGTACTGCTCCCACATCCCCTCGATAATATGGTTATCAGTCTGACACCACCCCGCCCCTTCTACCGCAACGATGACGTCGTCGCTGTGTTCTACCTGCGGCTTGTCGACGTCGTCAATTGATAGCCCATTCGACATGTCATCCGTGTACTCGTGGAGTCTAGCTGCATCCATAGTCCATACTGCCGTTCTCTCTAAACTGCATTATAGTTAATTAAAAATACAGCGGATGGAATTGTGAATGTGAGCTAGGTTCTCGGCAGATATTGCCAAACCGACCTCAGAGCAGTCGACGGAACTCCCCGAGCGGCGGGAACTGGAGCGTTTGCTCCACGTCGGCGTCCCAGACGATTGGTCGAAGCGCCTCGACCGACGACACGAGCGGTGACTGCAGGGCGTCGGCGCGCAGGCGGTTGAGTTCGACGCCGCCAGCGAGTCGGGTAAACGCCGGGAGGACGACCAGCTCGCTTTCACGGTAGCCTGTCGGGTCGACACACAAACAGGGTCGTTTGACACCCTCGATGGTGATCGCTGGATGATCGTGGCCGATCAGATACCGCTTGCCCGACAGCTCGGGCTCCTCGTGGCCGTGGCAGACGACCGTGCCATCGTCGAGTGTCACCGCCGACTCGATGCTCGTGGGCCACACCGTCTCCAACTGCTGGTCGTGGTTGCCTTCGATAGCGACCACATCGAGGCCGTCGTCGACACACGCGGTATACAGCGCCTCGACTGTCCCTTCGACACCGTCCGGCACCGTCGAAAAGCTATGGAGGAGATCCCCTGCAAACACGACCGTCGTCGGCTCGAACGTCGACCGGAGTGTCGCCACCCGATCCAGTAGATCGCTCCGCTCGCCGAGCGGTGCCGCAACGTTCGAGACTGCCTCGCGGCCGAGGTGGAGATCCGCCAGCACCAGCGTCTCGGTCGCCGGGAGATAGACCGCCCGATCACGAAAAGCCAAGTCGTCCACATCGACCGCTCGGTAGGCTGTGACTAAAACACCACTGTCAGCACGTGCCCGCGGGGCTTTTAATGCCCCCGCACGGACAGGGAGACATGAGCGACGCGCTGGCCGACAAGCGAACCGCCACTCGGTTTCGGGTACTCGTCGAAATCGCCGATCGCCAGCCAGCGGTGAGCCAAGGCGAGATCGCCGACGCGGTCGGCGTCACCAGTCAGGCGGTCAGTGAGTACATCCGCGAACTGGTCGACGACGGCCTCGTTACCAAGGAGGGTCGGTCCCGCTACTCCGTGACGAAAGAGGGCGTCGACTGGCTGTTTCAGGAGGCGAAATCCCTCCAGCGGTTCGCCGAACACGTCACTGGCGACGTGCTGGGAACGGTTCAAGAAGATACCGCCATCGCAACCGCCCCGATCGAGGCGGGCCAAGCGGTCACGATCTCGGTCCAAGACGGGTTGCTCCACGCAACGCCGGGGGAATCCGGCCCCGCGACCGGCGTCGCGACGACCGACGCCGCCGAGGGCACTGACGTAAGTGTGACCTCCTTCGAGGGTGTTATCGATATGACTGCCGGAACGGTTAGGATCGTTCAGGTCCCGCCAGCCCGGGAGGGCGGTAGTCGAGCCGTCGACACTGACCAGTTAGCTGATAGCTGTGCAACCGCTGATTTCGTCGTCGCCTCGGGCGTCGAGGCCATTGTCTCGCTTCGACACGCGGATCGCGAACCAGCAGTAACAGTCGCGGCTGGCGAGGTTGCTGCCGCGGCCGCCGCTGTCGGACAGAGCGTCGTCGTCGTCGCCTCGACCGATACCATCGGTCGGGTGACTGACGCGCTCCGTGACGGCAATGTCTCCTACGAAGTGACGAGCCCGGTAGCCTGAGGCTACCCGTGTGAATACACCTGTTACTGCTGTCAATAGACGCTGACGTCGTCGAAACGGCCTTCGTAGACGAGATTCCGGGGATGGGTTGGTTCGTCACCCGACAGCAGCAGTCGGTCGACTTTCTTCCAGCTGTTTTCGTAGAGCAGATGACTGAACTCGGCGAGTCCGCGGGCTCGATGGCCAACGCCTGCGCGATGCTGCACGCGCCGGGGGGCTGCTGTTTTGAGCGCCTCGACAACTGCCGCCTCGTTGTCGATATCGGTCTCGAACAGCGTCCACGCCTCGCCGACCGTCGACGGCAGGTGGGCATACGAGGAGCCGAAGCCGGGGAGGTCGAGGTCGGCGGCGATGCGCTGGCCGCGGCGTCGCTGGTGGGACAGTAGCTTGGTGTTGTAGGTTTCGATGCAGTCGATGCGATCGGCGTGGGCACGGGTTTCCGCCCACGTGAGGCTAACGTTCATAAACGAGGGATGGGGAACCGCTACGGCTGCCTCCTGTCGCTCACATTCGGCCATCGCGGCCTCGAATGTGATGAAGTCCGCGACCGGCTCGGACAGGCCAATTGCAAGGAGGTGTCGACGGTTGTTCCAGTCACCGGTGAATACTTCGCGGGCCGGGACGACCAACAACTCCTCGTCACTGTAGCGAGCTGCCGTCCGCTTGATTTCCGGGAGTCGTGCGAAGTGAGGTGCATAGACCAAGACATCGATCCCGCGACGTTTCGCCCGCGCGACGACCTCGTCGCTGAGGATCTTCACGTGCATGTCGACGCGCGTCTGCTCGGAGCCAGTCACGCTGACAGGTAGCGACTCCTCACATTAGTGGATGCCGTTTCCGCCGCGCTGGACGCGGTACGTCTTGGCTACAGTGGTTGTCTGACGCACGAAAACCGTTATAGGCCCCGCGGGCAACTCCCCACATATGCCCGGCTGGCGCTGTGGAATCGGCGACTGTGAACAGGGGTTCGAGGACGTCGAGTCGCTGATTATCCATCAGACGACCGAACACGACAAACACGAGTGTCAGGTCTGTGGGACACTCATTCCGGACGGCTACTTCGCGATCCGGCACGTCTTCGACGAACACACCCGTGCCCAGTACGTCCGGGCCTACGACGCCGACTCGGCGGCCGTCCGCCGCCGCGAGGAGATCCAGGCCGAAGTCGAGGCCACCGCCGATCTCAACGCTGTCGTCGACCAACTCGATAGCTCTCCACGACAGGTCGAGTAACAGACGCCAGTTGCCCCGCTTCGCGTGGTTACGTTAGCGGGTCGATATCTAAATACGTTAGTCGACAGTCAGGTCGACACCGGCCGTCGCTTCCCGTGGACAAAAGTATCGATTACCGTCCGAGGAGCTACCGCTTTTCGCTGTCTGCTCACGGGTGCGAAGCACCCGTTCGCATGGTCTGAGGAACTACCGTTCCTCACTATCTGCTCGCGGGCAAAGCCCGCTCGCACGGCCCGAGGAACTACCGTTCCTCGCTGTCCAGCACGCGAATCTGATCGCCGCGGACCGTCACCGGGATGGGGACGGTCGCCTCGTAGAGTTCGACGGTTACCTGATCTTTGCCCTCGTCGATCCGCTGGACGCGGGCCTTCTCGCCCTGGAAGGGGCCAGCGATGAGTTCGACGATGTCGCCCTCGGCGATTCCTTCGACATCCGGGGTCGGCGAAAGGAAGTGTTCGACCTCGGCGATACCCGAATTACCGGGGACGATCGAACGGGCATGCGGGATCTCGTCGAGTAGTCGTTCAAGAACGGCCGTACCGTCGGCTTCGACCATCACGTAGCTCGTCAGCGAGTCCGGCGAGAGGACGGCGTGGACCTCGTCTTCCTCCTTGGTTGCGATCATGTCGGCGACGGTGCGTTCCTGTCGGGCGGTGGTTTTGACGGCGAAGATACCCATCAGACACCACCGGGGAGGAAGCTCATGATCGCGAAGATGACGAACCCGATAATCCCGATCAGGATAATACCGGCACCGGCGATCTTCGAGACCTGCGAGAACTCGTTCCACGAGGGCGTACTCGCCAGTTTCAGTACGCGAATGTAGCTGTTGAGATCGTACGGAACGTTCATGGTAGCCGGTCGTTAGGTGTCGGGCTTTTTCTATCTATTGGTACTGCGCGCCCGATTCTCACTCTCGACCAGTAGTTCGCTCAAAAACAGCCTTCCGTGGGATTTCGGCCCTCTCGACCGTCCGATTACTCGACGTAGTCGATGTCGTCGGCCTCTTCGACCGACTCCGAAGCGGCGGCTGGCTGCGTGTCCTGTGAGCGGGCCTTGACAGTCTCGCTGCTCCCGTAGATCTGTGGGGAGTCGACGCCGGTGACGACGATCATCGTCCGCATACTGCCTTCGAGTTCCTCGTCGATCGAAGTCCCCCAGATAATCCGGGCGTCGGGGTCGATCCGGTCGTAGATCTCTTCGACGACTCCTTCGGCCTCTTCGATGGACATATCGTTGCCACCAGTGACGTTGACCAGTGCAGAGTTCGCACCCGAGATGTCGACATCGAGCAGCGGCGACCGAAGGGCGCTTTTGACCGAGTCTTGGGCTTTGGACTCCGAATCCGATTCTCCAAGACCGATCATGGCGACACCGCCTTTCTCCATGACCGTGCGCACGTCAGCGAAGTCGAGGTTGACGAGCCCCGGCTTTGTTATGAGTTCGGTAATTCCCTTGACCGAACGCATCAGTACCTCGTCGCTGACCTGGAAGGCCTGACGGACCGGCATCTTGCCGACCGCATCTAGGAGCCGATCGTTGGGGACGACGATTACCGTGTCACTCACGTCCCGAAGCCGTTCGAGTCCGGCCTCGGCGTTGGTACGTCGGACCTCGCCCTCGGCGGTAAAGGGTGTGGTGACGATCGAGATCGTGAGCGCGCCCGAATCGCGAGCAGCTTTGGCGACGACTGGAGCCGAACCGGTACCGGTGCCACCGCCGAGTCCGGCAGTGACGAACACCATATCGGAGCCTTCGATGGCGTCGTAGATCTCTTCTTGGCTTTCGAGGGCGGCCTCCTCGCCGACCTGTGGCAGCGAGCCAGCGCCACGTCCTTGGGTTTTCTGTTGGCCCATCAGGATTTTGGTGTCGGCCTCGATGTTCACGAGGTGCTGTACGTCCGTGTTCGCGGCGACCAACTTGGCACCGTGAATCCCCTCTTCGTGCATACGGTTGACAGTGTTACCGCCACCGCCGCCACAGCCGACGACCGTGATGTCGGTCTGGAGGTCCTGAAGGACGTTCTTCAGTTCGTCATCGGTCATGGTCCCAGACTGGGGTGTGCCGCTGGAGGGGCTGGTCCCGGTGAGTTCCTCGGATGCCTCGCCCTCGCCATCCTCGGCCTCGTCGATCGCGTCCTCAACGATAGAGTCCATCAGTATAACCGTGCCTTGCAGACCGAGCGTATTTATCTTTCCCCATTTGTCAGACAGTCGTCGGACTCTATCTGTCGTCTTCCCGGATTTCCGGCCTCGAGAGATCGAATCGGTCGACTTGCTGGCTCTCGACGACGTGGGGTTCGACCGTCTTTCCGTTGACCGTCACAGCCTCGCCTGTGGCGAGTTTCCCGAACTTCGGCCCCTCCGGAACCCCGAGGGTAGCGGCCTTCCCGGGATCGAAGCCGGTCTGTCGAGCGACGACCTCGCCGTCGGTTCGCTCGACGGTCTGATATTTCGAGTCGAGCAGGCCGACAAGCCGGTCGACGAGCCGGTCGAAGTCGTCGGTCGTCGCCACCGCGGCTCGCCCGGCCGGGAGTGTGCCGCCTTCGACGGTCTCGAAGGCGACCGTGGTGTCGGCAATCGCCTCCCAGACGGCGTCGGTGTCGACCCCGTTTGCGGCCCCGATCAGCTCGTCGGGCAGGCCGACCGTGAGCCAGTCGCCGTCGGCTTCAATTGTTACGTCGCCGAACCGAAGCCCCTCGCCGACCGTCGACAGCTCGACTTCGAGTGTCGCAACGACCGGGAGGGGTCGACTCCCGACCGTTTGGAGCCACGTCTCGGAGACGACTTGGTAGCCGAGATCGTCGATGACGGCTTCGAGTTCCGGCTTATCGCCGTCGCCGGACTGCGTCCGGCTGTTTGACCAGCTTCGCTCGTCTCTGTCGACGACCGCCAACTCGGCCCGGCTGGCCTCGAAGGCGGCAGCGATCACCTCGCGATTGGCCTCGGGGTCGCCCATCGCATCCAGTTGCCAGTCGGAGCCGATATGGCCGACAGCCCACTCGCTGTCGGCGACGATCCGGGTACAGCGTGGGGTGTAGTGGCCGCCGCCGAAGCCGACGACGTGTCGGGGTGGCTCGTCGTCGACCGGTCGGTGGTCGGCTGTCGCCTCTTGGATGTCGAGTACCGCATCGGCGACTGCCTGCGCTCCGTCGGGGTCGGCCCACTGGGTCTCACTGCTCCCGAGTTCGACAAACAGCGACGGAACTGCGGGAGCGGTCGGCCCATGGTGGGTACACTCGATGCCGACATCGTAGCCTTCGGGTGCGTGTTGGTCGAGAGCCGCGATGACGGCTTTCTGGACACCCGGTGCGGCGCGGGCGAACGATCCCGGTTGGCCGCCGTAGTCGGCGGGCCCGAAGTTGCCCGTGAAGTGTGCTGTTAATAGCTCACCCGTCTCGCCAGCGTGTTTGGAGACGAACACGAGGAAATCAAGCGCCCCGGGATCGCTGAAGGCGTCTTCGGGGGCGTCGAGTTCGACATGGATCGTCTCGAAACTCCTGAGTTCGACCCCCTCACGCCGATGAAACTCGCCGCCACCATCAGCATCGGGTCGGGATTCGTCGACGTGGGTCGTCCAGCCCTCGCGGTCGAGCAGCTGTTCGCCGATATGTGTCGAGGCGTGGTCGGCCCGGCTGACGACGATCCCTATCACAGCCCCTCCTCGGTGGTCGGCCCGCAAAACCGCATCGGCTTGTGGCGACAATGGCGACTCCGGATATTTAAGAACGAACCGGCTAACAAACACGTATGGACGTATATGGACTGGTCGGCAACCCGGTCGGCCACTCGGTGTCGCCGCCGATGCACGAGGCGGCCTACGAGGAACTCGGGATCGAGGCCTCTTATGTCGCCTTTGAGCCACCGGTCGACGAGATCAGACAGGCCATCGGCGGCGCACAGACGCTGGGGATCGCCGGGCTCAACGTGACTATCCCATTCAAAGAGGACGTGCTGGAACTGGTCGAACCCGGCGAGCTCGCCGACCGCATCGGCGCAGTCAACACGATCGATTTTCGGACAGACGGAGCGCCACGCGGCTACAATACGGATGCCGCGGGCGTCAGACGGGCCTTCGAGCACCACAACGTCGACCTCGACGGGCGAAAAGCGGTCGTCGTCGGTGCGGGCGGGGCTGGCCGGGCGGCCGCCTTCGCGCTGTCCGATGCCGGAGCCGAGGTACATATTGCCAACCGGACCGTCGACCGGGCGATCGATCTCGCCTCCGATGTCTCCGACGGCACCGGCGGGAGCCTCGATACACTCGACTCACAGATCGGCGATGCATCGATCCTCGTCAACGCCACGAGCGTCGGGATGGAATCCGACGAGACGCCCGTCCCTGCAGACTATCTCCACAGCGATCTCACAGTCCTGGATGCCGTATATGCACCTCTCGAAACGCGCCTGCTCCGGGAGGCCAGCGAGGCTGGGGCAACCACTATCGACGGTGCGTGGATGCTGCTGTTTCAGGGCGTCGAGGCCTTCGAACAGTGGACCGACCGTGAGGCACCGGTCGACGTAATGAACCGTGCGCTACGCAGCGCCCTCGAAACCCCGGAGTAGCCACTGACTACCAGCGTCCTGACTCGCTGTAGGTCGCTTGTAACGTTTAAATACAGTCGTCATGTAGCTACACGCAATGGCCCTGCTGAACAAATTGAAGTCGATTCTCGGTATTGGAGGCGGCCGCGATAGAGAGGATCAGCGGACGGATACGTCTGTAACGGTCGAACGCGAGGCCAGCGAGCCCGCCTCGGAGGGCACCACAGCATCCCCAACCTCCGATGGCGAGTCGACCGATGCCGACGAGCCGGTCGCTGCTGGTACCGACGCGACGGCCTCGACCGGTTCGATGACTGAGTCGGCGGCCGCCGAACCGGAGACCGCCGCCGAACCGAGCGAAGCCGCGGCTCCTCCATCCGACTCCGACGACGAGGACGACGAGAGCGATGGGGATGTCGGGGACGTTATCGACGAGGCCGAACCGTCGACCGATGCCGACGAGTCAGTCGCCGCTGGCACTGACGCGACAGCCTCGACCGATTCGCTGGTCGACGAACAGACCGACCCCGACGAAGCCGCCGAACCGGGCGAGGCAACCGGACCGCCGACCGGCAGTATCGACGACCACGACGAGCCGGAGTCCCACCCCGACGAACCGGTCGAGACGATCAAAGGTATCGGGCCAGCCTACTCGGACCGCCTCGGCGACGCTGGGATCGAATCGGTGTCGTCGCTCGCGGCAGCCGACGCCGAGGAACTGGGTGCGGCGATCGGTGTCTCGCCCAAGATCGTTGCCGACTGGATCGACCGCGCCGAAGACGAGTAGGGCCGCGTACCAAGCCGTTCAGGGGAACGCGAAACTGTTACCCGCAGGGGGCGACTCCCGTTTCGTATGTCAACGCCGACCGTCGTCACCGACCGGACCACCTTCCGGTCGGTGGCTACCGACGCGCCACCCGGTGGGCGCGTCCCAGTCGAGGTCCGAACTGACGTTGCGGACCCATTCGTTTCGTACCGCCGTGCTCGGGACGGTCCCGGCGGTGTCTTTCTGGAGACGACCGGCGGCCAGTCCGGCTGGGGATATTTCGCGACGGAGCCAGTCGAGCGAGTTACGGTTTCCGCCGAGGCTGTCGTCGCCAACCGCGAGGCCACCGCCACGACGAACGCGATGGGCGACTACCAGCGTGAGACCCCGTCGCTGGCGGCTCTCGATGGGCTGCTGTCGGGCGAGACACTGGTCCGTGGTCCCTGTTCCGTTCCCTACCCCTGTGGCGCGTTCGGCTGGCTCTCCTACGATATCGCCCGGGAACTCGAAGAGTTGTCGGGCGGCGCGGTCGACGACCGGGGACTCCCTAGATTACAGGTCGCTGTCTTTGATTGCGTGGCCGCATGGAAAATCCCAGATGAAGGGCCAGTTACGCTCCACGTTACCTGCTGTCCGAAACTTCCCGACTCGGAAGGGGTCGACGAGTCCGAACTCGATCCGATCTACGATCGGGCAGTCGACCGGGCGACGGCACTGACGAGGGCCGCTGTCAATGGCGACCCCGAGGTGGGCGAGCCACCAGTCGGCGCGACCGAAGCGGAGTTCGAAAGCGAGTGTGGCCGGGCGGCGTTTGCCGACCGTGTCCGGCATATAAAGCAGTATATCCGTGACGGCGATACGTTTCAGGCGAACCTCTCCCAGCGGCTGACCGCACCAGCAGCAGTCCACCCGGTCGAAGCCTACGACGCCCTCCGACGAGTCAACCCCGCACCCTACTCCGGCCTCCTAGAGTTTTCGGGTCGCGGTGACGACCGCTGGAGCGGACTCGACCTCGTCAGTGCGAGCCCGGAACTCCTCTTAGAGCGCGACGGCGACAAACTACTCACCGAGCCGATCGCTGGAACACGACCCCGTGGTTCTACCACAGAGGCCGACGACACATTCGAGGCCGACCTTTTGAGCAACACAAAAGAGCGGGCCGAACACGCGATGTTGGTCGACCTCGAACGCAACGACCTCGGCAAGGTCAGCGCGTTCGGCACTGTCGAAGTCAGCGAGTACCGGCGGGTCGACCGCTACTCCGAGGTCATGCACCTCGTCTCACTAATAAAGGGCCGGCTCCGCGAGGATCGCTCGCTGGCCGACGCCATCGCGGCGACGTTCCCCGGCGGGACGATCACTGGCGCGCCGAAACCCCGAACGATGGAGATTATCAACGAACTGGAACCGACCCAGCGCGGCCCCTACACCGGGAGCATGGGGATCTTCGGCTTCGACGGCCGGGCGACGCTCAATATAATTATTCGGACCCTAACGCGGCACGACGACCGCTACCGGCTCCGGGTCGGGGCAGGGATCGTCCACGATTCCGAGCCCGACGCCGAGTACGACGAAACGATGGCGAAGGGACGGGCCCTTATTACGGCGATCGACGAGGCATTGAACTCCGGGCGGATGACCATCGAGGAGGCTGCCGAATGACTGCCACCGAAGTGGAGCCACCGGCCGACCGTGCCATGGGTGTCGTTGCCGGAAACGTCGACGGCGGTCCCCGGATTCTCGTCGTCGACAACTACGACTCGTTCGTCTACAACCTCGTCCAGTACGTCGGCGAGGTTGCTGGCGAAGTGGCCGTCCGCCGCAACGACGCGATCGACCTCGCCGGGATCGACCGGCTCGATCCCGACGGGATCGTCCTGTCGCCGGGACCCGGCACACCCCAGTCGGCGGGCGTCTCGATGGACGTCTTCGATCTCGATCGACCGATTTTCGGCGTCTGCCTCGGCCATCAGGCGCTGTGTGCTGCGCTGGGTGCGCCCGTGGGCCATGCGCCGGATGTCGTCCACGGCAAGCCCTCCGAAGTCGGCCACGACGGCGAGGGGCTGTTCGAAGGGCTCCCCGAGTGCCTTCGCGTCGGTCGGTACCACTCGCTGTGTGTCGACCGCGTCGATCTCCCCGACGAACTGGTCGAGACCGCCCACACGACCGACGAACGGGCGGTCGTCATGGGCGTTCGCCACCGCGCGAAACCTCATTTCGGCGTCCAGTTCCATCCCGAGAGCATCCTAACCGACGACGGAAAGCAGATGGTCGGGAATTTCGTTCGGCGGTGTGGGGAGGTCGACGATGACTGAGGACCTGTTATATCACGTCGACGGCGACCTCGTGGCGGCCGACGAGGCGACCGTCAACGTCCGTGATCGCGGCTTTTTATATGGTGATGCGGCTTTCGAGACGATGCGCGCCTACGGCGGCGACGTGTTCGAGTGGGAGGCCCATATGGACCGGCTCGCTGAGACCTGTGAGGTGCTTGGCTTGGATCACGGCCTCAGTGACGCCGACCTTCGGGAGCGCGTCGACGAGACGCTCGCGGTCAACGACCTCCGGGAGGCCTACGTCCGGCTGTCGATCACTCGTGGCGTCCAGCCCGGCAAACTGACGCCCGACACCGAGGTCGACCCCACGGTTGTCGTCATCGTCAGCGAACTGCCGCGAGGCGGGCAGGGGAGCCAGCCAGTCTGGAGCGGTCCGGCCACCCTCCAGACGGTCAAAACCAAGCGCGTTCCCGACGAATCGATTCCCGCCCGCGCGAAGACCCACAACTATCTCAACGGCATCCTTGCCCGACTCGAACTCCGGGTGACGGGAGCCGACGAGGCGCTGATGGTCGACACTGATGGCCACGTCACCGAAGGGGCGACGAGCAACCTGTTTTTCGTCCGGGACAACGCGCTCCGCACCCCGAGTCTCGACGGGCCGATCCTGCCGGGGATCACCCGCAGGGTGGTGCTCGAACTGGCCGCCGAGGAGGGGATTCCGGTCGAGGAAGGGACGTATTCGCCCGAGGAGATCCGCAGTGCCGATGAGGTGTTTCTGACGAATTCGACGTGGGAGCTCCGGCCGGTCGAGACCGTCGACGGGCTCTCGATCGGTGACCAAGAAGGGTCGAGCGAGGCAGCCGCCGGACCGGTAACGACGCTGCTGTCGCGGCTGTTCGATGCTCGGGTCGAGTCGGCGTACTGCGAGTAGACCGACAGCCCAGTCTCACCAGTAGTTACTCAACTACCACCATCTACTTGCGCG
>Ga0209945_1000756_pt1 | contig 11681 bp, 14 predicted proteins | sample SalPonR2_A_D2_MG_FD_185703 | JGI IMG/M metagenome (GOLD analysis project Ga0209945, IMG submission 185703) | Salt pond soil microbial communities from South San Francisco under conditions of wetland restoration - Salt Pond MetaG R2_A_D2_MG... ...
CCCCGCCGGCCGCCCGCTCGCTACAACAGCGACTCGATATACTGTCCCACGTGGTCGTCCATCCGGCGCTTGTAGCCGGCCTGACGGGCGAGCCGGTCGAGTTCGCGGGCGGCCAGTGAGCCGTACTGTGCGGCCTTCTTGTCCCGCATCGCGATGGCCTCCGGGAGCGAGTCCAGTGTGGCCTGCCGGAGCGACCACTTGCGCGTCTCGCCGTCTACGAGCATCGCGTCGTCGAGCCGCAGCGCCACCGACACCACGCGGTCGTGGAGCAGCGGCGTCACCGGTTTCACTCCGGCCTCACGCAGGGCCAGCACGTCCCGCGGGAGCTGGTCCGGGAGCGTTCGGATGACCTCCCGCTGGGCGCCCCGGACGGTGTCAGCCTCGACGCGCGGGTCCGATGGCGCCTTCTCGACTTTGGCGTAGCCGCCAAACAGTTCGTCGGCGCCCTGTCCCAGCGCGAGGCGGTCGAACCCGTCGGCGGCGACGCGCTCGGCCGCGAGATACAGCGGCAGTGCTATCTGGACCGACATCGCGTCGGTCCGACCCGTCGCGGCAGCGATTTCGGGGACCGCGCGCTCGATGGCGTCGTGGGTCAGCTCCACGACGTGCAGCTCGCGGTCGAGCAGGTCGGCCGCCGAGCGCGCGGCCTCGACGTCGTGGCTCTCGGGGAAACCGGCGACGTACAGCGGCGCGTCGAGGCGGGCGGCAAGCAGTGCCGAGTCGACCCCTCCGGAGAAGGCGATGGCCAGGCTGTCGGTGTCGACGGCGTCGACGCTCGTCTCGACGGCGTCCCGAACGCGCTCGACGGCTGTCGTCCGGTCGTCGAACGGCTCGGGGTCGGGGAGCGTCCAGACCTCCCGGAGCCCGTCGGTGTCCCGGACGCTACCGGCCGGGAACAGTTCAGGGTCCACCAGGTCAGTTCGGCCGTGGCTCCAGGCCGGACTCACATTGCTGGGCGCGCCTGCCTCGACGAACAGCGGTTCACGCCCCAGCACGTCCCTGACGAGCGCGCCGTCGAGGTCGCCGGCGAACCCGGCCGTTCCGGGCAGCGGGTCGCCACTCGCCAGCGCGTCGCGGACGACGGCGTCAGATGCGCCCCGCATCACTCACTCCAGTAACCCGTTCAGGCGGCCCGTTATCCGGCGTTTGACACCGCCGGCGGCCTGCCGGAGGCTGATACGCCAGGGCGTTCGCTCGCCCTCGACGGTCGTGCGTCCCTCGCGGATGGCGTCGAGGACGGCGGCCACCGACGCTTCCTCGGCGTCGACCGTCGTCACCGCCTGTCCGACCATCTCCGCGATGTGGGCGTCGCTACCGGCGGTCATCGGGAGGCCGCGCCGTCTGGCAAAGCGCTCGGCCTGCCGGTTCGACCGGCCGGTCAGCAGCCGGGAGTTGTACACCTCGATAGCGTCGGCGGTCGCGAGTTCCGCCTTGGAGATCTCGTCGAGGACACCGTGGCGGGACTCCTGAAACGGATGCGGGACCACGGCCAGGCCGCCCTGCTCGCGGATGCGGTCGAGCGTCTCCGCGAAGGACAGCCCCGGTGGAATCGCCTCGGCGATACCCAGCGCGAGGACGTGGCCGGCCTCGCAGGTGACTTCCATCCCGGGGATACCCACCAGCCCGTAGTCGGGCGCCAGTTCGGCCGCCCGGAGGCTGGCTTCGAGTTCGTCGTGGTCAGTGACCGCCAGGGCGTCAAGTCCCACGGCGCGGGCCTGTTCGAGAAGTAACTCGACTGGGTCCCGGCCGTCGTGGGAGAGCGACGAATGTGTGTGAAGCTCGACCGACAGCACGCCCGTCGATAGCAATGGATGTGTCAAAAACGCCCCGGTACGCGCTCAGTCCGACGTGACCCCGTCGAACGGCGTGGGCCCGCCGATCTCGTCGTCGGTCAGATAGCACTGCGGGTCGGGCGCGAACGGGTCGTCCGCGACCGTCAGCGCGCGGAGTCTGGAGGCGCCACGACAGACCTCGGCGTACCGGCAGTCCGCACAGCGGCCCGTGAGGTGAGCCTCACGAGACCGCAGCGCCCGGAGCAGCGGGTTCGACTCGTCCTCCCAGATCGCGCCGAACGACCGGTCGCGGACGTTCCCCAACGAGTACCCCTGCCAGAACTGCGTGAGGTGGACGTTCCCCTGATAGTCGATGTCGGCGACCCGTTCGCCGGTCGGGTCGCCGCCGTTGACACGCAGGTACTCGTAGACACGGCGGGCCGCAGCTTCGCCAATGTGTTCCCGAGCGTATTCGACCAGGTAGGCCGCGTCGGCGTAGTTGCCAACGAGCAGCGTCTCTATCTCTTCGCCGCGAGCGTGGTACTCGCGAGTCATGTCACAGACCTTCGTGACGGCTTCGCGACGGTCGGCCGGTGAGAGGTCCGCGTCGACGATCTCGGTCCCGCGGCCGCCGTAGTCGAGATGATAGAAACAGAAGCGGTCGACGCCGAGATCGGTCAACACGTCGACCACCCCCTCAAGATCGTCGGCGTTGCGCTCTGTGATGGTGTAGCGAAGCCCGGTCTTCAGGCCGGCGTTCAGGCAGTTCTCGATGCCTCGAAGGGCGCCCTCGAAGGCGCCCTCCACGCCTCGGAACGCGTCGTTTCGCTCCGGGAGCCCGTCGACGGAGACACCGGCGTACTGCAGTCCGGCGTCGCGGAGCGACCGGACCCGCTCTGGGGTCAGCAGCGTCCCGTTCGTCGAGAGGACGGGACGGATGCCGATATCGGCCGCGTACGCCACCAGCTCTTCGAGGTCCTCCCGAACGAGCGGCTCGCCCCCGGAGAACAGCACCACCGGGGCACCGTAGTCGGCGAGATCGTCGAGCAGCGCCTTCCCCTCGGCGGTCGTTAGCTCGCCCTCGGCGATGTCGGTGTCGGCGGCGGCGTAGCAGTGGTCACAGTAGAGGTTACACTGCTTGGTGACGTTCCAGACGACGACCGGGCGGCGCTGTTTCCGGTCGCGAATCTGGCGCTTCGTCGACTCCTCGGCGGCATCGTAGCGGAGGCCGTCGCCCTCGGCGTCGAGCCCGGTGAGCAGTTTCGAGACGGAGATCATGCGCTGTCACCCCGAAGCGTCTCGGACTCCATCCGGCCTGTTCCCATCGTGGGGGCGTCGTCGCCGTCGGTCGCGCCGTCGGCCGTCCCTTGGCCGACACCCAGCGAGTCGTCCTGAAGCCGGACGGTCTCGTCAGCCGGACAGAGCCAGAGTGTCGCGGCCGCGTGTCCGAACAGGGACGTGGCCTGCTCCCGGGCGACGGCGGCGGTCGGCGCGCTCACGCTGCCGACGTGGGTGAGCGGGTCCGGTTCGCTCTCGCGGCAGAAGACCTCCCACTCGCGACTGGTCGCACCGCGCTCTGCGTCTACCGTCGTGTCGAGTGAGTCCATACCGGTGGGTTGTCCGGCATGGAAAAAACGCTGCCAGTGCGTTCTCAGCGACTGGGAACCGCCGTTGCCTCTCCTCACCCGGGCTGGCGATAGCTCCCGGACTTCGGTTCGGTCGGTCATACGTGCGTGTTCACGGGGGGGTCCAAACTCTCTGACGGGTGTTCTCGGACCAACGGAACCGTTCCCGATAGCTGAGAACTGCCAGTGGCGTTTATAATCCCACCGCCCTATCTGAGCGCCGACGCCGACATCGCCACTTGGCGGCACGCTGACCGGTAAGCCGGTGAGATTAAAAGCGTCGGGACAAGAATCGCTGGCAAGGATGGTCCGGGACTCCGTGGTCGACGAGGAGACGCCCCAGCTGACGACGGTCCTCGATGCGCTGGACGACGAGGACTGTCGAGAGATCGTCAGCGCCCTCTCGGAACCGATGACCGCCAGTGAGATATCGGAGGCGAGCGGGGTCCCGCTGTCGACGACGTACCGAAAACTCGAACTGCTGACCGACTCCTCACTGCTGTACGAGGGCGTCGAGGTCCGGTCGGACGGGCAACACGCCAGCCGCTACGCTATCGACTTCGAGGAGGTCGTCATCGCGCTCGACGAGGCCCGCGAGTTCGAGGTCGACGTCGCCGGCCGTGCCCGGTCGCCGGACCAGCGACTCGAGAACCTCTGGTCGGAAGTTCGCAAGGAGACCTAACGTATGGTACATATCCCAAGCTCGCAGATCGGTATCGTCGTTTCGAAGACGTTCATCCTCATCATCGGTGGACTCATCACCTACTTCTCCTACCAGGCGTACAGCCGGACCGGGACGAAAGAACACTGGTGGCTCTCTCTCGGTTTCGGTGTCATCACCGTCGGCGCGATACTCGGTGGCGTGTTCGACCTCGTCGTAGAGACGTACCTTGCAGGGGACCTGTTGTACACGAGCGTCTTCGTCTCGAGTTCGATGACCGCCATCGGGCTGGCCGTCATCCTGTACTCGCTGTACGTCCGCTGATACTGATGGCGACAACAAACGCAGGCAGTTCGCAACCCCGGGACAGCGGATATCTTTACGAACGTACAACCATCAATATGAGTCCCGTTCCCGGGGTCTGAAAACAGGGACGGCCGTATTTATTCCGGGCAGTAACAGTTTCACACGAGATGGTCTCCCTCAGTACGGTCTTCCTGGTCGCGGCCAAGACGCTCACCCTGGCCTGTGGTGCGGTGTTGACGACCCTGACGTACAGAGCGTACAAACGCACCCGGTCGACGGCCATGCGGGTCCTCTCGCTTGGCATCGGCCTCGTCACCGCCGGCGCGGTCCTGGCGGGGAGCCTGAACCAGTTGGTCGGGGTCCCGCTCGTGCTCAGCACCACGGTCGAGAGTCTCTTTACCGCGGCCGGGTTCATCGTGATGACCTACTCGCTGTACGCTGACCGCCTGGTCGGCGCTGACTGACGATGGCAGTACAGGAAGAGACGGACCCGGCCAGCGCAGCGCGGGCACGGGACCGACTGGACCGAGAAGCCGAGGCGGTCAGGAGTGAGCAACTGGAACGAACCCTGTCGCGGCTGCGAGCGAACGGCGACCTCAGCGACGAGCAACTGGCCGCCGTCGAGCAACTGAGCGAGCGTCTCGTCGACGGCCTACTCGCGGCGCCCAGGGCGAGACTGCGGGAGCCGACTGACGACGCCGAGGCGGCTCGAACCCTCCTCGAACTGTTCGAGTGAGTCAGCCGAGAAACCGGTCGCTGACGCTCTCTTCGGGGCGCATACACTGGTCTTTCCGGCCGAATACGTCGTAGCGGGTGGCGGCGACGACATCGTACAGGGCGTCCCGGAGCGACGCGGGCACGGCGCGGCCCACCGCTGCGGCCCGGTAGGGCCAGCCCAGCAGTTCCGCAACCCTGATGACCGCCGCAGACTTTCGGTAGACCTCGCTGTCTTCTACGAGGACGACGCTGTCGAGGTCACCCGGTGGGAGGCCCTGGCCCGACAGCAGCGCCTTCCCCGCCGCCGACTGCAGCGGGGCAAAGCGGATGACACCGTCCGGATCCCGTGGGATGATGAACTGGACGACGCCGTTACAGAGGTTACAGACGCCATCGAACAACAGGACGGGGTGGTCACCACCCGGTGGGTCGCTGTCGCTCATACTCCGTTCTCCACCGGGGGGCAGTTGCCCGGCTCGGCGACTACGTCCCGGCCGGGGCTGTCGAGGCGAGCGGGGACGACCGACAGCCAGGCTGATCGGGCGTGGGCGAGGGCACTACGTGCATCCGGCGGGCGACTATCCATCAACGCGGAGCCGACGGACCGGTTTTCGAAGCGTGGGTGGCGCCACTCGCTCTCCAGTGGGAGACCCATACGCGACTTTCGGGACGCGAGCGGAATAAGGGTCCCTGTCGGGAGTGACAGCGAAACGCTCAAACGACTGAGCGCCCACTCGGCCGTATGGCGAGCCCCGACATGGACGCGGACGCGCGGGAGGCCGTTGCCCTCGCGGTCCAGCAGGCCCTCGCTCAGCACGGCTACGAGCGACTGACGACGGCGAAGATAGCCGATGCGTACGAGAACAGCGAGGCGGGGCTCTACTACTACTTCGATACGAAAGACGAGATGATCGCTGCCTTCCTCGACCGCGCCGCCGACTACCTCAGCGAGGACCTCCTGCGGGTCGAGGCCGACGACCCGGAAGCGGCGTTGCGGGACGCCTGCGACTTCCTCTTTCGCACCCCGGAACACGACTACGCAGGCATCGCCGTCGCCATCATGGAACTGCTCTCGCACGCGCCGTACAACGAGACGCTTCGGGCGCCGTTGCTCGACCTGGAGACCGCCTGTCTCGACGCGCTGACCGACATCGTCGCCGCCGGTGTCGACCAGGGCGCGTTCAGAGACGTCGAGCCGCGCGCGACCGCAGCGTTTCTGCTGGCTGCGGCCGACGGCTCGACCGGTATCGCCGTCGCGCTGGAGATGGACGTCTCCGAGGACCTCCGCCAGGGCTGGACGGCGTACGTCGACAGCCTGCTGACCGACCCAGCCGGGTGAGCGGGCCGCTGCTGGCGCGACCGCATGGAAAGCGATTTAGCCGGGCGGGGGCCACGACTTCCTAATGAGCCTGTCCGACAGCGACCACGACATCGTGGTCGAGGAAATCGGTCGGGAGCCGACGCGAGCAGAGGCCGCGCTCTTCGAGAACCTCTGGAGCGAACACTGCGCCTACCGCTCCTCGCGCCCGCTCCTGACCGCCTTCGACAGCGAGGGCGACCAGGTCGTCATCGGCCCCGGTGACGACGCCGCTGTCGTCTCCCTGCCGACATACGACGGCGACGAGATGTACATCACGATGGGCGTCGAGTCCCACAACCACCCCTCCTACGTCGACCCCTTCGACGGGGCGGCCACCGGCGTCGGCGGCATCGTCCGGGACACCCTCTCGATGGGCGCATACCCCATCGCGCTCGCTGACTCCCTCTATTTCGGCGAGTTCGAGCGCGAGCACTCTCAGTACCTCTTCGAAGGCGTCGTCGAGGGTATCTCCCACTACGGCAACTGCATCGGCGTCCCCACGGTCGCGGGGTCGGTCGCCTTCCACGAGGACTACGAGGGGAACCCGCTGGTCAACGTCTCCTGTATCGGCCTGCTGGAACCCGAACGCACGGTCACCGCCGAGGCACAGGAACCCGGTAACAAACTCGTCCTCGTCGGCAACTCGACGGGGCGTGACGGGCTGGGCGGGGCCTCCTTCGCCAGCGAGGACCTCGCGGAGGACGCCGAGACCGAGGACCGCCCCGCGGTCCAGGTCGGCGACCCCTACGCCGAGAAGCTGCTCATCGAGTGCAACGAGGCGCTGCTCGACGAGGAACTGATAGAGTCGGCCCGCGACCTCGGCGCGGCGGGCCTGGGCGGCGCGTCCTCTGAACTGGTAGCGAAAGGCGGCTTGGGCGCCCGCATCGAACTGGAGCGGGTCCACGAGCGGGAACCGAACATGAACGCCATGGAGTACCTGCTCGCCGAGAGCCAGGAGCGCATGGTGTACGAGGTGGCGCCGGCGGACGTGGACCGGGTCGCGGAACTGGCCGAGCGTTACGACCTGGGCTGTTCGGTCATCGGCGAACTCACCGACCCGGGGACGAACTACGTCTGTACGTTCGAAGGCGAGACCGTCGTCGACGTGGACGCTCACTTCCTCGGTGAGGGCGCGCCGATGAACGACCTGCCCAGCGAGGAGCCGCCGATTCCGGAGCGGGACCTGCCGACGATGGATCTGGGGGCGGCCTTCGACCGCATCGTCGCCAGTCCGAACACGGCATCGAAGCGCTGGGTCTACCGCCAGTACGACCACGAGGTCCAGGTCCGGACGAGCGTTCTCCCCGGTGACGACGCTGCCCTGCTCGCGATTCGTGAGTCGGGCACCGGGCTGGCCTTCTCGGCCGGCGCGGACCCCAACTGGACCGACGCCGCGCCCTACGACGGCGCCCGCGCCGTCGCCCTGGAGAACGCCACGAACGTCGCCGCGAAGGGCGCGGTCCCCCACGCCGCGGTCGACTGCCTGAACGGCGGCAACCCCGAGAAGCCGGACGTCTACGGCGGCTTCAAGGGTATCGTCGACGGCCTGGCCGACATGTGCAGCGAACTCGACGTGCCGGTCGTCGGCGGGAACGTCTCGCTGTACAACGACTCGGTCACCGGCCCCATCCCGCCGACGCCGACGCTCGCGCTCGTCGGGGTCAAAGAGGGGTACGACGCCCCGCCGATGTCGCTGTCGGGCGAGGGCACGCTGGTCGTCGTCGGAGACACGTCACTGGAGGGCGAGACCGACCCGCGACTTGGCGGCTCGGAGTACACCGCGCTCTTTGGCGGCACCGACGCCTTCCCGGAACTCCCCGCGGACCCGACCGCGCTCATCAGCACCATCGCCGAGGTGGCCGACGAGGACCACGTCCTCGCGTCACACGACGTGAGCCACGGCGGGCTGGCGGTGACGCTCGCCGAGATGGTCCACGAGGACGCCGGCGCCAGCGTCGCCCTCGACACGGTCGACCGCGGCACCCGCAAGCGGCTCCTGTTCAACGAACAGCCCGGCCGCGTCGTCTTCGAGACGACCGATCCCGCCGCCGTTCGCGAGGCCTTCGACGGCGTCGCTCCGGTTACTGAACTGGGCGAGGCCAACGGCTCGAACCACCTCGAAATCTCGGTCGAGGACGATCGGCTGCACTACGACGCCGCCGAAATCGCCGAGCTGCGCGACACGATCGACGAGGAACTGGCCTGATTACGTCGGGTCCGGCCGGACCTCGACGCCCTCGACCTCGTCGGGGACCAGTCGCCAGCCCTGGACGCCCTCGACGCGCTCGTCGTCCTCGAACGCCGTCGAGAACCACGGGTTCCCGGACAGCGCGTCCACGAGCCGGGACCAGTTCGCGTCGGTGAGACTCACGGCCTCGACCGGGCCGGTGACCGCGACGGACTGCCAGTCGAAGCGCGCTTTGATATCTGTCACGAGTAGCCGGGCCGTCTTCCCGTCCTCGACGAACTCGAACTTCTCGCTGTCCGGGTCCGTCCGGACGAACGCGAAGAAGACGTCGCCGTCGTCGTAGCCGAAGGACACCGGAATCGTGTACGGTTCGTCGCCGTCTGCCAGTCCGAGCACGCCGTGGTCGGCGACACTGAGCAGGGCGTCTATCTCGTCTTGAGCCATCGGTTCGCCCGTCCACTGGGCGTAGGGGTCGGTGGTCATGACGGACTAGTTCGTGTCCCACGGTTTCAAACGACACGCCCGCTCTCAGTGTCCGGGAATCCTCCGGGGAACGTCCTGCTACCGCATGTCAATACAGGGTTGTCGCTCGCCGGGCGATGGCCCCGTGACTGGCGGCTGGTGGCTACAGTAACAGAAACCCCAGCGGGACAAGCACCAGTGAGACCAGAAAGCCGACGAAGTAGCGTGGGTCGGCCACGATTTCGGTCTGGATAGCGCCGACGACGCTGCCGTAGGTCGGGTACACGAGCAACAGCGCGACCGAGCTGACGAATCCGAGCACCAGCACTGCGGTCACGATGGCCACGCCCGTCGGCGTGTCCAGCGCCACGGCGACGACGAGCGTATCGACCAGCGTGCCGACGTTCGCGCCGAGGACGAACGGCATTATCTCCCGGCGCTTGATGTGGCCGCGGTTATACAGCGGCACGACGACGCCCAGCGAGAACGCGACGCTCGTCGTCACCCCAGTCAGAACCAGCCCGAGGGTGAACGACACCCACTTGTCGCTTAGCTCGGTGATATAGCGCCGGCGCAACCGCTGCTTGTCGACGCTGTCGATGAGCCGGTCGAACAGCCGCAGGCTGACCAGAATACATCCGACCGCCAGAGCGAACGCGACGCCCGGTCCGACCAGGTCGACGATTCCCGTGGTGGCGACCGTAATGAGGTCCGGGACGTCGACAGCCGTCGGTCCGGGCGTCGTCTCACCCGCATCCGACACCGACCCGACGAGCGGCAGCGAGAGATAGCCGACGACGAGCGTCGGCACGTACACCGAGTGGGTCAGCAGGAACGTGAGCAGCCCCAGGCTCGTCGACTCCCGAAGCGTGTCTAGCTCCGCGTTGAGATAGTCGAACGCACCGATGAAGACGACGACCGCCGCCGCGCCGAGGCGCGAGCCGACTATCATCAAGAACAGCTGTGACGGCGGGACGAGGTCGGCAGTGAACAGCGAGAGCGACAGGGCGGCGACGAGCGAGCCGTTCGCGAGCACGTAGGTTGCTAGCCAGCTGAGGCCGAGCGCCGATCGGTCACCGACCACGACTCGCGCCAGTGTCCGCCCCAGCAGCGGGGTGAGCGCATCCGTCGTGGCGCCGAGGAGTCGTATCGCAAATAGGAACAGCGCGACCGTCGCGAGAACCTGCAGCGCAAACCGTAACGAGGCGTCGCTGCGTAACCGCTTCGGGACGGCCTCCCAGCTAATCGTTCTCCACCTACCAGCCGTTAGTTGTCAGAATATTATAACGTTTCGCAGCTCGGCCGGTGACGCCCCCTGCCAGCCGGGTCGGCTCAGACCAGCGCCAGCGCGACGCCGAACGTCAGGAGGAGTCCCAGGAGTGCAACGCCGGCGCCCTGGCCGACCTGTCCCATGGTGAAGTCGCTCTGGGGCGCAGTCGATCGCAGCGGCGGGGCCTTCGCGGGCAGTTCGACGTGTTCGGGGTCGTAGTCTGGCCGGTCCTCGTCGTGGTGGTCGTCTGCCATACCCGATGATGTGAGAGCGACCACCTGTAACTGTCGGATTCGCGCCCACGGGAGTAGTTGCGTCAGTCGAAACGATGAAACGGCCATGTAGCGAACCCAGAGGCAATGACTCTCACCAAGCGAATCATTCCCTGTATCGACGTCGACGTCGACGAGAACGGGGACGCCGCGGTCTACACCGGCGTGAACTTCGAGGACCTGGAGTACACCGGCGACCCGGTGGAGATGGCCAAGGCCTACAACGAGTCGGGGGCCGACGAGTTCGTCTTCCTCGACATCACCGCCTCCGCGGAGGGCCGCGAGACGATGCTCGAGACCGTCTCCGAGGTCGCCGACGAGGTCTTCATCCCGCTGACTGTCGGTGGCGGCATCCGCACCCGCGAGGATATCAAGGAGACGCTTCGCGCGGGCGCGGACAAGGTCTCGATCAACTCCGGGGCTATCGCGAACCCGGACCTCATCGAAGACGGCGCCGCGGCCTTCGGGAGCCAGTGTATCGTCATCTCGCTCGACGCGCGCCGACGCTTCGACGGCCAGGGCGAACAGTACGTCGAGGTCGACGGCGAGTCCTGCTGGTTCGAGTGTACGGTCAAGGGGGGCCGAGAGGGCACAGGTCTGGACGCCGTCGAGTGGGCCAAAGAGGCCGAGCGCCGGGGGGCGGGCGAGATCTTCGTCAACTCCATCGACGCCGACGGGACCAAGGACGGCTACGATATCCCGCTGATGAAGGCGGTCTGTGACGCCGTCTCGACGCCGGTCATCGCGTCGTCGGGCTGTGGCGGCCCCGAGGACATGGCGGAGGTGTTCGTCGACGCCGGCGCCGACGCCGGGCTGGCGGCCTCGATCTTCCACTTTGGCGAGCACTCTATCGCGGAGACAAAACAGTATCTCGACGAGCAGGGGATTCCGGTTCGGCTGTGAGGCGGGCTACTCGGTGACGGTGACCGTCAGGTCGCTGTCGACGGTCACCGTGTACCCGCGGTAGCGGAACGTGACCTGGACCGGTGACCGGGTCGGCCGACGCGCCCCGTCGAGCAATGCGTCCAGTTCGCCCGGGTCGACGGCG
>Ga0209945_1000760_pt1 | contig 11668 bp, 10 predicted proteins | sample SalPonR2_A_D2_MG_FD_185703 | JGI IMG/M metagenome (GOLD analysis project Ga0209945, IMG submission 185703) | Salt pond soil microbial communities from South San Francisco under conditions of wetland restoration - Salt Pond MetaG R2_A_D2_MG... ...
GTGTTTGATGACCACTTCGCAGATATCCAACTCGCAAGTGACGTTGACGCGGAACCGACGACGCCGTCAAGCCGATCGCGCCGACTCGTTGAATGGTTCCGTTCGCTCCTCTCGTGAGTGGCAGTCAGACGGCCGGACGATGAGCTCATGCTCTGGTACGTTGAGTGTTTTTACATTTACTGCGGTTCCCATGTCTTTTAGCCCACTCTCGCCACATCTACAGATGGAATCCATGGGTATGTCACACGCTCCAGGTGATTCCCCCCTTCCCCTGCCAGATGTGACGTCTGATAGTGGCTGGTGCCCGTTCTGTGAGAGCAATCTGAGCGGTGGGGCCATTCTCATCGCCTATGAGGTGGACAACGAGCGGCGCGCGTTCATCGAGTGTCCCTAACGTTTATGTTGGCATGAAAGGACATCTAGATGAAGCAAGGAAACATCGATCATGATAGGAGGGCCCCCTTGCTTCATTACCGCCCGCCAGCGTACAAGGTATGGTACACCTGCGGCCGCAGTGCTCTCTGGCATTCTGCTGCGGCCGTTTTGACAGTCAGTAATAGCGAGTTCTTGCTGAAATCAGCTGGACTGTAAGTGCACCATCACTCACCGGTGACGGGCCAGGCATCTCGCTCGCGAGACCGGGACTAGTTTCAGCTACGGCGACAGCAGTCGGGAGAGTCGAGACACGCTACGCATGATGATCAATAGGATTCGCCTTACTGGTAGTGGTCATCTGAAGATTAACCAACAGTGCTGTATGCTGGGAGATGCGTTGGTTAAGTCATCTCACCGGGATCTCCCGCGAGGCCGAGTGTCCACCTCTAGTAAGAACACTCTGCTGCCTCAGAGAAAGTACTAGGAATCGTTATTCTGCTCTCTCGTTTATCGAGAAAGACAGTACACTGACTGCGGACACCCACGGTGAACGCCGCGAGTCGTCCATCCCATCTGGCCCGTTCCCCAGCGTTTATGTCTGTGTGAAAGAACAAGTAATTGAAGCAAGGACACTCCTCATGAGCTAGCCCCACCTTGCTTCACCTGCTTGTCAGAGGCACATGGTACCCTCCCACCCGCATCGTCGTATGAGGGTCACTCTAGCACCCGGTGACTGCTGTCGACATCGGCTGTGTTACTGTGTCCCATCGTGCTCAAACACGCTGGTAAAGTCATCAAGCAGCTCCTGTGGTGACGTCCCGGCGGTATGCGATGGCAGCGGTCCCTCCCAGCAGGCAATCTCTACAGCGTGGGCACTCGATACTGATCCCGACTCGGCGACGACGTTGAAGATGCCGGTACGATAGATCGCCAATAGTCGCTGCTCATGGACACTGACGTACTCAATACCAGCTCGATCTAGGGCTGCTTGAAGATCAATCGGGGCAGATAGCGACAGAGAAGCGCTTGGAGACGCCGAGTCGGTCATATCGTACTTTAGGCCATCTCGCATATAAGTAGCCACTTTAAACGTGTCATAGAAACATTCTCACACTCGGATCAAAATTGGTCGATACAGGCGGCCTATGGATCGATAAATACAGGAAGCATAGAAAATATAGCAGACGGACGAACTAATTTTGAGGTGTAGATTGAGCCAACTGAACACCGCTGTATATGGGCCACGAGGTTTTATCTGATGACTTCCATAGTTCATATATGATAGACTACGATCAAATCCTGCTTCCGACTGATGGAAGTGAAGCGAGTCAGCGTGCCATTGCGTATGCTGTCGGTACTGCGGCCCGGCACGATGCCACCCTGCACGCACTACACGTCGTTGATGCTGGGCCGGACTCCACACAGGGAACATCCGGGGGGCTATCCGCGGACGAGCTCAATCAGGACGCTGAAAAATCCATAGAGACAGTCACACAAGAAGCAAATAACGCTGATATCGTGGTTGAAACTGCTATTGATTCTGGGGTGGCACACGAATCAATTGTCGAGTATATCGATACGAACGATATCGACCTAGTTGTGATGGGCACTCGCGGCCGAAGCGGTATCCAACGGTTCATTTTGGGAAGTGTCGCAGAGGAGGTGATCCGAACCGCTGATGCGCCGGTGATGACAATCAAGCCAAGTCTCAACGCCGAGGAGTAATACCCCAACACCGCGATGCTCCTACATCGCGGAGTTCTCACCGATAACAACCCGACAGAACTCGTCTACGCGCTGAAAACATTTCTTGAACCTAGCAGGAATGTCGAGAGTCAATCCGTAAGCCCGTTCTCACAGGTGATCCGGCAGAGAGATCGTGGAATAACCGCCGTGAGACGAGTTTTATCGCTCTCTCTGCCACGTCAGACGAGTTCCGTCTAGATCGACTAACCGTCGCTATGGCCGGTCCACCCTCTCCCGACAAGCGCTGCTGTGAACCAGCGATCTTTGTGTCCGGCTCTGACAGTATTCCAGACACGGGCTACCCCCCAGTTGAACGGGTATGGAACGATGACCCGGAGTCAAAGCTGGTGAGGTCGGCAATACGTTGTTCAAGCTCTTCGATTTCACAGAACTTCAAGACGGATGCCACGGGGCTTGACACCGAGAGAACAGGGAGTCTGCAAATCTTAATATCCCAGCACTCGGGATTCCTCCGGCTTTAGCCGGAAGAGGATGTCAATTGACTACTACCCATCTGCTCAAACCGCTGGGGATTCCTCGGGGGTTGGCGGTGACCTTGTTCTTGCCTCCCGACGATTTTTGATCGCGAGAGCACTGAATAGCATAAATCCGACGCCGCGAAGTGTGAGATCAAGGAGGAGTGTGTTCACTGAGACGCTTACGCCAAAGAGACCAAGCAGGTCGAAGGCGGACTCCGATAGCAGGCGTGGAGCCATAAGAAGCACTGAGCTGAGCGCAAACATACCTCGGTCCATGCGACTGACAGTAGTGTATAGCGTTCCGATAACTGTGGCACCAAGCGCAATAACACCAATAAAGATACCTACAACAGGGATCAATATCTCTGGCACTGAGTATAGAGGGTCAGCGAGGTCACTGATGGTTACGACTCGATACTGTTCTCGGAGTGCTAATTCGGCAGCGTTCTCTTTTTTTCGGAGTAGGACAACCCCAGGCGCTAGCACAAACGCGAATGGGACGACAGCCTTGTTTAGTGAGAGAGCAAATGCCTTAACACCTGTTTGAAACGGATCAGATTGAGCAACCCCACTCGCAGCGTACGCAGCGACTGCGACAGGCGGCGTGATGTCGGCAATTACGCCAAAATAGAGGATAAACAAGTGGGCAGCTAGTAGTGGAACTCCAAACTCAACGAGCGGTGTTGCCAGCATTGAGATCAGAATAATATACGTTACAGTAGTGGGCATTCCCATCCCTAAAATAATACTCGCGACAGCTGTCACAAGCAACATAATGACGATTGATCCCCCCGAAAGGGCAAGTAACAATGACGTTAGGTTTGGTCCGAGCCCCGAAACACTAATGACACCTGGGATGATGCCTGCTGCAGCCACCGCAATAACCACTGGCACCGCTGTTCTTGCCCCAGCGTCCATTGACTTGAGAACGAATGTGCCGACACGGAACAGTTGATTGTCGCTAATATCTTTATCCAGCACTTCATCCGCCGTATCGGCTGTTTCTTGCACCTCTGGGTTAAGATCTAACACCGATGAGTCCACATCTGTATAGATAACCATTGTCACTACGCTAGCAAGCATCGCGTACCACCCGATTCGTGGACCAACAATCTGAACTGCCTCAGTAATGGACACCCCGGTCCCGCCTGTGCCGCCGATAACGCCTGTTACAGGTGCTCCATAGCGGACATAGCTCGCAATTTCAACGCCGAATATCAAAATAAGCGCACCGAGTAGGAACGTGCGTGTGTCATCACTGTATGCGGCGATAAACCCGACAAGTGCAACGAGCGCAACAAGTGTAAACCACGCGGACCGAGATACTGAGAGCCGCGCAATAATCAGGTAGTAGAGAAGTAACCCAATCGGAACAAGGTAAAACCATCCAGATTTCATATGTGTAGCTAAAGCTGGCGTCTCCGTCTCAACGCCGCCAATACCTTCTTTCACCGCTTTAAGATGGACCATTACCCACACTCCGAAAAAGAAGACCAACGCTGGGACTACCGCAAGTAGGATAATCTCACGGAACGGTGTTGCCGTGTACTGTACCATCAAAAACGCGGCTGCGCCCATCACTGGTGGCAGAATCTGTCCACCTGAGGAGGCTGACGACTCAACAGCGCCGGAAAATTCGGGTGAATACCCCGATCGTTTCATCAAAGGAATCGTAAATGCACCCGTTGTGACTGTATTTGCGATTGACGACCCTGAGATCGTTCCCATGAAGCTGCTCGCTAAGATACTCGCCTTTGCTGGTCCACCTTTGCGATGGCCAGTAGCCGCATATGCGAGGTCAATAAACCATTTGCCCGCACCACTCATCTCCAAGAACGCGCCAAATAAAATGAAGATGTAAATAAAGCTTACAGAAACGGTTACAGGGATTCCAAAGACTCCGTTTTCAGTATTATACCAGAGATTCTGGACGATATCTGGCCAGGTGAGCTCTGGGATAGCGAGCAGCCCGAGAAATGGAGTAGCCCCGCTTATTAGATATCCCCACCGCGCATATACGATGAATGAGGCCACAATGAGCATGAGTGGGAGTCCAAGCGTGCGGCGGGTTGCTTCGAGTACGAGAAGTACGCCGCAGACACCTAGAAGCATTGCGTAAGAATACTCGCTAATGAACGGCACTCCGCCAAGCACAGGCTCAAGAATTGGGTATACCCCAGTCACAGGACGGCCTGATTCCAACCCAAATACCCGCATATCTTGGATTTCGCCAAATTCTGTCAAGAAATAGCCGCCAGACAGCATCGCGATGAATATACAGCCCACATCGAATGGTGTGACCCGGTTGCGGTCAGCGTCAACTACTGCCCAGCTGAAAAAACGCCGACCCTTTGTAAGCACTCGTGACATGGGGTGAGTCGGACCGACACGGACTGTTACCGTATCCAAAGATTGTGCCAGTCGGCGTGATATATTCCCTTGCCCCATCGTGGCTGGGAATAATAAAAACGTAAGTACTAGAGCAAATGCGACGTGAATCGCGTTCGCCTGTAAGAGCTGTAACGCTATCTGAACGTCGTTGACAATTGGTAGCGGGATAGTAAAAGTGAAACTCTTTGCAGCGAGTGCGAGTTGGAATGTTGAAAATGCTAATCCAATCAGCGAGACGATCAATGCAGCTCCCCCTTGCAATGAACGTCGGCGCTCAATCTCTTCAAGGAGTTCCTCTGCGTCTGCTCTCGAAATTTCCTCGTCAGTCGTTTCTGGATGGTTCGTACTCATGGGTAATTGGCAGCCAATGGCCGCCGGTCAACACGGATTTGAACGTCGCTGGCATTCGTCAGTGCAACTAAGTCATGCTGATGATTGTCAACGACCAGCGTATGTTCTGCGATACGTCCCGGTGAGACGATGAGCGACTCAAGTGTCGTAATTGGCGTTTGAGGGTCGTATACAAACGTCCCGTTGACTGTAGAGACATTCACACCAGATGGAAGTCCCCATCCATACGATTCAAACTCCATTCGCGTATGCACAAGTCTGGTCCCCTCTACACGGTACTCGTCTGATACTGGTGTCTTCTCTACACTATGTGTGTATCGTAGTGCCACTGTGCTACCGGTCTCTACAGGCTGCGTGAGATATATTTCATTTGTTTGTATATCCGTGATAATAAGCACCTGTTCGGTTGGGACGAAGACGACAACCGTAATACCGACAGCTGTGAGCAACAATAGAATTGCTGTGAGTGTGCGACCAGCGGGAATTGATAAGCGCCGATATAGTGGAATCACGGATGAATACAGAGAGTGTGTACAAGTTCGTGAAGCAGCCTGTAGAGTGTAATTCTATCGGCTTCGTAGATTTGGTTTAGCTATTAAAGTACGCTTCAGCACCTTCGTGCAACTCGATAGACATTCCATCTTGTGCGCTCTCAGCGCTGATGAAGTCCGTCTTAATCGTCAATTCTCCAAGGTTATCGAAGAGAGCGGCTGTCACCGCTTCAACGGTTTCTGTGGGGACACCCGATTGTGTCGCGATCATTGCCTGTACAGCGACCGTCTCAACCGCCGACCCAACTCCTGTGTAGGTATCTGCAGGAATCGTGTCGTCGGCAAACCACGACGCTGCGTCTTTTACTGCGGTACGGCTGTCGCCCTCAATCGGGATAATTTGGACGTCGTTTGTGTTCGCGAGATCTTCGATTGCGCCTACCGGCCAGCCACCGACAACAAATGAAGCATCGATGTCACCGTTTGCGAGTTGCTCTGCCGCTTGTGAAAATCCGGCATTCTGCTCGGTGAACTCAGAAATCCCGACGGCGTCCAGAATCTGTAATGCATTCACCTGAGTACCAGAGCCAAGGTCGCCAGTATTGATCGTTGCACCGCTTAGGTCAGAGAGTGATTCAATACCGGAGTCTGCGAGCGTGACGATTGTAATGGTTTCAGGATATAACGTGGCGACACCTTGTAGAGTGTCGATTGTGTTGCCCTCAAACGTCTCAATACCCGTCCCGTTTTTGGCAAAGTACGCAATGTCGTTCTGGATCAGCGCAAAGTCTGCTGAACCGTCTGAGAGGCTCCCAACGTTTTCAACGCTTGCCCCAGTTGACTGCACGTTCAGCGAAAAGTCAGTATTTGATTCGACAATCGTTTTGACCTCGTTTGAGAGCGGGTAGTATGTACCACCGGTTCCGCCGGCATGCCAGCTAAGGCGGGTAGTTGTCTCGCTACTGTCTGACTCGCTCTCGCTGCTCATATCCTCACTACTGTCGGATCCACCGCTTTCAGACTCTTCTGTGTCGGACCCACTCCCGCCATTACCACTGCAACCAGCGAGTGCCGCCACTCCAGCAACGCCGGTCACTTTAAGGAATTTCCGTCTGGTCTCTATCGATGACATTCCAATTAAAGAACACAGTTATTGTACATAAATTTTCCTATTAGGAAGGCGACTGGATTAAAGTAGGGTATATGCCGCTTGAATTTAGTGAGATTCGAAGACACCCCTCCAGCGTTTCCGAAGTGAACACCGTTGAGGTCAATGCTATCGGGTGATTATCGGGAGTTTCGTAGCAGCGGAAGAGATGGATCCATCGCTTAGGTGACCCCTCCGTCGTTTCCGGAGCTAATGGTGTGACGTTGAACTTAATCAAGTAGTTCTGGTGGTACACAATTGTCAGCTGCCGTTTGAAGCGTCGGTGAACACGGTGAGGACTCGGTCTCCGTGTCACGAAGTATGAATTAGTATGGAGCTGAGACACGCTCAAGAGAAAAAAGCCTCAGCGATAAGGTGAAGAGATGAAGAAGAGTTCACGAACCCTCCACCGTTTCCGAAGCTTTTGCTGACGACCAGTAACGTGAACCCTCACTCCACCATTTCCGGAGCTATCCACGAAAGAAGGAAGGGGCCACGGCAGAGACGGCATAGGTTGCCGAGAAGACGAGCTGCTTGACGAGTTCTGTCGTCTTACTCTAAACATATTCTTTTTCTAGAAGTTTACTTTTGCAGTACTACGGACGCTGTTTTACGGTAAGTGTATTAATTCTTTTGTTTATCATAGTGTCTCTGCTGGATGGTAGTCCCACGTCATTTCGATAGCTTCGGAAACAGTGGAGTGGGAGGGATTTATAAATAATCTGAGCTTCGGAACCCGCGGTGTCGATATGTTTTTAAATAACCGAGCTTCGGACGCTTCGGAAACTAAGGAAGCGGTGGTTTTATGATATCGCTCCGTGTGGCGGTCTATCATGGGGATGTTCCAACGAGACCGTCAGGTGTTCGCTGATGCCGAACCACTTGACGACTCCTATGAGCCCGAGGATATCCGGGAACGGGACGAGGAACTCGAAAAGTATCAACGAGCCCTCCAGCCGATCATCGATAACCGTCCGACGTCGAACATCTTTCTCTACGGCAAGACGGGAACGGGAAAGACCGTCGCGACGAAGTTTATGCTGTCCCATCTCGAGAACGACGCGACCGAGTACGACGACGTCAACCTCTCGACGGTCTGGGTCAGCTGCGAGAACCTCTCCTCGTCCTACCAAGTCGCCGTCGCTCTCGTCAACGAACTCCGCCAGGGCCAAAACAAAGACCGCATCAGTACCACCGGCTACTCTCAACAGCGCGTCTTCGACATCCTCTATGAAGAACTTGACGCGCTCGGTGGTACCATTGTCGTCGTCCTTGACGAGATCGACAACATCGGCCACTCTGACGATATCCTCTACGGGCTCCCGCGAGCACGGTCGAATGGCTACGTCGACGACGCCCGCCCGGTGATCGTTGGCATCAGCAACGACTTCCAGTTCCGGGATAATCTCTCGCCGAAGGTTAAGGACACGCTCGCCGAAAAAGAGATTCTCTTCCCTCCATACGACGCGAATCAGCTACGCTCGATTCTCAACCCACGTGCCGAGAAAGCGTTCCACGATGATGTCTTAACCGAAGATGTCGTCCCACTCTGTGCGGCGTTTGCCGCCCAAGACACGGGATCTGCCCGGCAGGCGATCCGACTGCTCCGTGAGGCCGGCGAGCTCGCGCAAGCCGCCGATTCTGACACAGTAACCGAGGGGCACGTCCGGGACGCTCAGGACGAGCTCGAAAAGAACCAACTCTATGAGGGGATGCAGGAACTCACGACACAGGGACACGCCGTCCTCTGTGCGCTGGCGTACCACCAGGCGCTTGATGACGTCCCTATTCGCTCTCGCAGTCTCTACGAACGATACGCCAAGATTTGCGATCGGCTTGACGCCGACAGCGTGAGTGAACGCCGTGTTCGTGACCACCTCTCGGATATGAATATGCTCGGGCTCATCAGCGTCTATGAACGGAACGAGGGCCTTTCAGCTGGTCGGTATCACGAGTATGAGCTTGACGTTCCGCTAAAAGCCGTCCTTGAGGTCCTCCTGTCGACGACCCGCTTCGAAAAACTTGCGAACATCATTGAGTCGACAGCCGACGATAACAACCTCCTCCAGTCGGATATCTCCGACTACTGAACCGGTGGTTCGTGATTTCTAACGCGGTACTGAGTTACTGAAAGCTCCGGAAACGACGGAGGGTAGTGATCGTACTCAAGCCCCGAAAACGGTAAGTTGAGAGCGTGTATTGTCAAAAAAATCCTGCCAAATATCTCAAAACAATAACTCTGGGAAGGTTGGTAAGACCAGTCGCGCTGTATGGTGGAAGCTCCGGAAACAGTGGAGAGTGTCCCACGTCACGCGAAACGACATACGGGCGATTCAGTACTGCAAGCCAAAAGGATGCGGGCGTACGTGGGGTAATGTTCTCAGTGATTAACCAACAGTAAGGTACAGAAACTCTCTTATGTTGGTTAATAGTTCAGACCGATAGTCACAGAATCTTGGCCCGTATTTTCCCATCAATACTCGCAGTCTCTTGCAGGAGCTGCGAAGTGCTAGCCACCGTGGGAGTGGTCAGGTACACTTCCGACACGGCTCACGAGGGGTACGAGAGACACGCTACACCCGAGTACGAGCAGAACACGCTTTACGAACAGCAGACGGTCGGACGTCGACCAACGTGCCTGTTACCAGCAGATTCTTGCAAACTCAGGTATTTCCAGCAGTGGCAAGCTCGGAAGCCTCCCTGTCTGACTACGAGTAGCTGATCTCGTTATTCGTGTTCTGTAGCCGGCACCAGATCATGATGACGAAACCGCACCGGAAGTGTGGTGTCTGTATCAATGCGCCGGAGTTCGTATCGGTGGCTGTCGAGGGGTCGCCCTGTCTCAGTTCCTAGATCATCTGGTACATCAGTAATGATCTCACAGACGATCCCGTGATATTTGACATCAGAGTCTGACCTACTCAGATACACGCGTACGTGATCCCCTGGAACATACGGGTCAGTCGCTGGCTGGGGGATATCTTCCATATGCGATGTACACAGATTGCTGGCTTGAATGTGGTGACCGATATGTTGCTTCCTGGGTGCTTAACCAACAGCGTCGCTGTATGCGTGCGCCTGTTGGTTAAATCTGATTCAGCGGTGAACTCCACTGATGCGATACCACGATCGCTGCCTAGCCACACACCCAACTGAGACTTGGATACTGGTGCTGTACGTATACTTAGACGCCGCTCAGGTAATGTGGTGATAATGAGCACTGAAATGAGTACGAATGACGACGTCTGGAGTACGCAAACAACTACACTCAGGCGGACGATGGCTGGTGGGTCGCCCGTGACGAGGGGACCGGTGTCGCAAGCCAGGGTGAGACGCGACAGGATGCCCTTGACAATCTTGACGAGGCAGTCGCACTTCACAAGACAGACACCGGCGACTCAGTCGATAATTGGGAGGCGAAGAAGGAAGTGTTCGATCAACTCGGTATCGATACAGATGAAGTACGGCAGGCTCGCGACGAGCACGGTGGTCTCCCTGAGTTCATGCAGTGGTCGGATGTGAGTGCCTGATTTTTCCGGACGAGATGTCGTCAAAGCCCTCTCAAAAAATCGCTTTGTCATCGTTGGTCGGACCGGCAGCCACGTCAAACTGCGATACGAACACCCGACGAACGACGACGATGTCTGTGTCGTTTCTGTCCCGCAACACGATCGGATCCGAGTCAGAACACTACGTAACGATACAGAGAGGGTGAATTCAGTAGGTCGGTGTTGTCAAGATTGGGATTGTTCTTTGCGGGTGAGATATTCATTGACCAGTGTTGGCACAATCACTCCGACGCCGATTACTACGGCACCAGACACCCATGTTGGCGGATCTGAACCGCTGTGTATGGCAAAAAGTAGTATAATGGCAAATGTGATGAATCCAGCTATAATCTTGTTTTCACGGGAGACCATATCAACAGGTTCGTGCTTGAGGAGACAACTACTTTATGAGTTTGCCTATAACACTTGCTCTCTGTATCGGTGCTACCGGCAGCGGTCTTCGATAAACGATGACACGGCCTGGTTGAACTGGTCAGGCTCCTCGAGGAACGGGCAGTGACCGCTCTCTGAGAACCGTTGAAGCTCGGCGGCCAGGTTTGTATCTACAACGTATTCGACCCCCGCATTTCCGACCAGCGTTTCGTCTTCACCCAGACAGACCAGCGTGGGCACGTCCCCCTCGGGAACCTCCGCCCGATAGTCACGCACTGATTGATCAAAGAGAATTGCGCTCATGATCGGCGGCGGGACGCGTGTGATTTCATCAAACAGCGTCTGACGCACCGACGGCGGCTCGTCGACGAGCATCTCATCAACGAATGACTGGGCTACTGCGTGTGGATCTGTTTGGGCAAGTTCCATGAGCCCACTGAGTTCCTCGAAATCAAAGACCCCGTGCTCGTATCCCGCTTGTTCAAGATCTAGCGGCTGTTGATCGACGCTCACGAAGCCACGGAACCGATCGGTTCCAAACTGACGCATATACTCCCACGCTACAAGCGAGCCCATTGACCACCCGACGATGATGACGTCGGAGAGATTCTGTGCGTCGAGGAATGTCTCTAGGTCCCGGGCATACTGTGGTAGCGTATGCCCTGTGTCGGTCTTTTCAGAGCGGCCATGCCCTCGAAAATCGAGCGTGATCAGCTGATACGCGTCGCTGAGTGGCTGCTGCTCGCT
>Ga0209945_1000761_pt1 | contig 11661 bp, 13 predicted proteins | sample SalPonR2_A_D2_MG_FD_185703 | JGI IMG/M metagenome (GOLD analysis project Ga0209945, IMG submission 185703) | Salt pond soil microbial communities from South San Francisco under conditions of wetland restoration - Salt Pond MetaG R2_A_D2_MG... ...
TTGGCTCGCATATCGCTGCTGATGCACTCACCCCGATGGGGGTCACCCCGTTTGGCGACGATCGACACTACTCGTATGATCTGTGGAATGCCGATAGCGTGCTCGGGAACTACGGATTGCTCGCACTGGGAATCGTTTCGGCGTCCGGGGCGATTGCCATCGGTTCCGAACTTAACCTTCTCTTGAGTCCGTATCTGTGAGCAAGGGTACCTCTAGTGAGTCTGTGAACGATGCTCAACCGTGTGCAGCCCGACAGTATTAGCTGTATTGCAGGTGCTAAGCCCCCACCCTCAACGAGTACCGCAGTCCGCGCCAGCGGACAAGGAACGCAGTAGGATGGGGATACAGCGCCGTCATCGGTTGTTTGCACGTTCTGCGCCACACGTACTACCCCGGCCGTTGAATAATGTAGTACGATGCTCACCACACTGCTGACGGTGTTCAAGCGCGACAAGAAGCGCGCACTGTCGGTTGTGGCTGAGTGTCCATCCGGTAGGAATGGGACACTCCGAACCACCCGTAAAGGGAAGCCGCCTGCGGAGTCTAGAGCCGCTGTGTCCACGTCGGATGCAAGCTCTGACACAGAAACAGGAAGCCCTGTCCTCAACAAGCGAGGGGCGGGTAGCCCCGAGCGCAGTAGCGCAGGGTAGTTCACTCGGCAGCAGATGTGGTGATCGAAGCTGACGCGAAAGAACACGCGCTGTACTGCAACTGCGTGACGCCACGGCTTGATCTCCTCTCACGGCTGAAGCTGTTGGCTCTCTCCTCTGTTCTCTATAGGCAAAACACCCATATGCGAATGCAGACACGACGAGCTACCCAGGAACGGTCAAACAGGGGCTTTGTGGAAGTTTCCGGAAAGACCTCACGTACGTTTTTATTCTCTGGCGGAGATGTCTCCCGATAAGAGATGATCCGCGATGCTCGCGTCCTTCGGGCTGGGTTCGTCCCACGGGAGGTCGAACATCGCGACGCCCAGGTCAACCATCTATCGAGTGTGCTTGAACCACTCACAAACGGTGAGCCTGCAGAGACGGCTATCGTTACCGGACCCAGTGGGACCGGCAAAACGTGTATTTCAAGATTTGTCACCGAACGACTTCGTGAGGAAGTGCTAGATGTGCAGACAACCTACGTTAACTGCTGGCGAAACTACACCCGATTCCGAACGCTATACCAGATTCTCGACGACCTCGGCACGACTATCGACATCCACCGCCAGTCGACGCCGCACGACGAACTCGTCGACCGCCTCCAGCAGCATGACAGCCCTCGAACAGTCGTCATCCTCGACGAGGTCGACCAGCTTGAGGATCCCAGCGTCATCTACGACCTCCACAGCCTCCCACAGTTCGCCATCATTTGCATCGCGAACAAGGAGGAAGAACTGTTCAGCCGCGTCGACGACCGCCTCGTGAGTCGCCTGCGCTCCAGTGAACACGTCCGGATGGACAAGTACCACGACGAGCAGCTGTACGACATCCTGAATGCTCGGGCGAAGTGGGGGCTCAACGAGGACGTCATCACCGACGACCAGCTCTACCGGATCGCCGACGCGGCCGCCGGTGACGCCCGCCTCGCAATCGGCATTCTTCGAACGGCCGCTGGCAAAGCAGATCGCGAGAACCACGAGCGCATCACCGACGACATTCTTCTGGGCGCCGCCGAGGATGCTCGGGCCCAGATCAAGCAGAAGAGCCTCGACTCGCTCACGCCGCACCAGCGCGTCGTCTACGACATTGTTCGCGAGCACGGCCCGGTCGGGCCGAGCGAAATCCACGAGCGCTATACCGAGGAGGTCGATGATCCGCGGACCAAACGGACTGTTCGGGCGTATTTGTCTAAGATGACTCAATACAATCTCCTCGAAGCGGACGGGTCCAGCCGAGATCGCGAATACACAGCCATCGACCAGCCATCTCCTACGCTCGCTGAGTAGGTGGCTAAGGGGCTGTTGAGATTATCTACTCATAGTCGACTTCCAGAATTGTATACAATGTGAACATCAGGAACAGAAGCGATATTGTTGAGATATTTTCATCGAAATATGCAGTTAGACTGCCGTGCATGATCGCGTTTCGATGATCCCAGAAATCCTCCAGATTAGCTTCAATCTTATCAGCATCAACGCCGTAGTATCCGTGGTCAATCTCTTCGTGTGCTTCCTTCAGTGCCTGACGTTTCTGAGATGAAGTGTAGTAGCCGTTACCGTCAGGCGTTTTGCCTTGATCTGAACAGAGAATGTCCATCAACCCATCCTGGACACTAATGAAAATGAAACAGGGAAGCATGAACTCCTCATTCAGATAGGCCTCTAATCCTCTATCGATCCGACCGATATAGTCATCTAACTCCGCTTCATCCGACTCTTCCAAATCCTTCAGTAACGAGGCTACAGATTCAACACCAACCTGCTGTGCCCAAGTATCAATTTCAACGTCGTCAATTTCGTAGTTTTCTGGGTTATCGAAGTTCTGAATTCCGTTCTCTAATGCTTGTTGGACCTCCAGGTAATGTTCTCGGATTGACGCTATTATATCTCCAAAATCAATATCAGCCAATACCCCTTGGAGAGTCCTTTCTAAACGCTGCATACCCTTATTGACCGGCTCCCAGTCAACCCGATCAATTGTCTCAGCCAATTTTTCTGCTGGTACTCCGCCAGTGAATTCTCTGGGAGGGCTTTCCAATTCGACAGTACTGAGATCGTGTTCCTGATACAATGCTCCGACAAACTCACGGACATAATCTTTTGCAGCTTCGACGGACCAATCGCCTTCTTCAGCTACTTCTTCTATACTATTTTCCCGGACGAAGAACCGAATACCGGCCATATAACCACGGGTTGAAGCAACATCTAAGCGAGATGAATAAATCAACTGAAAAAGCTTCAAAGCTTCTCTCGCCCGATCTTCATCTAAACCGCGATCTTCAATGACTTGGGCCACATCCTCTGTCTCCTGATACAGATGTCCCGCCTCACGGATCGTTTCACACCACCGAATTTCAACCAGACGTTGTTGTTCCTCTCTCTTCTGTCTAAGCGTTTCTAACAGCTCATGAACATCCGACATTATTTTGACTGGTCGTTTCTCTGCCGTATAATGATTTTCGTACCGTTAGCAATTATATCATTTCAAGACCGTGCTTCATCACTAAGAGAGCTAGTTTCCACGCGGGGAGAAACAGATGAGCCGAACGTTATCTCTCGAAGATGGAGCAGTGAATCGACTCAGGGTTAAGCTCCGAGGCTTCCTGCTTCGACGACGCGCTTTGCAGACACCGAATGGGTGTCCGTAGGGAGCGCAGTCTCCACAGGCGTGTCTTCGGGCCATCCCAGCCCTAACTCAGCAAAGCCGCGTTTAAGCACATTCAACGCCGCGTTCGCGTCCCTGTCCGCCTCAAACCCACACGACGGACAGGAGTGTTCCCGAACCCAGATGGATTTTGCCGTCTCCACACCACACTTGGCGCATTCTTTCGTTGTCCCAGCGGCTTCTACCTGCACGACGTGCGTGCCATACAGCTCGGCTTTGTATTCGAGGAGGGAGATGAACTGTCGCCACGCAGCATCCTGGGTGTTTCGCGCGTGGTGCGAATCTTCTAACATTCCCTTCACGTCCAAATCCTCCACGAAGACGGCGTCGTACTCACGGACAAGCCACGTCGTAATCTTATGCTGGAAGTCTTCGACCTTCCGTTTGATGTGGCGCTTGACTTTCGCCACCTCACGACGTTGCTTCTCGTAGTTGGACGACCCCTGCTGCTTACGAGACAGCTTACGTTGCTCGCGTCGGAGGCGGTCGGAGTCGTCTTCGAGATCGAGCCAATCCACGGTCTTGCCATCAGAGGTGTGGATGTAGTTGAGGATGCCGAGGTCGATACCCACGCTGTTGCTTGCGTCCAACGAATCCACGTCTGGTTTCTCGGGGAGATCAGTCTCGTCGGTTTCGAGAGCGAAGGAGACGAACCACTCACCAGTCGTCTCCTTCTTGATCGAGACCTCCTTGATGTCGGCTTCATCGGGAAGGGGACGGTGGTAGTGGATCGGTATATCCCCGATTTTAGAGAGCCAGAGCGTCGCACGTCGGCCACTCGTGTTTTTGAGTTTGAAGCCGTGCTGCGAGTACGTTATGCTCTGGAACTCTCGTGGTGACTTCCACTTGAGCTTCCCGACCTCGTTCCCGTTCTCTTTCTGCTGAGAGAGGTTCGAGAGGTTGTCGTAGAACCGTGTGACGGTTCGCTGAAGTGCTTTTGCGTTCACCTCTCTGAACACGGGGAACTCGTCCTTCCAGTCCGGGAGACGACTGTGGTGTTTGTATGCGGAACCGACACTGTCAGTATCGAGGTGAGTGTATTCGTATCGGGTGTAATTGTACGCTTGGCGATGAATATCGATATGATGTTCCAACTCAGCCGCTACCTCTTGTGTCGGGTGCGCAGGGTAGCGGTGAGTGTACTCCATCGCTGTCCCCTTATTAGAACGTATTCCAGAAATGGTTTGTGGCACGGGCCATCGAGTTCAGCCCCTGGGAGATCTAGCTCCCAGGGCAGTCGCCCCAACATCCGGTACAACCTCCTCGAGGCGGAAGGGACGAGCCGAGACCGAGAGTACTCGCTCGTCGATTCAGCGGCGGCGTCACCGATGCAGTGACCGTGACGCCACCACCGATCAGGAACTGAACTCGCCGAGGCCCGATTGCTCGTGGTCCAGCGGCTCGATGACCTGGGGATCGTCGTTGCCGGGGTTGCTGACTCGCATCGAAATCTCGTAGGCGTCCAGATCGTCCTTCGGATACGGCTGGCACAGTTCCTTGCGGGTGTCCGGGTCTGCAGCGAGCCAGTCGGATTCGGCGTCCCTCGGGAGGACGACCGGCATCCGGTCGTGGATTGAGTTCATCAGGTTGTTCGGCTCCGTCGTAAGAACCGTGACGCACGAGATTGTAGAACTATTGGAGAGAAGCAACCAGTTCTTCTACCTCAGCTCGGTCATCAGCCAGTTTAGTAATGCGAGTGGTGTCCCGAACCTGGGTTGAATCAATTTCATGGTAGACCTGCGTTGCGATATACCGTGCGAGATCCTCTGAGACAGAATAATCGCGGGGGAGTACCTCAGTACAGACATCAATAAATTCGTTCTCACCGTACTGCTCAAACTCCCACTGCATAAAACGGTCTACGAGGGAGTCGGGAGTAATTGAGGCAAGGTCATTGCTCGTTGCGACGACAATTGTATCAAGTTCGATTCGTTCGTCGACGCCCGATTTGGTTACTTTCACGTATCCCTCACCACAGGCGGTCATCAGTGCTTCTCGATCCGCCTTCGAACCTTTTTCAATTTCTTCAACCACGAGATACGCAGGGTTTTCGCGGAGTGTGTCACGAATGCCGACTGCGGTGGTACTGTCGCCCGAAAGGACAACACGCTCTGCGTTATGAAGCCGGGAAATATCGTCCGTTATCATCGACTTTCCTGATCCAGGTGGGCCATGGAGTAAGTGGTGGACCTGTTCACCGCGGTCTATCGTACGTCTAAGCCATTTTTTTGCTTTATCGCGACCGACAACATCAACGAACAGTTCATCCGGATCAATATCTTCAGGCTCAACTGTCGTAGCCAGTGTCTTCTGGGACTCTCTAGATCCATCTACGATTTTTTTTGCTGTCTCAAGATCTGTCACCCGATAATTTGACGAGTTATTTGATTTATATGTCTGTTCGATGATGCCAATCTGTATCAATTTCTTAAACTCCCATCCGCCGGCTTGGACGTCAGTAGCCTCAAAACCGATATGATCATATTCGTCCATCCGATCTTGGTTGTCCGGCTCCTCCATCCACTCAATCGCATTTTCGAGGACGCGGAGTACTCTGTCATCTTCAATCAGAGTATCAACCATAGCTTGTAGTGGAGTCAGTAAGGCGTTATATTAATTCTCTCCTTCCTCAGCGACAACATGAACGCAACTATGAACGATTACGGACAGATTGAACTCCTCGTTTTCGGAATTAGTTGAGTCGGAGGTCAGGGAAGTCCACAGTAAAATCGGTAACGCCGGCCATCATAACTAAGATGATGTGCGCGCGGTAGCTAGCTATCTTTAGGTTGAATGATTTCGGTATCAACCGAGAACGTACGATGGACACCATTATCCGACTCAACATCAATTATCGGTGTTTCACTCTCTGTCTCCTGTATCTGAATGACCGTACCAGATCCACCCGGATAGTGGAGTTCATCTCCACGTTGCCAGCGGTTCATACATAACTCTTGATTTGATATCACTTGTAGCCAACGGAGAGCGGTACAAGCCACTGTATTAAGATACCAGTCACGACTCCGTAGTGAGAGAATCGAGCGCATCACCGACCCGAAATCCGGGAATATAGTATCCACCTTCATTAGTATCATTGAACACAAAGAGAATACGATCTAGAGTACCTGGGCTTGCTATACCCTCTATGCGGTCATCGATCCAAGACTTCTCAGCACCCAGTGTCTCGCTGAATCCAAGGTTATACGCCGCAACCCTGCCGAGAAGAAGGGCTACGATCTTTTTCTCTTGATCCTCGGAAGGAAAATCTGGACCCTTCGCTATTTCTTCAGTCTCGGAGACAAGATACACAATATCGTTCAGTTCACGTGCCAACAGCTGTTCATCAAACTCATACCGCGAATGTACAAGGTCGTGTAGTGGTTGTTCTTCAATCGGTGTCACGAGTTCCGTAACGAGTGATTCTATATCATCATCCTCAAACTCGTCCTCTGACAAATACAGGCGAACCAATTCAACAACTAACCAAGACGCAATTGACACACCAACTCTCGCATCAGAACGATTGATTGATGTGTTGAGTCCAATTAGACCAGTATCTCGTGGCCGTGCCGTATTGATTGCCGCATTGAGCATATCGGGGATGAATTCTTGGATACTCGCTGGTGCATCATTAGCGATTGTATCATTCCGGGACTTGGCCACAAATTCCCATACATCTGTGTCTCGTTCGAGGGGTTCCCCTAGTTCGATATTTAACGCGTGAACGTATACTTGACAAAAGGTTTCGACTTGGTCTGTTGCCCGCGTATATTCACCCCGCTGTAGGTGAGTCTCCATCATCTCGTAGGTTTCTACAAGCCGGTGAACAGATTTGTGATGGAGACCGGTCTCAGAAAGGATTTCAGCCAACTGCTGGGGATTCATACGAGAAATGAGTTCAAAAGCTAATAAAAAAGATTCGTCAGCAGGGTGTTTTATCATCCGGCCGATGGCGTAAGCCGCAATGAGTTGTTCCTGAGTACTGAGTAGGAATCACACAGAAGCGGCATCAAAGTCAATGATCTGTATTAACCAACACTCTGACCTCATACACCAGGGCGTTTGGTTAAGTTCATCAGTGCGAACGAGTCCAATTCTGGAAACGTTCTCGGAAACTGTCGAACGATGGCAGAAATCCGTTGCCTGAGTCCAGTTCTACATACCTTCCAGCCATTCCCTGAAACGCGGAAGCGCCACGCCGCGGCTTATCAGGAACGTAGACAACGAAGCGAGTATGGAAGAACACTCAACGTCGAACCGATTGGCAGTGGACCAGCCGACACGGGGAGCTGACCGCAATCGATCCCTCGCTGACCAGGCCGATCCGGCTACAGACGGAATGCTGCTACCACAGCTCGAGGACGGCATCACGCTGCTCGACGTGGAAGGAGGCCGCGGCGTCCCGATCCTGCAGTCGCTCGTGCTCGACCATCTCCTCCTGCACGACGGGCCCGCCTTCTGGGTCGACGCAAATGGTCACGCGACGACGACGACACTCGCCCAGATCGCGCCCAGTCAACGGTTGCTCAATCGAATTCACGTTGCGCGCGGATTTACCGCCTACCAGCACTACGGCGCCGTCTGTGATCTCCCGACGGCGGTGAACCAGTATATCCAAGCGTCCACCGCAGATACCGGGGCGATCGGTCGAGGGGGACCAGGCTGTGACGAGGACGCGTCCCCCCACACGCCCGCCCTCATCGTCGCGCCGGCCGTCGACGCCCAGTACCGCGCCAACGATACCCTCGGCGAGACCCACGCGAAAACCCTCCAGGCTCGAACTCTCGCCCGGTTGGCGACCTACGCCGATGGGTACGACATCCCGGTGCTCGTTACGCGAAACGAACGAAACGAATTCACCGAATCAATCGCGACGTTCGCCGACCACCACCTCGAGTGTGAGCGAACCCGGATGGGGCCACGGGTCGTCGGTGAAGGCTTCGAGACGCTCGTCTATCCCGTCGACGACGGCGCGTACTATCAGACGACGTTCGCGTACTGGCGGCAGCTGTTCGCGGCACGCGCCACGCAGGTCGGCGAGGAACTGACGACGCCGGGGCCGTCGACGCCGACTCCGGAGGGCGTCGGGACGGGAGTCACAGCTGACGGGGAAATGGTGGCGGCCACCGCCGCTCCCCTACTGGATGCGTGGACCGCGACCGGGACAGGAGGCAGGTAGCGATGGGGCGTACGAACCCGACGTACCGAGATGCGCTGCGAGTCATCGAAGAGCGCTGGGCCGCGTTCCGCCGGGCACTGCGGCGTCGCGACCAGCCGAGATTCGACCGGCTGTTCGAGTACGCCCGCGAGCACGCCGACGCGAGCGGGCTGCTGAACCACCAGAATCCGCTGCTGCCGGTGCTGCTCAGCATCGATCTCGAACAGGAGGCCCGCCTCGACGACCACGAGGAACGCCTCGAGGAGCTCGAAGCTGCAGTCACAGTGAGCAATGATCAAGAGGCCGCTCCACCGGACGCGAACCCGTGACGATGCCGTTCACTATCGACTTTCTGGACGACGGCCGCGTCCTAGAGTGGGAGGCAACCGCCGACGGCGCCGTCGCGACCGAGTGCAATGACTACACTCCACGCTTCTACGTCGCCGCTCGCGAGTCTGATGCCGACCTCGACCTCACGAAGCTCCAGTCCGTGTACGACCAGCACCCGGATGTCGTCGCGACCGAACTGGTTGCGCGACGTCCCGGCTTTCGACGAGACGAGGAACCTGTCCTCGTCGTCGACGTCGCCCACATCGACCGCGTCACCCCACTCGCTCGGCAAGCGCGCCAGCTGTCGGCGTATCCAGTCGGGGATCTCGCCTGTTTCAACGTGGACTTCTCGCGGGAGTTCCGGTACTGTCTGGAGACCGGTGCCGATCCGACGCCGGCGAGCGAGCTGTCGACGCTCCGGCTCAGCGTCCCGGTGACCGAAGCGAGCAACGACGTCTACGAGGAGCTGTCCGTCGCCGGCGACAGCGTCACAGGCTCGCCGACGGATATCCTGACCGCCGTCCAGGGGGCGCTCGACGCGCACGATCCGGACGTCCTAGTCTGCTCGACGAGCGAGATGGTCCCGACTCTCCACGAGATGGCAACGGACGCCGGCGTCGACGACTTCTCAATGTGTCGGTGGCCGGGCATCGACTACCAGCAGCTTGCGAGCCGGTCGACGTACGCAAGCTACGGCCGCGTCGGCCACTCGCCGGCACGGTACAACGTGCCCGGTCGGGCGATCATCGACGAGTCGAACACGTTCTTCTACGGGGAGACGAACCTCGACGGCGTCTTCGACCTCGTGTCGCGCTCGAAGAAGCCCGTCCAGGAGCTCGCGTGGGCGTCAATTGGGAATGTCCTCACAGCAATCCAAATCTGTGAGGCCCACGACCGCGGCGTCCTCGTTCCGTGGAACTCCTGGCGGCACGAGTTCTACAAGCCGATGGGGACGCTCCACGACGCCGACCGTGGCGGCTTCATCTTCGCCCCAGAGGTCGGCGTCCACGAGGATGTCCACGAACTCGACTTCTCCTCGTTGTACCCGAACATCATCTGTACCCGGAACGTCTCGCCCGACGTTATCCGGTGTGACTGCCACAGCGACCGCGAGGACGTCCCCGGCCTCGGATACTCGATCTGCGACGAACGGGGCTATCTCGTCGACGTGTTGCAGCCGATTATCGACGCTCGTGACGAGATCAAAGCGGCCATCCGTCGCCAGAAAGACCGGGATGATCGCAACAAGGACCGATTGGCAGAACTCGAGGGGCGGTCGAGAGCGCTAAAATGGATTCTTGTCGCCTGCTTCGGGTATCAGGGCTTTAGCAACGCAAAGTTCGGGCGGATCGAGTGCCACGAGGCAATCAACGCGTTCGCTCGCGAGATTCTGCTGACGGCGAAACAGCGGCTAGAGGCCGGCGGCTGGCGGGTCGTTCACGGCATCGTCGACTCCATCTGGGTGACGCCTGACCCCGACGTCGACGATGTTGCCCGCGAGGACCTCAAGGCACTTGCGACAGAGATTACGGAGGAGATCGAGATTCGGCTCGAACACGAAGCCCACTACGACTGGGTCGCGTTCGTTCCCCGGCGCGAGAGCGACGCCGGCGCGTTAACGAAGTACTTCGGGAAAGCCGCCGATGCCGACGAGTTCAAGATCAGAGGTATCGAAGCACGGCAGCGCTCAACACCACCGTTTATCGAGAAGGTCCAGCGGGACTGTCTCGAACAGTTTGATGCGACTCGGTCGCCTGACGCCGTGCTCGATGGTCTTCAGGACGCCGTCACGCGCCTCCATGCTGGAACGGTCCCGATTGAGGACCTCGTCGAACGGAATCGCGTCTCCAAGCCGCTGGAGGGGTACACGCAGACCACGCAGAACGTCGCCGCGCTGCAACGGGCCCGGGATCAGAATCTCGCTGTCCACCCTGGACAAGATGTCGAGTACGTGGTCGTCGACGACGAGAAGACCTCACGAGAACGGGTCGCATTGGCTCACGAGGAGATTGAGTCGTACGATGCGTCGTACTACGAGACACAACTCATCAGAGCTGTCGAGAGTGTGCTGTCACCGATTGGCTGGGATCGGAGGAAAATTCGTCGAGAACTTGCGGAGACCCGGGTGCCGGAGTTGACAGGGTTCTTGACATCCTCTCCGCGCTGAAGCGCGAGGCGTTCTCCTTGGCTCTCCGTAACCACGGAGAACGATTAACCAACACAGGAGTTGTTCAGGACAGATTTGTTGGTTAACCACGATCCACGAAGTCGAACAATTCACTCCCACCGTGAACGGGCACGATTCTCTTCTTGAAAAAATATAGCCGGTTGGAAGACTCGGCCCCGCTCCTGTTTCGGTTGCTCATCACACGCTTAAGCACGAGTGTATCTCTCGATACGACGGAAACGTGGGATGGGTGTCCTCTCTTATCGAGTTTCACTCGTCTGAGTGGACAGGGCCCTTGTACTGAGAACGAATCTTCTCACCCTCCCGCCACTGCCAGTAGTAGTAGCGATTGTCGTTGATCTCTTTGATCGTGAGTGTCGCTTTGGCTGGGACGTCATCCGGAAGATCGTCTGGTTGCTCTTTGATATCGTCTTGATCCGGCGATCCCTCAAGACGGGCCTCTCGTTCCTTGTGCTCGGCGAGCGCTTCAGCGTACGTCGCAACGTCTCGGAGCTGCTCCGAGTCCAACTCGTTGAGCGTGTTGACGGTCTCCGTCGTCAGGGTTGCCGGTGGAGTCGGGGGGTCGTGGGACATCGGCTGCTCTCGTATTAACCAACACAGACCGCTACGCAATAGTTTTGTTGGTTAAGATGACCGGTATGGCTTTTGTGCCCGCTGTCGTGACACCA
>Ga0209945_1000763_pt1 | contig 11657 bp, 11 predicted proteins | sample SalPonR2_A_D2_MG_FD_185703 | JGI IMG/M metagenome (GOLD analysis project Ga0209945, IMG submission 185703) | Salt pond soil microbial communities from South San Francisco under conditions of wetland restoration - Salt Pond MetaG R2_A_D2_MG... ...
CCTTCGAGTTGACCTCCGAGAAGACGGAGAACTCGTCTTTCCAATCGGGAAGTCGGTAGTGGTGTTTGTACGCGGAGCCGATGTCATCGGCATCCACGTTCTCGTATTCGTACAGAGTGTAGTTGTACGCTTGGCGATGAATGTCGATATGATGTTCCAGTTCAGCCGCTACCTCTTGTGTCGGGTATGCAGGGTAACGGTGACTGTACTCCATCGCTGTCTATTGATTGTTGACATGTTTACTTAATGGTTTGTATCTTGTGCGGCGATTCATCCCCTCCCTACTCACTCGCAATACTCGCTCCTTGAGGAAGGGGCATTCTCGCCTCATTCTGGTAAAAACAGGTAGAGATGTACCGAACTGAGAGCGCAATCTTGGGAACAATCGCGGGATCAGCGATTGGATCCGGGTCGTATTTCCTATTGGTGCCGAACGTACTGTACGCACTCGCTATAGTTGTGCTATATTCGGTCGGTGTCTCCCTCCTAATAGACCATATCCGTATTTTCGCGAAGACGGGAGACAGCGGGGGTAGCTGGTGGGTGATAGCGTTTGGAGGACTACTCGGTACAGCCCTGATCGTCCTGCAGGAAGTGTATGCGCCGGTGGACGTATCCGCTGTAGGCGTGATCGATACGCCGTCGGAAAACGCTGCTGGACTCTCCGTGGAGTTCACGATGATGCTTTATCTGTTCGTCCTCGCCGTTGCTTTAGTCTCGTTCAACATCGGGCTCGGGATGGCGATCGCTGATCTGAGTGACGATTGAGCTCCCATCACAGCGGTCACAAACAGATCGAAACTCACACAGGCGTACGACGGGACAGCCTCCGAAGCGTATCGATGGTTCAATAGCGTTTTCATTCTCGCGAGGAATTATATACGGATTCCTCGAAGGGTGAGTGTATGCCCTCCATCACGCGACGGAACGTCGTTGCCGCACTCACAGGCTGTATCGCTCTCGGAGCCATCGGTGGTGCCGTTGCACGGACGACACAGAAGAACGCGCCGCATCTGATCGTGAACAACCAAACGGAGCGCGAACTGGACGTCACGACGGTCATCCGGACCGTCGAAGATAGCGAGGTACTCGTCGACGACACGGCATCCATCTCGGCGAACGGCGATCACGGATACACCGGCCTCGCGGCCAACGAATCACTCGAGGTGACCGTCCGCACGGAATCCGGGCTGGAGAACACCTATCGGTGGGCCGAAACCGATCCGGAGAACGCGCTGTCAGTCGGCGTCTCCACGGACGAAATCGGCTTCGTCGTCGCAACGCCGCCGTAAGTTGGTGATCCAGCGTGAGTTCAAAATACCGACGCGGTTTTGCCATCACCCGCGACAGCCTGCGCGTGTTCACCCGTGAACCGACTCTCCTGGTCCTGCCGGCCCTGAGCCTCCTCGCCGTCGGGAGCGCCTTCGCCGTCCTCGCCGGGATCGCGTTCCAACAGGGACTCGTCGGGTCGCTTCTCACCAACGACCTCTACAAGTACGGGGCGATGTTCTGTGCGATCGCGGTCTCCTCGAGCGTGGCGACGTTTTTCAACGCCGCCGTGGTGCACTGCGCGGCCCAACTGTTCGATGGCAACTCGACATCCGTTCGAGATGGGCTCGCCGCAGCGTGGCGGGCCCGCCGTCAGATCGCCGTGTGGGCCGTCGTCGCTGCGACGCTGGGGACGGCCCTGTACGTCCTCGACGAGACGTTCGGCGTGGTTGGAAGCCTGACGCGAGCCGTGTTCAATCTCGCGTGGGCGCTGCTGGCCTTCTTCATCGTGCCAGTCATCGTCCTCGATCGGCGACGGAGCCTGCGCCGCCAGCTGCGGCGAAGTGGGTCGCTATTTCGAGAGACGTGGGGCGAAAGCGTCTCGGCCACGCTCGGGGTGAGTTTCGTCTTCCTACTCGTTGCGCTGCCGGGCGTCGCGTTGGGGGCGATGGGATACTTCATCCTCGATGGCCTGGCCGCTACGGGAGCGCTGGTCGGTGGCGGCGGGGTCGTCGTCGCCGCCATCGTGGGCTCGCAGACGACATCCGCGATCGTCCGGACGGCGCTGTACCGATACGCGACGAGCGGTGAACGGGTCGGCCCCTTCGAGGGCCGGGACCCGGAAACGATTTTCCCAGAGAGCTGACGGCACCGACTCGCGTGCTCGTCGCCTTCGAGCTATTTCGACGAGAATCCGAAGGTACCGGCGTATCGCTCGAAGATCACGGAGTCGACGCGCATCCCGAGATGACCCGCGGGACGGTGAGGCTTCCAACGAGAAGCGCGACGGAGACGTTGCGACCGACGTATACTGCGGTGGTCGCTGGCCCCGGGTCCGGTTGCGGGACGAGGAAGTAGAACAGACCGGACGTGAACGGCGTCGCGATCAGAAAGGCCAAGCCGGCGAGGATCGCGAGTTGAAGCTCCCGTTCCAACCGGCCAAACGGTCGATCATCCCGACGAACCATCCAGCACAGCCGCAACGCGAGCACGGCGACGAGAACCTCTCCGGAGTATTCGATCACTATAGCGATGGAAAGCCCGACGACGAGGCGTTCGAGACCGCCGAGCAACTCGATACCGTCCCGGATATGCCGGCGTAGCAGCCGACCGATCCAACAGATACCGGCAACCGCAGGGAGCACGAAAACGCCACGGGGGACCTGCTCGGACACAGGCGTACGTTTCGCGGTGTTCGTCGAGCGTGACCGATCGGTGAAATCGGTATTTCACTCTCGTGGGGGTGAACTGGAACCGACCAGTACTGACCGCAACCGGGTCGAACGCTGTCAGCCGGTGTGGATGTCGACGGAAGCGTCGCAGTTTCGCTCACGGATAGACGGCCAACTCGAACTCGTACCACCGCCCATCGTAGATCGCGTACATATTCGGAAACGTCGTATACGCCCCATAGTTGCTGTGTTCCCCTACGTGGTCGGCGGCGTCGAGTTGGGTGAGGACCGCCTCGAGCCCGTCCGACATCGGTGGCGACTCTTCGTAGAACCCCGAGACTGGTCGCCCGTCAGTTGCCGTCTCGAGTATGTCTGTCGCCGCACTCGGGAGCGAGACCGTCGAGAAGTCGACGTCGAGAACGGTCTCGCGGACGTGTCGCTCGTATTCGGATCGCGATTCGCCGATCGGTTCGGCTGTGAACGTCCGTTCGGTAACTGGAATGGTATCTTGCTCGGCCCGGGCTTGGAACAGATGAGCGTTGTGTTGGAGATACTCGAATGGGGGCGATGGAACGAGATCGCTGGCTTCGGGATCGAGGTGATGGTGATACGTGACGCCACGTGAACCAGGCCCCTGGCTACCGACATCGATCGCCGGGTCTCGATCCGCCGCGGCGGCTTCCATCGCCTTCTGTAGTATCTGCTGGTCACGATCGGACAGTGAGGTGATCGGTACCGTTGCCGGATCGGCACCGTCGGGCTGATCTCCATTCTGCAAGTCGAGGTAGAACTCCCACCAGTCCCGCTCGATAGTGCGAACCGTATCGACGTGGATCCGGTAGTACCGGTCGCCGTCCGTAGCGAACTGGGGACGTTCCCGTTGTTCGGAGCCGAACTCGTACTCGTAGGTCAACTGGTAGTTCAGCACCGTGGCGGAGCCACCCGCAAGCAGTTCGTCGTAGACGGTACGCTTGTACTCATCCGGGTAATCGATGGCGAACTGGGCTCGGTGCCCCGTCGGATCTGCCAGTAGCAATGTTTTGAACGGCTCCTCTACCGAGTAGGTACTTAAGCGAAATCGGCTATCACCGGACGAGAGACAGCCGGCGACACTCGTGACGCCCGCTGCCCCGAGTGTCGTCAGCAGTGTCCGTCGAGTATATCGAGTACTCATTTCCTTCGTCTACCGACCGCTGATAGGGTTCGAAATAGTTCTGTTGTATAAACCCGTTCCAACGATATACGATGCTGACGTATTCTCACGAGTAGCTAGTTATCGACGGTGGGAGTGTTTTAGTATCCTGATAGCTCAAATCGAAATTGCGCTTTGCGCCTCGTTCACGAAACAGGCGGTAGAAGATTGTCGATAAAGCGACGGCCTGGGAGTTGTTGGCCGACACGCCCGCCGATGGCCGCGAGCAACGAGTCGTCTTCATGGCGGATATGATGCCCAACGCGGGAGCCACCGACGAGGGCGAACTCGCGTCGCTGTTCGCGGACGCCGCCAGTACCGGCGTTCATACGACGTTCGTCGGGATGGGTCTCGACGAGAACGCCGATCTCGAGTTGGTCGCGTCGTGGACCGAACGGGACGGCAAGGCCTACAGCCAGCGGCTTCGGATCGAGCTGCCCGACGCCCCCGAGTCGTACGCCCACGACGGCGTCCGGAAGGCGATCGCGCTCTCGCGGTATGCCCGTGAACTCCGCAGGTGGGCCGAGACCGTCCATACAGCGTCGGATCGCTCCGCTGCCGTCGACGACTGGCTGCTCGAGGACGGTCGCAGCGAGCACGAACGCGACTCGGTGCCGTTGGCTGTTCCCGACGATGCTGCGGCCCGATTCCAGCGGCTTCGGGCGTATCTCGCCGACGAGATGGTAGCGCTTGACGACGAAACGCTCCAGCAGGAACTCGATCTGCTGACGAGGCTCTGTAGCGGCATGGAGGGGGAGCTGTCCAAACGACCGGAGTAACGCTCGTGATCACCTATCACGACGGGTTCGCTGCTGCTCCGCACCTGCGCGTCGGCCGAAACCCTGCCTCGCTGAGGTCGGGTCGAGCATCACCCGGTGAGACGGGGGATCCGGCTGACGCCATCAGGCTGCGTCCCCGTCGCGAGGAGTCCGCCATCCCAGGTCTCGTCGATAGCATGGGGATGCACCTACTGCCTGGGATGGGCGGCGGAACACGAGGTGCCTCCGACTGTGGCGATTGGGGCGTCGTAATGTGATGAAAAGCGCTGATGTCACCGATACGTATATCATGATAGCTGTTCCCTAAGCTGGTGAAACAGCTATCGGCTGGATGATACTATCACCGGTTGTCGTGCGAGACGTAGAGGCTGATACTGACGGACAACCGAACGGACACACGACGCACGGGGATCACGCCGTTCGACGGCGCGACCGTCGGATCACTCCTGCGTCGATGTCATCTGATTTCGTCCATCAGTATACGTTCACCAGAACAGTTCCGATGAAAAACGGGGGGTACTGAATTAGGGCCGGTGTGCTTTCGCCCTCCGAAAGCAATAATCGACCCCGGATACAGAATCGTGACGTGACCATATTTCAGGAACTCATCGGAGACCAGTCGCTAGCCGTTTGGATCGTGTTGGGCACGATTGGGTTCCTGCTGACCTGGAGGGGCGCGAACATCGTCGAGTCGACGACGTCAAAGATCAGCGACCACTTCGGCGTCTCCCAAGCCGTCCAAGGTGGACTTATCGTCGCGGCCGCGACATCGTTCCCTGAACTCGCGATTATCATTATCTCGGTGCTTGTACTCGGTGACTTTGGCGTCGGTGCCGGAGCACTCATTGGGACGGCGGTGTTCAATATCTTAGTTATTCCGAGTGCCGTCACTATCACGAGCGGCGACACGACGACGACACAGGGGATCGTCTACCGCGACGCCATCTTCTACACGGTCGCCGTGCTCGGCCTTTTCGGCGTGATCGCGCTCGGCGTTCTCGGAACCGCCGGACAGCAACGCGCCCAGATTACCCCGCAGATGGGTGTCGGCCTGCTAGTATTGTACGGCGTGTACGTCGTCTTACTGGTCGGCGGCAAGAGCGGCACATCGGATCAAAAGAGGACGGAGTCGACAAATGTCCCAAAGCAGGTGGGACTGTTCGCGGCCGGGTTAGCCATCGTGCTCGTCGGTGTCGAGTGGATGGTCAGTATGACGGTGCAGATCTCGGACGCGCTCGGTGCGCCCCCGTTCCTGATATCCGTGACTGTGCTGTCAGCGATGAGCTCGTTTCCCGACCTGCTCGTCGGCGTGAAGATGGGCAAGGCCGGCGACCAGCGGGCGGCGGTCGCGAACGTCTTCGGGACGAACACGTTCAACCTTGTCGCGGCACTGCCCATCGGCGTCATCCTCGCTGGCGGTGTCTCCATCAGCTTCCTCACGTCCGTACCGTTGCTGTTATTCTTGTTCTACACCACTCTCGTCGTCGTGGTCTTGGCTGCGACGGACTTCGAACTCACCACCGAGGAGGGATACATATTCCTCGCGATGTACGTCGGTTTTCTCGGCTGGATGACAACCGAAGCACTCGGCTTTACGACGCTGCTGACTGAGGAGACGCTCCGGACGATTGTCAAGTAACCGATTCGCGCGTTCCGTCTTGCACGGCCCGATCTGTCCACTTCGATACAGATACTACTGTTTCGCTGTCTTCGGTAAGCGCTTCTCAGGGGGCCTCGGCGAGCAGCGTCGTCCGGATCTCCTCTTCGATCGATTCGATTTCAGCCGGCTCCAACTCGGTGGTCCAGTCCGCATCGATCGCTGTGAACACGAGCGAGATTCGAACGGATCGTGTCGCATCCTGTTGGGCCAATGCCACCGCGTAGGCGTGCATCTGTTCGACGTAGTAGGCCGCGTCGTCGGCCACCTCATCCTCGGACACATCGCCGGTCTTGTAATCGATAATGTGGTACGTCGACGGCGTGACGAGCAGATGGTCGATGTAGCCGACGACCTCACCGCGGTCGAACTCCGCGGTCACGTATAGCTCGTCGTAGCGCTGGTCGACGTCCGCCGCGTCGGCCTGCCGTTGGATGTACTCGATTCCGCGTTGGGCGTGCGTGCGTACCCGAGCCTGCAGATCGGGCGTCAGATCGACGGCTGTGCCCTCCGCAGCCAGCGTCTGTCGCATGATATCCGACCACCGGCCCTCCGGGGGCCGGAGCTCACACAGCTGGTGGACCATTTCGCCGAAAATACTCGATTCGACGTCCGAGACCGCCTGCGTGGACTCTTCTTGATCGGCGTCGCTTTCGGGCCCGCTCTGTAGCCTTGCCGACTCGTCGCCGTGACGGCGATCCGGACGGTCGGGGTCGACTTCCTCGACGTAGAGCGTTCGTGTTTCCGTGTCGAGCGCCAACTCCCCGTACTCGCTTTGCAGCGCCGCCCAGTCGGTGGCGGACAGGCGGAACGTAACGTCGGGAGTGGGCGGCGACTCCGAGAGTTCGACAGCCGGAGCCTCGGCGGTCGTGGCCGGCGCTCGTTCGACGGGAGGCGTCGGAAGCGAGACAGCATACGATCCGTCGCCGTACGGTCGCTCGACGCGAGTGGCCGACTCCAGGGCTGTACACACATCTTCGGTGAGGAATTCCGGTTGCACCCAATCGCGCCAACTCGAGGCGTCGTCCGGTGTCGCCTCTTCGAGGTCGGTAAGTGACGGCACGCCAGTCTCGCTATCCGACTCGTGCAGCCCGCTCAAGAGGAGATGGTCGCGAGCCCGTGTGCAGGCGACGTACAGCACCCGCTTTTCCTCGGCGCGTTCTTCCGCCCGACGCTGGTCCCGAAGCGTGTTTCGAGCCATCGTATCGGTGAGGGCAAACGGGTCCTCCGGTTGCGGGGCTTTCATCCCGACCGCGTGTTCGCCGTTGATCTCTTCGAACTCGACCTGGTCGTTGAGGGATGGCTTGTCGTTGAAGCCTCGACCGATTCCTGGAACGACGACGAAGGGAAACTCCATGCCTTTGGCGTCGTGGATCGTCAGGATCTGGACGCCATCCGCGGTGGTGTCGGCCTCGCTTTCGCGCCCACCACGGCTCACGCGGCGTTCGATCCGGTTGACGAGCGTCGTGAGACTGCGGACGTCGCCATCACTGTACCCGCGCAACTGCTCGCGGAATTTCTCGACGTTTGCGATGGCCTGCTGTGGCCGGTCGCCGACGCTGATGTTGACAAAAAAGCCCGTCTCCTCGATGATCTGTGTGAGATACGACGCCCACGAACCACTGAATTCGGCCTCCACATCGGGCTTTTCGTCCGAATCGTCATCGCTGGCCGTGATTCCGGCCTGCCGTCGCCAGCGCGTGAGCAACGTATGGACCTCGGCGAGGTCCTCGTGGCTGCTCCCTTCGAGTGCGGCCCACAGCGGCTCGCCGTGCCGTTTCACTCGCGCGAGCGTATCGTCGATGGCAATGTCCATGTCCGATCCAGCTTCTGCCTTCTGCTCGTCGTCTTGGGTAAAATTCTCAATCTATCGGCGTTCAACTTCGGCATATCCATCGAGATCGTCCAGTTCCTGTTGGGTGCCCTTGAACGTGAAATTCCGGACTTTGACTTCCTTGTCCTGCCCGTAGCGGCGCACCTTCTGGGCCTTGGAGTCGACGGAGATGCTCTCGGCTCGGGCGATCATCTCTCGAGAAAGCCCACGTCCCCCATCATGTCCAGTGTCTTCGATACCGTGGTCACTTTCGCCATGGTGGACTCGCGTTGGAGAATACCCTCCCACCCCACCGTGTCCAGTGTCTTCGGCGGGGAGCCGGTCGTCTCTACGTCCAGCCCGAGTCAGTAGCTCCGATCGAGACGCCGTTGTACTTCATCGGTAACGCCCACGATGTCCACCGTTTCATCGAGTGCCTCGAGCAGGAGCTCGGGATTCGTATCGAGAGCGTACTCGTAGTACCGGCCTCCGACTTCGCCTTTGTTCCGCTCCACCCGGCTGGCGATTCCCAACATAGCGAGTTCGTTCAGGTGGTCCCGCATCCGTCGTGGAACGAGCGCGTCTGTCGCTGCCCGATCGCAAACGATCTCGTATCGCTCTTGGGTCGTCCGGGCCCGAACCGGCGTCTCCCCTTCCTCATGCATCATCACGAGCGCGTACAACACCAAATGACCATGTTGGGTAAGCCCGGCAACACCGTCGACGATACGACTGCGTTCGAGGGCGGTTCGGGCGGCATCGATATGTGCCTCAGTGAGTTTCGCCGCGTTCTCCTCAACTGCAATGTCTCCGGCTTCCATCAGTAGATCGAGACTCTGGCGGGCGTCGCCAGCGTCTTTCGCACCGAAGGCGGCACACTTTGCGATCACCTCCTGGGGAACGACGCCATCGTAGAAAGCTATCTCGGCACGCTGACGGAGGATGTCCCGAAGTTCGTTCGCGTCGTAGGCGGGGAACTGGAGTTCCTTCTCGCACAGACTCGATTGGACCTTCGAACTGAGCCGTTCGCGGTACTTGAAATCATTCGAGATGCCGATGATGCCGACCTTGCACTCACTGAGGTTGCCGTTTGCTCGTGCACGGGGGATCTGATAGAGAATCGAGTCGTCCTCGATGTGGTCGACCTCGTCGAAGACGATAACGATCGTCCCACCGATCGAATCAAGCTCTTCCCAGAGCCACTCGTTTACTTGCCGCCGTGGATATCCGGTCGGCTTCAGCTGCTCCGCGGGGGCACGTAGCTCGTTGATGAGCTGAATCGCGACTTGATAGCTCGTACTTAGGTCCTCACAGTTCGTTCGAATCGTCGTGACGTCGATGTCGTACTCGGCCGCATCCGATTTGAGTTGATCGAGAAGGTAGCGTGTACACGCCGTTTTACCGACACCAGCTTTTCCGTAGAGAAAGATGTTAGACGGCTGGTCACCGTTAATGACCGGTTGCAACGCGGCGATATACTGTTGTAGCTCTTCATCCCTCCCCACGATATCCTCCGGCTGGTAATCCTCCCGGAGCGCATCCCGGTTGCGAAAGATGTCCGTGTCTGGTTCGAACAACCCCATCTGTCTCCTCGAGTACACCGTAACAGGCAATCAATATAAAACCACCGTGTCTTTTGTGTCTAGTGTCATTGGAAAGCCACCCCATCGCGTCCAGTGTCTCGGGCTCTAACGGCTTAGCAGTGACCGCCCAGATGCGTGTAGTTTCGACACTGGACACACTGGGGTGGGAGCATCCGGATAGCAGACCCATCGCATTATTCGGGGGACTATTTTCCCCGGCTTAGCTTGAGCGCCAGACAGATCGACGAAGACACTGGACACACTGGGGTGAGGGAGTGGCGAACTCGCCGATACGTATAATTACGGAACATCAAGGGGAAAGCCCCGTGTTTTAGCTGCGATACCGTCGCCGCCGTTCAAACGCGTTTGACCGACTCCCGTTCTCAACACGGGGCGTTCCCGAAGCTTATCGTATACGGAAGCCGACGGATCAGACTGCTTCGCCGGTGCGACGCGGGCTATCCGGCGCCAACGCGTCGTCGTATATTTTGATGAACAACGCTTCGATCTCCGATTCCGTCGGTTTCCGGGGATTGTTTTCCGGAGACCCGGAATCGATGGCGTCACTCGCCATTTTCGGCACGATGTCGAGGTACTCTTGGCGGTCGGGTACCGCACCGAACTCACCGAGATACGACGCGAGATTCACGCTCGTGCACAACTCGAGGACAGCGTCGCTGGCCTTTTTAGCTGCCTCGCGGTTGGAGGTAGTCCGGTCAGCCGCGCCGAGCAGTCGGGCGACCTCTGCGTACTTTTCCGGGGCTGCCATCGCCGAAAACTCCATCACGTACGGGAGAATGAGCGCGTTCGCGAGTCCGTGCGGGATATGAAGCTGTGCCCCGAGCGGGCGGGCCATCCCGTGGACGAGCGCGACCGAGGAGTTCGTAAACGCCTGTCCGGCCTGTAGCTGGCCGATCATCATCTCCGTTCGGGCCTCGATGTCGTCGCCGTTCGCCCAGGCCTTGGGGAACGAGTCGGCGATCCTCCCGATGGCCGCGCGGGCATAGTCGTCCGGAACGCTGTACGATTTGACCGAGACGAACGCCTCGATCGCGTGGGTGAGGGCGTCGATTCCGGTGAACGCGGTGTGGCTCTGTGGCAGAGACCGGGTCAGTTCCGGGTCCTCGATCGCGACGTCGGGAACCACGTTTTGGGAGACGATGAGGAACTTCGTCGACGTCTCGTCGTCGCTGACGACGATGGATCGGGTCGCCTCGCTACCGGTCCCGGCGGTGGTGTTGACGGCGACGAGCGGCGGGGTCGGATTTGGAACGCCCCCGTATCCTGCCTTGTCGACGGCGAACTCGCGGATGGAACCGGGGTTGGTGGCCAAAACGCCGACCCCTTTGCCGGTGTCGATCGACGAGCCCCCGCCCAGCGTGACGATGACGTCACAGTCTTCGGTCCGCCACAGCTCGTAGGCCTCTTCGATGTTCGTGATCGTGGGATCGGGTCGGACGTCGGTGTAAGTAACCGCCTCGATGCCGCTGTCGCGGAGCGTTTCGAGGATTTCCTCGCCGTAGAAATCAAATATCCGCTGTGTCGCAACGACGAGCGCTTTGTTCCCGTAGAGGTCGGCGTAGTCACCGACCTCAGAGACCGCTCCGGTACCGAGGGCGATTTTCGATGGCGAGACGACGATTCGCGTTCCGTGTTCCGGCGTCGGGTGTTCGGGTTGCATGGGGTGTCAGCGTTGTAGCGGGGCGTAGTGTGGTGTGACGTGTGATGTGAGTTCGCAGTGGCTCGTTGCGATCGCGGCGGGTCGTGCGGAGTTCAACCGGTGCCCGCTTCGTCGGTCGGTACCGCCGACCGGCCGGTCGGGGTGTCAGGCGTCCGGCCAGCGCTCGATGTAAATCGTCTTGTCGGTGTAGAAGTGGATCATGTCCTCCCCTTGGGCGTGGAGATCGCCGAAGAAGGAGTCCTTCCGGCCGCCGAAGTGGAAGAAGGCCATGGGGGCCGCCGTGCCGGCGTTG
>Ga0209945_1000765_pt1 | contig 11651 bp, 11 predicted proteins | sample SalPonR2_A_D2_MG_FD_185703 | JGI IMG/M metagenome (GOLD analysis project Ga0209945, IMG submission 185703) | Salt pond soil microbial communities from South San Francisco under conditions of wetland restoration - Salt Pond MetaG R2_A_D2_MG... ...
AAAGCCACCAACGGACAGAGGGCTGACGTGGAGAAAGTAACTGATCAAACACCCTCTCATTTTGATGGATATTTTTTCCGATCAGAGTAGAGACGAACAGTTATACAACCTTGCCGCAAAAATTGATTTTTTATTCTATCTGGTAAGTATAATATTATGGGTAGTGAAGAGGAGTTGACAAGCCGTCCGATACGAGTACTGCACGTTGATGATGACTCGCAGGTTGTCGAACTAATTAAAAATCGTCTTGAACAAATGGCTGATCAAATTACTGTTCAGACTGCAACTACTCCCAAAGAAGGATTGTCGATGCTAGCTACCAATGCCGTAGACTGTATCATCTCGGATTATAACATGCCGACACAAAATGGGATTGAATTTTTGCACACTGTTCGAGAGGAACATTCTGATCTGCCATTCATTCTTTACACGTCGAAGGGTTCGGAAGAAATCGCCAGCGAGGCCATCACTGCTGGCGTGACCGACTATTTACAGAAAGAAGCAAGCCCGGGCCATTATCAATTGCTGGCAAGCCGGATTAAGAACTCTGTCAGTCAGTATCGGGCGCAGAAAGAACTTGGCCGAAAGGAAGATTTGCTTGCATACACCGAGCGTCTCGCCCAAACTGGAGGGTGGCATTTCGACATTGAGACCGGGGAAACCCGCTGGACAGACGGCACATATGCAATATATGGACTTGAGCCCGACGCGGAGCTGACAAGGCAAGAGGCAATTGACTTCTACCACCCTGAGGATCGGAGTGAAATCAAACGATTGGTTGAACGGTGTATCGAAACGGGCGAGTCCTATGAGGCTACGCTCCGACTGATTGATACTGACAACCAACTCCGTTGGGTGCTCACGAACGGTGAGGCCATTCGAGAAAAGGGAGATATTGTCGCCATCAGAGGAGCTATTCGGGATATCACAGAACTTAGAAAATGTGAAGAATTCCTCAAAACTGCTCAAAAACCAACTGGTTGAGTTGCGCCTGCTTATTATTACAATATTTTACATTGATAACTAATAAAATACATCTGTTATCGTATATCCTGTGGCTGAACATAGAATGAGATCGGCACCACTGATCTGCCAACTATAATCTCTGTATCGGTCAGCCAGCTGTCTATCAACTATTATATGGATTGCTTCGCCAGTTCTTGGATAGACCGCGCGCGAATTGTACACGTAGAATTGCACTGGAACTGTCGGTCACGAGAGCGGCGTGATGATAGATTGAGTCGCGTTGAGCAGCCCCAAGATGCGAGAATTGAGTGCTCAGTTTATTTACACCGAGCGCGTACCTCTCTCCGAGGAAAATATTATGAACAAGAACGTCGGCGGTATGGATCGTATCGCTCGCCTCGTTTTCGGTTCCATCCTAGTTTTGGTTGGGATCGCTGGCTACGTGGGCTTACTTGTCTTGGCAGTCGGTCCGTTACCCCAAGCGCTCACTTCAGCAATCGTGTTGCTTGTTGGGGTGATACTGCTGGTCACCGGGGTCATCCAGAAGTGTCCACTCAACCGAGGCCTCGGATTCAACACGTACCGCCAGAAGAAATCCAGCGAATCAGAAGAGCCAACAGTGACCCATCCGAAGTAATCACCTCCCTTTCTTCGACGACGATACTGCCCAGCTAATGAGCTGATCGATCCACGCTCTGATGGTATGGAGCCTGCTTAATCCCCAAGAGCATGGACTAGGTGACGGGGTGGCAAAGGCCGGTGCAAGATATGCGTATTCTAGCGCGACGCTCTGATTGGCCTCAGTGCCAAGGAAGCACCATCATGGGTCAGCCCGGCTGCCGTTGGGCAGCCGGGCGACGAACCCGCATGGCTGTAGCTCCAGTCCATGCACGACCACTCCAGAGGAAACCATGTACACGCTCGGCATTGATCTCCACAAAGACGAATCGCATGTGGTTGTGTTGGATGACAATGACGAGATTGCCGACGAGGTTCGCGTCCAGAACGCGAACCTCGAAGAAATCGCCAGACAATACGCTGGCTGAAAGCTGCGATTGAAGCAACCAGCAACTACTACACCGTTTACGATACTCTTAACCAGTATCTTGATGTAGTCGTCGCCGATCCAAGCCAGACGAAGGCACTCGGTGTCGTTGAGGCGAAGAATGATCGGTTAAACGCGAAGTTGCTCGCGCAACTTCGCCCGGCTGGGATGATCGCCGGAAGCTACGTTCCCTCGAAAGAGCTCAGGGAACGCCGCGCACTTGTTCGAGGACGGAAGCAATTGGTCGAGAAACGGACTGATTTCAAAAATCAAGTCCACGCCGTCCTTGACCAACAAGGGATCAGCTACGACTGGAATCCGTTCACCCAGAACGGGCGGGAGATCCTCGCCGACGAGGATCTCCCACTGGACACAATCTCCCGGACACTGATTGAGTCGTACTTAGAGATTATTGACACGCTGAATGAGCAGATAGACCGGTTGGAGGAGCTAATCCAAGATCGCGCTGCGTCTCTGAAGGAGACGCAGCTCCTGATGTCGATTCCGGGAGTGAGTTTCTTTTCGTCGTTGCTGATCACTTCAGAACTCGGCGACATCGACCGCTTCGACCGTGACAAAGAGGTTGTGAGCTTCGCTGGATTAGATCCGGTCGTCCGCGAGTCGGCTGACTCGCGGACTGAAGGTGGGATTTCAAAACGAGGTAATCCTCGGTTACGGAGTATCCTTGTCCAGTGTGCGAATGTAGCAGTTCACACTTGTAATGATGAATACCTCAGCAACTTCTTTGAGCGGTTGAAACGGCGGAAGGACTACTCAATAGCGATAGTAGCGACGGCTCGAAAGTTGCTGGTATCGATCTACCACATGTTAGATCGGGAAGAGGTGTACGATCCACCGGGAGTAAGTAGCTGAGCACCGCCGCCTCGGCGGTGCTCTGCGGCCGGCCATCGGCCGCGATAGCCACAGCTATACGCTAGACACGTTCTGACCGCCTGAGGTAAGGGTAGACAGCCACCCTGAGCTGTCTGTCGATTATTGGTTCAACAAAGATCAACTCTCGCTACTTCACCCGAAATAATATTACTCTCAACGTGAAAAGCTTAATTAGCAGGCTCCATAGGTATATTTTGCACAGCCACACCTGCCAATTCCAAAATAGATACTGCTGTTTCAGCATTTTCGGTAAGAGCCAAGAACTTAATGTAGCCGTTCAGCTCGTCCTCTTAGAGTCTCAAAACAGCGGCTCTAGTTCACCGTTACTATTCATTAGCTCCAAGAACCTGTCTTTGCTTTCACCGGAGATCTCTCCGAGATTCTGCTGTGCTTCGATCGCAAACTGCTGGAGTTCTTTCACTCGCGGGACATTCGTTACGCCACCCAGCAACACGATCGTTGCGACGGTTCCTTCCCCGCGTTGTGGATAGTCGCCACCGCGGACTTCCATCGATCCGGTCTGTTCTTCGAGCCAGTTGCGCCCGTGCTCAATCCCCTTTCGGTTGAGATATCCTGGCGGGCCAGCGACAACAAGCAGTGCCCGCTCGGTACCGTTCACCTCACATGGCAGTGTGAGGCGACCAAGCGTCGCCTTCCGCACGAGACTTGTGATCCGGTTAGTAGCCTCCGTGCTGTCGATCTCATCATCCGACTCGCCGCGAAGCCGTGAGAGTAACCCCTTCCGCTCTGGCTCATCTACCGCGACGTCGGCGTAGCCGAGCGAGGAAATCCCGCCGCCTTTGAGCGTGTTGATGATCTCCGAGGAGTCAACTACACTCTCGGCGACGTCGGTTCCGTCGGCCACTTCACCTGCACTGAAGAGCACGCCGAACCGCTGGACGAGTTCTTTGTTGATCGCGTTGAAGCCCTCCTCAACAGACTCGCCAGAGTTGCGCCATGCATCGTTGTCGAACAACATGACGTTATCGACCTTGTCAACGAACGTTTTGAGCGATCGGGCGGCATTTAGCGTGTAGATCCCACCCTCATCGCTACCGGGGAGAATTCCTAGCCCGTACACAGGTTCGGTATAGATCCGTTTGAGGTTCTTGGCAATCACGGGTGCCCCACCCGATCCGGTTCCGCCACCGAGCCCTGCGACAACCAGAAATGCGTCGATCTCGTGGGTTGGTATCGAGTCAAGTGCTCCAAGGATCTCGTCAATGTTTTCATCGGCAACCTCTGCGCCCAGTTCGTTGTCTGCACCTACGCCGTGACCCTTCACCCGCGACTGTCCGATCAGGATCCGGCGATCCATTGAGACGCGGTCAATTCCTTGGAGATCTGCTTTTGCCGTGTTGACAGCGATGGCACCACGAACAATATCCGCACCCGTCTGTGCGTCGTATGTCAAAAACTCATTAACGATCTTTCCGCCCGCCTGTCCGACCCCAACCAATGCAAGTTTCATGTGAACATTCCACGTGATACTACGCGAGGAGGACAGATAAACGTGCTCTGTTGAATCGGTGCTAAATCATGCTTAGAGCGATTCAAAGTGGGATTCTACGTTTAAGATTCAACCATCAGAACGATTTCACGGAACTGTCAGTACCAACCCAATGCTCAAACAGCGGCAACAAGACCGTAGCGGGTACCGTGTGTGAAGTATTCCCAGCCAACAGCAAACGCGCCCTCAACAAGTTCCTCATCGGATGCAATTAGGACAAACAACAATTCTAAACTCGAAGGCGGGATAGGTATCGCAGCAGAGACCCACCTCTTCGATTCGCAGTTTGCCCACACAAACTCATCGATCCTACGACAAGGACTGGGTTGGCCCGCTCCGGAGCAATCGAGAGGTGACCTACGCTGGTGAAGAGTTCTGTGTCGACGCGCTGTAAGGACACATAGATACAGGCGAATTTGGTGTCAATGACGAAACCTACCACAACAGGACGAAGCAGCTTCTTGTCTCCGAGCAGGTTTGCGGCAGCGGCCTCTGGACGAAACACTCCGAATAAGAGTATTCGGTGACGTTACCTCATCAGCTTTGTCCATTATATTTTCACAGCGACTGCCCTATCTGACCAACAACCTGCTTCGTATGAGCTTATTTCCTAATCCAATTATATCGCTACCCGCGCGCTGTCGCACGGTTACTCTGTCCAGCATACGAGCCAAACTGACAGAATGATACAAACGCTCCTAGACCATCGCATTCACCGCCCCTGTTCAGCGATTCTGCCGCGTTGTCTACCTTCACTCACAGTACTGTTCGATCACCCGGCGCGTCCGCTCATCCAACTGCACGAGATGACACAGCGGATTGCCGGGATACACAAGCGGGTTCTCCAAAATCCCGACAAGCAGGCCGGCAAACGGGGCCTCGACTTCGGTCGCATCAGTTTTGAACGGGTTTGCGATCGTTGCGATCACCTCGCCCGCCTCAACCACGTCGCCGCGGGTGGCGTGCATTTCGACCAGCCCGCCGGCATCCGCGCGAATCCACGTCTTCTCGTCGGCGCCGGCGATAACCGTTCGCCAGCCGGGCCACGCGACGGTCGCCGCGGGCTTCACGCCAAACTCCGCGAGCACGCTTTTCGTCCCCGCCAGCGCGCGGTCGATAAATTTCCGCTGAAACCGGTGGGCTTCGCCCATCTCGATGGTGACCGTCGGCACGCCCACATCGGTCGCCTCCCGGCGTAGCGTTCCCTCGGGCCCCTCGCTGTCGATAATCACGTTCGATGCAAATGCGTTGGCAACGCGAGCGGTCGCCTCGTCGGCCATATCAGCCCGCACGTGGAGCATGTTCGTCCGGCCCCGCGTCGAGGTGTGGAAATCGATCCCAAGATCGCAGGGACCGATGAAGTTCCGGAAGATGCTGTCGGCCATCCGCTTGGCACTCGTAGACCCGGGGTCGCCCGGAAACGAGCGGTTGAGATCCCGGTCGTAGATCGGCAGATACCGCTGTTGGGCAATAAATCCAGGCACGTTCAACACCGGCAGACAGACCAGCGTCCCACAGAGGTCGTCGTGATCCCACTCGTTGGCGATCTCCCGAACCACCTCAACGCCGTTGAGTTCGTCGCCGTGTCCGGCCGCCGAGAGGAACACCGTCGGCCCCGTCTCGGCTCCGTTAATGATCGTGACCGGCATCCGGACGGGATCGCCGAGATAGGTTTCGGTGATCGTATACCGGAGGCTTTGGGTTTCTCCGGGATGGACTCGCCCGCCGTGGAACGTGAACGGTTCGGGCTCTGACATTGGCCGAAGTGGGCGACGAACGGATATACATCTACCGCCAGCGGGAGGCACACCAGCTTGCCGGCTACGGTGGCCCACCGGCCGACCACAGTGACTAATATATCCGTACCGAAGACTCCGCTATGACTGCCGATTCCCCCGCTGGCCTCACCGTCGGTGTACTTGGCCTCCATAGCAGCAAGGAAACAAAAGCGATCCTCAACGCCATCGAGGGGTTGGGTTATGATGCCGAGTGGCTCCGCCGGGAGAACATCGCGGTCTCGATCACTGACGGCGAGTTGATGGTCGAACCCGACATCAACGTCATCGCCAACCGACTCCTGTTGTCAACAAGCACGCATCCGGCCGACGAAATCGGGCTTGCACGGCTGTTTGACCGGCTATATCCGATGTTGAACCCGCCGCAGTCGGTGACGACAGCGATGCACAAGTTCGCTACCGCAACCGCACTCGCCGACGCCGGCGTTCCGGTACCAGATGCCCTTCTCGCCTTATCAAGCGAGCGGCTGAACCGCGACCGCGAGCGGTTCGGCGAGCAGGCGGTGTACAAAACCGCCATCGGCACCCACGGCGGCGGCGCATGGGTCGTCGATCTCGCCGAGCCGGTCAACCCCCGCGTGGGCGACCGACAGTCGTTTCTCCAACAGTATGTCGAACGGGACGGCCGCCCGCGCGACACCCGTGTCTATATCGTCGACGGCAACCACATCGGCTCGATGTACCGCTACGCCCCGGACGGCGAGTGGCGGACAAACGTCTCCTTGGGCGGCGATGTCGAAGATGCGAGCGATAACCTCCCACAGCAGGCCCTCGATATCGCTCGCCGCGCGGTCGATGTCGTCGGTCTCGACTACGCCGGTGTCGACCTCATCGACGCTGACGGCGAGTGGCAGGTTCTCGAAATCAACCCGACAGCCGGCTTCCGTGGGCTGTTCAAAGCGACCGGACGGAGTCCAGCCCCCTACATCGCCAAACTCGCAATCGAGCGCGGCGGCGGCAGCGTCGATCCCGACCGAGTTGCCGAACTCGCCGAAACGCTCGATGACTCCAAGCCGGCCTGTGTGCCGAAACAACGATCGACGAAGCCGACCGAACCCGCGGTCATCGGCTACATCGAAGAGGTCGTCGTCAGCGGGACACGCGGCTCCCAGCTGGTCATGGCGAAATCCGACACCGGTGCGACGCGAACCAGCATTGATACCCACCTCGCAACCGAGATCGGCTCCGGCCCGATCAAGGATATCATCACGGTTCGGTCGGGCAGCGTCAAGGAGGGGCGATCCCGCCCGGTCGTCGACATCGTCGTCGGCGTCGGCGGCACCCAACACACCGTCACCGCCAGCGTCGAAGACCGCAGTCACATGGAGTTTCCCCTGCTCCTCGGCCGGGATATCCTCGAACACTACCACGTCGACGTAACCCGGCGTGCCGATTCAGTCGACGACAGCGACGAGGAGTAAGGGTTTGCTTGTGACCACTCCCGGTAGCGGGCAACGATATCGACTCACTCGCTTCCGTCGACCACAGCAGCATTAAGTGGTTCTTGGAGCTGTAGATAAACGTGTAGAGCCGAGCAGTCACTCAGCAATAGATGCAGGAGTTCTGGTAATCTTCCAAGTGATACCACCAGATTTCCCCCAGCGTTCAACAGTGAGTCCGAATTCGCCATCACGGATAGCTCCAATATTTGTCCCAACTTCCTTCGCCGATAATCCGATTTCTTCACCGATTATCCGAGATTTAAAATACATTTGAGTATCTATCTCACATTGTAGGTACGAAAGAATACGGCGTTGCTTCTCAGTAAGGTTGTTATTTTCTGCAAATGGATTACTCATAGGCAACTCTCATTTAGCTCAACTACAGCTATTGTCGTCAAATTAGTGAGGGTCTGATCTTCTTGCCCCATATTAGTATATTGGTTGTCCTATTGATATAAATGGACTAGGTGCTCTATTGCAATAATATGGCAAGAACAGCCTGTTTTTGATCCTTTCACTGTCAATGAGACAGCTCCGATCTCAAAGGAGACAGAATCCACGGTGTAGAAGATCCTTGCGTAGGGCTTGCGCCATTACTGACTAGAAAAACCATTACCGGTGCGGAGGAGTTGACTAACAGTAAATTAGATCTGGTTATCGTTCTATCGGACAAACTCATATTATGAACTCCAAGATTGCCCATTAGAAAAAACGGAGCAAAATGCCAACGAGAAACGTGAATATCAACAGATAGCCAATAATCACGAGCGCATTCCGGCGGAGAGCGTCCGATTTCATTCCGGGAAGTAAGAAATCTTGTGGCCATATTGATGCAAGCATTAGTCCGTACCGGTGATCTTTTTAGATGAGTCGCTGGATTCGGTGGTTGAACCGGTATTGACATTTGATTTCGGAGTCGGATTAGGGCTAGAACTGTCAGAGTCTGCGCCCGAAGATGGCTTAGTCGATCGATCTCTTTCCGTATTTGATTTCTCATCTGAGTTGTCTTTCGATGTATCATCAGACGCTTTAGACTGTCTAAACGCCTGTGTTGATGAATCCGGATTGTCGTCGCTTTGCTCACTTGGTGAATCACGCTGTTCAGGATCGTCTCCAGCGGTCTTCGGTGCTGTCGGCTGCTGTGTTATTTGCTCTGGTTGCGATTCTGATTTTCTCTCCGTAGACGAGTCCTCCGATCTATCTGACTCCGTGTTCTCACCTGTGTCTGGCTCAGTCTCGGAAGATGAATCGTCAGAGATCGAATCTTCTGATTCATCGAGTGCTGAATCATCTGACTTCTCGGATTGTAGTGCTTCTTCGTCGGAGGGCGCTTCGGATTCCTCGTCTAATGATTGCTCAGATCTATCAGCTTCCGCAGGGGACTTGTCTAGGTTCGGTTCTGACTCTCTTCCCGTAGACGAGTCGTCTGATTTGTCGGGCTTTGCGTTCTCATTTGCGTCCCGCTTGGCTTCGGGAGGTAAATCGTCAGAGATCGAATCATCCGATTCGTCGGCTGCTGAGTCCGTTGATTCTTTAGACTGTGGTACCTCCTCATCGGAAGATGATTCAGGTTTCTCATTTGCGGGCGGCTCAGACGTGCCCTCTCCGGCAGGGGACTTGTCTAATTGCAGTTCTGACTCTTTTTCGGTCGAAGAGCCGTCCGATTTGTCGGGTTCTGAATCCCTCGATTGTCCGGAGTCCGGAACTTCCTTATCGGAAGCCGGCACCGGTTCATTATTTATCGGCGGCTCAGGTATCTCGTCTCCGATAGGGGACGCAATTCTTTGATTATCATCGATATCCAACTCTAATGAGCTGTCTTCGGTGATATTTTTTGCAGTCTCGTTGGTAGTGACGTTTTTTGCAGTCTCGTTGGTAGTGACGTTTTTTGCAGTCTCGTTGGTAGTGACGTTTTTTGCAGTCTCGTTGGTAGTGACGTTCGTCTTTATGATGAACCTGTGATCGTTTTCGACTATCTCTGGGGTCGGAACGTCGGCACTAAACCCAAGAGATACCGACTCCTCGTCCGACAAAACCGCAAATGACACACCACCAGTCGTCGCCGCGACGAAGATGAGCAGGGCGCAGAAGGCAACGAGCAGTTTACTCATCGCTTTCCTCCGAACTTTCGGTCTCGCCACCATCGGGAAGGGGGGGAGTGGGCGATAGAGCAGGCTCAACGACTCGGGCCGCTCGCCATGCCGAGACAGTCACAGCCCCAGCGAACACAAGACCAAGGAACCCTGCGGTGAACACACCGACCGAGATCGACGTCGGTGCGGCAGTGGCAGTGAACTCGCGGTAGACGTTCCACCCCGCGTACACGAATAGGACGGCCATCGCCAACAGTGTGAGTTGTAAATCCACGACTGCGATCTGTCCGGTGTCGGCGGGTGATGGGTCACTGTGGTTCGAGCTTAGATTCTCTTGGCTATCTCTCAGGGCCAGAATACTTTCAGGATCGTCAACATTGACAGGGACGATCAGTCCTCTCAGAGTAGGTGTCGGCCGCCATTTAGAGGCCTGATCCTCATCCCCATCATGCTCTGTCGTCTCTGCGGTGTCACCCGTTGATGTTTGTTCTGAAGGTGTATCAGGAAGCTGGGCGGAATCCTGTCTGGCCCACTTAGCGAGTTCACTCACGCCGAGTAGCACTAACGGAATCACCACGAGCAAGAGGTATCCAACGGGCGAGTTAGCCCAGAGGATCACGTAGCCAACAAATGGGATTGTGATTACGGTGCGTCCGATGACCGCATCGGGGCTGACAAGCCCCGCGTCAACGTTCTCGTTGGCATCGCCTTTTGTCTCGTAGCCGCCATCGCGTTCGCCGACGACGCGGTGTGTTGTCGGAACGGTGTCGCCGGTCTGGTAGGTGATGACGTCACCGACGCTGACCGATGCGGACGCATCAACGATTACCACGTCGCCGGGCGAGAGTGCCGGCTCCATGCTGCCAGAAAGGACGACGTACCCCTCGTCGGCACCGACGATCTCCGGGGCAGCGAAGACGACGAACGGCGAGACTACAGCGAGCAGGACGAGCGTCACGACTACACTGCGTGCGCTCGGCATTGACGGCCTTGATATGGGAATCATTAGCTACCTCCGGACGAGAGCGAGGGATCGGTGCAGCCCGGGCAGTCCGATTCCGACTCGGCCGTGCAGACACAGACCGTGACGTGGCTAATCGCCCTCCCGGTCGGCGCGTAGACGAGCCCGTCGGCGTCGCTCCCAGGGAGATCCGCCGTGTCGCCCGAGAGCCCGTCTGCTCGGTCGTACTGCTCATCCCCCGGTCCGCCCTTGACCCTGACCGTACAGAGCGCGGGAACGGTTCCGCCGTCGAGTGCCACCAGCCGGAAGGCGACCCCGACCGTCTCTCCGTCGCCGTCCTTGTTAGCAGTGTCGTAGATTTCCAGGCCGTAGTCGGCATCGCCCTCGGTGAACCCGTACGTCCCAGGGTCGGCGTAACTGTCACCGAGTCCAAGCTGCGTCTCGTCTTCGAACTCCAGTTTGCCGAGCGGACGGCAGCACGGACAGGGGTCAGCGGTGGAACACGGCCCGGTCTCCACCCCGTCGAATGGGTTCTCCGGCGTCGTGTGCCGGCACTGATCGGCCGCGAACCACATCGGTAGATCCACCGTCTCAGTTCCGATGTATCCCCCGAGTCCGTACTCGAAGAGAAGACACGTTGTGTCGGTCAAGCAATTGTCGCCGGAGGTCGACAAGTCACCGTCGACGCGGTATCCCCCGCGGAGACCCTCAGCGACCTCTCGGAGCGAGCCGTCGGCGATCTGGTGGAGCTGTTCACCGGACGCACAGTCGGCGTACGACACCGTCACTTGGATTGCCTCTGCCAGTGCGGTCGACGCCGGCACGGGACAGTCGGTCGCAAGCCACAGTGCTGCAGGGTTGTTGACTGCGTCCCCGTCCTGCGGCAGCCCAAAGGTGAGAAGCATACTCCCCGAATCGTTGTTGGGCCCGAGCGACCCGATCGG
>Ga0209945_1000766_pt1 | contig 11641 bp, 12 predicted proteins | sample SalPonR2_A_D2_MG_FD_185703 | JGI IMG/M metagenome (GOLD analysis project Ga0209945, IMG submission 185703) | Salt pond soil microbial communities from South San Francisco under conditions of wetland restoration - Salt Pond MetaG R2_A_D2_MG... ...
CGGCCGCTCACGCACGACCTGTTCGTCGAGATGCTGACCGAGTTCGGCGGGGCGATCGACCGGGTCCGAATCGACGACCTCTCCGGAAGCACGTTCCTCGCGAAGATCGACGCCGAGCGCTACGCCGGCGGGGAGCGACGCGAACTCACCTTCGACGCTCGCCCGAGCGACGCCATCGCCGTGGCGCTCAGAGTCGAGTGTCCGATCCTCGTCGGCGAGGCCGTCCTCGACGAGGCCGGCCGCCCGCCGGACGCCTTCGAGACCCGATAGCGACAGGGGGCGGCGTCACCCTCCAGGTGACGACCGGCTACCGGCAGGCCTCGACGGAGGCCTCCTGGCCCTCCGGGATCGCGATCCAGGCGTCGTCGGTCCCGACGTCTGCGATGATGAAGGCCGACCGCCCCCCGCAGTAGTCGTAGGCACCCTGGACGCGTTCGCCGGCGTCACTTCCCACCGTGCCTCCAGTGTCTTCGACCATATCTGAACGACTGTATTGAAATAGTAATAATCTTGCGGAACTCAGTCAGTACGGCGTGGGATGTGTCCCCGTTTACGCGTTCGGACATCGGGGTGGCTCGACCGCCCTCGGGTCGCCGCCCCGGGGACGACCCGTCACCCGTCGTCGCCGTACCGGTCGGCGGCGGACTCGAAGGCGAACTCCGCGCGCTCGGCGGAGCGCCGGCCCTCGGCGGCCGCCAGCGCCTCGGGGTCGGGTTCGACGTCGTCGTCGATCCGCGCCCACGAGTCGTGGACCTTGGCATGGCACCACCGACACAGCGCCACCGTGATCTCGTGTGTCAGTTCGGCCCGGTCGTCGTCGGCGTACTCGAGGTGGTGCTCCTCGAGCAGCGGCCGGGTCTCCTCGCCCGCCAGTCGCCGCTCGGCGAGCCCACAGCGGCGACACGTCCGGGCGGCGTCGGTCGCGCGGAACTTCGGGCAGTCGCCCCACGTCCACTCGCCCTCGGGGTCGGCGGCCGGACACCGGAGGTCGTCGGCGCGGCGCGCCCGCGCGAACTCGGGGTCGTTGCGGCCGTACTCGGCGGCGTACCGGCAGCGCCCGTCGTCGGTGAGAAAGTCGCACCGCTCGACGACCGCGTAGGGGTCGTCGACGCCGACGGACGTACCCTGCGGCGTCTTCTCCATGTTCGGGGGATCGTTCGCCGGCCACCTGAACGTTCGGTCGGTCAGGTCCCGCCCGGGATCCCGCTCGTTCCGATGCCCCCGGCCGTTCCGACGCGTTACGCTGATACGACCGCGGCCCCTCACTCCGGGCATGGACGCGGCGGCGGTTCGCGAACGCGCGTCGGCGCTGCCCGACGATCCGGGCGTCTACCTGTTCGAGGCCGACGACCGGGCGCTGTACGTCGGGAAGGCGGTCGACATCCGCGAGCGGGTCCGGTCGTACGCCGACCCCCGGAGCGAGCGGATCCGCCGGATGGTCGAGGCCGCGGCCCGGATCGACTTCGCCGTCACCGACACCGAGACGCAGGCGCTGTTGCTCGAGGCGAACCTCATCAAGCGCCACCAGCCGCGGTACAACGTCCGGCTGAAGGACGACAAGTCCTACCCGCTCGTTTCGATCACCCGCCACGAGGTCCCCCGCATCGAGGTCACCCGCGACCCCGACGAGGGCGCGACGGCCTTCGGCCCCTTCACCGACAAGGGGCGCGTCGAGACGGTCCTGAAGGCGATCCGGCGGGTCTACGGCCTCCGGGGGTGTTCGGACCACAAGTACGAGGGGCGCGACCGGCCGTGTCTCGACTACGAGATGGGGCTGTGTAGCGCCCCCTGTACCGGCGAAATCCCGCCCGAGTCGTACGCCGAGGACGTCGAGTCGGCGATCCGCTTTCTCGAGGGCGAGACGGGCGCGCTGGCCGAACCGCTCCGCCGGCGGATGGGGGCGGCCGCCGAGGCGCAGGCCTTCGAGCGCGCGGCGGCCCTGCGGGACGAACTCGACGCCGTCGAGGCGTTCCACGGGGGCGGCGGCGACGCCGTGGTGGGCGGGCGCGAGGAGCGCGTCGACGTCCTCGGCGTGGCCATCGAGGGGGAGAAAGCGACGGTCGCCCGGCTCCACAGCGAGGACGGCAAACTGGTCGACCGCGAGCGCCACCGCGTCGACGCCCCCGATTCCGGCGCGGGTGTCGCGGCCGTTCTCGCCGCCTTCGTCCCGCAGTTCTACGCCGACCGCCCGCTGCCCGACGCGCTGCTGTTGCCGGAGCGCTACGACGACCCCGACCTCGACCGGTGGCTCGAAACCGAGGGCGTCTCGGTCCGGGTGCCCGGCGCGGGGCGGGAGGCGACGCTCGTCGAGTTGGCGATCAAGAACGCCAGCCGTCGGGCCGGCGAGGCCGACCCCGCGGGCGACCTCGCCAGACGGCTCGGGATCGGTCGGATCGACCGGATCGAGGGCTTCGACGTGAGCCACGCCGGCGGCCGGGACGTCGTCGGCAGCGACGTCGTCTTCGCCGACGGCGACCCCGAAAAGCGCGGCTACCGCCGCCGGAAACTCGACGAGACGAACGACGACTACGCGAACATGACGACCCTGTTGCGGTGGCGCGCCGAGCGCGCGGTCGAGGGCCGCGACGACCGCCCGGACCCCGACCTGCTGTTGATCGACGGCGGCGAGGGCCAGCGAAACGCCGCGTGCGAGGCGATCGGGGCGGTCGGGTGGGACGTCCCAGTCGTCGCCCTCGCGAAGGCCGACGAGCGCGTGCTCACCGCCGACGGGGCCCGCGCCTGGGACGACGACGACCCCGCGTTGCACCTCCTCCAGCGCGTCCGCGACGAGGCCCACCGCTTCGCCGTCCAGTACCACCGAACCGTCCGGGACACCGTTTCGACGCCGCTGGACGAGGTCCCGGGCGTCGGCCCGGAACTCAGAAGCCGGCTGCTCGGCCGCTTCGGCAGCGTCGAGGGCGTCCGCGCCGCCTCGGCCGGGGAACTCGCGTCGGTCGAGGGCGTCGGCGAGGCGACCGCCGAGGCGATCGACCGGGCGTTATAAACGTCCGACTGACGTTTATAAATGGGCGTCGACCGTTTATAAACGGGCGTTCACATTTATAAATCGACCCCGCCCGCTGGGCGCTCACTCCCAGGAGACGCGCCGCCGGACGCCCTTCAGCGTCCGCGAAATCGTCAGGGCGACCGCGAGGAACGGCACGAGCGGGAGCAACACGACCAACAGCAGCGCCGCCGCCGCGATCATCGGGTTGGCCAACTGGTCGTCCCCGCTCGCCGGATTCCGCACCGACCGCACCGCCCCCCGCAGCCGCCCCAGTGTGGTATTTTGGACCATACCCCACGCTTGAACCCGCGACGGTATGACGTTTTACCCTCGTTCCCAGTTCGTGGGCACGTTGCGGCCGGATGGAAAGTTTAAGGGCCGAACCGCCGGAACGTCGGGTAACTTCCTCTCTATGCACGACGACGGATACGACCACGCCGCGGTCGAACGACGCTGGCAGGAGGCCTGGGACGACGCCTCGGTGTACCGGACCCCGGACGACGTCGATGATCCGACGTACGTCCTCGGGATGTACCCCTACCCGTCCGGACAGCTCCACATGGGCCACGTCCGGAACTACACGATCACGGACGCCTACGCCCGGTATCGACGGATGCGCGGCGACGACGTGCTCCACCCGATGGGGTGGGACGCGTTCGGGCTCCCCGCCGAAAACGCCGCCAAGGAGCGCGACACCAACCCCCGCGATTGGACCGTCGACTGCATCGAGACGATGAAGGGCCAGATGGAGTCGATGGGGTTCGGCTACGACTGGGACCGCGAGATCACGACCTGCACGCCCGAGTACTACAGGTGGAACCAGTGGCTCTTCTCGCGCTTTCTGGAGGAGGGGCTCGCCGAGCGCCGCGACGCCGAGGTCAACTGGTGTCCCGAGTGCGAGACCGTCCTGGCCGACGAGCAGGTCGAGGGCGACGACGAACTGTGTTGGCGCTGTGACACCCCCGTCGGGACCCGCGACCTCGAACAGTGGTTCCTGAAGATCACCGAGTACGCCGACGAACTCGTCGACGACATCGACGACCTCGGGGGATGGCCGGACTCCGTCAGACAGATGCAGCGCAACTGGATCGGCCGCCAGGGCGGGACGGAACTGCCCTTCGAGATCAGCGGGCCGCCGCGCGACGCCGACGGACCCGATGGGGGAGCCGAACCGCGGGAGTACGGGACCGTCGAGGCGTTCACCACCCGGGTCGACACGATCCACGGCGCGACCTTCTTCGCGCTCGCGCCGGATCACCCGATCAGCGAGTCCCTCGCGGAGACGGACGACGACGTCCGCCGGTTCGTCGAGGAGGAGGCCGACCCCGACGGCGACGAGCCGAACGGCGTCGCGACGGGGCTGACGGCGACCAACCCGGTCACCGGCGAGGCGATCCCGGTGTACGTCGCCGACTTCGTCCTCTCGGAGGTCGGCACCGGCGCGCTGATGGCCGTGCCGGCCCACGACGAGCGCGACCACGCCTTCGCGGAGAAGAAGGGCCTCGAGATCCGGCCGGTGATCGCCCCCGAACCCGAGGCCGGCGAGGAGCCGACCGTCCCGGACGTCGAATCGGCGGCGTTCACCGAGGACGGCGTCCTCGTGAACTCCGGGGCGTACGACGGCCTCGACAGCGAGACCGCCCGCGATCGGCTCACGGCGGACATCGAGGGGGCCGAGACGGCCACCCAGTACCGGCTCCGCGATTGGGGTATCTCCAGACAGCGCTACTGGGGCACTCCGATCCCGATCGTCCACTGCGAGGCGTGCGGCGCGGTCCCGGTCCCGGACGAGGCGTTGCCGGTCGAACTCCCCGAGTTCGTCAACACCACCGGCAACCCCCTCGACGCCGCCGACGAGTGGAAGGAGACGACGTGTCCCGACTGCGGCGGCGCTGCCGAACGGGAGACCGACACGATGGACACCTTCGTCGACTCGTCGTGGTACTTCCTGCGGTACGTCTCCCCGGACCTCGACGAGGCCCCCTTCGATCCCGATCGCGCCAACGACTGGATGCCCGTCGACCAGTACGTCGGCGGCATCGAACACGCCGTGATGCACCTGCTGTACTCGCGGTTCGTCACGAAGACGCTCGCCGACCACGAGGGGCTCGACCATCGGGAACCCTTCGAGAACCTGCTCGCCCAGGGGATGGTCCAACTCGAGGGCGAGAAGATGTCGAAGTCGAAGGGCAACGTCGTCTCCCCGCAGGCGATCGTCTCGGAGTACGGCGCCGACACCGCGCGGCTGTTCATGATGCAGGCCGCCCAGCCCGAACGGGACTTCGATTGGTCCGAACAGGGGGTCCAGTCGGCCTACGCGTTCCTCGCGCGGCTGTCGGAACTCGTCGAGTCCTACGCCGCCGGGGGGATCGAGACCACCGACGAGGGGGGCCCGATCGCCGGCTACCTCGACAGCGAGACCGAGGCCGCCGTCGTCGTCGCGACCGAGGAGTACGACGAGTTGGTGTTCAACACCGCCGTCCGCGGGGCCCAGTCGCTCGTCGGCACCCTCAGACAGTACCGCGAGTACGCGGCCGTCCACGGGGAGACCTTCGAGCGCGCGCTGTCGGTCGCTGTCCGGCTGCTCGCGCCCGTGGCCCCCCACATCTGCGAGGAGCTCTGGGAGACGCTCGGGGAGGACGGCTTCGTCGTCGATTCGGCCTGGCCCGAGGCCGACGCCGACCGCGAGACCGTCGAGAAGCGCAGGCGCCTCGTCGAGAACACCCGCGAGGACGTCCGCCAGATCGTCGACGTCGCGGGCATCGACGACCCCGAGCGGATCGACATCGTCGTCACGCCCGCGTGGAAACACGAGGCGCTGAACGTCGCCATCGACAGCGACGCGCCGAACGTCATCGGCGAGTTGATGCAACGCGACGACATCAAACGCCACGGCGACGCGGCCGCCTCCTACGGCCAGACGCTCCAGGAGAACCGCGAGGCGCTCCAGCGGACGCTCGATCCCGAGGCCGAACTCGACGCGCTCGAGGCCGCCGCCTGGCTGATCGAACGGGAGTTCGACGCCGAGGTGCGCGTCCTCGCCGCCGCGGAGGCCCCCGACGACGCGGCGAAAGAGGCGGAACCGTCGCGGCCGGCGATCGACATCGAGGAGTAGTTGGACGGTCGGTCTCGGACGGCCGGGTCGGTCTCAGACGGCCGGATCGACCTCCGGCGGTTCGGGAGCCGATCCGACTGACGTCGCGTCGTCGAACCCGCGGGCGTAGCAGTAGGCCGCGGCGACCGTCGCATAGAAACTCACGAACGCCCCGAGGAGCCCCACGATCGGGACCGCGCCGATCACGCCGGCCACCACGCCCCCGACGACGAGGACGCCCACGCCGAGAAGCCACGCCGTCGCGAAGGCGCCGCTCGTCAGGATCGGACGGAGGGTCCCGAACTCGAAGGCAGCCCGCAGACGCCCCGTGACGGCGAAGTTGATGAAGCCGGCGCTCCCGACGTACCACGCCGCGAGCCAAAGCGGCAGCGTTACGAGCACGCCGAGGAGCGCGACCGCCGCGCCGATCCGCGTCCCGAGGAGGGCCCCGGCCGCGACGACGCCCCCGAGGACGACCGTCGGCACGACGACGTACGCCAGCACGACGGCCATCCCCTTCGCCCCCTCGACGAGGAGTTCGCCCCACGCCTCGAAGGCGGGCGGTTCCCCCTCGCCGGCGCTCACCGACCGAACGACCCGGACGACGTAGCCCGTCACGAGTGCCGCGGGGACGAGGAGGACACTCAAAAGTAGCAACACGCCGCCGATGAGGATGGTCTTCGCCGGGTCGGTACCGCTCCTGGGATAGTTGATAGCGTCGTCGAGCATGGTTATGTGGCGGTCGGGGATGCGGCGGGTCGCGGACAACTCCGACTGGTATTTATATATTTGTTGTAATAGGTAATAAATGCTTCTTGTGGTGAGTTAACGTGGCTCGATCCCCACCATCTGCGTTATTGGTATACACACTCACTCATCGGTCTATATGATCGCCCCGCGGCGTCGACCGGATGATCGATTGGATCGCGTCAGCTATTTATAAGCGATCACTTCCGCCTGCCGTCGCGCATCCCCTCCGAGAAGTTGACCAGCGTCTTCCGGACGAACAGAAAGAGCGCGAAGACGACGAGCAACAGCACCAGGATGATGCCGACCAACACGGGGTCGACGCCGAAGAAGGGCGACGCCGGAACGCCGGCGGTCGGCGCGCCGACCGCCGCGGGCGTCGGGACACCGACGGTCGAGGACGCCGGAACGGGGCCTGTCATATCCGGCCCTTGCGCCCCCGGGGCAAAATCGTTTCGGGGACGCCGGTTCGGGCCGTTTCGGGGCGCCGGACTGCCCCCTTTCGGGCCGTCCGGGCGTCCCCGTCGCCGCCTCGGTCCCGTCCGCCCTCCAGTTCGGTATATAAAAGCTCATGACCGCGGGATTGATACGCCCCGTCGATGAGCCTCCTGCCCTCCAGCCCGGACGTCTCCCCCGACGGCGACCCGCGGGTCGTCGGCCTCGACAGCGAGGAGGCCGACGAACTGATGGCCGCCCTCTCCTCGTCGACGGCGCGTCGGATCCTGGCGGCGCTCCACGAGGACCCCGCCCCGCCCGGCGAACTCGCCGACCGCGTCGACACCTCCCTGCAGAACGCCCAGTACCACCTCGAGAACCTGGAGGACGCCGGCGCGATCGAGATCGTCGGGACGGCCTACTCCGAGAAGGGGCGGGAGATGTCGGTCTACGGCCCCGCCGACAGCCCGCTCGTCATCTTCGCCGGCGAACAGGAGCGCGCCTCGGGGCTCCGGTCGGCCCTCTCGCGGCTCTTCGCCGGCTTTCTGGCCCTCGGGGTCGGCGGCGCCGTGATCCAGGCGCTGTTCGGCGGGGACGACGCCGCCCCCCGCGTCGAGTCCGGCGGCGATCCCGGTTCGGCGGCGCCCCCGGACCCGGAATCGACACCCGCCCCGGAACCGACCCCCACGCCGACGCCCGACGACGACGTCGGCGCGTTCGACGCCCCCGCCGACACGCCGACGCCGGAGCCCGAATCCACGCCCGCCCCGGAACCGACCCCCGAAGCGGTCGAGGAGCCCGCCCCGGAACCGACCGCGACGCCGGTCCCCGAACTCGAGGACGCGGCCGCCGAGGGGGCCGACGGGCTCTCGGCCGCCCTCGATGCGCTGGTGGCCGGCGGGATGCCCCCCGGCCTCGCGTTCTTTTTCGGCGGCGCGGTCGTCCTCACCGTCGTCGTCGGGGTGACGCACCTCCGCGCCCGCCGGCGGGCGTGAGCCGCCCCCCACGTTATACCTAAAACGCCGATTTTACCCTACGGTGGCCTCTTTATGCCCCGGTGTCACGCATCGAGTGCGCTGAACGCTTCGGCCCTCCATCGCCGCCCGATCCCCCACCCACCCGCTGAGCGTTCGGCGCGTTTTCCTTCCCCTCTGTCGACGCTCACCGACCCCCGTGCGCTTCGACGGTGAAGCGATCGAAGATCTCCCCGGACGGTTCGACCAGCCGTCCCCGCGCCGCGTTCTCGGTCCCGTCCCACTCCAACTCGGCGTGGGCGGGTCGGTGCCAGCGCGGGTCGGCGTGGCTGCCGGGGTTGAGCACCGGCACGACGCCGTCGCGGAACGCCGGTTCGTGGGAGTGCCCCACGACCACGAGGTCGGCGTTCGACTGCCGGCCGAACATCGACAGCGCGGTGTCGGTGTGCTCGTGGCCGTGAACGACGGCGATCCGGAGCCCGCGCCACTCGACGACCCGATCCGTCGGGACGCGCTCGCACACTTCGGGCGTGTCGTTGTTGCCCGAGACGCCGTGGACGGGTCCGTAGGATTCGAACTCCTCGAGCACCGAGGCGGTCATGAAGTCCCCCGCGTGAACGATCTCCGACGCCTCCTCGACGGCCTCGGCGGTCCGCCCCGAGAGCCGGGCGTCCTCGCGGCCGTGGGTGTCCGACAGAACGGCGAGCATACCGGCGGTTCGCGGCCGCCCGACAAATGCCCACCGACCCGTCTCGTCGTCTCCCCTCGCATCGGTTCCGCGACCCGAACGCGGCGTGCAACGGCCCGTATCGAGCCCTTTTTTCGGTCGCCCGCCCAACGGTCTGTATGTTCACTGCGGGCGTCATCGCGGTCCAGGGCGATGTCGCCGAACACGCCGCGGCGATCGAGCGCGCCGCCGAACGACACGGCGAGACCTGTCGCGTCGAGACGATCCGCTCGTCGGGCACCGTCCCCGACTGCGATCTGCTCCTGTTGCCGGGCGGGGAGTCGACGACCATCTCGCGGCTGCTCGCCGAGGAGGGGATCGACGAGGAAATCAGGGCGTTCGCCGCCGCCGGCAAACCGGTGCTCGCGACCTGTGCGGGCCTCATCGTCGCCAGTTCGGACGCGAAGGACGACCGCGTCGGGACGCTGGACCTCCTCGACGTGAGCGTCGACCGGAACGCCTTCGGGCGACAGAAGGACAGCTTCGAGGCCGCCCTCGACGTGACCGGCCTCGCGGACCCGTTCCCGGCGGTGTTCATCCGCGCGCCGACGATCGACTCGGTCGGCGACGGCGTCGAGACCCTCGCGTCCGTCGATGGCCGCCCCGTCGCCGTCCGGCAGGGCAACGTCCTCGGCACGTCGTTTCACCCCGAGTTGACCGACGACTCGCGGATCCACGGGCTGGCCTTCTTCGGGTAGGTCGTCGGCCGTCCCGCCGCGCGCTGACCGCCTGGGTTTTTACGCCCCGCCCGCTTCCGGACGGTATGGACGCACACATCGAGGGCGTCCGCGTCGCCGAGTCCCCATCGGGGGTCGTCGCCGTGGTGACGCTCGGTGTCGAGGACGGGACGGACGTCTTGCCGATCTTCGTCGGGTTCGAGGAGGCCGCGAGCATCGCCCGCGGCCTCGACGCGACCGACATCGGCCGTCCGCTCACCCACGATCTGTTGCTCGACGTGACCGAGGAGCTGGGCGGTCGGGTCGACCGCGTCGCCGTCTCGTCGATCGACGACGGGACCTACATCGCCGATCTGCACCTCGACACGCCCCGCGAGTCGGTCGTCGTCGACGCCCGCCCGAGCGACTCGCTGGCGCTCGCCGCGCGGACCGGCGCCGACATCGAGGTCGAACGATCGGTGTTCGACGCCGGGCGCGAACCGATCGAGGAGTACGCGGGCCTCGAGGACATCCGGGAGATGATCGGCGCATGAGCGACGACGCCCCCGACCCGGCGGACGCCGACCCGGCCCCCGTCCCGGCGGACGCCGAACGGACGCCCGACTCGGAGATCCTCGACGACCTCTTCGCGGTGATCGAGTCCCGAAAGGCGGAACTCCCGGAGGACTCCTACACGGCCTCGCTTTTCACCCACGAGAAGGGCGACAACGCCGTCCTCGAGAAACTGGGCGAGGAGACGACCGAACTCGTCCTCGCGGCCAAGGACGACGACACCGAGGAGATCGCCCACGAGGCCGCCGACATCGTCTATCACATGCTCGTGTTGTTGTCGATGAAGGGGATGGACCTCGAGGACCTCCGTAGGGAGCTCCGGGAGCGCTACTGAGACGTGACGCAGCATACTTGTCCGTCCGCCGCCGTCTAAACGGTATGTACGACGTCGTCGTCGTCGGCGCGGGCCCCGCCGGATCGCGCTTCGCGCGCTCGGCCGCCGAGCGCGGCCGGGATATCCTGGTGCTCGAATCCGGCGAGATCGGCCGCCCCCTCGCGTGTTCGGGCCACGTCAGCCTCGACGTCTGGGAGTTCGTCCCCGATCCGGCCCGCGGGAAACTGCTCCAAAACGAGATCCGCGGCGCGCGGTTTCACCTCGGCGGGGCCGACAGCCCCGCCCACCCGTTTTACAAAGAGGGGGTCGTCTCGAACGCGGTCGACCGCGTCGGCCTCGACCGGACGCTGGCCGAGTGCGCCCGCGACGCCGGCGCGGAGATCCGCCCCGGCCACCGCGTCACCGCCGTCCGCGAGCGCCCCGACCGCGTCGAGGTCGACGCCAGCGGCCCCGACGGCCTCGAGACGTTCGAGGGGCGGCTGGTCTGTGGGGCCGACGGTCCCCGATCGAAGGTCCGAAGCGAGGTGGGGCTCCCCGACCCCGAGGAACTGCTACACGGCGTGTTGGGGTTCTCCGCGGAGGACGACGACGACGACTTCGTCGACGTTCACCTCACCGTCCCGCGGTTTTTCGCCTGGCGCATCCCGCGGCGGGCGGCGGGCGTCGAGTACGGCCTCGCGGTCGCCCCCGGCGACGACGCGCCCGGGCGCTTCGAAGCGCTCGTCGACGACTACGGCGTCGACGTCGAGCGCCGCTGCTCGGGGGCGATCCCGATCGGCCCGCCCGACCGGACGGTGGGCCGGCGGAGCTTCCTCGTCGGCGACGCGGCCGGCCAGACGAAACCCTTCACCGGCGGCGGCATCCTCTACGGCATGCGGGCGGCCGACATCGCCGCCAGCGAGATCGATCCCGCCCACCCCGCGAGCCTCCACGAGTACGAACACGCCTGGCGGTCGGCGCTTCGCGGCGACCAGACGCTCGGGGCGGCCATCCGGGCCGGTTACTCGCTGCCGCGACCGATCCAGCGGGCGGGTATGCGCGCGCTTTCGGGCGAGATCGGCGTCCACATGGACCGCCCCAGCTCCCTGTTCTCG
>Ga0209945_1000768_pt1 | contig 11635 bp, 9 predicted proteins | sample SalPonR2_A_D2_MG_FD_185703 | JGI IMG/M metagenome (GOLD analysis project Ga0209945, IMG submission 185703) | Salt pond soil microbial communities from South San Francisco under conditions of wetland restoration - Salt Pond MetaG R2_A_D2_MG... ...
TACCGGCTCAGCCTCGACGACCGAGAACTCGAAATCGATTGCCACGACGGCCCCGAAGAGGCGGTCCACTGGGTACTTACGCTCCGGGCTGATGGTGAGACGGTGAGCAAGTTCGGTCCCTACGAGTCGACTGAGAAGCTCGCCGACCAACTCGAAACAGTCCTGACGAGCGACGTATTCTACACCGTCTGTTGTGACGGCTAAGTGGAAGGCCGGATGTGCGCGAGTCGTCAGCGAGGCTAGTCGTCGGCGGTGGGGGCGACTCTCGTCGTCTGTATCGGATCCCGGATCCGTTCGTCGGCATCCAGCACGGTCCACTGCAGATCGCCTGCGTACTCGAACGCACGGTGGTCCTGCGTCGGGTCGACGACCGTCAGCGAGAGCCAGCCGTTGTCCAGCAGTTGGGCAACCGACTCGTGTTCCGAGAGTACATCGGTCACACGCTCGACGGGGGCGTGGATCACCGTCGAGAGACGGAGAGGCTGGTGGTAGGGTTGGCCGTCGGCGGCCATCACTGACTGAAGCGGCAGGCCCGTCATGAGGTCGCCGCCGTTGCCCTGATAGACGCCGACGTTGCCGACCGGGTTGTGGGTGATTTTCGAGCCGCTTCCGAAGGCTGCAGTGTCGACCGTCGCGAAGTAGTACTGGGTGTTGATCCACTGGGTGACGACCATCGGCCCGGCCATGATCGCTTCGAGGGCCTCGCCGTCGGGATCGGTCGACCAGTCGTAGGAGTGGAGGAACGAACGGCCGTCGAGGTCGCAGCCGGCGGTGAGATCGCGCGGCCCGACGACGAAGCCAGCGTTGCCAGCCAGCCCCCACTCGGGGCGGGTCTCGGCCCAGTCGGCCGCACGGCGGTCGGTCTCTACGGTGCCATCGCCGTCGGCTCCCATCGAGGCGGCGCGCTCGGCGGCTGCGCCAGTGCGAGCCGCATCGAGGTCGGCGGCGAGCTGGTCGAGGTCACTGGTGTGGCTCTCCGGAACCGGACTATCGTACAGCGTGATCTCGTCGGTCGTCGTGTTGTGTTCGCCAGCGACGAAGGCTGTGTCCTCGGGGATGTCGTGGCCGCGGGCACGGAGTTCTGCGAGGACGTCTTCGTCGTTACAGATCGCCGCCAGCACGCGGGCGCTCGGCCCGCCGGGGTTGCCAGCGCAGGCCCCACAGTCGAGGCTCGATCCGAACGGGTTGTTCTCGGTCTCGCTGGCGTGACCGGTGAAGACAACGAGGCGGGCGAACTGCTCCCAGCCCATGAGGTCGAATGCGGTTTCAGCGTACTCCACCTTCTCGTCGAGGGTTAGCCCCTCGCGGAGTTCGCCGACCGCGTCGGGATTGTAGTCGACAGATGGCTCACAGAACTCGTGGGGCTGCGGCGCACTGTCGGCCGCATTCTTGGCCGCCGTAAAGCGGTCGGGAACCAGCGTTTTGGCGGCCAGCGCGGCCCCATAGCCCGCTCCCGCGCTCTCGACGAAACTGAAAGCGGTCGCGGCGTTGGATTTGAGCGCTTTGACGACGTCTTTGCCCATCCCAAGGGCACCGTGCCAACGGTCGTGGGCCTCGTGTTTGTGGTCGTGACCTGCTGTGGGGCGGTCGGTGATCTGGTGTTGGGCGTCGACAATCGGCGGACAAGCGTCCACGGAGACATCCCCGTCGTATCCCTGATACTGCATCGGAACCCCGAAGAAGCCGGCGTAGCCGTGGGTTTCGTAGTTGCCGGTCGACTCGATGTGGCGGCGGATGATCTCCGAGCGCGTATCGATACAGAACACCATCTGTGCCGCGGGGCGTTCATCGTCGGCCACTCCGTCGTCAGCCAGTGATGGGCTGGCATCGGCGACGGCGTCGACCAACTCGCCGCGGTAGCTCTGTTCCCACGCGGTCAGCCAGATCTCGGCCAACGGAACCGCATCGCTCGGTTCGTCGCTGGTCGCCCAGTCGGCCGGTGGCTCGATGGGCGCGCCCACCAGACCGGCCACGACGAGGCGGGCCGCGAGGTAGTCAATCAGCGAGATCGGGTACGCCGACTGCCAGTCGTCGCCGCTTTCGGCCTGCTGTTTGATGAGTCCGGTCCACCCCGGCAACGACGTCAGGTGGTACTCGAAGATCGCAGACCAGTTGCCGACGTGATGATCACCGAGTACCTCCTGCATCGCCACGATCGGATCGTCGGGCAGGTCGGCAATCGCGCCGCTGTCAGGGATCTCGCCATCGTGGCGGGCAACCGCACGGAACGACCTATAAAACCCGTCGTCGCGGTTCGGCATTGACCACTCAGTTTGGCCCTGATCGAGGAACGCCGCCAACCACTTGGTCAGCAGGTAGTCGACCATCTGCTGGGGGGTGTCGGTCTCGTCGGCGTCGGCGTCGTCAGCGTCGGCGGCCATCCGGTCCAACAGTGTGTCAGGGCGCTCGTCGTAGCCGTGGTCGGCCAGCTCAACCCGTAGGTGGTCGGCGTCGATCAGGCCCTCGTCCCACGCCTGACGGAACACGTCGGCGCTGGGGTAGCCGTCGCTGCCGAACAGTCGCTCGGCCTCGTGGGCGGCCTCGTGGAACGGGCGGTCCTCCAGTCCGGCCAGCGGATTGGCCGTCACGAAGGAGTGGAGCGGCCACGCCGCGCCGACGGCGGTTGCTGCCTGGTCGATGCTGTCTTCGATCGAGGGTTTAGTACTCATTGTAGTCCTCCGTGGAGGTCAGGGTGGTTCCAGCCGGTGGCTGGGTCGCGTTCAGCAGGGTGACGTACAGTCTGTGGCTGTGCTGGTAGAGGCCGGTCTCGATGGCGGCGTAGGCGACGACGAACGCCGCCGCGACGAGGCCGTGGAACACCGTCAACTCAGCGGGGGCCGAAACGAGCAAGCTCTCGCCCATTACGCCCGTAATCGCGTTGTAGGACGCAGCGTAGATCGCAACTGCAGGCAGGAAGACGAGCGGAACGAGGCCGTAGCGCGTCGACGCCGCGACCGACGTCTGGGCGAGGGCATTGCGGGTCGCATGCAGCGTCGTTAGCACGACCAACAGCGCCAACAGGAGGCCGGTATCGAGGCTCGTTCCCTTGCCGGTGAGGACGGCGAACAGGACGCCGCCAGCAACTGCCGTCAGGATCGTGACAACGAAGCCGACAGCGGTTAGCGACCGTGGTGTCGATGTTTTCTTCGTCGGGCTGGTCTGTTTGACCGCGTTGCCCGACGAGAGGAACTGGTAGGCCTTGTAGAAGCCGTGGAGCACGAGGTGGGTGATCGCCGCGCCGAAGAAGCCCAGCCCCGCCTGCATGATCATAAATCCCATCTGGCCGATCGTCGAGCAGCCGAGCTGAGTTTTGATACCGGCTTGCACGGATTTCAGGAGTTTGCCGAGCAGCGCGCTGGCCGCGCCGACAGCGACGACCAGCAACATGAACCCGGCGTCGACCGAGATCACGGGCCCGAAGCGGACCAACAGGATCCCGCCGGCGTTGACGAACCCGGCGTGCATCAGCGCCGACGCCGGGGTCGGCGCAGTCATCGAGGCCAAGAGCCACGTGTGGAACGGCACCAGCGCCGACTGGATCATCGCCGCCAGCAGGAGCGCACCCGCCGCGAGGAGCCACATCGTCCGGGGCACCGTATCGGCGGCTGCCGTGATGCCGGAGACCGTAGTCGCGCCGGTCGCCGACCACAGCACCGCGAGCGCGACGACCAGTAGACCGCCGCTGGCGAGGAAGTAACGACGGGCCAGCGAGCCGGCGGCGCGGGCCTGCGGCCATCCTTTGACGTGGCCGATCAACTCGGCCATGACCAGCCCCATCGCCACCCACGCCAGCGTGAACAGCGCGATGTGGTCGGCGGCGACCAGTACCATCACGACCAGCGTGAAGCCGAAGACAGTAGCGAAAAACCGATCAGCGCGGTCGTGGGCGGCCAGATACCGGCGGGAGTAGCTATGGACGATCCCGCTGAAGAAGGTGACCGCCACCCACATCACGACTGTCAGGCCGTCGACGGCAATCACACCGGCCAACGACCAACTCCCGCCGGTCGCCAGCCGGGCCCCGAGCACGCCCAGCGCTGCGACCCACAGCAGCCAGACGAGCCGCGTAAGAGTCGCCGGGAGCGGCCCCGTCGATGGCGTCCCGTTCGGAAGCGATCCAACCGTCGTCAGCTGATCCTGTTGGTTCATCGTTTGGTCCGTTGTCGACCGCCTGCGTCGACCGAGCGTATTCCGAAACAGCCGGTCGTCAGCATGCCGGTCGCCTTCACTACTCTATACGAACAAACTGTGTATTAAATGCTTTTATCTTCCCAAACTGTTCGACAAAAATAGCATTAAAGAACGTTATGGTTTTCGTTCACACAGACGTGGTAATCGGCCAACGTATATTGGGAGGCTACTTACTGACACAGACTCCCGACCGGGATCGACTCGTCTTCAGGGAGTCCGGCATCGAGTTCGGCAGTATCAGTCACGCCGTCGACGGCCACCAGATACTGTTTTCCGGGGAACATGCCGTAGACGCCGTCCTGATCGTGCACGTAGCCCGCAACGGTGATCGACGACGGGAGCCGTTTGGTCAACAGCTCGACCCCACGGACGACGGTACATTCGACGAGACGGTGACGTGCGGTCCGAAGCGGCGTCGTCCGATCGACAACGCCAGTGTCGACAGCGTCGTCGAGAACCGACTCCAGCGGCCCGAACCGTGCCTCGATTCCGGCTGGCTCCCGTGTGGGCGGCACGAGCCACCGTTCGTAGAGATCAGCAATTACCTCACACTGGGTATGACCAACAACGAGCACGGCGCTGATATCACGCTCGTCGACGAGATGCGTCACTGTCCCGTCGACGACCTGCTGGCCGTCCCGGCTACTCCAGGACACGCCGCCGAGTGTCGTGGTTCGGTGGGTGGTCCAAGAAGAGTCGATCGGCCACAGCGATAGATCCAGCCGGTGGCTCATCGAACACGACACGACGAGCGCGGTTCCCGACTCGGCATTCGCACAGCCACTCTCGACAGGACATCGCGTCTGGGCGTCGAGTCCCGTCAGCAGCGAGTCGAGACCGTTGTCAGTCATCCGAACCCACCCCATCGCTTCGATCGGTTGGTTGGCCCATTCGGGATCACCTGTTAGCAAACATGTTCATTCGTTTTTAGAGATAATACTACCGATCTGTTCGATATTTCGAGATAGAAACTCATATCGTGATTCAACTGCGCCACACTGTATGGAACAGTTCGAGGGAACGATCCTTGTGGGAGAATCGTTTGCGCCGATCGATGGCCGTGTGGTGGTCGACGACGGGCGGATCGAGGCCGTCGAACAGGTCGACACTGATTCGACAGCCATCGTCCTCCCCGCGTTCGTCAACGCCCACACTCACATCGGGGATTCGGTCGCCAAAGAGGCCGCGGTCGGGCTCTCGCTGGATGAGGCGGTCGCCCCCCCTGACAGCCGTAAGCACCGACGACTGGCCGCCGCGAGCCGGGCAGAACTCGTTGAGGCGATGGGTCGGACGATGGGGTTCATCGAGCAGACGGGGACCGCGGCGTTCCTCGACTTCCGGGAGTTCGGACTCGAAGGGGCCCGAGCACTGCGGGCGGCCGAGGAGAGCCGCGCGGTCGACGCGTTCATTTTCGGCAGCGACGACCCTGCGGTCTTGGAGGAGGCCAACGGTTTCGGCGCGAGCGGCGCGAACGATGCCGATTTTACCGCCGAGCGCACCGCAGTCCGGCAGGCAGGAGTTCCCTTCGCAATACACGCGGGCGAACCAGACGCCACCGACATTCACCCGGCACTCGATCTGGAGCCGGAACTGCTGGTCCATATGGTCCACGCCGAGCAGCCACATCTCGATCGCGTCGACGAGCAGTCGGTTCCGATCGCTGTCTGTCCCCGTGCGAATGCGGTTCTCGGCGTCGGTCGACCGCCGATCCGCGAGCTGCTCGATCACACGACCGTCGCACTGGGGACGGACAACGTGATGCTCAACGAGCCGTCGATGTTTCGGGAGATGGCCTACACGGCCAAAACGTTCGACGTCAGTTCGCGGGAGGTCCTCCGGATGGCAACGACCGCGGGCGCGGAGATCGCCGGCCTCGACTGCGGCGTTATCGAACCCGGTCGACGGGCGGCGCTGCTCGTTGTGGATGGCGAGTCGGACAATCTCGTAGGGGCCGCCGACCCGGTCGACGCGGTTGTTCGTCGGGCAACCGCCCTCGACGTCGACCGCGTGGTGTTGTAGCCGGAGGAACTACTCGGGGTCAAAGCCGCCGAATGGCGTGGTTTCGTGGCTCCGAACCAGCACCTCGTCGGCAACGGTCAGCCCCATATCGAGCAGTTCTTGGGCAACAGGTGTAATGTCGCTGTCAGTTTCTCCGACAGCTGTAATCAGGAGGTTCTGTTCGCCGGTGACGAGTTCCTGGATCGAGACGACGCCGTCGATGGCGAGTATTTCCGGAATCTGCTCCCCTCGTTCGGGAATCGTGGCGGTACAAAACAGCAGCATACGGAGCGGATACCCGGACTTCTGATAATCTATGTCCGCGCTGTAGCCTTTGATTATCTCGTCGGCTTCGAGCTGCTGGATGCGCTTGCGAACTGTACTGCCGGAGGTCCCCGTTCGCTCCGCGATGTCGCCCGACGACATGTTGCGTGCGTCCTCCTGGAGCGCATGGAGGATCGCCCGGTCAACGTCGTCGATATCCTCGCCAGTCATGATTGCTAGTCTCACGGCAGAAATAAAGACACTTTGGCTCGCCGGAGCCCTCGCTCAGTCGAACAGTGCTGAGAGAATGCTCGATCAGGGATTCGAACCCTGGTCCTCGGCTCGAAAGGCCAAGATGATTGGCCGGACTACACCAATCGAGCGCTGCATATCAGCCGAGGGAGTACGGACATATAAATCTCATCAATCGCCGGTCCTGTGTGTCGCCCTGTCAGACAGGGGGTCGACAGGTGACTGTCGACGGCTACTCGCCGGTAAACTCGGGGTCGTCGTCGTTCATAAAGGCACGCAGCCCCTCCTGGAGGTCGTCGGTAGCCATCAGGAGGCCGAAGGCCTGAGCCTCGATCTCCAGTCCGGCATCGGTGTCGTCCCGGCCAGCGAGCATCGCCCGCTTGGTGAACTGCTGGGCGACCGGTGGCCCCGAAGCCAGTTTCTCCCCGAGTTCCATCGCCGCCGCATCGAGATCGTCGCTGTCGACCACCTCCGTCAGGAAGCCGTAGTCGACCATCGTTGTGGCGTCGAACCGGTCGCCGGTGAAGATGATCTCCTTGGCCCGGCTCTCGCCGATGAGGTGGCTCAGCCGCTGGGTGCCGCCCCAGCCGGGAAGTAGCCCGAGATTGTGCTCGGGCTGACCGAACTCGGCGCGCTCGCTGGCGATGCGGAGGTCCGCAACCGTTGCCAGTTCCATCCCGCCGCCGAGACAGAAGCCGTCGATAGCGGCGAAGACGGGCGTATCACAGGCTTCGAGCTTGCCGAACACCTGTTGGCCGGTCCGTGAGAGCTCGGTGATCTCGACCGGATCTGGATCGCCGGTCATCCGGGAGACATCCGCTCCCGCACAGAACGCCCGATCACCCGCGCCCGAGACCAGGAGACACCGCACCCCGCTGTCGGCGTCGAGTGCGTCGACGGCAGCCGAGAGTTCGTCCAGTAGCTCGGCGCTGATCGTGTTCATCTGATCGGGTCGGTCGAGTGTAATCTGCCCGATTCGTCCCTCGCGGTCGACCTGTATCGTCTCGAACTCCATGGGGTCGTCATCGTCGCCGGGAGGATAGAATCCTCGATCTTCGGCAGCCAACCCCCGAAGCCGGTCGACCGCCTCGTACCGCGGTTCATTGGTCGACTCCAACCGTTTGTCCAGCACCGCCACCAGCGGCGCTAGGCCGCGACTGTCGGCCATCTTCGCCGGGCCATTGGGGAACCCCGCGCCGAGCCGCATCGCCCGGTCGATGGCCTCGGCATCGGCCACGTCGTGTTGGACGAGGCCTGCGACCTCGTTGGTCAAAAGCGCCAGCAGTCGGTCGGCGATCTCCTGTCGACCGGCATCCGGCGGAATCTCGACGCCGCCATCGTCGTAGGTATAAAAGCCCTCACCGGCCTTTTTCCCGACGGCGTCGGCCTCGACTTTTTCGACGAGCAGCGGGCAGGGCCGGTAGGCGTCGCCTAACGTCTCGTGCATATAGTCGAGGACGTGGTAGCTCACGTCGATCCCGATCTGGTCGGCCAACTCGAAAGCTCCCATCGGCAGGCCCATGTCGAACTTGGTTGTGGCGTCGACCTCGGCGATCGTCGCCGTTCCCTCGTCGACGAGCCACGCGGCCTCGTTGAGCAGCGGGATGAGAACCCGATTCACGATGAAGCCGGGACTGTCCTTGTGAACTCGTACGGGTGTTTTGGCCATCGACTCGGCGAGTTCCTCGACGAGCGCCAGCGTCTCCTCGCTGGTGTGGTCGCCCGCGATGACTTCGACCAGCTCCATCCGGACCGGCGGATTGAAAAAGTGCATCCCGCAGAACTGTTCGGGGCGATCGGTGGCCGCCGAGAGGTCTGTGATCGAGAGGCTGGAGGTGTTGGTGACGAAAATCGCGTGATCGGGAGCGTGTTCCGCGACCTCGCTGAACACGTCAGTCTTGATGTCCATGACTTCCGGGACAACCTCGATGATCACGTCGGCTTCCCCGACGGCATCTGCGAGATCGACCACCGGCTCGATGCGGTCGCGGGCGGCCGCAGCCTCCTCGTCGGTGAGCCGGTCTTTCTCGGCGAGCTTGTTGAGGCTCCATTCAATGGATTCGTACCCCTCCTGGACCAGCTCCTCGTTGATATCCCGCAACGTTACCTCGTAGCCAGCGAGCGCGGCCACCTCGGCGATTCCGTGGCCCATGTTCCCGGCACCGAGCACTGAGACGGTCGACACGTCTATGAACTCCATACCCGAGGGTCCACGCCAAGCCGATTCAACGTTTTTTCAATCGAACCGACAGACACGGCCGCAAGACAGTCGGCCCCCCGAGCCGCCGACTCCGGCGGAGCCTCAGTGGACCGTTCGGTTCGTCGACGTGCCGAGATCGTGGCCCTCGGGGAAGTCCTGGCCCGCCGCGTAGCCGTTCAGCTTGGCCGCGGCTGGCGATTCCCGACTGTCGGCATCGTCGTAGCCCGCCTGCTCGAAGGTGTTCAAAAGGGACTGTCGACCCCTGAGACTGTGTTTCTGGTGGTAGGCCTCGGCGAGGTGGAACCGGTGGAGCTGTTCGACTCGTGTTGCGATCCCCTCGCGTGTCAGCCCGCGAGAGTCGAGAGACGACGCGATCACGTCGGCCTGCTCGGCCGTCGACGCGAAGACGATGTGCTGGTACTGCACCTTCGATGGCTGCCGGGTGTGGTCGTGACCGCGAAACGCCAGATCGAGGAGGCTCTCGAAGGAGCGCTGCTCGGGATCGTAGTCGACCTGAAAGGCCTCGGTGTGGTCGCCGAGGTCGTGGTAGGTGGGGTCGGCTTTCGTCCCGCCAGCGTAACCGACGCGGGTGCGGACGACGCCGTCGAGCGCGCCGAATCGTGCGTCGGGCCCCCAGAAACAGCCGAGGGCGAACGTGGCGGTCTCGGTCGACTCCCGTGATGGGGCGTTTCGGTCGTACTCCTCGATGGTGGATGGGGTGGGACTCATGATGTGCGATGACGGCAGTTGCGTTACTCCTCGTCGAAATCGAGCGCGACCCCATTGATGCAGTAGCGCTTGCCGGTTGGCTCGGGGCCGTCGTCGAAGACGTGGCCGAGGTGGCCCTCGCAGTTGCCACAGACGACCTCGGTGCGGGTGCGGCCGAGGCTGTGGTCGGCTCGCGTCTCGACGGCGTCGCTGTCGGCCGGATCGTAGAAACTCGGCCAGCCGGTGCCGGAGCCGTACTTCGTGTCGCTCGTGAACAGGACCTGTCCGCAGCCTGCACACCGGAACACGCCGTCGTCGTCGACTTTCAGGAGGTCCGACGAGCCGCGGCGTTCGGTACCTTCCTCCCGAAGAATCCGATACTCCTCCTCGGAGAGCGCTTCTTTCCACTCGGCGTCCGTTCGGGGGTGGGTAGACTGGTCGACCATACGCGTCTAGAGGAGATACAGCTGTATAAGCGTCCCCGGTGTGACCAGCGATCGCACACGACCGAAGCGTACACACAACCGAGGACTGTGAGTCTTTCCGGTGCCGGACAACTGAGGGGGCCAAGAGAGTGGAGGGTCAGCGGGGACGAAAGAGAGGTGAAATCCCTTGGCAATGTAACGCACGGCGTTACAATGTATATACTTACGGCGTGAAATCTGTGCATACCATGCACAAGATCCGAATTCGGTTGTGGTTAGCAAGTTAGAGCGGTTATAAATCCGTGAGCGGATCGATCGACGAGTTGCGGTAGTCTGCAAACAGCGCGTCGGCCCACTCGTGGACCGCCTCGGCCTCGGTCTCAAACAGTGCGCGGGGCATTCCGTCGTCGTCTTCGACACCGATCTGTGTCGCTCGGCCGTCGGCCAGCCCGAGGAACAAGGGGACCGACTCGGCGACTAAAACGGTCAGCCGACCGGTCGAGAACATCTCCTCGAACTGTGGGGCCAGCTGGTCGGTTCGGATCCGTGTCTCGACGCTCGGCGAGACGATCAGCGTTGCTTCGAGGTCGCCGGCCAGAATGCGCCGGTGGGCCTCGGAGATCGCCTGTTGCCCGATCGACGGGAGCAGGGCGCGAAACCGGTCGGCGGTCCGAATGAGAGTCGTGTGCTCCCGCGCCGGGGCGTAGGGATCGCCATCGACAGCGGCGGTCACGGTGCCCGTCTGGAGATCGTCGACAGCGAGATCGAACTCCGACAGCGGGAACCATTCCAGAAACGGCCACAGCTCCTCGGCGGTCGCCATCGTCTCGGCGAGGCCGAGGAACTCCTCGATAACGAGCGCCCCCGTCGGCGTTAGCTCCAGTCCGGCCGGCCGCTCTCTCACCCACCCCGCTTCGATCAGCGAGTCCACCCCACGGGAGATCGTCGACCGGGACTGTGAGAGCTGCCCGCGGAGCTCCCGCTCGGTCGCCGGTGCTGACGCCGACAGGAACTCCAGGATCCGAACGCGAGAGGGTGCCCGAGCTAAAAACGATATCTTCTCGACGATATCTTCAGGAGGAGCCATTCGTTTGATTACTGTATAGTATATCAAATACACTTATAATTTGTCTGCATGTTAGATATATATTATAAATTACACTCTATAGTTACATCCAAACCTAACCGATCCGGCTCTATCTCATGCGGACGAGGTCACATGACCAGTCTCTCACGGGAGTCACTCGCCGGAGTGTCGACTGCCTATCAGTCGAGACGAGTTCGGAATACTTGGCTGAATCACGGCTGAAAATCACGGACGACGACGTTGACGACCGCACCGGCGAGGACCGTAAGCGCACCGACGTAGAGCCACGTAATAAACAGCAGGAGCGCCCCCAGAACGCCGTAGACCTGATACTCGGCGGCGTAGACGGCATACAGCTCGAAGCCGAATCGTAACAGCACCCATCCTGTGGCGGCGATCAGCGCGCCGGGGAGGACCTCCCGAACTCGGAGCCGACCGGGCGGCAACAGCGCATAGAGTGGCAAGAGCGCGACCAGCAGGGCGACGAACAGCGTCACCTGTTCGAGCGAG
>Ga0209945_1000774_pt1 | contig 11603 bp, 13 predicted proteins | sample SalPonR2_A_D2_MG_FD_185703 | JGI IMG/M metagenome (GOLD analysis project Ga0209945, IMG submission 185703) | Salt pond soil microbial communities from South San Francisco under conditions of wetland restoration - Salt Pond MetaG R2_A_D2_MG... ...
AAAGCCCCTGCGCTCTCGACTCGATGGGCTCGCTGCGATCCTCGTCGTTCGCTGCGCTCACTCCTGCGGTTCTTGTCTCACCCGTCTTCGTCGAGAGCGCAGCCCCCTCCAGTCCCGCCCGTGGCGGTTGTTCGACCAGCATTTGCTTAACTAAACACGACCCCGGCGTGGGTGCGGTGTCGTCACTCCTCTTCTGTGTCGGCTGCGGTGTCCATCGCTCGAACGGTCATCACCGGCGCGTCCGCGGTTCGGATGACCTTCTCCGCGACGCTTCCGAGAAGGAACCGGTCGACACCGGTTCGGCCGTGGGTCCCCATAATCACCAGATCGATGTCCGCCGCGTCGATGTAGTCGACGATGGCTCGGTGGACGATCCCGGTCTCGACTGCGGTCTCTGTCGTGACCCCGGCGTCGCCGGCCCGCTCCGCAATCGCCTCCACCGCCTCGGTGCCCTCCGATCGAAGTTCCTCCGCAACGGCGTCCGCCGCTACCTCCAGCGACGAATACGCCCCCGCGTCCACGACGTACAGTGCGTGCAGCGTCGCGTCGTACTGTTTCGCGAGGTCGATCGCGTGTTCGATCGCGTCCTCGCTTGCGGTACTGCCGTCAGTCGGAACCAGCACTCGGTCGTACATTGTCCCGCCGGAGTCTACGTCGGGGGGCGATTAGAAACCCCACCCCGGAGCGAGGCCGGGGCTCGAAGCGGTGATCCGGATCACAAAACTTCTATCCACCCAGTCGGGAGGAGTCGCTATGTCGCGCGAGTCCGGCGGTGGGGGAGACGGTCCCGGGACCGCCGACAGCCCGGCGGACGGTGGCACAGCCCGGAACGACCGCGTGGTCGTCGGCGTCGCCGTCGTCGCCGCGGCCGGTCTGGTGCTCCGGCTCCTCGGACTCGGGTCGCGGCCGTTTCACTGGGACGAAGCGCGGGTGGGATACTGGGCACTGCGGTATCTCGAGACCGGATCGTTTCAGTACCGCCCCGTGGCGGGCGGGCCGCTGCTCTACCACCTCGATCGGATCGCCTTCGGCGCGTTCGGCGTCTCCGAGCGGATCGCACGGCTCCCGGTCGCAGTTGTGAGCGCCGCACTTCCGCTCGGAGCGCTCCTCTTCGGAGACCGGCTCGACGACGCCGAGACGGTGGCGTTCGCGGCGGTGCTTGCGCTCCACCCGGTGGTGCTCTACTACTCGCGGTTCCTCCGCGGCGACGTTCCGCTCGCGGTCTTCGGGCTCGCCGCCGTCGGGTTCGCGGTCCGAGCCTGGGACCGGCGGAGTCGATGGGACGCGTACGCCGCCGCGGTCGCGCTGCCGCTGGCAGCCGCAGCGTCGGGGTTCGTCGTCGGCTACCTCCTCTGTTGGGCCGGCGCGTGGCTCCTCGTCGTCGATCAGCGAAGCGTCGCGAGCGACGGGGGAACCGGGGCACGCACCCACGCCGTGGCGCTCCGCGACCGGATCGCCGGCAACGCGACGCCCGCGGCCCGGGCCGGACTCCTCGCGGTCGTCGTGGCGACGGCCCTGTTTGCCCCCCGGTCGGGATCCGGTCCCGGGGTGGGTCTCGACGATCCCGCGACCATCCATCTCGCGATCTACGAGGGGACTGTGGGCGCTGTCCGGCGGTTCGTGGGCGTTCGGGTGGTGGATCGGTTCCCCGACGGAACCCACGCCGTTCTCCCGTACCTCGGCGACGTTGGCGGGCTGTTGCTCGGCCTCGCGCTCCCGGTGACGGTCCTCGGCGTCGCGGCGACGCTGCGAGCACGGTACGCCACGCGGCGCCGGCCGCTGGTGGAGGGCGTCGGCTACTGGGGGGGGCTGGCGGTCGTCGTCTTCCCGACCGTCGCGGAGGTCTCGGCGCCCTGGACGCTCGTCCACGTCGTCGTCCCGCTGTCGCTTCCCGCCGCGGTCGGCCTCGTCGGCCTCCTGCGGTGGGGCGCGTCGGCGGCGACCGACGTCGGGTCCGTCGGAGTCGGGGACGGAAGCGATGGTGGAGGCGCAGCCGGCGACGGCGGCCACGCAGTCGACGCCGGGACGGCAGTCGCGGTGCTGCTCGTCGTGGCCGCGATCGGTGCGCAGGCCGCAGCGGTCGGAGCCGACGTCTACGGTCCGCAGGATCGAACCACTGAGGTTGCCCAGTTCGCCCAACCCGCGGACGATCTCGAACCGATCGAGGCCGCGGCCCGGGCGGCCGCCGACAGCGACCTCACGACCGCCGAGGTGGTGTACGTCGGGTCGGCGTATCACGTACCCGCGGCGGTGACAACCCGGACGCCACCAGTCGGCGACGCGTGGGGCAACCGACTGCCGTTGCCGTGGTACATAGCGGCCGCCGGCGCCGACGCAACCAGCACCGTGAACGCGTCGACGTTCGACGCGCAGTACGGGAACGCGACTGCGCCGCCGGTGGTGATCGCCGAGCCGACCCACCGCGGGGCGTTGGCGGATCAGCTGGGTGACAGCTACGAGCCGAGGACCTACCGACTGGGGCTGTGGAACCGCGAGGTGGTCGTCTTCGTGAGCGAGGCGGCGGCGACCGGCGAATAGAACAGGACTCCGAACCGACGCTACCGGAACCCCATAGCCTCGATCTGCTCTTGATACCGGTTCCGGATGGTGACCTCGGTGACCTGTGCGACGTCGGCGACCTCGCGTTGGGTCTTCTTCTCGTTGCAGAGCAGCGACGCCGCGTAGATCGCCGCCGCGGCGAACCCGGTGGGGGACTTTCCGGAGAGCAGCCCCTTCTCTGCGGTCGTCTCGATGATCTCGTCGGCCTTCGATTGGACCTCCTTCGAGAGCTCCAGTTCGGAGCAGAACCGCGGGACGTACTTCTTGGGGTCGACCGGCCGCATCTCCAGCCCCAGCTCCTGGGAGATGTAGCGGTAGGTCCGGCCGATCTCCTTGCGGTCGACCCGCGAGACTTCGGAGATCTCCTCTAACGACCGGGGGATGCCCTCCTTTCGGCACGCAGCGTAGAGCGCGGAGGTGGCGACCCCCTCGATGGATCGGCCCCGAATCAGATCCTCGTTGAGCGCGCGCCGGTAGATCACGGAGGCGACCTCCCGGACCGACCGGGGGACGCCCAGCGCCGAGGCCATCCGGTCGATCTCCGAGAGCGCGAACTGGAGGTTGCGCTCGCCCGCGTCCTTGGTTCGGATCCGTTCTTGCCACTTCCGGAGTCGGTGCATCTGCGAACGCTTCCGCGACGATATCGACCGACCGTAGGCGTCTTTATCCTTCCAATCGATCGTCGTCGTCAACCCCTTGTCGTGCATCGTCTGCGTCGTGGGCGCGCCCACGCGGGACTTCTCCTGCCGCTCGGAGTGGTTGAACGCCCGCCACTCCGGCCCTGGGTCGATCTGCTCTTCTTCCACGACGATCCCTGTCGGCTCGTGGATGAGCTCCCCATCACCCGTCCGGACGAGGTCTTCCTCGTCCATGTCCTCGACGTCGATGTCGTTCGTCTCCTCCTCGGATTCCTCCTCGCGGTCGCCCTGCCACCGCGTTCTGTCGGCGTCCTGTTCCCGCTGGCGGGTGGGCCGTGTCATCGCATTTTTATATTCGATATCTTGCAACGGTTAAACCTTTTGCCGATGTGGGTCTCACAGCGGGGACTACCTCCGTCGCCGTCGCCCGACAGGCCCTGCATACCGGAGGGGAGGTGGCCCTCAGTCGACGACCCGCGGGACGAGTGTCGTCGCTAGGCCGAGTCCGGTGAGAGCCACGAACCCGACGGCGTAGGGTTGAACCCAGTGGGTAACGACGCCGATATCGATCGAGAGCACGCCGGCAGCCAGCAGGAGGCAGAGCACCGCAGCGGTGCCGCCCCAGCCGACCACGAACACCAGCAGGCCTGCACGACGGAAGAACGCCGGGCCGAGCGTCCACGTCGCTGGCGGGAGTTTTTCGCGAAGCCCGTGTTTCGCGAGCGTGTCGTCGTCGACGGTCAGTCGGTCGAGCAGAGCCGCACGCTGGTCGGCCACGTATGCGAGGCGGTTGCCCTCGTAGTCGAGCCACGTGCCGACCCGACCTGCCCACAGTCCCAACACGAGCATCGAGGCCTGCCACCGGACGAGTGCGGTACCGATCGAGGCGGCGAAGGCGCCGGCGACGAGGAGACAGCCCCCGGCCGGTAACAGCAGGTCCCACCGCGAGTACGCGTTTCGGCTCGGCGAGTCTGCGGAGGTCTCGCGGTCGTCCCAGAACATCGTGAAGACCACGATCGCCAGCCCGAGACTCGCGATCGAACCGATTCCATAAAACAACGCGTTCTGTACCGCCTGTCCGAACAGTCCGCCGATCGAAGCGACGATCGCAGCGACCACGAAGACGACGGCCAGCGCGATCACGGCGCCGACGAACTTCGCGAGATCGGTGAGGAGTCGCCGGGCGCTCGTTTTGAGCGCAGTTCCCGTGTCGACTCGGGGCCGAAACCGGAACACGTCGTTTTGTTTCGCCGACGCGATCGACTCTGCGAGGTGTTCCGGGTCGTTCGGGAAGTCCTCGAACCGGAGTTCACCGTCGACCCGTGCGACCCAGTAGCTGTCGCCGTCGTAGGTGTAGAAAGCGAACTCGCACTCCGCACGCGCTCGGGTGACCTCGTGACGGTACAGATGACTACCGAACGTCGATCCGCCCGGCTTGTCGGCTTCCACAGGCCGTGTGGTTTCGATTTCGGTCCCGTCCCCACGTCGGAAAGCCCCTTTCGGGGCCGCTTCCGGGTCGGCTTCGAGCTGTGTATGGTGCTCGAAGGACAGTTCGCCGATTGTGGCGCTCGCAGCCTGACCCTCACCGTCGCAGCGGTCGCACTCCACATCGCCATCACCGCCACACTCCTGACACGTGATCTCGCCATCACCGGAGCACGTCCGGCACCGCGTCGTTCCGTCACCGCTACAGGTCCCACAGACGGTCGTTCGGGAGCCATCGCAGTCCGGACACGTCTCGGAAACGTCTTTGTCGACAACGCCCTCGGCGTCGCAGTCGGGACACGTGACAGTCGATTTGCCGTGGCAGTTCGAGCAGTCGTCGTCGGTCCCGAGACAGTCCGGGCACTCGATACTGCCGCTGCCCTCGCAGCGTTGACACTGCCGTGCTTTCGTCTGGGTGATCGATCCGGTGTCGCTACAGGTCGCGCAGGAACTGGTTCCGGAACCGCCGCACTCGCTGCACTCGGAGTCCCCGCTGCCGTCACAGTCGGAGCAGGTCTCCACCTTCGACCCGCTGCAGGTCGGACACGATTTCCGGCCCGAGCCGCTGCACCGCGATCAGTCCGACGGCGTCGTGTCGGTGATGTATTCGACTGTCCTCGTTGCGAACCCGTTCGGGGCCTCTTGCCAGCGGTTGGACCGCGGAACGCGGCTTCTGGCCTTGCGTTCGTACTCCGATTTCGGGAGGACGTCCCGACGGCTCGTTTGCGTGACTCGAAGCCGATCGTGTGTCGTCACCTCGACAGCCTCGGTCCCCTCCCTGTCGATCATCCCCTTGCGAGCGACGTCGTCTGCCACCTCCCGTCGCTCACTCAACTCGGCGAGCAACGATTCCCCCACTCCCCCGTCGTTTTCTGCACCTGTCCGTGACACAGTCTGAAGATACGATGTTCTCACATAGCTCTTTCTCTCCGACAGATCCGAAACCGCTGGACTGCAGGCTCTCTGGGCGACACCGAATGGTTCTTTCGTCCGCTCCGATTCTCTTCGGTATGCCGAGTGTGGACCTCGATCCCGATGTTGCTCGCGAGCGTCTGGAAGCGACCGGGGTCGAGATCGAACCCGGGAACACCGATCACGAGCACTGGCGCGCCTCCCGGGGGCAAGCAAACGCTGTCGCGTACGACGACACAGTCGTCGTCCAGGGGGCGAACCCGACCGCCCTCCTCACGCTGCTCCGATCCGAGGAGGGCGGTCGGGCGCACGTCTACTTCGATGGGGCGAGCCGCGGCAACCCCGGGCCTGCGGCGATCGGGTGGGTCCTCGTCACTGACGAGGGAATCGTCGACGAGGGCGGCGCCCGGATCGACGAGACCACGAACAACCGCGCGGAGTACGCCGCGCTGATCCGGGCGCTCGAGGCTGCGACGGGGTACGGCTTCGACGAGGTCGACGTGCGCGGCGACTCCGAGCTGATCGTCAGACAGGTCCGAGGGGAGTACGACACCAACAACCCCGAACTCCGGGCGCGGCGGGTCCGGGTCCGGGAGCTTCTCGACCGGTTCGACCGGTGGACAATCGAGCACGTACCGAGAGAGGTAAACGACCGCGCCGACTCACTAGCCAACGAGGCACTCGACGATGCGTGAGACACGACACGAGGCGTCCGGCCGGGCGAACAGTGCGGGTAGCGACGACGCCGACCGGGCGGACGACGCGAGCGGCGACCAGGAGCTCCCCGAGGAGGTCGTCTCCGAGGCCGAGCGGCTGACCCGGCTTGCGGCCGACGCCGCTGTCGAGGCGGAGGCGGAGGTGTATCGCGGCCGTCGGGCGGAGATCGTCGAGGATCACGACTTCGTCCCGCGCGTCCGGGAGGCGGACGACACGCTCGTGCTCTACCCGGGCGAGTGGGTCGAAAACGACGTCGTCCAACTCGATCGCATCGAAGATACCGACCGCGCCGTGGAGGTGTCGCTGTCCGGTCCCGACCACGGCGCCGAGTGGGCGGCCGTCGAGGCCGACAACGAGGCTATCGTGGAGGCGGTGGCCGAGACCCACGGCCCGGTTCACGCCGCGAACCTCCGCGCGTTTGCGGACTTTATGGGGAATCACTACCTGAAGCGCGTTGACGACGCGACCGACGCAGAACGGGAGGAGTTCCTGACGGAGTACTACCCGCGGAACGCGTGGCCGTCGACCGAACAGGAGGCGGTCGTCGAAGAGAGCCTGACGCTCGCGACGGAGACACCAGACGACGTTTGAGATCTTTTCCAGCCTGAAAATCGAGGATTCCCGGCCGGTGGGACAGTACGCGAAAACTGAGGGACCGCGGCGGCTACCGGTTGGCGTCGATCAGATCAGTGAGTTCGGCGGCGCGCTCGTCGGTGGCGACGAACTTCGAGAACATCCAGTCGAACTGGTCTAAGAGGGCGGCGTGGCCGTCCCCAGTGAGCTCGTACTGGTTGGTGCGCTTGTCGAGTTCGCTCTTCTCGACCAGTCCCATCTCCACGAGGTCGTCGAGGTTGGGGTAGAGCCGGCCGTGGTTCACCTCGGTGCCGTAGTATGTCTCGAGGTGGCCCTTGATGGCGAGCCCGTACATCGGCTCCTCGGCTAGAATAAAGAGGATGTTCTGTTGGAACGCGGTGAGATCACGGACGACGCTGTCGTGTTCGACGGCAGTTTGTGTTTTTGTCATATCGTCTGGGAAGGTGTCGGTATATTTAAGACTTCTTAACTCGGCTACGAATACTGCCCTGTTGCGGTGTGAGAATACTGTACAACTCTTGGGATAAAAAAGGTTTATATACGATGCTGAACCGCGCCGTAGAGTACACGTCTACTGTGGCACCGGTACATATACTCGAATAGCCACATAATACCGACGGAATCGCTTGAGAGTATCATTCTTGCGTCGCGTGCCGCCGATGGGGGCCGTCAAGTTGTCTGAGGACGATGCGAAAGGACTTTTGGCACGTTCGGAGTCGAACCAGGTATGACGAACCTCTGGGAAGACCTCGAGACCGGACCGGACGCGCCCGACGTGGTCTATGCTGTCGTGGAGTGTCTGAAAGGCGAGCGGAACAAATACGAGTACGACAAGGACGTGCCCGGCGTCGTTCTCGACCGCGTTCTGCACTCGAACGTCCACTACCCCTCGGACTACGGCTTCCTGCCGCAGACGTACTACGACGACGACGATCCGTTCGACATTCTCGTACTCGTAGAGGATCAGACGTTCCCCGGATGCGTGATCGAGGCGCGCCCCGTCGCGATGATGCGGATGGACGACGACGGCGAGAAAGACGACAAGGTGATCGCCGTTCCCGCAGAGGATCCCCGCTACGATCAGATCACGGACGTCGGCGATCTCACCGACCAGCAGACGGCCGAGATCTCGGAGTTCTTCGAGACGTACAAGAACCTGGAGACGGGCAAAGAGACCGAAACGCTCGGGTGGGAAGACGCCGACGCGGCCAAAGACGCCATCGAACACGCCATGGACCTCTACGAGGAGCAGTTCGGGTAGCCGCCGGATCGCTGCCTGTCTTTCCCCGCTACCACGCCCACAGAGCGCCGCCGCCGGTATCTCCGCGAGTTATCGGCGTCGCTCCCGCGATTCGTTATGCGTATAGGTAATTTTTTGTCACGTGAACCCGGAGTTCCACACGAGTATGACCGACACCGACCCGCGGTTCGGCGTGGCTCACCCGACGGTCGTCCCCGACGACCACCGGCAGCGGCGTGACACCGAGGGGCGGGACGCGGGTGCCCGTCCGGACCACACCGGAGAGGCCTGGGTAGGGGCCGTGTCCCCGAGGTGCGCCGAAGGGAACCGTTTTTACTCCCGCCCCGACTACGAGGAGTGATGGCTACCTGCGATGAGTGCGGGGAGCACGAGAACCTCCCGTACCAGTGTCACCGGTGCGGGGATACCTTCTGTAGCGAACACCGCCTGCCGGAGAATCACGACTGCCCGGGGTTGAACGGGTGGGACGATCCGTCGGGCGTCTTCGACAGCGGGTTCGACGACTCCGTGCAGCAGCGCGGCAAAGGGGCGAGCGGCCGCGGCTACCTCGACCGACTCACTGGAAAAGGGGGGCCTCTCGGCTACTTCCGCGGGAATATGAGCTACACCCTCCTGGGCGTGATGTGGATCACGTTCGGGCTCCAGTATCTCTTCTTTCCTTTCGCCCTCGGAGCGCCCCCGCGGAGCGATCTCTGGCAGGCCGTCTTCGTGCTCTCGCCCGGCAACATCGGATACGTCTGGACGTGGATCACTTCCATCTTCGCTCACGGTGGGTTCACCCACATCGCGTTCAACAGCATCGCGCTGTACTTTTTCGGCCCGGTGGTCGAGCGGTATCTCGACACCCGGCGGTTCACCGCGCTCTTTTTCGGAGCCGGGATCATCGCGGGGCTGGCACAGGTCGGGTCGACCCTGTTGACCGCCGGCCCGCTCGGACCGGGTGTGGTCGGCGCCTCGGGCGCGATTATGGGTGTTTTAGGGGTTCTCACCGTCCTCAACCCCGGACTTCGGGTGTATCTCTACTTCATCATCCCGATGCCGCTGTGGGTGCTGACCTTCGGGTTCGCCGCGTTAAGCATCGTCTGGGGTCTCGGCGCCCTTGGCGGCGGACTCGCCGGCGGCAACGTCGCCCATCTGGCCCACCTGGCCGGACTCGTGATCGGGCTGGCGTACGGCGCCCGGGTGAAGGGTCGCGTTGGCGTCCCCAAATCCCTAGAGTTCGGCCGCGGTGGCGGCGGGCGGGGCGGCCCCGGCGGGCCGGGCGGTCCCGGACGGCCGTAGTTCGATGCGTCCGGTCCACTCCGAGTTCGTCCCCGACCCCGACGCGACCCGCGAGGGGATGGAAGCACTCCAGTTGGAGATCGCCGCGGCCGCAACGTGGACCGACGAGTTCAGTTTCACACCGGAGTCGGTCGGTGCGGCCGATCGATCGCTGACGACCCCCGACGCCGACCCGCCGCTCGTCGCCGGCGTCGACCAGGCGTTCTTCGAGGACCGTGCGGTGAGTGTCGTGGTCGTCTCCCGCGGCGGGACAGTCGTCGAGCGAGCCCACGCCGTGACCGACCTCTCGATCCCCTACGTTCCCGGGCTCCTCGCGTTCCGGGAGGGCGGGCCGATCCTGGCGGCGGTCGCGAATCTCGACTGCGAGCCCGACCTCGTGGTCTTCGACGGCAGCGGTCGGATCCACTTCCGGCAGGCGGGGCTGGCGACTCACATCGGCGTGGCTCTCGACGTCCCGAGCGTCGGCGTCGCGAAGGGGCTGCTCTGCGGGACGCCCGACGACGACCTCGACGCGCGGCCGGCGGGGTGGCGAACCCCGATCCGGGCCGACGCCGACGTGGCGAACGCCGAGCCGGAGACCGCGATCGGCCACGCCTTGCAGTCCAGACAGTACGACTCCCGACCGATCATAAACCCGATCTACGTCAGCCCCGGTCACCGCGTCGGCGTCGGAACCGCGACCGACCTGGTCGAGCGGCTGTGTGACGGATACAAGCTTCCGGAGCCGACCCGCCGCGCGGACGCGTATGCGGACGAAGTGAAACGAGAGTACGCGCAGTAGCCGGTCCGGCGAGTTCCTCGGTAGTCGTTTGCGCCTCCACAAGAGCCTTTGTGTCCAGTGGTTGTTCTCCAGGCGTGATGCTCCCAGCGAAGTCGCTCGCGGTCGTCCTTGCAGTGCTCACGCTCACGGCTGGGTGCGTCGGTCCCTCGGGAGTCGGGAGCGGGTCGGCGACACCGACACCCGAATCGCCCACAGACACTGTACCCCCGACACCTGATCCGGACACGACCACGGGGATGGACGGGTCCGGTACCGACACGAAGGTGGTCAGCACCGAAGGCGCGTCGGACCAGCCTGACCCCGACAAGCGGGTGCGACTCGAAAACGCGTGGAACCAGTCGGTCGAGATCCGGATCAGCGTCGTCCGCGAGGCGACGAACGAGACGGTCCACGAGGGCGCGTACACCCTCGAACCCGAAGAGCAGCGCGAGGTGTACAACACGGCTGACGCCGATCCGGACGGCATCGAGTCGTTCCGCGTGACTGCGACCGCCCGAAACACCACCGAGAGCGTCACGATCGAGACCAACGCGTGTTACGGCGGCGCCTACGTGGAAGTGCTGGACGACGGCACGCTGTACCCCTACTACGCCATCTGCTGAGTCGGGATCGACCGCGACAGACCCCGAGCGAACGCCCGCGCCGCCGACTCGAAAACACTTATTCGTGCGGTGGCATTCTCCCTCCGTATGAGCGAAATCGTTGTAAGCCTCCCCGACGGGTCGGAACTCTCCGTCGACAGGGGGGCGACGGTCGAGGACGTCGCCTACGAGATCGGGCCGGGACTCGGCCGCGACACCGTCGCCGGCGTCATCGACGGCGAACTCGTCGACAAGGCCGACCCCGTCCACGACGGCGCGGAGGTCGTCATCGTCACAGAGGACAGCGACGAGTATCTCCGGGTGCTGCGACACTCCGCGGCACACGTCTTCGCGCAGGCGCTTCAGCGCCACCACCCGGAGGCGAAACTCGCTATCGGGCCGCCGACCGACGACGGCTTCTACTACGACGTCGCGAACGTCGACCTCGACGCCGACGACCTCGACGCGATCGAAGACGACATGGAGGCGATCATCGAGGCGGACCTCCCGATCGAGCGCGAGACCCGCTCCCGCGAGGCCGCGTTCGAGACCTACCCCGACAACCGATTCAAGCGCGAGATCCTCGAAGAGGAGGCCGCCGGCGAGGACCCCGTCTCCTTCTACGTCCAGGGCGACTTCGAGGACCTGTGTCAGGGCCCACACGCCGAGTCGACCGGCGATATCGGGGCGGTCACGCTGCTCAACATCTCCTCGGCGTACTGGCGCGGCGACGAAGACAACGACGCGCTCACCCGGGTGTACGGCACCGCCTTCGAGTCCGAGTCGGAGCTAGC